>Ga0075434_100005028_pt1 | contig 12004 bp, 6 predicted proteins | sample RhiMethybrSRZTD3_FD_75298 | JGI IMG/M metagenome (GOLD analysis project Ga0075434, IMG submission 75298) | Populus rhizosphere microbial communities from Tennessee, USA - Rhizosphere MetaG P. TD hybrid SRZTD3 | ecosystem: Host-associated > Plants > Roots > Rhizosphere > Soil | place: USA... | reverse complement strand
CCGAACCGGTCCCGGAGCGATTCCATGGCGTCCTCGTTGTAGAACCGCGCGTTCGCGATTCCGTTCCGGGCGGCGTTCCGCTCGGCGTCCCGTACGGATGCGGCGCTCGATTCGATGCCGATCGCCTCGCGCGCGCTCCCGGCGATCGGAAGGGTGAACGTGCCCGTTCCCGAGTAGATGTCGAGGACCCGCTCCCGGCCCGTGAGCGCCAGCCCTTCCAGCGCCGTCTCGAGCAGGCGCTCTCCCTGCTCGGTGTTGGTCTGGAAGAAGGAATTGGAGGAGATCTCGAACGTGAGGCCCCCCAGGCGCTCCTCGATCGTCGCCCGGCCGAAGAGGACGTGCTCCTCCTCCCCGGTGGCGATCTGGGCCTTCCGGCGCGTGAGGTTCAGGAGAACGCTCGCGATCTGAGGGAACCGGCTCTGGAGCTCCGCGGCCAACGCCGCGAAGACGGGCCGATTCTCGGTCGCGACCAGGTTGACCATGACCTGGCCGGTGCGAACTCCCTCCCGGACCACGAGGTACCGGAGCAGGCCCGAATTTCGCCGGCTGTCGTACGCCGGAAGCGACTCGCGCCGCGCCCACTCCCGCGCCACGGTCACGATCTCGCTCGAGACCGGCGTGGCGATGTGGCAGCGCTCCAAGTCGAAGGTGCGATCGAAGAAGCCGCGCCGGTGAAGCCCCAGCGTCAGGCGCCCGTCCGGATCTCTGCCGAATGAATACTCCATCTTGTTTCGGTAGTGGAAGGTGGAGGGCGCGGGAATGATCGGCCGCGCGGTCGCGAGCACGCCGCCCAGATGTGCCAGGCACTCCTCCACCTGCCGCTCCTTGTGCCGGAGCTGCTCCGCGTAGTCGAGGTCCTGGGTGCGGCACCCGCCGCAAATGGCGACGTGGCTGCAGCGTGGCTCCACGCGCGTCGCGGCCGGGCGTAGGATCCGCTCCGTGCGCGCCTCGGCGTACTGGCGCTTCCGTCGGTAGATCGTGGCCAGGACCCGGTCCCCCGGAAGCGCCCCCTCGACGAAGACCACGAGGCCCTCGACCCGCGCCAAGGCACGGCCGCCGAACGCCAGATCCTCCACTTCCACTTCGATTTGGGCTCCCCGACGGATCGCGGCGGCGGGAGCCGCCGTCTCCTCTGAATTCATCGGAGAATCTTACACCATGCCGAGGGCCGCCGGCCCCGAGCGGCCCTCCCGGGTCCCGGGCGATCGGACTCAGGATGGCCACGCGGGCCGCCGATCTTAACGACGTGAGAATCCGAATCCTGGCCTGGAGCGCAGCCGCCCTGCTCTCGGCTCCGGTCGCCTGGGCGGGGGGCATCGACGGGAAGGTCGCGCTCACGCCGGCCGATCTCGGCTTTCGGGGAGGGGTGAAACCGAATGCGTATGTGGGACAACTCAGCGGACACGCGGAACACGCCGGATCCGTGGTGGCATCCGACAGCGCCTTCGGGGTCGCGTACCTCGTCGATCTCCAAGCGGACCCCTCACGACCGTACGGCGCCGCCCTCCTCGACCAATCGGGGCAGAGGTTCGTTCCTCGGATTCTGGCGGTGGTTGTGGGGCAGCAGGTCGAGTTCCGAAACAGCGACAAGGTCTTCCACAACGTCTTCTCCTACTCGCCGCCCAAGCGATTCGACCTCGGGCGATACCCCCGCGGGAAGTCGAAGACCTTGACCTTCCAAAAGGCCGGGTTGGTCCAGATCTTCTGCGACATCCACTCGAACATGAGGGCGGACGTCGTGGTCGTCCCGAGCGAACACTTCGCCTACGTGAATGGGGACGGGTCGTTCCGGCTCGACGGGGTTCCGCCCGGGGCGCACCGGCTCTCGATCTGGCTTCCGGTCCGGGGGGAGCGGACCGTGGACGTGACCGTGCCGGAGAACGGAACAGCGGCCGTGACGGTCGGCGGCGAATGAATTCTCCGGTTCGGATTTCGCTCGTCTTCAAGGTGGCGGTGCTCACCTCGGCGCCGATTCTCGGCGTCATGGTGGCGGCGCTCCTCGTCGTGAATCAGCGTATCTCGGTCGACGTGAACCGAAACGTGACGGCCGGACTCTCCGCCGCCGCCCTCGCCTTCGAACACCAGATGGGCCGCGAGGGCGAGAACCTCGAGCGCATCGGCGTGGTCATCGCGCGGGATCCGAAATTCTTCGCCCTCCTCACGCTTCCCAAGTCGGACCGGAAGAACGCCGACTATCACGCGACGCTGGCCGGGGTTCTGCGCGACTTCCGCGAGGACGCCGAGACCCCGATCTTCGACGTGACCGACGCGGACGGGTATCTGCTGGCCCGGGCGGGCGATCCGGACACGCAGGGGGAGGACCTGTCGCGGACGGAGATGGTGCACACCGCGCTCTCCGGGAAGAGCTGCCGCGGGTACCTCGTGGACGGCGGCGTGGCGTATCGGGTCGCCGTGGTGCCGATCACCGTGGGTGGGGCGCTGGTCGGGACGCTTCGGCTCGGACGGAGCGTGGACCTGCCCCTGGCGGAGCGGCTTCGCGCGACCGCCCGAAGCGAGGTCGTCTTCTTCGTGGACGGAAGGCCGGCGATCGCGACGACCCGGGGCGATGAGATTCCGGCCGCGATCCTGACGGGGGCGCTCGACGGCCGCGTCCGCCAGGTGGAGGCGCGTGGCCACCGCTACCTCGCGCTTCCCGCCGCGCTGGGCGGGCCGAGCGCCGGCGGCTCGGTCGGGTTCGCGCTCCTCCGATCGCTCGATCAGGAAACGGCGGTCCTTGCGCGAATCGGCCACGACCTCTACATCACGGGCGCCGTCGTCATCGTGTTGGCGCTCCTCGTCGGTGCGCTGGTTTCGGCGGGGATCACCCGCCCGATCCGGCGCCTCGTCGAGGCCGCGAACGCAATGCGCGTCGGCAACTTCGACTACCCGCTCCAGATCCGGTCCCGGGACGAGCTCGGTAACCTGGCGTCTCGGTTCGAGGAGATGCGCGCCGCCCAGCGCCTCGAGATCCAGCGTCTCGAGGAGATCGATCGGATGAAGTCGAACTTCATCACGGTCGCCTCGCACGAGATCCTCACGCCGATCACGACGATCACCGCCTACACCGACCTCCTCTCGGACGGGTCCCTCGGGCCGGTCGCCGACCCGCAGCGGGAGGCGTTCGCCGCCATCCGCCGGGGCGCCGACGGGCTCACGCGCCTGGCCAAGGACCTGACCAGCATGACCCTCCTCGAGCGCGGCGAGCTGCCCCTGCGCTTCGAGGCATGCGACGTGGCGCGAATCGCCGAGGAGGTGGCGGTGCAGATCATCCCGCTCGCCGCCCAGCGCCAGCAGGACGTGGCGATTCTGATCGAACCGGAGCTGAACCACGCCCGGATCGACGCCGGGTATCTGGGGCAGGCGATCATGAACCTGGCCCTGAACGCGATTCGATTTACGCCGGACGGGGGCTCGATCGAGATCGGCGCCCGCCGGTCCGAGAAGGGCGTCGAGGTCTACGTGTCCGACACCGGCATCGGAATCTCGAAGGCCGACTTCGAGCGAATCTTCTTCAAGATCGTCGAGCTGAAGGACGTGAACAGCCACTCCTCCGGCACGATCGCCTTCAACTCGTCGGGCTTTGGGCTCGGGCTCTCCATCGCGCGCGGAATCGTGGAGGCGCACGGCGGAGCCATCCGAGTCGAGAGCGAGGTCGGGCGAGGCAGCCTCTTCACCATCGAGATCCCCCATCAGCGGGCCGAGACCGCGCCCGACCCCGAATCCGAATCCCTCCGCCTGGCCAGCTAGCGCGGCTCTCGGGGCGCCCCGAATGACAAGCCCCACGGACATCTAGCGTCATTGATTGACGACACACTTAACCCGCAATTATGGAATTGCTTATCGGTTTTGGTCTTTGGTGTCGTCATTACTTGACGACACTTGGCCCCGCGGCACACCCCACGTCCCCGCCAAACAGTCATTCTGCAACACTACTATCCGGCTGTCCCACAATGCGTTGGCTGCTTTCGACCAGAGGAGTCGTGCAAATGGCACGGCGGCTGCTTTAACCAGTCACCGTCGGGGTGCTCGCAACCGCGAGCCGCAGTAAGAAACGAACCCAAACTCAAAGAGGTGTGAAATGGCAGCTCTCCTTCTGATCGCAATCGTCTTCTCGTTCGCGGATGGCGGCAACGGCAAGGCCGGCTGGTAAGCGAGAGAGACTCGAAAGCAAACGCAGTCCGAATTCACGAAACGAACAGCGAACCCGAACAAGTCGAAAGGAGGTGACCAAATGAGCGCTCTTCTTCTGATCGCGATCGTGCTGAGCTTCGGCACGGGCGGCAACGGCAAGGCTGGTTGGTAAGGTAAGTCGACGCCGCGCGGAGGGACTCGCGCGGCGGCGGCGCGAAGGGAGGGCGAACCCCTTCGGCGCCGGGCGAGGACGGGACACGGCGGGCCACTAGTACACACACCTGGTGGCCCTTCGTTTTGCCGGTGGAAGGAAGGGATTCCGGGGGGCGGCTGGCCAGCGGCGGGGGTGTGTGTTACCGTGGCCGGTCGTCCCCACTACTGTTCCCGTCTTCGCGAAAGGCCCCGCCGCGTGAGCAAGCGAACCCCGGCCGAAATCGGCCCGATGCTCGAATGCGACGTTCCCCCGGAAATGCCGGTGCTCCCCCTCATGAGCACCATCGTCTTCCCCCTCGGCGTCACCTCGATCCAGGTCCGCGTGGAGCAGTCGAAGGCCCTCCTGCGCAGCCACTCCGACCCCGACACGATGGTCGCGCTGGTCCAGAGCCCCGCCAAGCGGGAGCAGGACATCCGCCCCGAGGAGTTGAGCCGGGTCGGCCTCGCGGCTCGGATCATCCGGATTCTGAATCTGCCGGGCGGGAACATGCAGGTGACCCTGGAAGGGCTCCGTCGCGTCACCGTCGATGCCATCGTCAAGACCGATCCCTACATCATGGCGCGCGTCTCCTGCCCCCTCGAGTCGGTCGGGGATCCGGCGGTGGCGCACGAGTTGATCACGAGGATCTTGAAGTCGCTTCGGACGCTCTCGCAGCTGGACAATTCCTACCCGCCCGAGCTCGACAACATCTTCGGCATGAACCTGGGCGACCCGGGGCTCTTCGCCGACACGGTCGTCTCTACCGTGCGCCTCCCGCTCGAGATCAAGAAGAGGGTGATCGAGACGCTCGACATCGTGCAGCGCCTGACCGCCGTCGCCGAGGGGATCGACTCGGAGATCGCGCGCCTCTCGGTCGTCGAGGACGTCACCCGGCGCGCCAGCGTCCAGATGGAGAAGAGCCAGCGCGAATTCTTCCTCCGCCAGCAATTGATGGAGATCCGCCGGCTCCTGGGCGAGGACGACCCCCAAGAGCTGCTGGTGCGGGAGATCCTCGAGCGGGCCGACGGGCTGGGCCTGCCCTCCCACGTTCGGACCGTCGTGCACGAGGAGACGACGCGACTCCGCTACCTGGCGCCGGCGGCGCAGGAGTCGGGCGTCATCCGAAACTACATCGACTGGCTCCTCTCCCTCCCGTGGAGCCACCAGCCGCTCGGGGATCTGAACCTCGACGAGGTGCAGCGTCGCCTCGACCAGGAGCACTTCGGCCTGGAGAAGGTGAAGGAGCGGATCTTGGAGTACCTGGCCGTGCTCAAGCTGAAGAACGACCTCCACGGCCCGATCCTCTGCTTCGCGGGACCGCCCGGCACCGGCAAGACCTCCCTCGGCGCGTCCATCGCCCGCGCGATGGGGCGCGCGTTCGTCCGCATGAGCGTGGGCGGCGTCCGCGACGAGGCGGAGATCCGCGGCCACCGGCGCACGTACATCGGCTCGCGTCCCGGGAAGATCCTCCGGAGCCTTCGGGACGTGAAGTCCGCGAGCCCCATCTTCATGATCGACGAGGTCGACAAGATGGGCCACGACGCGCAAGGCGATCCCGCGGCGGCGCTCCTCGAGGTGCTGGATCCGGAGCAGAACGCCCACTTCGTCGACCACTACGTCGAGATCCCGTACGACCTCTCCGAAGTGCTCTTCATCACGACGGCCAACGTCCTCGACTTCATCCCGTCCGCGCTCTTGGACCGGCTGGAGGTGATCCAGATCCCCGGCTACACCGAGGAGGAGAAGCTCGAGATCGCGCGACAGCACCTGATCCCCCGCGAGGCCAAGGAGCACGGCCTGGCCGCCACCGACCTCGCGTTCGACGACGTGGCGCTGGTCAAGGTCATCCGCGAGTACACGCGGGAAGCGGGCGTGCGGCAGTTGGAGCGCGCGATCGACACGTTTTGCCGTCGCGCGGCCCGGCAACGCACGACCGGCTACACCGGCGACTGGCGTTTCACGGAGAAGGACGTCGAGACGATCCTGGGCCCGCCCTACATCGTGCCGGACATGGCCGAGGGTCACGCCGAGGTCGGCGTGGCCACCGGGCTCGCGTGGACGACGACCGGCGGCGACCTCCTCCTGATCGAGGCGCTCAAGATGCGCGGAGCGGGGCGCGTGATCGTGACCGGACAGCTCGGCGACGTGATGAAGGAGTCCGTGCAGGCGGCGCACTCGTACGTACGCGCGCGGGCCGAGTTGCTCGGAATCGATCCTCAGCTGTTCGACGACTACGACCTGCACATCCACTTCCCGGAAGGCGCCGTCCCCAAGGACGGACCCTCGGCGGGGATCACGATCGTGATGGCGATCGCGTCCGCCCTCGCCGAGGCGCCGATCCGGAACGATGTCGCGATGACCGGCGAGGTGACGCTCCGCGGAAAGGTGCTCGGGGTCGGGGGGCTGAAGGAAAAGGTGATGGCCGCGTACCGCGCCGGGATCAAGACGGTCGTCCTGCCCGCCGACAACCGGAAGGACCTGGTCGAGATCCCCGAGCCGATCCGCTCGAAGATCACGTTCGTTCTGGTGAGCGCGGTGGACGAGGTCTTCCAGCACGCCTTCGCCGGCGTCGCCGAGCGGATCGCCGAACTCGAGGCGAAGCGCGCGGCGCGGGAGGCGAGACAGAAGAAGCGCGCACGAAAGGCCAAGAAAGCGCCCCGCCGGGCGACCGGGAAGGCGCCGCGGCAGAACCGCAGCGCCCCCCGCAAGGCCGCCCGGGGCCGGTAACCTCAGCGGAGCGCGGTCTCCGCAACGATCCACGACGACAGGATCACGAAGAACCCGCGCACGTCCGCGTTCGGCGCCAGGTCGAAGCAGACGACCGCCTGGGTGCCCGCGAAGCAAAGGAACGCCGCGGCCCGGACGAGCGCGCCGCGCCAGAGTCCGGCGCCTCCCGCTCCCGCCTCCGCTCCCGCTCCCGCCTCCGTCCCCGATTTCCGCGCGACGTGGCGACGAAGCGCCCCGGCGTAGAGCGCGCCGCCGAGCAGGAACCCGTGAAGGAACGTCAACCCCCATCGCGCCGGAGCGAGCGCCACGGCCGCCCCACCCAGAACCAGCGAAGCCAGGGCCGCGACGAGCGCCGGAGAACGACGCGCCCCTCTCACAGGAGGTCGAACGCGCAGGCCGCCGCGCCCACCGCGGCGCCCACCCCGCATCCGATCGCCGCGGCGTACGGCGCCGTCGGGCCGCCGATCTCGGCGCCGATCGCCGCACCCGCCGCGCAACCCGCCGGCATGCGGGTGACCAGGCAATCGAAGAACTGGAGCCAATGGCGCTTCTCGGCGGCGAGTCCCGGCGCTCCCGCCTTGTTCGCGAAGGCGGCGCCGCTCTTGACCCAAATCGTCCCGGCCCCCCACGGGTAGGGCTTGAACCCGGTCTCGAGGGGGGACGGATCGCGCCCGAGGATCACCTCCGCCGGCTCCGCGATTCGCGACGCGTTGTCTTCGAGCACCGAGACGATCAGCGCGTGCGTCGAGTCGCTGCCGAACACGTACGGAAGGAACGTGACCCAGAAGGGCGTGCCCGTTTCGCTCATGGCCGCGACGCGGACCGCGAGGTCGAAGCAGGGCGTGAGCCCCTCGGCCGGCGCCTCGCTCAGCGCGCTCTGGACCAGCGGGCTCTGGGCCGCCTGATTCACCGCCGCGCGGAGCGCGTCACGATCCCAGACCCAGTGCGCCTCCGCGACGGTCGGCGCCGGCGCGTCGGGAGGCACTGGGGTGGCGATTCGATCCGCGTCCCGCTTGGAGCAGGCTCCCGTCGCGAGCGCGAGGGGCAAGACGACGGCGATGCACAACCTGAATCGATTCATGACGGCACCCTCCTTGGATTTCGCGCGGCCGTGCCGCGCACGTGGGCGCCGAGGAGTGGGGCGGTCGCGAGCGCAGCATGGAGCGTTCCACCGACGCCGAGCGCCACGATTGGCGTTGCGCGAGGAAGCGCGGGCGGCGCGCGTCGAACGTCCGACGGCGACGGTCGATGAATCGGGAGTGGGTGCTGCTCGGGTGGAAGGCTAGGGGAGGAGTGGAATGCGACGGCCGAGGGAGACCTCGATCGCGGTGACGCCGTTCTCCACGCCCGTCGGTTCCTGGCGCAGGAACTTGTCGTAGCGACCCTCCACCGAGAGCGCCGTCTCGCCCAGCGAGGGAAGGCGAAGCAGCGAGGCCTGCAACCGAACGCTCAGGCGATCCTGCCGCGTCCCGCGCAGCTCGAGGTCCCGTTTCGTGTACGCGACGAAGGGCGTGACGAGGAGACGGCCGGGCATCGCCTCCCATCGCAATTCGAAGGCACCCTGGATCGTGCGGTCTCGAAGTCCGAGATCCTGGTTCTCGTCCTGGTCGATGCCCGCCGAGATCGTGCTCGTCATGCGGCCCGGGTGGCGGCGGACCGAGACCACGGAGCCCGACGTCACGAGTCGTTTGGCGTTCAACCCTTGCTCGTCCTCGTAGAGCGCCACGTCGAATCGGGCAGTCGTCCGTCCCCCCAAGGCCTCGGGGGCCGAGAATTCCGTGGCGACCCGGGTCTGCGTGAAGTCGGTCTGCACGCCCTTCTGACGGATCCGGATCAGAGCCGGCGTGACCCACGCGTCGGGGCCGAGGCGGAGCGAGCCTCCGAGCGTGAGGCGCTCGGCCGTCACGCTGGGCACGCCGCTCGCGTCGCTCGCCGGCTCCTCGTGGCGGAAGCCGCCGAAGAAGCGCCACGTGGCGACGCTTCGCGAGAGATCGGCGGAGTAGCCCTTCCGGTCCGAGATGGCGTACGGGTTCAGGGCGGTCGTGAGGTCGGGCTGGTAACGGAACCCTTCGGCGCGCGCGATGAACCCGGCCGCCGAGCCGTCGAGCACGCCGCGCACGCCGGTGCGCGTTCGTCCCGGCTCCACGCCCTCGATCGCTCGGTGGCGCACCGAGGCGCCGTCGCCCAGAAGCGACCACCCCTTCGAGATCCGGATTCGCGCCGACCCGCCGTACACGGCGCGCGCGCGCGTCGCCGTCTCGACGCCGCCCGCCGTCGGGTCCTCGTGCGTGTAGCCGCCGTACAGGGACGCGCGCAGCCGATCGTCCGCGAAGGCGCGCGCCAGGCGGCCGGCGTAGAGGTCGGAGCGCGGCTCTCGAAGCGGCCCTCCCGCCGAACGGGGGTGCGATTCGAGCGCGACGTATCCCTGGAGCTCGCCCAGGCCCGCGTTCGCCAGGGAAAGCTGCGCGGCGCGGCGCGGCACGCCCGCCGCGAGGAGCGGGGCGTTGGCCGCCAGCGTCGGGGCGAGGTCGCCCCACTCGAGGCTCGTGCGATCGTGCGCGTAGCGAAGGTTCACTTGCTCGGGCGACGCGGTCCCGTTCTCCGGATCGTCGAAGCGAAGGCGGCTCGTCAGCGTCGCCGTCAGCGTCCGCCCCGGCGCGAGATCGTAGCCGGCGCGCCACGTGCCCCATCCCGTCACCGAGCCCTTCGCGCCGCGGATGGGGCTCTTTCCTTCCGCGAGCCAGGTACTCTCCAGCCTGAAGCGCGCGGGCGGCCCCTCCGGCTCGGGAATGGGGGCCGTCAGGGTGCGGTCGGGCGTCAGCCCGTGCGCCGGCGGTACGAGGAGGATCGTGATCGGCGCGGCGGCCACGTTCTGCGGCGACTCCACCACGAACTGGAGACGACGCTCACCGAACCGCTTGGAGGGCATCGGTCCTCGCATTTCCACGGTCACGGGGCGCCCCGATTCCATGAACCCCTCCTCCATGCCGACCACGTCGCCGTCGAGCGTGAAGACCGCGCGGAAGGGCCCGGTGCCGATGCCGGTCACCACCGCGCGCGGCCGAATGGTGTCGCCCGCCGCGAAGGCCGTGCCGGGGAGCGGCCACTCGAGCACCGCGGACTCCACGGAGACGTTGCCGGCGATGGGCGGCGTCAGAAGGCCGGGGCTCATGAAGCGCGACGTTCCGAACGGCGTGATCACGGTATAGGAGAGCGCCTCGAACGACGGGATCGGAAGCCCCGTCTCGTCCGTGCCGTCGAACACGATTCGAAGGCCGATCCGTCCGCTCGTGGAGAGGCGCGCGAGGTCCAGGGGAATGGTGACGGGCACCTCGACGCGCGCCGCGCCCAGGCGCGGCACCTGCGCCGAAAGCGGCACGAAAAAAGTACGCGCCGGAAGCTCCGTGATCGGCCCGCCGACCGACGCCACGTCCGACGCCCAGATCTCGACCCGGGCCATGGAGAGCGTCGCGGCGTCCCCCGCGGTTTCGCGCACCGAGATCCCGATCGGCGTCGGCCTCTCGGGGACGAGGGTGAAGGACTCGAGACGTTCGTTCCCGAGCACGCGCTCCAACTTGGCGCGCGGGAACGTGGTGAAGTAGACGATCGGAAGATCGTTGTTGTCGTTCGATCCGAGGGGCAGGCCGCGGATCAGGTTGACGCGCATTCCGTGCAGGTGCCCGTAGGCCATCGGCGCCGTGGTTTTCAAGAAAACGGTGTCCCCCAAGGCGGACCATCGGGGCACGTCCAGATTGAGGAGAGGCAGGAGGGGATCGTCCAGGTCGGCGACCGAAAACGCTCCCTCCTTCGCGGTCGGCTGATCGAAGACGAAATAGAACTCGGTGTTGATCGGGACGTACGTGGCGCCGTCCTGAGGGAACGTCGCGATCTGGACCGGGGCCGCGGACGCGACCCGAGTGAAGAGCGCCAGCGCCAGAACCGCCGATGCAAGGAGCGCCGAGCCCCGGAGCGCCGAGGTTGGTTTGATTGGCTGCGACACGCTCGGGGATCTCCTGGATCGGTCGGGAAGGGGTTGCGAAAGCGCGCCGCCGGACGGTATCATGGCTGGCCTATGCGCGCAAGAACACGAGGCACCGCAACAACTTCGGGACGTCGGGCGACAACCCCGGCCACCCCGGCGAGGGACCGCCGGACCCCTGTGGCCATTCTCGGTGCCACCGGAACGGTGGGGCAGCGGTTTCTGGAATTGCTGGTCGACCACCCCTGGTTCCGGGTCGTGGAGGTGATGGCCTCCGATCAGAGCGCGGGGAAAAGCTACGAGGAGGCCGTCGGCTCCCGCTGGAAGCTGCCGTCGCCCATCCCCGACGCCGCGCGCCGTCTCAAGGTGAAGAAGCCGGGGGACCGGCTCTCGGCGCGGATACTCTTCTCCTCGCTCGACGCCTCGGTCGCCGGCGAGGTCGAGACGCACTACGCCGACGCGGGGCACCTCGTGTCGACCAACGCGCGGAATCACCGGATGGATCCGCTCGTCCCGCTCGTGATCCCCGAGGTGAACCGCGACCACCTGGAGATGCTCGATCGTCAGAGGTTCCCGAAGGGCGGCGGCATCGTGACGAATCCCAACTGCTCCGCGATCGTCATCGCCCTGGCGGTGGCGCCGCTCCATCGCCAGTTCGGCCTGAAGGCATTGATCGTCACCACATTCCAGGCCGTGAGCGGCGCCGGCTACCCCGGCGTCCCCTCGCTCGACATCCTCGGGAACATCGTCCCGCACATCGGCGGAGGCGAGGAGGCGAAGGTCGAGAACGAGACGCTCAAGATCCTGGGCCGCCTCGGGAAGAAGGGATTCGAGCCGGCCCCGTTTCCGTTGAGCGCCGCCATCCACCGGGTCCCCGTCGTGGACGGGCACCAGATGGCGATCAGCGTTCGCCTGGGGGCCCGCGCGACGCGCAAGCAGATCGCCGCGGCGATCGCCGCCTTTCGCCCGCTCGC
>Ga0075434_100005022_pt1 | contig 12009 bp, 7 predicted proteins | sample RhiMethybrSRZTD3_FD_75298 | JGI IMG/M metagenome (GOLD analysis project Ga0075434, IMG submission 75298) | Populus rhizosphere microbial communities from Tennessee, USA - Rhizosphere MetaG P. TD hybrid SRZTD3 | ecosystem: Host-associated > Plants > Roots > Rhizosphere > Soil | place: USA... | reverse complement strand
GCTGCCGGGCGGACCGATGTTCGTCAACCGCGGCATGATCGAGGCTGCGCACGATGAGGGCGAGATCGCCGGCGTCATGGCGCACGAGCTGAGCCACGTCGTGCTCCGGCACGGCACCGCGCAGGCGACGAAAGCCACGAAGTACGAGATCGGCGCGGTGGCGGGTCAGATCCTCGGCGCCATCGTTGGTGGCGCCGCTGGCAGCATCATCGCGCAGGGGTCGAACTTCGGCATCAGCACCTACTTCATGAAGTTCAGCCGCGAGTACGAGAGCCAGGCCGACATCCTCGGTTCGCAGATCATGGCGCGCGCCGGTTACAACCCGGTCGACATGGCGAATATGTTTCACACTCTAGCGGCGCAGGGCGGCAGCGGGCCGGAGTGGCTCAGTGATCACCCGAATCCGGGCAACCGCGAGCAGCGCATCCGGCAGGAAGCACAGGCACTGCACTTCACCGGCGGCGGCTACCAGAACACCGCGGAGTTCAACTCGATTCAGAACCGCCTGAAGGGGATGTCGCCCGCGCTCACCGCGCAGCAGATTGCCAACCAGCAGAAGACCGGCCGGCCAGTAGGCACGGGCGGACGCGCGGTCAACGTCGAGCCCCCCTCCGGCAGCTTCCGCACGTATCAGCCAACCAACGCGCTGCGTGTGAGTGTGCCGTCGAACTGGTCGCCAGTTGAGGGCGGCGGCAGCTCTGTGACCTACGCCCCGCAAGGGGCCTACTTCCAGGGCGACAACGGCGGTAGCGCGTTTACGCACGGCGTCGAAGTGGGCGTCGCGCAGGGCACGGGCAACCTGCAGAACGATACGAACTCGCTGCTCCGCAGCTTCGCGCAGGGCAATCCGAACCTGCAGCAATCCGGCCGCGCACGCAACGACAGCGTCGGCGGCCGCAACGGCATCACCGTCCAGCTCGCGAATGTTTCGGAGGTGACCGGCCAGCCGGAGTACATCGCGCTGTCGACGACCGAACTGCGTGACGGGAGTCTGCTGTATGTAATCGGCGTCGCGCCCCGTACCGAGGCTGATACGTACGACCGGACGTTTCAGCAGGTTCGGCGCAATATCCAAATCGCGGATCGTTAACCACCGTTTCGAGAGGGGTTATTCATCAGCTCACGCAAATTGCAACGCCTCTGGTGGATTCAGGTCGTGAAAGGACCTGAGCAGGAGGAACTGCAATGCGATTTCTCGTCGCGTCTCTGATGCTCGTCGCGGTGATGGCTCTGGGTCCAGCGGTGATGCCGGCGGTCGCTCTTGCGCAGGGTCAGCCTGTGCAGGGCAAGGTTGACGTCGACATCAACACCCACAGCAGTGGTGGTGCGTGGTGGACGAATCCGATCTGGATCGCCATCGGGGTTATCGCGCTCGTGCTGCTCGTCGTCATCATTGCGATGGCGGCGCGCGGCTCGGGCACGACCGTTATCAAGGAGTAGCTGGAAACCTGCCGAGCGCAACCAGCAGGTCGAGTTGCGCTCGCTTCAATGCATCCTCTGCGATGGCTGCCTGCGTCTCGACGTCCCGCGCCTGGCGCTGGGCGTCGAGCACCTCGATATTCGTCGACGCACCCTCCCGAAACGCCACGTCCGTAATATTCACGACCTGATTCGCGCGATCGGCGGCCGCCTGCGCCTGCATGAAGGCGCGCCCCGTCGACGCGACGGCGTCGCGGGCGATGCGAATATCGGACGCCGCCTGGCGTTCGAGATTGGCGCGCTCGAACTTGATGATGTTCAGGTCCGACAGCCGCTGCGCCTTCTCCCCTGCGCGCAGGCCGCTGTCGTAGAGCGGCACGGCAAAGAGCACCTGCGCGCGCCACGAAAACGCCTTCGCAAACACTCCCGGCGGCTCGAGCAGCGACGGCGTGAACGCTGATGTGAGCGACGGCAGACGATCCTTCCACGAGTCGCTGTAGACGCGCTGGGCGGCTGCTTCCCGCGCGCGCACCAATTGGATGTCGGTCCGATTCGTCAGCTGGCCGAGCTCGTCGGGAATGTCGAAGTTCGGGTAGTCCACGGCATCGACCGGGCCGTCGGATCCGACGAGCACGCCAAGCGCCTCCTGCGCCTGCTGAATGAGCAGCAGCGCTTCCTCGACGCGCGTCTCGTCGCTCAACGTCTCCTGCTCGGCGCGCAGCATGTTCAGCCGGCTGCCGATGCCACCTTCAAACCGCTGGTTGGCGAACATGAAGTGCGCCCGGGCGTTGTCGCGCGCTCGCGAATTGAGGTCAAGTACGCGGCGTCGCGCGATGATAGCAAGGTACGCCTGTCCGGCTGCTACGGCGACCTGACGTCGTACATCCTTCTCGTTCGCCTGTGCCACGACTATCTGATCGCCCGCTTGATTGCGCTGCGCCCAGGCAACGGGCGTCAGGATGGGAATGGTGAGCAGCGGGGACGTATTCGTCTGCACAAGCGGCACGACGGTTGCCGTCCCGCTTCCCGTGTCGAACTTCACGGGGTTGGTGAAATTGGTGGCCAGCGTGGCACTGAGCGTCGGCAGCGACGAAGAGCGCGTCTGCTGGAGGATCGCTTCCGCGCGCAGGATGCCTTCCGTCGCGCGCACCACCGTCGGATTGTTTTTCGTCGCGCGATCGATTGCTTCCTGAAATGTCAATCGCTCGAGCGGCTGTCCGACAGCAGCTGTCGACGCCACCAGTAAGATCGCGACAGCTAAATGTCCGCGAAGAACGCGCAGCCTATGCATTGTTTGTCGTCGCTTCAACAGGCGCAGATCCTCCTCCACGAATCGTCTGAATGACCAGATAGAGAATCGGGATGAACAGCACGTTCAGAAACGTCGCGAACAACATTCCGCCAGCCACAGCCGTGCCGACGGAATGACGGCCTTCCTGTCCCGCGCCTGACGCAAACACCAGCGGCATCACGCCGAGGATGAAGGCCAGCGACGTCATGAGGATCGGCCGCAGACGGATGCGCGCCGCCTCGATCGCGGCCTCGACAATCGACAGGCCACGCCGCCGCAGCTGCTCCGCGAACTCGACGATCAGAATCGCGTTCTTTGCGGCGAGACCGATCAGCATGACCAGGCCGACCTGGCAGTACAGATCGTTCTGCAGTCCGCGCAGCCATTGCGCCGACAGCGCGCCAAGCACCGCAAGCGGGACGCCGAGCAGCACGATGAACGGCAGCACGAGCGATTCGTACTGCGCGGCCAGCGTCAGATACACGAGGAGCAGCGCGATGCCGAAGATGTAAATCGACTGACGCCCTGCCTTGATTTCTTCGAGCGAAATCCCCGACCACGCGTAGCCGAATCCCTGCGGCAGCGCCTGCGACGCGAGCTGCTCCATCTCCTGAATGGCCTGGCCCGAGCTGACGCCAGGCAATGCCGATCCGTTGATCTCCGCCGAGCGGAACAGGTTGAAGTGGCTGATCACCTGGGGCCCGGTTGTCTCCTTCACGCGGACGACGCTGGCAAGCGGCACCATTTGACCGGTATTGGTCCGTGCGTAGTACTGACCGAGTGCCTGCGGATCGGCGCGGAACTGCTTGTCCGCCTGCACGTAGACGCGGTAGGCGCGATTGTTCAGGTCGAAGTCGTTCACATACGCGGAGCCGAGATAGATCTGCATCGCGTTTGTGATCTCGCTGATCGGCAGGCCGAGGCTGCGCGCCTTCTCGCGATCGATGTCGACGGCGAGCTGCGGATTGTTTGCCTGGAAGGCACTGAACAAACCGGTGACGCGCTGCGATTTCTGTGAGGCGCCGATCACGCCAAACGCGGCTGCCGCGAGGTTCTGAATGTCGGTGGCGCCGCCCTGGTCGAGCACCTCGAAGGTGAAGCCGCCGAAGGCGCCGAGGCCTTGAATCGATGGCGGCGCAAACGGAATCACGAACGCGTTCTGGATGGCGAACAGCTGGCCGCGCGCGCGTTGAAGAATAGCCGGCAGCCGGTGCTCGTCCCCCTTCCGCTCATCGAACGACTTGAGCGGCACGAAGATCAACGCCTGATTTGGCGCGCTGCCCGTGAAGCTGAAGCCGGTCACCGAGAACACACCGTCCGCTTCAGGAATCTTCGAGAGAATTGTCTCCGCCTGTTTGGCGACTTCCGACGTGTATTGCAGTGACGAACCCGCCGGCGCCTGCACGATGGTGATGAAGTAGCCGGCGTCCTCTTCCGGCAGGAACGATTGCGGCAGCCGCGTGTAGACGAAATACGTCGCGCCCAGCAGCGCCATGAACGCCACGACCATCGCCCAGCGCAGCCGCATCAGTCCGCCAACGATGCGCACGTAGCCGTTCGTGCCGCCATGGATGATGCGCTCGACGATCCCGAAGAAAGCGCCTTTGCCCAGTTCCGCCTTTTCGCTATGCCGAAGCAGCAGCGCAGACAGCGCCGGCGTCAGCGTCAGCGCGTTGAAGGCCGAGATCGCCACCGCGAAGGCAATCGTCAGCGCAAACTGCTGATACAGACGCCCCGTCGTTCCGGGGAAGAACGCGACGGGAACGAATACGGCAATCAGGACAAGCGCGGTGGCGATCACGGCGCTGAATACCTCGCGCATCGCATCGGACGCGGCGATCGCCGAATCCTTCTTGTACGTCTGCACGTGGCGCTCGATGTTCTCGATCACCACGATCGCATCGTCTACGACGATGCCGGTGGCCAGCACGATGGCGAACAGCGTCAACGTATTGATCGAGAAGCCGAGCAGGTGCACGAATGCGAATGCACCGATGAGCGATACCGGCAGCGTCAACGTCGGAATGAGCGTGGCGCGCCAGCTCTGAAGGAACAGGAACATCACGACGATGACGAGCAGAATGGCGATGCCGAGCGTGATCAGCACCTCGCGAATCGATTCCTGCACGACGGTCGTGGTGTTGAACGCAATCGCGTACTCGAGGCCGGGCGGGAACGACTTCGACAGCCGCTGCAGCTCGGCCAGCACCGCGGTGTTGACGTCGAGTGCGTTGGCGGTCGGCAGCGCGATGACGCCGAAGCCGACGGCATCGCGGCCGTTGAACCGCAGCACGGTGTTGTAGCTCTCGGCGCCCAGCTCCACCTTGGCAACGTCGGCAAGCCGCACGAGTGAGCCTTCGTTGCCGGCCTTGACAATGATGTTGTCGAACTCGGAGCGCTCGTGCAGGCGGCCAGCGGCACGAACGCTGAGTTGATAGACCTGCCCCGCTGGCGCCGGAGAATCGCCTACGCTGCCCGCCGCGACGTTGACGTTCTGCTCGCGCAAGGCGTTGACGACGTCGTTGGCCGTGAGCTGGCGTGCCGCCAGGCGGACCGGGTCGAGCCAGACGCGCATCGAGTAGTTGCCCGCGCCGAAGATGAAGATGTCGGCGACGCCCGGCACGCGCTTCAGCGCGTCTTTCACATAAACGTCGATGTAGTTCGAGAGGAACAGCGAGTCGTATTCCCCCTGCTCCGAGTAGGCACCGGCCGCAAGAACGAAGTTCGTCGCGGACTTCGTCACGGTTACGCCAAGCTGACGCACTTCCGCGGGCAGCCGGCCGAGCGCCTGGTTGACGCGGTTCTGCACGTCGACCGCCGCGATGTCGGGATTGCGCGTGATGTCGAACGTGACCGTGATGGTGCAGATGCCGCTGTTGGTGCTCGAGGATGTCATGTAGAGCATCCCCTCGACACCGTTGATCGCCTGCTCAATCGGCGTCGTTACGGCGGTCTCGACCGTTTCGGCATTGGCGCCGGTGTAGATCGCCGTCACGCTGACGGTCGGTGGCGCGACCTGCGGGTACTGCGCGATGGGCATCTGCGGGATCGCGAGCACGCCCGCGAGGATGATCACCAGCGAGCACACCGTCGCGAGAATCGGTCGGCGGATGAAGGTATCTACGAACATCAGGCTTCAGGCTTAACGGGAACGCCGTCCTGCAACTTCTGAATGTTGGAGACAATCACCTTCTCGCCTTCCTTCACGCCGCTGCGGACGATGTAATTGTCACCGACGAGATCACCGACCGTAATCGGCTTCTGCCGTGCCACGATGGCGCCGCCCTGTCCCTGCTCGGCGACGAAGATGAAGTACTGGCCGCTGATGCGGTTGACCGCGATGACAGGTACGGCGATCGTCGGTGCGTTCGTCCAGACAATGCGAGCGCGAACGTACTGCTGGACGCGAATGCCCGGCGGCCGCCGCTGCAACGTGGCCTTGACGAGAATCGTCTGCGTCGCATCGTCAGCGCGCGGCGCGATGAAGGTGATGGGATTGCTGGCGATGACCTTGCCGTCGGTATCCAGCAGTTCGACCGTCAGGCCCTGGCGCAACTGGGGAACGCGCTCGAGCGGCACGTTGACGTACGCTTCGAGACCTTCCGGCGCATCGATCGTCGTGATGAGCGTCTGCGGCGTCACGCGATCCCCTTGCCGCACTTCGATGTCGCCGACGATGCCGTCGGCCGGAGCGGTGACGCGGTAGTACTGCAGCTGCACCTGATTCTCGCGAATCTGCGACGCCACGGCTTCGAGCTGCGCTTCGGCGGTCTTCACATTCGTTTCCGCCTGTTCGAGCTCCTGGCGGCTGACCGCGCCTGCATCGAACAGCTTCTGCATGCGCGCCAGCTGCTGCCGCGCATAGGCGAGGTCCGCTTCACGCGCGGCGCGCTGTGATTGTGTCGTGGCCACGGTCGCCTGCTGCTTTTCCGGGTCGATCTGCACGAGCGGCTGCCCTGCGCGGACGCGATCGCCGGCTTTGACCAAGATCTGGCGGACGAATCCATCGACCTGCGGCTGGATGTTCGTCGAGCGGAGCGACTTGATGGTCGCGACGAATTCGCTGGTCTGCGGAATCGGCTTCGGCTCGACGGTGACTGTCTTCACACCCATGGCGGGGAACGCACCACGGCCGCCGGCGCCGCCCGGGCCCGCTTGCTGCTGGTTGCCACCACCGCAGCCAGCGGCCGCTCCGGTACAGAACACAAGAAGAGCGAGGAAGGGGGCACGCATAAGTTTTTGATTTTACCCTTTGACGCTTGAACTGTGGCCGCCGGTTCGCAGTCTGTACTAGGCGGATGTACCTACGCGACCGATCGCCTCGAGCAGCGCCGCACGCAGGAACGGCTTCTCCAGAAACACCGCTTCACCGCGCTCGACGTCCGCCAGCGGCTCGGCGTCGCGAAACCCGGACATGTAAACAACGCGTAATGCGGGCCGTGCGCTGCGTATCCGCCCAGCCAGCTCGGGCCCGCGCATGCCGGGCATCACGATGTCGGTCAGCAGCACATCGATCTCGTCGCTATGTTCGGCGGCAAGATGCTCGGCCTCCGCAGCGCCGCTCGCTTCAATCACCTTATATCCAGACCTCCGCAGTATGACCGACGCAAGATGTCGAACACCTGGCTCGTCATCCACGACAAGGATCGTGAGCGAACGCTCGTCGAGTCGCCCGCTCGACGGCGGGGAGTTTGTCGCCGGCTTCTCGACTGCAAGCGCAGGCAGATAGATGCTGAACGTCGTTCCTGTTTCGGCGCTTGCCAGCTGCACGTGGCCGCCAGTCTGCCGCACGAAGCCGTACACCATCGCCAAGCCGAGCCCGGTTCCCTTCCCCGGTTCCTTCGTCGTGAAAAACGGCTCGAAGATCCGCTTGCGAACGTGCTCGGGGATGCCATGGCCCTGATCCGCTACCTCAAAGACAACCACCTGCGCTGGCTGTGACGTCATGCGGGCGACGGCTTCCATATCCCTCTGTGTCGCCAACCGGGCGCGGACCTCGATGACACCGCCCTTCGGCATCGCGTCGCGCGCGTTAACGACGAGGTTCATCACGACCTGCTCCATCTGCCCCCGGTCCGATGGTATCGGCGGCAGATCCGGACCGATGTCGACCTTCAGTTCGTATTCCGGTCCAAGCAGACGCGCCAGCATCTGCTGCATGCCGGAGACGACGACGCCGATCTGCAATGGCTCGGGCTGGAGCACCTGCTTGCGGCTGAAGGCAAGCAGCTGACGCGTGAAACGGACCGCGCGATCGCAGGCCGCGAGAATGTCGCCAAGCGCTTCACGCGCGGTGCTTTCGCTCGCCGGCAGCAGTTCCATCACGAAACTCGCGTTGCCGCCGATCGTCGTCAGCAGATTGTTGAAGTCGTGCGCGATACCGCCGGCGAGCCGACCGAGCGCTTCCATCTTATGCGCCTGCTGCACGTCTTCCTCGCCGCGCCGCCGCTCGTGTTCCGTTTCGATCCGGTCGGTGATATCGCGTGCGACGCCGAAGACCTTCGGCCCGTCATTTCCTTGCGAGGCGATGCCGCGCAGCCGATTTTCGAACCATCGGTACTGCCCGTTGCAATGCCTGATGCGGTACTGGAAGGTGGTCGTCGCGGAGCTGAGAAATGCTTCGCGCGTCTTCTGTCTGACGTGTTCGACATCGTCCGGATGAATGATCGAGTTGCCAAGAGCGATCATCTCGTCAGGCGTATAGCCGAGCACATCCGTGATGCGGCTGCTGACGAAGCCGAGCGCTGCACCCTTCGCGACGGGATTGAGCGTGAAGATGATCTCGTCGATGTTCTCCAGAATCATCGACGCGAAGTTTGGACTGCGATGCGGCACTACACGGATTCTACCTGCTGAAGATGCCTTTCAAGCCGCGGCCAATGGCCCCGAAAACGCCCTGCACAGCGCGCTGCACGCGTTGTTTGATGTTGCCCTGGTGGATTGTGCACAAGCGCGCTGGGATATCGTCGCCCTCTTTGAAGTACTCCACGTAGGTTGGACACCCTTCAACCGGCCGTAGATATGACACGTGACAGAGTTCCTCCGTCCGCATGTCACCCGGCGGCTCGAACGCGTGCGCCGGAAGACGCTGTGTCGTGCGGCGCATGAAGTCGGCCCAGATGGGCAGCGCGACGCGCGCGCCCGTGCCGCCGACGCGAATGCGTTCCGGCTGGTCGTAGCCGACCCACACGCCGGCCACCACCGCAGAGTTGAAGCCGACGAACCACGCGTCGTGATAGTCGTTCGTCGTGCCGGTCTTGCCACCCACCGCCCCGTGAACGCCGAGCCTTCTCGCTGCCGCCCCCGTGCCGCGATCGATCACATCCTCGAGCATCGTCAGCATCTGGAACGACACCTGCGGCGAGAGCACCTGATCCTTCTCGATGTTCGTGCGATGCACGAGCTCGCCATCCGCATTCTCGACGTCGATCAGGCCGCGCGGCTGCACGCGATAGCCGAGCGTCGGAAACACGGCAAAGGCAGCGGTGAGCTGCAGCGGAGTGACGAGACCGCTGCCGAGCGCCAGCGACGGCACGTCCGGCTGATCGCGGACCCCGAGATCGTTGGCCAGGCGCAGCACGGGACGCGAGCCGACATGCTGCTGCAGCAGGACCGCCGCCGCGTTATTTGATTCGAGCAGCGCCTCGCGCAACGTCAGCGTGTCCTCCTCGCTGGCGCGTTCGTCGCGGGGAATCCATACGCCCTCCGGCGCGGAGATCGCGACCTGCTTGAGCCCGGTGATGGTGGAGACGGGTGACATCCCGTTTTCAAGAGCTACTGAGTAGACAAACGGTTTGAAGGCAGAGCCTGGCTGACGGCGGCTGCGAACGGCGCGGTTGTATGGCGTCTGCGAGAAATCCGATCCGCCCACGAGCGCAAGCAGATTACCCGTCTGGGGATCGATTGCCACGAGCGCGGCCTGCAGGCCGCCGCCGCCGAGCTGACGCAATCCGTTCCGCACCGCAGCTTCGGCAGCGTCCTGCACTTCCGGGACAAAGCTCGTATGGACTTTCCAGTCCGGAGGATTGTCGCCGCCGTAGATGTCGCGGAACTGCTGTCGGAGAAATTCTTTCGCGTACCCTTGCCGCGCGTTCGATACGGCGCTCTGCGGACGGATGCGGATCTGCTCGGCTCTCGCCTGCTGCTCCTGCTGCGGCGTGATCTTTTTTTCCTCGCGCATCCGCTGGAGGACCACAAAGCTGCGGCGGCGAGCACTGTCGAGGTGCGTCCACGGCGAGTAGGTGGCAGGAGCCTGGATGATGCCGGCGATGAGCGCGGCCTCGGCGAGGGTCAGGTCTGAGGCGTGCTTGCCGTACAGCTTCTCCGACATTGTCTCCACGCCGTAAACGCCGCCGCTCAAATAGACCCGATTGAAATAGAGCTCGAGGATGTCTTTCTTGCTCAGGAAGATCTCGAGGAGCACGGCCAGCGCCGCTTCCTTCGCCTTGCGGCCGAACGTGCGCGCGTTCGAGAGGTACAGCGTGCGCGCAAGCTGCTGGGTGATGGTGCTGCCACCCTGCGTTCCTTCGCTCGACCGGAGGTTGTAAACCGCGGCGCGTGTGACAGCGATCGGATCGATGCCAAAGTGAGAGTAGTAGCGATGATCCTCGACCGAGATCACCGCGTCTTTAAAGTTGGTCGAAATCTGATCGAAGGGTACGTCCCTGCGCGACTCGTCGAGCGGGAACCAGGGGCGCCCCGCCGCATCGTAGAACATCGTCCCGCCGACGCCGCGGTTGAGCCTGTAGATGGACATGGCGTGACGGCCGGTCCACACGAGGACCATCACTATCGAGACGATGACCAGCGCACCGCCGATGGCGACGATCCAGTCGCGGACGGAGAGGCCACGGAGCACCGACAGCCGCACGAATCAATGCTAACCTTTGCGCAATGAAACGCCTGATATTTGCCGGCGTTGGCGTGGCCGCGCTGGCAACGGCCCTGGCGGCCCAGACAACGCCCAGTCATGAGGCCGATTTCCTGACGCGCATCCGACGGCTGACCGTCGAAGGCCGACGGGCCGGCGAAGGTTATTGGGCGCCTGACGGCAAACGGCTCGTCTTTCAGAGCGAGCGCGAGCCGGGCAACCCGTTCTATCAAATCTATGCGCTGGATCTGACGACCGGCGATACCAAGCGCATCTCCCCTGGATACGGCAAGACGACGTGTTCGTTCTTCCGGCCCGGCAGCGACGAGATCGAGTTCGCGTCGACGCATCACGACCCGAAGTCGAAGCAGTATCAGCAGGAGGAGCTCGACTTCCGCGCATCCGGCAAAACACGCCGCTACTCGTGGGATTACGACCCCGAGTTCGAGATCTATAGCTACGCGGAAAAATCGGGAACGTACACACGGCTCACGAACGCGCGCGGCTACGACGCGGAGGGCAGTTACTCGCCTGACGGTCAGTGGATCGTCTTCACGTCGATGCGCGACGCCTACAACCGCACGCTCAGCGCCGAGGAGCAGAAGCAGCTCGAAATCGATCCCAGTTACTTCGCTGAGATCTACATCATGCGCGCGGACGGGTCAGGTCAGAAGCGTCTGACGACTGTCCCCGGCTACGACGGCGGTCCGTTCTTCTCGCCGGACGGCAAGCGGATCATCTGGCGTCGGTTCGACACGTCCGGACTCATCGCCAACGTGTTCACGATGAATCCGGATGGCAGCGACGTCAGGCAGATTACCGATTTTGGCGCGATGAGCTGGGCGCCGTACATCCATCCGTCGGGGCAGTACATTTTGTTTGCGTCGAACAAGCTCGGGTTCGAGAACTTCGAGATCTATATGGTGGATATCGACGGCAAGAAGGAGCCCGTGCGGATTACGTATGCGGACGGCTTCGACGGATTGCCGGTGCCGTCGCCGGATGGCACGCAGCTGGCGTGGACGTCGACGCGCGGCGGTTTGACCGATGGTCAGATCTTCCTGGCGCAGTGGAATCATGAGAAAGCGCTCGCGGCGCTAAAGGCCGCGCCCTTGCGAGTCAGAGTACGGTGATGAGCCGTACCGTACTCCGACTCGGGTGATGGGGCGACTCAAGGTTGCAGTTTATGAAACGCATCGCGCTTGTTTTCCTCCTCGCAGCGGGCTTCATGAGGCCTGCGCTGCTGATGCCGGTTGCCGCGGCGCAGCAGACGACGGCTGCGTCGCGCACGCGCACCGCCGTCGAATTTCTCGCTTCCGATCGTCTGGAAGGGCGTGACACTGGGTCGCCAGGCGAACGGCTGGCCGGCGACTACATCGCCATGCAGCTCGCGCGCGTGGGCGCCAAGCCGCTGCCCGGCCATCGCGAC
>Ga0075434_100005019_pt1 | contig 12011 bp, 10 predicted proteins | sample RhiMethybrSRZTD3_FD_75298 | JGI IMG/M metagenome (GOLD analysis project Ga0075434, IMG submission 75298) | Populus rhizosphere microbial communities from Tennessee, USA - Rhizosphere MetaG P. TD hybrid SRZTD3 | ecosystem: Host-associated > Plants > Roots > Rhizosphere > Soil | place: USA... | reverse complement strand
GGTGACGCCGGCCTGATGCTCAAGCAGATCCGCCAAGCCGGCTTCAAAGGCAAGGTGATCCAGATCGGCGGCCCGGGCTCCGACGAGATCATCGAGATCGCGGGCGCCGCGGCGGAGGGCTTCCTGTCCTATGGCGTCTTCGACTGGGATACGCCCGCCGGCAAGAAACTGCGGCCGATCTATGAACAAAAATACGGCAAGGGCATCATCAACCAGTTCATGCCGGCCTTCTACCACACGGTGTTCCTGCTGGTTGACGCCATCAAGCGGGCCGACTCCACCGACACGGCCAAGGTGCGCGACGCGCTCGATGCCATGAACGGCTTCGACGCCGGCATCTACGGCCCCGTCAAGTGGGCGGGTAAGGACACCTACGGCGTCAACCGGCAGTTGATGTTCACCTACTACCTGTCCGAGGTGAAGGACGGCAAACTCGTGACCAAGGCGAAATTCGTGCCCTAAAATGCCAGAGCGCCTCGATTCCCCGGCGAGCGAGGCCCTGAAGACATAGGTCTTTCTTGTTCAACACCACCATCCTCGGTCAGGTGTTCGTCAACGGTGTCGGGCTGAGCGCGATCTATATCCTGGTCGCGCTCGGCTTCACGCTGCTGTTCGGCATCATGCGGGTCGTCAATTTTGCCCATGGCGAGTTCGCCATGTTGGGGGCGTTCGCGCTCTTTCACCTGATCAAGGACTGGCATTGGCCTTGGCTGATCGCCTTGCCGGTCGGCGTTCTAACGGTCGCGCTGGCCTCCCTGGTCCTGGAATGGCTGGTGTTCCGTTGGTTCTACCAGCGCATGTTCGAGAGCATGATCGGGCTCCTCGGCCTCAACATGATGATGATGTTCGGGGCCGTCCTGTTGTGGGACGTGCACGAGCGCAATATTCCGCCGGTATCGAGCGACGTTCTGATGCTGGGTGACATCATCATCCCCGTCGACCGGCTGATCGTGGTCGTCATTGCGCTCACCGCGCTGGCCGGCTTCTATGCCTTTATTCGCGGCACGCGGGCAGGCCTCGCCATGCGCGCGGCAGCCCAGGACCTGGAGATCGCCGAGACCCAAGGCGTCAACACCCGCCGCATCTATAAGATCGCGTTCTTTGTGGCGATCCTGCTGGCCGCCCTGGCCGGGGCACTCTGGGGCCAGATCTACGCGGTCTCCCCGCTGCTCGGCGAGCGCCCCCTGCTGATGGCCTTTATCGTCGTGATCCTGGGCGGCATGGGCTCGATCCCCGGCGCCGCTTTGGGTGGTCTGCTGCTCGGCTTCACCGAAAGCTTCGTTGGCACCTTCTACGGCGCGGCGGCTTCCGCCTTTCTGTCCTTCGGTGTCGTCATCCTGCTCTTGATCGTGCGCCCCTGGGGCATTCTTGGGACTCCGGAGGCCTGATATGACCCGCACCAGCACGATGCGTTATTGGCTCCCTTGGGTCATCGGCGCCATCATCCTGCTGGTGTGGCCGTGGCTGACCGAGGACAAGTTCCTGCATCACGTCGGCGTCCTCATCTGCATCACGGCAATTGCCGCGGCCTCGCTGCACCTTATTATTCGCACCGGCCACGTCAGCCTCTGTCACACGGCCTTTATGGGCTTTGGCGCCTACGGTTCAACCATCATGGTCATGCGCTATGGCATGCCCTGGCCCGTTGGCCTCCTGGTCGGCACCGCGCTTGCCGCCGCTGTTGCCGCCCTGATCGGCCCCATCGTGCTGCGCCTGACGGGCAAGTACTTCGTGCTCATCACCTTCCTGATGGGAGAGGTCGTGCGCCTCGCCATTATCGAGAACTCGTGGCTGACCGGCGGCTCCAACGGCATCTTCTCGATCCCCCCGCCTTTCCCGTTCCTCGCCTCCAATCGGGCGTATTATTACTTTGCCCTCGCCTTTGCGGTATTCGGCGTCGGCCTGTGCGGCCGGATCCTGACGTCCGAGTTCGGCCGGGCCATGGACGCGGTGCGCGAGGCCGAACGCCTGGCGGAATGCTCAGGGGTACCGGTGATCCGGCTCAAGGTGACGGTCTTTATTATTGCCTGCGCGCTCGCCGGCATGGCGGGCTCCTTGCAGGCCCACTACATCAAGTTCGTCGGCCCGGAGGCCTATTCCGGTTTCCAGTCGTTGAACCTGGTGGTCATGAACGTGATCGGCGGCATGTCGAGCCTCTATGGGGCCATGCTGGGCACGGTCTTCATGGTGACCCTGCCTGAGCTTCTGCGCGGTTACGTCAACCTGCAGCAAATCATGTTCGGGGCCATCCTGTTCGCAACCATGGCCTTCTTGCCTGGCGGCCTGATCGAGGCGGGACGTCGCCTCAAAGCCTTGTTGTTCAGCCGTCGGCCGAGCCCCGCCACATGACCGAGCTCCTCTCCGTCGCCGGGCTCTCAAAACGTTTCGGTGGTCTCGAGGCCGTCTCGGACTTGAGCTTTAATGTCGGCGAAGGCGAGATCCTCGGTATCATTGGCCCCAATGGCGCCGGCAAGACCACAGCCGTCAACCTGATCTCCGGGGTCATTAAGCCCAGCGGCGGTCGCGTCCTGCTCGCCGGCAAGGATGCGACGGCACTGGCGCCCCACATCCTCGTCGCGCGCGGCCTGGTGCGTACCTTTCAGGCGACCACGGTCTATGCCAACCGCAGCGTCCGCGAGAACCTCCTGCGCGGCGCCTACCGCGACATCTACCCCGGTTTTTTGGCTACCCTGCTCAATACGGCCAAGGCGCGCGACGCTGCCCAGCGCACGGATCAGCACGTCGACGAGGTAATGCTGTGGCTCGACCTCAAACGCGTCGAGCACCAGGTGGCAAGTAACCTGCCCTACGGCTTCCAGAAGGTGCTGGGCATGGGGATTGGGCTTGCTGCCCGCCCGCGTCTCATTCTGCTCGACGAGCCGGCCGCGGGGTTATCGGCTGAGGAAACCGATCATGTGCGCGACACCATCCGCCTGGTGCGGAACCGCGGCATCTCCGTGGTCGTGATCGACCACAACATGCGTTTCATCTCGGACCTGTGCGACCGCGTGCTGGTGATGGCCCAGGGCCGAGAGCTCGCCCAAGGCGCCCCGCACGAGGTCCTGCGCCACTCCGCCGTGATAGAAGCCTACCTCGGCAAGCGCTATGTCAAAGCTGATCATTGAGGACCTCCGCGTCACCTATGGCCCGATCGTCGGCACCGATGGTGTCGCGCTGCGCCTCGAGCCGGGCGAAACCGTGGCCCTGATCGGCGCCAATGGCGCGGGCAAGTCGAGCACGCTGAAGGCGATCATGGGCATGGCGCACTACGTGCGCGGCCGCATCCTGCTCGACGGCAGCGAACTCAAGGACTTGAAGCCCTCGCTCGTCGTTCGCCGCGGCGTCGGCTACTCACCCGAGGGTCGGCGCGTTTTCCCCGACCTCTCCGTGCTCGACAACTTAAGGGTTGGCGGGATTTCCCGACCGCACGCCGAATTGGCCACGCGCATCGAGCAAATCTATGCCTACTTCCCGCGACTCGGGGAAAGGGCCAAGCAGCGCGCCGGTAGCCTCTCCGGTGGCGAGCAACAGATGCTGGCGATTGGGCGCGCCTTGATGTCGAAGCCCACCTTGCTCATGCTCGACGAACCCTCGCTTGGCCTGGCACCCGTGCTCGTCGAACGCATCGGTGAGATCCTGGCCGAGATCCAAAAAGCCGAGGGCCTTGCCGTCTTGCTGGCGGAGCAAAACGCGACGTGGGCCCTGTCGCTGGCCGATCGCGGCGTGATCCTCGATCTTGGCCGCATGCGCATGACGGGCAACGCGGCCGAGCTCCTCAACAATCCCGACGTGCGCAAGGCCTATCTGGGTGTCTAGCGGCTGCCGCCGCGTTCCCCGTCAGTCCCCCGCCAGGCTGTGGGCCTCGGCGAAATAAAGATCCTTCCAGCTTTCCGGCTTGGTTTTGAGCGCGCCGATGTGGTGCATGAACTCGGCGAACCTGAAGGTCTTTTTCGGCACCTTGGTGAAATCAAATCCCGGGGCCGAAATAATCCCCACCACGTCGTCCTCGCTCAGTTTCTTTTCCTTGGTCATCTCCATGTAGAGCTTGGCGGCGCGGCGCTTGTCGGCGTTGGTCCACTGGATTGCCTCATCGAGCGCGGCCACTACGGCGGCATAGACGGTCGGATTGCCCGAGCGGAACTTCTCGGTGGTGACAAACACGAGGTTGCTCACCTCGCCGCCCATGATCTGATAGCCACTGGTCACGGTTTTCAGGCCGGCCTTCATTTCCGCCTCGTGGAAGGGCGAGGTGGCAAAGTGGGCGCTGATCTCGCTCATGGGGTTGAGCACGGCCGCTATCGCGTCGGGATGCGCCAGCCCGACGGTCAAATGATCAAGCCGGGTATGCTGGCCCACCCCCCACTCCTTCTCCGCCGCAATCTGCAGGAATAGGGCCTGGGTGGAAACCTTCACCGACGGCACGGCAATGCGATCCTTGTCGGTGAAATCGCGGATCGATTTGATGCTGGGGTTGCGGGTGTTGAGATAGATTTCCGTGTTGGTGATGGCGGAGACGGCCTTGACGCCGACCCCCGTCCTGGTCCGATCCCACATCAGGGAGAGCGAGGGCACGCCCTGGGCGGAAAAGTGCAGGTTGCCGGAGAGAATGGCGTCGACCATCACCGAGGGCCCGGCAAGCTTGGCCCAGCTCACCTTGAGATCGGCGATCCCGCGGGCTTGCGCTTGGCGTTCGATGAGTTGCATATTCTCCATCGCCATCAAGGGGATAAAGATGGCGCCGAACTGCTGCGCCAAGGCGATTTCCTTGACTTCCTGGCCGGCCGCGGGCGTGAACCTACCGGTGAGCAGCACCACAGCCACGGCAAATGCAAAAACCACCTGTCGCATCACTCTCTCCCTATGGGCCGCCGGCAACGCGGGCTGCCCGCGATCGTGGTGCCACCCTGCAGGCTCGGGCTCGCGCTCGCCAGGCTGCAATCGGTCGCACGGGCACGCGAACGGAGCCATCGCACACGCACGGCGTCCCCCTGCCTGTTTTCGGGCCCGGCCGGACTGCGCGAAGGCCTCGCAAAGCCCCAAAGCAAATTTTCGCCGCGGTTCGGGATTGACCGATGCCTTGGGGTTGCGAACACTCCCTTGCGGACGATGCGGCCCTGCTTATGAGAGCATTGCGATGATGTTACCGCAGCACCGAGAAGTCGCTGCCGCACTCATCATTGATAGGCGCGGGCGATTTCTGCTGCAGCAGCGCGACGATGTTCCGGGTATCCTCTTCCCCGGCAAGATCGGCCTGTTTGGCGGACATCGCGAAGGCAACGAAACCTTTCTTGAGTGCGTAGTGAGAGAGGTCCATGAAGAAATCAGCTTGCTTATACCGCCGGAGCGTTTTGAACACCTCGCCAGCTACAGAGGCAGCGACCCTTATGTCAGCGGCGGCACCCTTTGGCGCGAGCTCTACCTCACCACGGACGTGCCGGTGGAAGGCTTGCGAATAACCGAGGGAAGCCTCCTCATTGCCGAGATGGCAGATGTGCCAGCGCTTGTGCCGCGGTTTGCCCCGTCAGCGCACGCTGCAATGCGCGCGTTTCTGGCGCGAACCGGCAGAGCCCAAGACCTATAAGCTTATCTCCAACCCCCTCGCGCCGCTGCGCAGGAGCAGCCATTCGCTCCCCGCCCGCGATAGACCGCAAGTGTGCAGCTGATGAAGGACTAGTGCCCGCCCAACGCTGCGTGCGCGTCGGTCCGCGCCGTTACCGCGTCCCGCGTCAGGTCATCCCTTTCGCTACCTCGGAAATGGCTGCAGCTCGGCGTTGGCCCCAGCGGGTAGCGCGGTCCGTGCCACATTCAACATCATCGCGTTGAAAGTGTAGTAAGCGTTCGCCGCGGTTAGGTCGATAATGCCCTGCTCACCGAATGTCTCTAAAGCACGCGCGTAGGTCGCATCGCTTACGCTTTTGTTGGCGTGCAGCTCCATGGAAAAGTCGTAGACGATCTCCTCGTCCATGCTCATGCCGGCGGGGCGGTGGCCATCGGCAATCGCTTGCGCGATCTCAGATTTAAGACCCGCCTTCTCAGCAAGCTTGCGGTGCGCCTGCCATTCGTAGTTCTGCGACCATTGGCGCGCCGTGATGATGATGGCAAGCTCGTTCAGGCGCGGCGGTATCGTCGATTTGAAGCGTACGTAATCGCCCATCGCCTTTGCCCGCAACATAACCTCGGGGCTGCGCAGCATGGCTGCGAACGGTCCGCGAACCGCATAACCCCGCCCCTCGGCGAACTCGGAAGCCGCTTTCTTTTGGGCGTCGGTCATCTGATCGGCGGGGATTTCAGGCATGCGGTCTTGAGCCATAACAGACGTTCCTCCCAACCATAGCCCTGCTACAAGCGTGAGTGGTTTGATCATCGGCGATCCTTCTTCTGCTGTCGAGCGCTACCGGGGCGCGGCGATGATGCGATGCATCGCCATCCCCGTTGATCGGCTATCGCCGTCGTGGACATTGCGGCAGGCGCGTGTCGACATAAACCCGTGCAGCGCCTGGCACGCAGGGGAAAGCCGATCTATCCGCTGGGCCAGCCATAAACGCGCTTCGCCGCCTCTGCCGACACGTAGCCTTCGGCGACGTCCTCGGCCACTTGCCTCTGGTCGCGTTCCCGCGCATCCCCCCAGCCCGCGCCACCGTTCAGCCGAAAGCTTACGACGTCGCCGCGCTTCAGCGCGCGCACATCTTTGGAGCCCATCTCGATCAATTCGTTGCCGCTGAACACCGTGGTCGAAGCCAGGCTGCCGGCCTGCCCGCCGGTCAGCGCATAGCCGGGGTGCGAATGCCGCTCGCCGAGCAGCGTCATCACGGCGCTGGCAGCCTTGAGCTCGATATCCTTGCGCAGGCCACAGCCGCCGCGCCAGCAGCCGGCGCCGCCGCTGTCGGTAATGAGCTCGAGACGCCGCACCAGCACGGGGTTGATGGTCTCGTGCACCTCGACGGGAATATTGGCGCAGTTGACGACCGGGCTCAGCGCCTCCGCCCCGTCATGGCCGGCGCGCGCGCCATAGCCGCCAAACATCAAGTCGTACATGACAAAAGGCTTGTTCGTGGCGGGATCGACGCCGCCAATATTCGGGTTGCTCCAGTGCGAGAAGGCCGAGAACGTCTTGTCGGGCAGCGCCTGGGCGAGCGCACTATTGATGACTTCGAAGATGCGGATCTGGATGATGGCGCGGCCGCCACTGGACGCAGGCTCGCGCGGATTGAAAAAGGAGCCCTCACGCGCCTTGACGTGGATCGGCCGTATCATGCCGCCATTCTGCGGCAGCAGGGCATCGGTGAAGACCTTGACCGAGAACAGCGTGTAGGCGCGCGTGTAGTTGATATAGGAGTTGAGCGCGACCGGCACCTGGTCGGAAGAGCGGGAGAAGTCGACCTCAATTTCGTCGCCGGTGACATCGATGTCGACGGCGACCTTGATGGGGCCACAGTCCTCCCCGCAGGCGTCCAGCCAATCCTCTGCGCTATAACGTCCATCAGGAATGGCTCGGATCAGCTCGCGCATACGCGTTTCCGAGCGGTCCAAGATCTCCTCGATTGCGCGCTCGGTAAGTTCAAGCCCATGCTCTTCATAGAGCTTCGCCAGCCGCTGTGCCCCCACGAAATTGGCGTTGCGCTGGGCCGTAAGGTCGCCGCGCAGGATGTCCGGCAAGCGCACATTGCCGAGGATCAGCCGCAGGATGTCCTCGTCGAATTCACCGCCGCGCAGCACGCGCACCGGCAGGATGCGCAACCCCTCCTGAAACCGCTCGCTGATGCCTTGCACCTTTTGCGATCCCGGCGCGGCCCCGCCGACGTCGATATGGTGTGCCGTGTTAATCAAGTAGCCGACCTGCGTGTTTTGCAGGAACACTGGGCTTACAAAAAAGAAATCGGGATAGTGGCCCGAGCCCAGCTTGGAGTCGTTGAGAAGCACGCCGTCGCCGGGCTGCAAGGAGCCCGGCGGAAAGATCTCCATGACCGACGCGATGACGTAGGGCATCGAGCCCAGGTGGCCCGGCGTGAAGTTGCCCTGTGCCACCAGTCGCCCACGCCGATCGAAAATCGCCGTCGAAAAGTCCTGCCCCTCGCGGACGGCCTCGGAGAAGGCGGTCATCTGCAGGGTCGTACCCATCTCCTCGGCAATCGACAGAAAGCCGTTCCAGATGACGGACAGCGTAATCGGGTTTAGGGGTTCGTCGCGCATTCCCAAATGTTCCTAGCCAACGGCGATCACGAGATGCCCGCGGGCACTGACGACCGCCCTACTCCTGGGCAACAACACGGTCGTCGCCTCGGCCTCTTCGATGATGGCGGGACCCTCGATGGTCTCGCCCTCCCGGAGCGCGCTTCGCTCGAAAATGGCGCACTCGACATAGCCTTTAAGTTCGGGAAAGTAGGCTAGCCGCGTGCCGCGGCGCGCGCTGCCGGTCCCCTGGCTGCGCCAACTCTGGGCGCGGTTGGCACCCGCCGCCGCGTTAGGAATTGTGGCCGCCAGGTACCAGTCGACGGCCTCCACGGCAGCGCCGGCCTGGCGGTAGCCGTACTTGGCACGATAGGCCGTCTCGAAGCGCTCGATCACCTCGCCAACCAGTCGGGCGCCCACGGACAGGTCCGGCACGTCGACCCGGATCTCATGGCCTTGTCCCAGGTAGCGCAAATAGGCAAACCGCGCCAATTGCGGGGCAATGTTGGTGCCGAGCCGCTTGATATCTGCGGCCAGGCGCGCCTCCAGCGTGCCATAGATCTCGCCAATTTCGGCCTCCGCACCCGGGGCTAAGGCGATGAGGCGCGTCAGCGATTGGTCGAGCTTGGTGTTGGCTTCGAGCAGGCCGATCGCCGAGCCGACGCCAGCGCCCCACGGCACGATGACCTGGGGGATGCCGAGCGCTTGCGCCAGGCGTCCGGCGTGCAGGGCGCCCGCGCCGCCGAAAGCAACGAGCCCGTAGCGGCGGGGATCGCGGCCGCGTTCCACCGACACGATGCGCATGGCGCGTTCCATGTTGGCATTCGCCATGGTGTAGATGCCCCAGGCCGCCTCGCCCGTTGAGAGTTTGAGCCGGGCACCCAGCCCGCGATCGATCGCCTCCGTCGCGGTCTTGAGGTCGAGCCGCATGGCCCCACCGTTGAAATTGTCGGGGTTGATGTAGCCGAGCACGAGGTTGGCATCCGTCACCGTCGGCTCGGTGCCGCCGCGGCCGTAGCAGGCCGGTCCTGGGTCGGCGCCGGCGCTGTCCGGCCCAACCTTGATGAGACCCATATCGGTGCGGGCGATGCTGCCACCGCCGGCGCCGATCTCCAGCAGCTCGAGCGCCGGCACGTTGATCGGCAGCCCGCTGCCTTTGCGATAGCGCACCTGATCGACCTCGAAGGTGGGTGTGATCGCGGGCTCGCCCCCGTCGATCGCACCCAGCTTGGCCGTGGTACCGCCCATGTCGAAGGTGAGGATGCGCTCGAAGCCTTCCTCACGCCCGATCACTCCGCACAAGAGGACGCCGGCGGCGGGCCCCGACTCGACGATGCGGATCGGCATCTCGCAAGCAAGCTCGGGGGGGACCAACCCGCCGTTCGACTGCATGATGAAGAGGTCGCAGCCGATGCCCTGTTGCGCCAAGGCTCCCGTCAGGCGGCGCACGTAGCCGTTGACGATCGGCTTGACGTAGGCGTTGGCCACCGCGGTGCTGGCCCGCTCGTACTCACGAAACTTGGGCGATACCTCCGAGGACAGCGAGATTGCGCGATGCGGATTGCGCTGGGCGAGACGCTTGCCAATGAGCTGTTCGTGTTCGCCCCTGGCGTAGGCGTGCATCAGGCACACGGCAACCGAGGCGTACTCGTGCTGATCGAGGCGATCGAGCACGCGCTCGAGATCTGCCAGGTCGAGCGGGGTTTCCACGCTGCCGTCGGCCAGCGTGCGTTCCTCCACTTCGTAGATATCGCGCCGGCGCACCAACGGCACGGGCTTGGCCAAGTACATATCGTAGGTGTCGTAGCGCTTCTGCCGGCCGATGATGAGAACGTCGCGGAAGCCGGCGGTGGTAATGAGCGCGGTCTTCGTGCCCTTGCGCTCCAGGATGGCATTGGTTGCGACCGTGGTCGCGTGCAGGATCCCGCCGACCTCGGCCGGGGAAACCCTGGCGCCGTGCAAAAGCGCACCGAGGCCCTGCAATACCGCGACGGCGGGGTCACCGGGCGTGGTCGGCACCTTATGGAACCGCAAGGCGCCGGCACGGACATCTTCCAACACAAAGTCGGTAAAGGTCCCGCCGATATCGAAGGCGACGCGCATCATCTGTCCGGCATGTTCTTCTACGGGCAGCGCACGCGGGCCCGCCGCAAGCTAGCCCGAGGCCTAGAACCGATCAATATCGAAGCCGCCGCCAAGTGCGCGGGGAGCGTCGATGCCACCCTTCCACCACGCCGGCACTTGGGGCTAAGTTTCGTGCCTGGACATATGGCAGGGAGGGAGCCCCATGGAGAAAGCCGACCTCAGCCGCATCGCCGCCGCGGCCGGACTGCCCCGGCTCAGTGATCAGCACCTGGAGCAGCTGCAGATGAGCTTGGCGTCCGCCCGTGAGCTCGCCGACAAACTGCCGAAGGACTTGCACTGGTCCGAGGAGCTTTGCCTCACATTCCGCTTGCCGCCGCCCAGGGGTGATAAGCCATGAGCGACCTTGCCTTTTTGTCGCTGAGCGAGGCAGCGGAGCGCTTGCGCGCCGGGAAACTCTCGCCCGTCACCTACGCCGCAGCCCTGCTCGATCGCATCCAGCGGCTGGACCCACGATTTCACGCCTTTATCCGCGTCACGCCCGAGATCGCCATGGCCGCGGCACACCAGGCCGAGCGCGAGCTCAGGCAAGGCAAATGGCTGGGCCCCCTGCACGGCATGCCCTTTGCCCTCAAGGACATCATCGACTGGTCGGGCTTGCCGACCACGGCCCATTCCAAGCTCTTGGCGGATAATATCGCCACCGGCGATGCCGCCGTCTCGCAGCGCCTCAAAGCGGCGGGCGGCGTTCTCATGGGAAAGCTGGCAACGCATGAGTTTGCCATCGGCGGACCTTCCTTTGACCTGCCCTGGCCGCCCGCCGTCAATCCTTGGGGTGGCAAACATTTTCCCGGTGGCTCCTCGAGCGGATCGGGCGTGGCGCTGGCCCTCGGGCTAATTCCGGCCGCGCTCGGCACCGACACCGGCGGCTCGGTGCGCAATCCCGCCTCCATGTGCGCAATCGTCGGCATGAAGCCAACCTATGGGCTAGTAAGCCGCCGCGGGGTCTTGCCGCTCGCCAACTCCCTTGACCACGTCGGGCCGATGACCCGCACGGTGCGCGACAACGCGCTGCTGTTGCAGGCGATCGCCGGCCATGACGCCGAGGATCCCGGCAGCGCCGAGGTGCCGATCCCCGACTATGCCGCGGGACTTGAGGCCGGCATCAAGGGCCTGCGCATCGGGCTTGTGCGCCACTTCTATACGGAGGATTTTTCGGCCCACCCGGAGCAGATCGCCGCCCTCGATCAGGCGGCGGAGGTGTTGCGCGAACTTGGTGCCGAGGTGCGGGAGTTGAGGCTGCCGCCGCTCGAGCAGTATGCCACCACCACGCGTATCATCATTCGCTGCGAGGCGTTTGCCATCCATCGCCAATGGCTGGCCACCCGGCCCGAGGACTACGGCCAGCTCGCGCGCCAGCGCATTCTCGACGGCGCCGTCGTCAGCGCGGCCGACTATATCGACGCCTTGCGCCTGCGCGGCCGCCTGACGCGGCAGACGCTGGCAGCCTTCGGCGCGATCGATGTGGCGCTGACCGCCTCCAACATGGATCCGGCCTGCCTAATCGACGATGCGGAGGCCTGCGCGCGCCTCTACCCACGCCAGGCTCGCCAACCCTTCAACGTCACGGGACAGCCGGCGCTCGCCATGCCGGCAGGGTTCACGCGCGACGGCCTCCCCCTATCCCTGCAGCTCATCGGCCACCCCTTCCAAGAGGCGATGGTCTACCGGGTGGCGGCGGCTTACGAACGTGCGACCGC
>Ga0075434_100005018_pt1 | contig 12016 bp, 8 predicted proteins | sample RhiMethybrSRZTD3_FD_75298 | JGI IMG/M metagenome (GOLD analysis project Ga0075434, IMG submission 75298) | Populus rhizosphere microbial communities from Tennessee, USA - Rhizosphere MetaG P. TD hybrid SRZTD3 | ecosystem: Host-associated > Plants > Roots > Rhizosphere > Soil | place: USA... | reverse complement strand
TACAGATTGAACGCGGGATCGAGCATCGCCTCGACCGCGGCCACGACGAGCGGGAAGGCCACCGGCTCACAGCCCGCCATGACGGCGTTGACGGCGAGCTTCTCGAGCGTCACCCGTCGCCAGAGTGGAGGCATCACGCCGAGCAAACGGTCGGGCTGGGTGCCGCCGAGCATCGCTCGCACCCGCTCCTCGGTCGGCGGGACGATCGGCAGCCCGTCGCACCACTCGCGCTCGCAGAACGCGGCGAGAACGGCTTCGGGGGTATCGGGAATTGTAATTGTTGTAGCGGGGGCCTCGAGGCCGGCTTGGATCGGGGGTGGCCTGACAAAGGCGCATGCCGGCTCCGACACGCCTGGGCTGCGGGTCGCGTCGGATTTGCGCAGCAGGGCTACCAGCTGGTCGACGGCTTGGCGCGCGCGGCGCGTGACGCCTTCGCTACGCTCGCCCCCGAGCGGATGCTCGAGCACGAGAAGCGGGAGCCCGGCGACGCCGAGGGCGCCGATCTCGCTCAGCGCGAGCCCCTGGAAGACGGTGGTGGTGATGACCCCGGCGGGCGTGCCCGCCTTCGCCAGCTCGATGGCGTCGTGGAGACTCCACGACGTGCACGACCCTCAGTCGGCCGAGCCCGCGAAGACGACGTCGCAGTCCTTGGCGAGTCCGGCGACGATCTCCGGCGCGGCCGGCGTCGCCGCGTTCGCCTTGCGGCGGCGAATGATCGACTTGACGCCGTGCTCGGCGGAGAGCAGCGCGCCGATCTCGTCGGCGAGCCGATCGAAGTTCGCCTTCCTGTTGTCGAGAAAGCCGACGGTCAGGCCGACCAGCGACGGGGGCAGCGGCGGCACGCTCGACGTGTCGCCGCCGGCGATGCCGACCGGGCTGAGGACGCGAATCAAAGTCATGAGGGTCTCCGTGTGATCCCTGTGGATCGGGCGAGGAGGCGCCCGAGGTTTTCGTGCAACTCGGCGAGGACCGAGCGCTTGATGGAGACGGACACCGACTCCACCGGCTCGCGACTACCAACGCGGTGAATCACCAGCGTGCCGTCGAACTGCTCGGCGCGCTCGTCGGTGGCCGCCAGCCCTCTCAGTGTCAGAACTTCCCAGCTCTCCGCCATGGGGGCTATCTTAGCTCAATGGTCATTGCGCTCGACGTCGGTACGTCGTCTGTCCGCGCCGGGTTCTACGACGGAGCCGGCCGGGCGATCGCGGGGCGCTCGCACCAGGTGGCCCACGCGCCGACCGTCACGGCGGATGGCGGCGTCGAGTACGATGCGACACGTCTGCTGGACGGGGTCGTCGCGTGCCTCGACGCAATTCACCCCAATCGGCCTCCCGAGGAGACCCGGGCGGTCGGCGTCGCGACATTCTGGCATGGACTCCTGGGCTTCGACGCCGGCGGACATCCGATCACACCCGTCTACATGTGGGCCGACACCCGGAGCGAGGGCGAAGCCCAGCTCCTCCGCGCCGCGCTGGACGACGAGGCGTTACACGCGCGCACCGGCTGCCATCTACACTCCTCGTACTGGCCGGCCAAGCTGCGCTGGCTCGCGCGCGAGCGCCCCGCCGAGGTCCAGCGCGTCTCACGATGGGGTTCGTTCGGCGAGTTCCTCGAGCTCTCGCTGTTCGGTGACGCCACGACGAGCGTGTCGATGGCCTCCGGTACCGGGCTCCTGGATCAGACCAGGGTTCGCTGGGATCCCGAGGCGCTGGCGGCCGCCGAGCTCGAGGATCGCCATCTCTTCCCGATCGCCGCTCGCACCGAAGCGCGCCATGGACTGCGCGCGCCATGGGCAGGTCGATGGCCGGCGCTCAGAACCGCGAGCTGGTTTCCCGCAATCGGCGACGGTGCGGCAAGCAACATCGGCTCCGACTGCGTCGATCCCGCGCGCGTAGCCCTCAACGTGGGTACGTCCGCGGCGCTCAGAGTCGTCATTCGCGACAGTCCCACGCCGCCCCGCGGTCTCTGGCGCTACCGCGTGGACCGCAACCGGTCCGTCATCGGGGGCGCGACGTCGGAGGGCGGCAACGTTTTCGCCTGGTGCCGGCGGGTATTGCGTCTCGGCGACGACGACGAGGTCGAAGCCGCGCTCGCGACGCTGGCGCCCGACGCGCACGGCCTCACGGTGCTGCCCCATCTGGCTGGCGAGCGATCGCCCGGGTGGCGCGACGGGCGGCACGGAGCGATCAGAGGGCTCCGCATCGACACAACCGCGGTCGAGATCACGCGTGCGGCCCTCGAGGCTGTGGCGCTGCGGCTGTCGGTGGTCTATGGCCTCCTGGTCCCGTTCGCGTCCGCCGATCACACCGTGGTCGCCTCCGGCGGCGCGCTGGGCCGCTCGCGGACGTGGACCCAGATCATCGCCGACGCCCTCGGCCACCCCGTGACGTGGTCGGCGCAGACGGAGGCGACGAGCCGCGGCGCCGCACTGCTCGCTCTCGAGGCGCTCGGCGTTTTGCCCGATCTCGCCGCCGCCCGGCAGACGCTCGGGGAAACGTTCACGCCCGACCGTGCTCATCACGCGCGCTTCCGCGATGCGATCGAGCGGCAGCGTCGCTTCGACGAGAGGGTATGATCTAACCATGGCATCGGACGCCAACCTGACCGTATGCGCAGACCCAGCCACGCTTGCCGAGACAGCAGCCCACCTGATCGTCGACGCCGCCACCGAGGCGGTGAGAACGCGCGGGCGCTTCCTGTTCTGCCTGGCCGGCGGGGAAACCCCGCGCGAGACGTACAAGCACCTTGCACTCCCGGCGTTCAGCGAGCGTGTGCGCTGGGACCGGACGTGGATCTTCTTCGGTGACGAGCGCGCCGTGCCGCCGGATCATCCCGAATCGAACTACCGGATGGCCTATGAGACCTTGCTGTCGAAGGTACCCGTTCCCGAGAATCAGGTCTTTCGCATGCGCGGCGAGCAGAGCGATGCCGACGGCGCGGCCGCCGCGTACGCGGCCGAGCTCGCCGCGGCCACCGGCACGAAGCGCGGTGAGCTCCCGCGATTCGACGTCGTGCTGCTCGGCCTCGGCATCGACGGTCACACCGCGTCCTTGTTTCCGGGCTCTCCGGTGCTTCGCGAGGTCTTCCGCACCGTCGCCGCCGTTCACGTCGCCGCGGCGCAGATCCCGCAGCGGCTGACGCTCACCTTCCCGGTCCTGAACGCCGCGGCGCGCGTCGTGTTCCTCGTGACCGGCCCCGAAAAGGCAAAGATCGTGCGGACCGTTCTGTCCGATCACGGCGGGCTGCCGGCGGCGCTCGTCCGGCCGATGGACGGCGAGCTCATCTGGCTCACCGATCGCGCGGCGGCGGCGCTCCACCCGGTGAGCCAGGCGCGCTAGCGATGGCGACCTTGACCGACGAGCCCTTCACACTGGTCATCTTCGGCGCCTCGGGCGACCTGACGCGGCGCAAGCTCGTGCCCGCGCTCTGGAGCCTCTACGCCGGCCGGACACTGCCCGAGCCGTTCACCATCATCGGCAGCGCGCGGAGCGAGGTCGGGCCGGACGAGTTTCGTGTGCGCATGCGCGACGCCGTGCGCGAGTTTGCGCGCACGAAGCCGCCGTCGGCAAACGTCTGGGACCGCTTCGCCTCGTCCTTGTCCTATGTGGCCGGCGACCCCACCGATCCGGCCCTCTACGCCCGACTCGAAGGCACCCTGAAGAGCGTGGAGGGCGCCCGGCCCGGGCCTGCGAACCGGCTCTTCTATTTCGCGACGCCACCGAGTCTGTACGACGCCATCGTCACCAACCTCGGCGCCTCCGGGCTCGCGGATCCGCGCGGGGGCTGGACACGCATCATCGTCGAGAAGCCGTTCGGGCACGACTACGAAAGCGCCCGCGCGCTCAACAGCCATCTGGGCAGCGTGTTTCGCGAGGACCAGATCTATCGGATCGACCACTACCTCGGGAAGGAGACCGTCCAGAATCTGCTGGTGCTGCGATTCGCCAACGAGATCTTCGAGCCCCTGTGGAACCGTAACCACGTGGCGGAGGTCCAGATCACCGTCGCCGAGTCGATCGGCGTCGAGACCCGCGGCGCGTATTACGAGGAGGCGGGCGCGCTCCGCGACATGATGCAGAATCACCTGCTCCAGCTCCTGTGCCTCATCGCGATGGAGCCGCCCGTCACCTTCGACGCCAACCCGGTGCGCGACGAGAAGAACAAGGTGATGCAGGCCATCCGCCCGATCGACGCGCGCAAGATCGACGAGGTGGCGCTCCGTGGTCAGTACGGCCCGGGCTTCGCCGGGGGCAAGCCGGTCCCTGGATACCGGCAGGAGAAGGGCGTCGCGCCCGACTCGCGGACGGAGACGTACGCGGCGCTGCGGCTCACCGTCGACAACTGGCGGTGGGCGGGCGTGCCCTTCTATCTCCGGACGGGCAAGCGCATGGCCAAGCGCGTGAGCGAGATCGCGATCCGCTTCCATCGCACGCCGCACATGATCTTCCGCGGCGATTCGCCGGGGCTCGAGCCGAACGAGCTCGTGATCCGCATCCAGCCCGACGAGGGGATGGCGCTGACGGTTGCGGCAAAGACGCCCGGGCCCGATCTCAACCTCGGCCCGGTGGGTCTGGACTTTCGCTACGGTGAGGTGTTCGGCGCCGAGCCGCCCGAGGCGTACGAGCGGCTCCTGCTCGACGCGGTGCACGGCGACTCGACGCTCTACGCGCGCGCCGACTGGGTCGAAAAGGCCTGGGCGCTCCTCGGTCCCGTGCTCGACGCGTGGGCGCAGTCGTCAGCGGCGCCGCATCTCTACGAAGCGGGATCGTGGGGACCGGCCGAAGCCGACCCGTTTATTTCCCGGGACGGGGGCGCCTGGAGACAGCCATAGTCAACAATTCGTAGGCGCGCCTCGGCCGGCGGGGCCCAGCCCCGCGACGGCCTGCGGCGCGCACATCGGCCGGGGGCCGGGCCCCCGGCCGGGTCCAGAGGCGCCCGAGGAGCTCGGGCGTTAGCGAGGTGTCGTGGTGATGGCGTGCTGCATTGCGCGGCTCGCCGTCAGCTCGACGACCGTGTACCACCAGCCGTCCATCAAGCGAACCTCCAGCGAGCTGCTGGCCTTCTCGTAGATCTGCGTGACGCCATGGTCGGAGACGGCAGTACTGCTGACATGGCGCCAGCCGTTGGCCTCGAGCGTGGTCCGCATGGCCGCGCTGAGGCTGTCGACTTCCAGGCGCCCCCGATACACGAGGCGGGCCGCCTTGACCGTCGGCGACTCGATGATCGTCGACTTGTCGGGCTGATACGAGAGCCCCTTCGGAACCGGAATGTCTTCGAACTCACTCCGCGCCTGCTTGGGTGGGGCGGAGGCGCATCCGGCGGCGAACGCGAGGACGAGAAGCGCTGTGGTGATTGATTTAATGCTCATGATCGGAGCCTAGCAGGCCGGTCGCTGGGTCACAAAAGAAATTGTCGTCCACGCACGACCGGTAGGGGCTCAGCCCAGGACGGAATACCCCCCGTCCACGGGGATGGCGGTGCCGGTGACGAAGTCGGAGGCAGGGCTGGCCAGGAACACGGCGACCCCCGCCATGTCCTCCATCGTGCCCCAGCGTCCGGCGGGCGTGCGTCGGAGCACGTTGTCGTGCAGGTCCGTGACCTGCCGGCGGGCGGCTCGCGTCAGGTCCGTGTCGATCCAGCCGGGGAGCACCGCGTTGACCTGGATGTTGTCCTTTGCCCACGCCGTGGCGAGCGATTTGGTCAACTGCACCAGCCCCCCCTTGCTCGGGCCGTAGGCCGGGGAAAACGAGACGCCGAAGATGGACATCATCGAGCCGATGTTGATGATTTTGCCGCCGCCGACCGCCTTCATGGGCGCGTAGGCGGCCCGGGAGCACAGAAACGCGCTGGTGAGGTTCGTGTCGAGCACGTGGTGCCAGTCAGCGAGAGTGTAGTCCTGGGGCTGCTTGCGAACGTTGGTCCCCGCGTTGTTGACGAGGATATCGAGGCGGCCGCACCGATCCTGCGTCGAGCGGATCAGCGCATTGACCGACGCCTCGTCGGCGACGTCGACCGCGATGGCGAGCGGCTGTCCGCCGAGCTTCTCGAGCTCGCGAACAGCGGCGTCGGATTTCGCCTGATTCCGCCCCGCCACGACGACGCGCGCTCCCGCGCTCGCCAGGCCTCGAGCCATGCCGAGGCCGATGCCTCCATTGCCGCCGGTCACGATCGCGACTTTGCCCGTGAGATCGAACATCGTCCCTCCCGGGCTCGATCTTACCCGAAGTCGTGGGACGGCACGTGATGGCCGAGCGCCGGAAGACCGCGCGCCCGCGCCGCGCGCACCGAGATGACGCCGTCCTGCCGCTGCGCGATTCCTTCCACGAGGAGATACGGCTCGGCCACGAGCGCGAGGCGATGGCGGGCGAAAATCGGCGGCGTCACGATCACGTTGGCGATTCCCGTCTCGTCCTCGAGCGAGAGGAAGACGAAGCCTTTCGCGGTGCCCGGCCGCTGGCGGACGATGACGCTGCCGGCCACCTGGACTCGGGCGCCGTCGTGCACGCCCGCGAGCTCACGCGCGCTCAGCACGCCGGCGTGGCGGAGCGCCGCCCGCCGCAGCGCCATCGGGTGGCGGCCGAGCGTGACGCTGGTCCCGGCGTAGTCGACGGCCAGGCGCTCGACCTCCGTCATCTCGCTCAAGGGACTGAGCTCACGCGGCGGGTCCTCGAACAGCGGACCAGCCGACGACGCCGCCACCGTCCAGAGATTGGCGCGGCGGGTCCCGCCGAAGGGCGCGAGGGCGCCGATCGCCGCGAGCGTTTCGAGCTCGTCGCGCTCGAGTCGCGCGCGCCGGGCCAGATCATGGACGGAGTCGAACGGCCGCGCGCGCCGTGCCGCCACCAGCGCGCGGCCGGCCGCCTCGCGAAGCCCCCGGACGTACCGTAATCCCAGCCGTACCGTGAGTCCGGTGTCGTCGGGCTCGATCACACACAGCCACTCCGAGCGCGTGACGTCGATGGGGCGGATCCGCAAACCATGGCGCTGCGCGTCCTTCACGATGGTGGCCGGATGATAGAAGCCCATCGGCTGGTTGTTGAGGAGCGCGGCGTAGAACGCAGCCGGATGGTGCACGCGCAGGTACGCGCTCGCATAGGCGAGCAGCGCGAAGCTGGAGGCGTGGGAGTTGTGGACGACGAGGTCGTTGGCGAGGAAGTTGTGGTCGCCTTCGATGTGAAGATCGTATGTTTCCCGCGTGCCGACCGGATCGATCGACAGGACACGATCCCAGTACAGATCCGATTCGGCCAGCCGAGCCAGCTCGGGAGAGTCGAAGTATCGAGCGAGCCTGGCCGCAACCCAGCGGCGATATCCTCGCTTGGATTCATTCGGCGACACGAGCTCCCGGAGCGCGACGCCGGCCCCATGGCCCACGTCGGCCCAGGTGGCCCCTCGATGGTGACGCTCGCGATCGATCACGGCTTTCACCGTCACCGGAACCACGACGCGTGATGGGCGCCGCTGAACGCCCTTCGTCGCCAAGTTTCTCACCCGTTGCCACTTGCCATGATCGAGAACCCGCCGAGCAATTCGCCGATCGAACCGCCGGAGGTTCTCCTGTCCGGTGATCGTGACGACGAAACTCGTGACGTGCCGACCCCGGTACGGACGCGAACGCGAGTACACCCGCGACACGATCCCGAGACGGAGGAGGAGATGCTGGATATCTTCGGCCAAGCGGCGCGAGGCCGTGTCATAGGACGCATGCCCAGCCCCTGAAATCGAGCCGTCGCCTTCCCAGAGTCGCGCCAGGAGCAGCGCGAGATCCACAGGACAGAGCTCGAAGACCTCCTCGGGTAGCCGCTTCGCTCGCGCCTTGGCGTCCCAGATGCCGAGCCGGCGAGCCCATTGCACGGCCCCGATCGGTTTCGATGCGTCATGACGCCGGACATGCACGCTGTAGCAGCTTCCATGCCGGGCGATGGTGGCTCGTGTGTTGTCGAATTGCTGGACGGCGTCCACGAACTCGTCTCGATGCTGTGAGCTGGTCGTATAGAAATAGAACGTCGTGGGATGACACAGATTGCCTTCGGCGATGAGATCCGCCAGCACGATCAGCTGATGCCGGTGCCAGCGCCGGCGGCCTGACGCGGGAAGCCGACGAGCCGCCGCAATGTAATCTCCAACCTGGAGACTCGCCAGGCCTCGCCAACCGTGCATCGTGAGTAGAGGATGCTCGGCGGTCGCCATAATCTCCCGGCCAAGAGCGGTGCGAAGGCGATAGACCATCCGGGGCCCGCTCGATGTCGCCGCGAGCACGCGGCGCTTGCGCAACCGCATGCTGGCGTCGGATGCCAGCGTCTTCTCGACGCGCACTCGCCCGCTTACGATGTCTTCGATCGTCACCCAGCCCCCGGTATCGGCGTCGAGCACGCGCGTCTCACCGACGACACATTCAGGAAAGCCATACAGCGCGAAGGCGGTGATGGCGTGAACGATCTCCTCGGCGGCAGCGCCGTGGATCCCCTGCCGCGCCATCCCCGCCCGCAGCTTCGTCTCGACCTCGGCCATGAGACGCTCGCTCCGCTTGAAGCCGAACGCCCGGCGGAGCTCCTCGGCCTCCGTGGCCGTGAAGCCGGCCGTCACCATCGCCATGCGTAACAATTGCTCCTGGAACAGCGGCACGCCGAGGGTCCGGCGCAGGATCGGCTCGAGACTCGGATGCGGGTACGTCACGGGCTCGCGGCCGCGGCGTCGCCGGATGTAGGGATGCACCATGTCGCCCACGATCGGCCCGGGGCGAATGATCGCGACTTGCACGACGAGGTCATAGAACCGCTCGGGCCTCACGCGCGGGAGCGTCGCCATCTGGGCGCGGCTCTCGACCTGAAACACGCCGATCGTGTCGGCCTCCTGCAGGCTCTGGTACACGGCCGGATCGTCCGGCGGGAGTCGCGCCAGGTCGACGTCGCCGCCGGTCTCGCGCACGACCGCCAGCGAGTCCTGGATCACGGACATCATGCCGAGCCCGAGCAGATCGACCTTGACGATGCCGAGCCCCGCGCAGTCGTCCTTGTCCCACTGGACAACGACCCGGCCCGGCATGGTCGCGGGCTCGAGCGGCACCACGTCGTCGAGCCGGCCGGCGGCGATCACCATCCCGCCGGAGTGCTGGCCCAGATGCCGCGGCAGATCCTGGATTCGAGTCCAGAGCATGGCGAAGCGCCGGATGCGCGGCGCTGTCGGATCGCAACCGGCCTCGGGCAGATGCTTCGTCAGGAGCTCCTGGGGATCCTGATAGCCCCAGTTCGCGACGAGCTTCGCGAGCCGGTCACGCATGTCGCGCGGAAGCCCGAGCGCCTGCCCGACCTCGCGCGCCGCGCTGCGACCGCGATACGTGATGACGTTGGCGGTCATCCCGGCGCCGAGCCGACCGTACCGGCGATAGACGTGCTGGATGACCGCTTCGCGCCGGTCGCCGCTCGGCAGATCGAGATCGATGTCGGGCCACTCGTCGCGCGCCTCGCTCAGGAACCGCTCGAACAGGAGCTCCATGCCGACCGGATCGACCGCGGTGATCCCGAGGGCGTAGCAGACCGCGCTGTTGGCCGCCGAGCCGCGGCCTTGAACGAGGATGTCGTGGGTCCGGCAATGCTCGACGATGTCCCAGACGATCAGGAAATAGCCTGCGAGGTCGAGACGGCCGATGAGGTCGAGCTCGTGTGCGACCTGACGGCGCGCCCGGGCCGCCAGCGGCCCAGTGCCGTAGCGCGTTCGGACGCCGCGCTCGGTCAGCTCGCGCAGATACCCGAGCGGCGTCTGGCCCGGTGGCAGCGGAAACTCGGGGAACCGGTAGCCGAGATCCTTCAGGGTGAACGCCAGCCGCATCGCCAGCTCACCGGTGGCGGAGATCGCGTCGGGCAGATCCCGGAACAGCTCGGTCATCTCGGCGCCGCGCTTCAGCGAGCGCTCGCCGTTCGCCAGCAGGCGGCGGCCCGCGCGATCGAGATCGGTCTTCTCGCGAATGCATGTGAAGACGTCGGCGAGCGGGCGACCCTCGGGGCGCGCGAAGAGCGGCTGGTTGGAAGCGACGAGCGCCACGGGGACCGCGCGCGCGAGCGCCACCAGCCCCTGGAGGATTTCTTCCTGGTCGCGGAGGAAATGACGCTGGATCTCGACGAAGCAGCACGAGCGGCCGAACATCGCCACCAGGCGCGCCAGAACCAGCCGGGCGCCGTCGACGTCGCCACTCGCCAGGCGCCGCGCGAGCGGGCCGCGCGTGCCCCCGGTAAGACACACCAGCCCGGCGGCGTACGGCTCGAGGTCGTCGAGCGCGATCGCGGCGGCGCCCTTCGGAGCCCCGAGCTTCATCCGCGTGATCAGGCGGCACAGGTTCTGATAGCCCTCGCGGTCCTCGACGAGCAGCGGCAGGCGCGAGCCGTCGGCCAGTGTGATCTCGCTGCCGACGATCGGCTTCACGCCCGCGTTCGCGGCCGCCCGGGTGAGTCGCGCCGCGCCGTAGACGCCGTCGCGATCGACGAGGGCCACCGCCGGCATCTCGAGCCGCGCCGCCTCGGCGGCGAACGCCTCCGGGTGCTCGGCGCCCTCGAGGAACGAGAAGGCCGATTGCGCGTGAAGCTCGATGAACACGGTCAGTCGTAGACCGCGTCGAGGTACCAGTGGTCGGTCAGCCGGTCGCGCGCGATGCGGCAGAGCGCGCCATCGGACAGCACAACGTCCCACTCCTCGCGCGCCCACGCCTCGACATCCCACCACTCGCCCGACGCGCGCCACGGCCCCGCCCACGCGAGAACGCGCCGCGCGTCCACGCGCATCGGCCGCGCGCCCACCGCCTCGACGTCGACACGCCGCGCCGGCCGCATTCGGCGGACGGCGAGCCGATGGTCCCGGCTGTCGAGGCCAGGCACATCCGGCGACCGCCGGTCGAGCGGCTCGGGCTGCGAGAACCCCAGCATCGTGAACGCGTCGGAACGATACGAGTCGACGAGCGCGGGCGAGCCGACATTCTCGGTGCCGACGAGGGCGGCCAGACGCGCGAGCACGGACACGAGGTCGCGGGGCGCGGGCGCGAGCGGCTGCCAGAGTCCTCCCTGCCCGGGCTGAGTCCGGATTGGATGTGCGCTCACCGCCACGCGCGTCACGGCGGCGCCGGGGGGGTGCGCCTCGAGATCGAGGATCACCAGAGTGAGGATCGGCTTGACGTCGACCGCCGGGTAGGCGAGCGACACGTCTCGCGCGTGGTGACCACCGGTGGCGAGGCCGAGTCGGACCTCGAGCGCGTCAGCGGCGAGCGCCGCCGACGCGAGCCGCTTGCAGAGACGCTCCAGCACGGTCTCGAGCACGCCCGCGAGCACGCCGAGCGAGTCGATCTCCCACTCGAGCCCCTGCGCTTCCTCCCAGAATGGCGGCGGAGTCCACGGTCGGAACGGATCGTGATCGAGGCCGAGCGCCAGATCGTGGGCGCGCAGGCCGGCGGGGCCGAGCCGCGTGGCGAGCCCCGCGCGCGGCAGTGCCGCCAGCTCGCCGAGGGTCCGCACGCCCCATCGGGCGAGGGTCTCGGCGAGATCCGGAGAGAGTGCGAGCGTCGCCAGCGCCGCGCCCGCGAGCGCCGCGCGTTCCCGCCCCTCGGGAACGACCGTCACCGGGGCTGACGCCCTCGCCGCCGTCACTCTCGCGGCGGTCCGGCTGGCCGCCAACCCGACCCGGGCCGCGAGGCCGACCGCTCGCGCCTGATGCACGAGGCGTCGCCCGATGGCGGGAGGATCGCCGATGAGACGCTCGAGACCGACCGTGTCGACGTAGACGAGCCCCGGGCCACCGTCCTCGATCCGTGGCGAAACGGCCAGCGCCGCTTCGAGCAGGGCGTGCCGCGCGGACAGAACGGACTCCTCGGTCAACGGTCGTGTCACCAGCATCGGGCAGCGGGCCCGCGCCTCCGCCTCCGTCATCCCCGGACGCACGCTCTGCGCGCGCGCCTCGGCGTTCGCCTCCACGATCATCGCGATCTTCGGCGCCGGTGAGCCGGCGCTCGGGCGATCGACCCGGACGTTGACGA
>Ga0075434_100005015_pt1 | contig 12018 bp, 7 predicted proteins | sample RhiMethybrSRZTD3_FD_75298 | JGI IMG/M metagenome (GOLD analysis project Ga0075434, IMG submission 75298) | Populus rhizosphere microbial communities from Tennessee, USA - Rhizosphere MetaG P. TD hybrid SRZTD3 | ecosystem: Host-associated > Plants > Roots > Rhizosphere > Soil | place: USA... | reverse complement strand
ACGGCTCAAGTTACGATCAGACTTCGCACCGAGGAGGTATCCGTGTATCGACGCTTGGCAATCATTGCTTCGTTTCTCGTCATCCTCTGGACATTGGTCGCCTGCTCAAGGGCACCGTCAGGCGAGAACGCAGAGGCTTCGCCCGCCGCACCGTCAGCCGAAAATGCAGAGGCTTCGCCCGGACGGGGCGTTTTCGCCAGCAAACAAACCACACTCCCTGCCGGTACGGTCGTTACTATACGGCTAGGCCAGTCGGTGGGTTCAAAGATCAGCTCGAGCGGCGATCACTTCAGCGCGACCGTTGCAAAACCCGTCCAAGTGGGCGGCAAGACGGTAGTGCCTGCCGGAGCCGAGGCCTCGGGCAGAGTCGTTGAAGCTGTGCCGCAGGGCCGCTTCAAAGGCGCTTCCGTACTCCGCCTCGTCCTCGAGTCCGTAACGGTTAATGGCGAAGTTCGCGACGTAAAGACAAGTTCAGTCAGCCGCTCCCTGAAGGGCAAGGGCAAACGCACCGCCACCCTAATCGGTGGTGGAGCTGGAGCCGGTGCACTCATCGGGGGTCTCGCCGGAGGCGGCAAGGGAGCTCTCATAGGTGCAGCGGCGGGCGCGGGTGCCGGAACCGCGGGAGCGGCATACACCGGAAACAAAGAGATCGTCTTGCCCGCCGAATCAATCCTTAGTTTCACACTCACGGAACCGATCACCATAAAGATGTAGTTGATACGGTTCCCGCGTTCGTACATGAAACCATGTGAAGCCGCCTCTCACCGGCGGCTTTGCTTTGTCTGCACCTAACAGCAGTGCTCGGCTCTCCACTCCATTAACCACCCTCACCGATTCCCACGTCTTCAGTCCTCTCTGGTATGTCAACCTCCATTCACAACAGAACCCCGCCTGCCACGAGTGCGGCTGGGCACGACCCTCTAGTTCGTCGTACATGGGCCATTTGGGAAATGGTTTGGTTTTTGTTTTGCGACCCCCCCAGCATCGCCAGGTCGGCATCGCGTCCTCCTCACAGGCAAGGCACTTTAGCCGCACACCGGCCGATGGTCAATAGGAATGCTTGATTTCCCCGGGTGCGCTGGACTGAAAGTATGGAGCAATGTGGAGCTTGACTTGCTGTTGGAGCTGGAGTATTACATCGGCTCAAATAGTTCAACTCCTGTGCGCCAAAAAGGGGGCACCATGGAGGCATCTTCCGCTGCCAGTCGTGCTTTGAAGTTGGCCTTGGCTTTGGTCGTAGTCATTTGTTCTTCCACCTCAATCGCGCAAGTTGACCGCGGCAACATCGTGGGTACGGTCAGCGATCCCAGTGGCGCAGACGTGCAAGGAGCAAAGGTAGTTATAAGGAATTTGGCCACCGATCAATCGGTTGTGGTCAACACCGACAGCTCCGGTGCATACGCCGCCAACTTGCTGCGCATCGGCACGTACTCAGTTACTGTCGAAAAGCAGGGTTTCAAAAGAGCGGTCGAACCGAATGTGGAAGTGGGCGTCAATCAGGTGGTACGAGTGAATCTAGGGTTGCAGGTAGGCGCCGCCACCGAATTAGTGGAAGTGACGGGAGCTGCGCCGCTACTGCAAACCGAGACGTCTTCACTGGGAACCATAGAAACGGAGAGGCGGATTTCCGACCTTCCCCTGAACGGCCGCAATTTTATTCAGCTTGCGTACCTCGGGCCTGGCGCCAATAGTGGCCAAACCGGATCCAACGTTTCCGGGGGCGTCTTTGAAAACGAGAGAGCGAACGAAGCCCTGTCTGTAAACGGACTGCGGGTTTCAAACAACAACTTCCTCCTGAACGGCGTGGATAATAATGAGTTCGGCCTTGGTGGTGTCATCGTGCTTCCTCCGCCCGACGCTATTCAGGAATTCCGCACGGAAGAGAACTCCATGAGCGCCGAATTTGGCCGCGGAGGAGCTGCGGTGAATGTGGTATTGAAGTCCGGCACGAACCGGGTTCACGGCGGAGCTTATGAGTTCATTCGCAACGACGTGTTGGACGCGAGAAATTACTTTGCTTCGCCGCCACCTTCCCCGAAACCCGGATTTAAGCGGAATCAATTCGGTGCTTTTCTGGGTGGACCGATAAAAAAAGATAAGACATTTATTTTCGGCGACTACCAGGGCAGCCGCGTGCGCGAGGCCCTTAGCTACGTCTCCACTGTGCCGAATGCCGCAGAGCGCGCTGGCGATTTTAGCGACCGTTTGACAGGACAGTTCTTTTCGCCGTGTCCGAATCCTGGTCCCGGCGAGTCATTCGACATAGGCACCATTTTTGACCCATTTTCGACTCATAGCCATGCCTGCTCTGATGGGAGCGGAACGGTTCTGATTCGGGACAAGACTAGCTACAACGGCCAGGACAATGTAATCTCGCCAAACCTGCTCAACGCCACGGGGTTGAACATCGCGAATTTGTATCCGCTGCCCAATCTTCCGGACTTGGTTAACAACTATCTCTCTAGTCCAAATCGAGTGAACGACCAGGATTCCTTCGACATTCGCCTCGACCATCATTTCCGCGAACAGGACCAGATTTTCGTCGCCTACAGCTTTGGCGATATCCGCAGTTTCCGTCCTGGACCGTTGGGTGACTTGGGCGGCGCAGACTGCTGTCCGAGTAGCGGCACGACGCGAGCACAGCACATCAGCCTCGGATGGACCCATACTTTCTCGGAGCACCTCATTAACGATGCTCATGGCGGATACTTCCGCTACGCGGTAAATGCCCTGCCGCTTCTCTTTGGCAAGAACCTCTCAGAGCAAGTCGGAATTCCGTTCGCCAATCGTGGGGACGAGAACTCCTCAGGCCTGTCCTTTATTGATGTTGCTAGCTTCACTTCTCTGGGCGATTCCCTGTGGACACCCGAACATGCCTTCGAGAACATTTATCAAATCGCCGACACAGTCACCTGGGTCCGCAACAAACATTCCTTCAAACTCGGCGTTGATTTCCGTCGCCAGCAGCGGAACTTTTTCCAGCTCACGGCCTCTCGCGGGCAATTCAGCTTTCCGGGCGGCTACACCGCAGATCTGACCACCTCCACTGGCGGCAATGGGCTGGCCGACTTGCTGCTGGGCATACCAACTTCGTCAGGGCAGGATTTTCTGACTGGAATGTATCCAACGCGTTATTGGGACCTCGCGGAGTTCGTGCAGGATGATTTCCACGTTTTGCCCAATCTTACTTTGAACATTGGCCTGCGCTATGAGGTGACCTCGCCTGCCAATGGCCGCGTTGGCAACTTCGACCTGGATCGTGCGGTTGTGGTGAATTCGTATGGACCGAAAGCGGTGTCCCATGCCGGCGTTAAGTTCGACAAGAGCGACTGGGCACCACGAGTCGGTTTGGCGTGGTCGCCGCAGAAGGACACCGTCGTCCACAGCGCCTTCGGCATCTTCTACTCGAGCGAGGGCAACATCTTCGATGACCTGGGTCTGAACCCACCGCAGCTGGCGTTTACGTCGCATTTCTTCAATGTGGGCCAGGCGCCCTCGGCGAGCCAATTCATATCCGCCGGCTTTTCACCAACTATTCCCTTTGCCGATCCCAGTCACCCCATCGGCGTCGTTCGAACTACTGGCCCCGTTCGTCGCATGCCACGGATTATGGAGTGGAACCTGGGGATTCAACATCAGTTAGCGCAAAACTGGGTAGCACAGGTCGCATACGTCGGCACGCGTGCCTACCACTTGTGGAACCATGAAGTCAGCGACCTGAACCAGCCTTTTGCGCCTCTGGACTCCAACTTCTCGGATGCCACAGGCAATATGGGGCGGCCGTACTTTGGAGTCCTGCCAGACCTAAGTAACGTATTGCCCTTGGATTTTCCGCAACTTCAGATGTTCTATAACGCGTTTCAAACTTCACTCAACAAGCGCTTTTCAAACGGATTCAACTTCCTGGCCTCATATACTCTGGCCCACAATCTGGGGAACGCCGATGGCAATGTCGGCGCAGCAATCCAGGACGCGCACCATCCGGAGAGGGAGTATGGCCCGGTACTGCCTGACCTCCGGCACCGCTTTGTGGTGAGCTACATTTATGAATTGCCGGTTGGGCGGGGGCGGCATTTCCTCGGTGACCTGAGAGGTGTGGCCGATGCAATCATTGGCGGATGGCAGGTCGGTGGCATTACCAGCGCGCAGAGCGGGGAGGCATTCACCGCGGGCATGTCTGGTGATCTGAGCAATACCGGGAGCGGCAGTTACCGGCCCGACCAGATCGGCAACCCATACAATTTCTCCATCGGGCAGTCTGAGCAGGCGAATCTCGGTTGTGCTCCAGGTCACCAGAATCTGGCGTGCTGGTATAACCAGGCGGTGTTTGTGGCACCGCCCTTGAGTCCGGGGCAACAGTTCGCGCACGTGTTTGGCGACTCGAGAGTTGGCAATCTGCGGGGCCCGAGGCTCGTGCTCGTAGATCTCGTGCTGCAGAAAAGCTTTAAAATCCATGAAGCTCACCAGATCGAGTTTCGATCCGAGTTCTTCAACACGCTGAACCATCCGAACTTTGGCTTGCCCGGCAGCACCGTCGATGAACCCGGTGGTGCCAGCATCACGAGTACGTCCACCGACAACCGGCAGATTGAGTTTGCCCTGAAATACACGTTCTAGAGCTATTTGCCCGGAACCGTCACCTGGACGATGTTGGAATACGCGGACTCGCCCGCGTCGCTGTGGGTGCGCACGCAATAAGCCGGGCTCGCGCCTTTCGACAAAATGGAATCGGCATACTCAGTCGTGCCATTCTCGATTTTTCGATTCGTTTCCACTGGGAATCGTTCCCTTGAAGTTTTTCTTTCCGTCGCTCTATTAATGTGCCTTTAGGACCTGCGCCCTGCAGCTCAAGCGTTTTGGAGGCCAGGAGACTGAGTAGAGACTTTGGTCAGCATTATGAAATGAGCCTGGTTCGGGAGTGCTCTTGTCGGGCAGCTTGCCGGCTGCAGCCGTGTGTACATCGGATTACCGTACAGCAGACTGCACTTGAATGTTGACGCCGTTGTCCAACGAGCGAATCTACAACATCCTCCAGCTCCCGGAAGCTAGATAACACGCCCCGTTGCTGGTCAATCCATTTCCAACGGTTACGGTCCGAGCTGTTTTCGTACTGGCCAATGCGGATCCATTTAGAACCAGCATCGAACATCCGTGTCCACCACCAGCGGTTCCACGGCAAATAAGGTTCGCGCGGGAGATCTGAGTTAATACGGAAGCCATTTAATTTGCGAGGAACACTTGGAAAAATGTGATCGGTTTTCGCGTCCTCCGCTCTCAGTCTGCATGGAACAAAATGCAAGTCGCAATGCACCAAACGACAAAACACTGCCAGACAAGACCTCTGCGTCTCAACGCGATCCTGTTCATTTCCAAACTTCCTTCTCTCGAGGGAAACGCGACTGGCGTTTTTAGAGAACTTACGGTTTACTTTTCACCCCAGCCGTTTCTGCACTGGGCTTCGCCAGCACAAATTGCCTTATCGTACTTCGGGTTTGCGCCATTTGATCGCGATGACTTCGAGATAACTTCTGATACAACCCCAATTCTCGTTCAGCCAACGCCAATTCCTTCAGGTCCCGATAAATTTGTGCCAGTTTGTAGTGAGCCATTTCTGACTTGGGGTCCAAACGAATCGCCTCACCAAAACTGGCAATTGCATTATTGTTTTGTTTGCGCTGGGCGTACAGGTCGCCCAATTCGAGGTGCGCCACGGCAAGTTGAGGATTCAAACGGACGGCTTTCTCCAGAAACGATTGCGCTAGATCGAGACCGTCTTCTCGATCCGAACCCATAGCTTGATGCAAGAGTGCCGCTCCATAGCAGAACGCAACCTGGGGATTCTCGGGATAACGTTCCGCTAATCTTTGCAGCCGAGGCTGTATCTTCACCCATTCAGCTGCTATGACAAACTGCGGTAAGTCGTTCCACGCGAGGAAGGCGTCAGAAGTTGAAGGATTAGTTTCCAGCGCACTCAGGAAGGCATCTGCCGCGTCAGCGTACTGACGAAGGGCAAACTGGGCTAGGCCCCTGCCCACATACAAGCGTGCAGACGCGGGAAACTTCTGCGTGCCTAGCCTGAACGCTTCAACCGCTGCATCGAACGTCAAGTGAAGAAGATACTCCGCGCCGAGGTCGAAATAATATTGTTCTTTTGTGGGATCCAATTGCACGGCTCGCTGGTAGTGGCGGACGGCCTCCACGTAGAGCCCTGCCTCTTCTTCGAGTGACGCCAGCAGGTCACACAATTCAGCATTCGGCTGTTCTTGGACCGCGTGTTCGAGCAGGTCAATCGCGGCCCGCGCGTTACCTGCTCCCTTATAGGCCAAGGCCAGGTTATATATTGCTGAATGGCTCGTCGGTTCCAGCTGCAATGTTTCCTCAAAATGTGCAACTGCTCTGGGATAGGCTGCGCCAGATGCAAACATCAATCCGAGAGAGAAGTGCTGCTCCGCCGAGAGACCGCTGGGTGCTGTCGGCAGTTGTGTCCATGACGTGTCTCGTTTCGCGAGGGTGCTGCGCACGAGGGCAAGGTAGATCTCGAAAGATTGCGGACTCAGCTCGTAGGCACGACGATAATCGCGATTTGCGGCTGCCTGATCCTCTAAGTTTTCAGCGACCATTGCGGAAAGCACATAAAACTTAGCTGCCGACGTAGCGTGTTGAGGAGGGATTAGCTTCTGGAGAATCTTCTGAGCGTCAGACGGCCTTTTAAGCTCGGTCAGGCTTCTGGCCAACTCGTAGCCCGTCTGGAAATCTCCGGGATGACTGGACCATGCCATTTCGAGGTAGGCCACAGCCTGTGCGTACTCGCGGGTCTCCGACAGAATGGTGCCCAGACCTACTAACGCCGTGAAATTTTGCGGGTCCTCCTTGATGGCCTGCTGGAAGGTGGAAGCGGCTTCGGCGCTGCGTCCCGCTTGCCAAAGCAGTGCGCCAAGATTGTTGTAGCCCGTGGTCGCGTGAGGTAGCAGATGAATGACTTTCCTGAAACTGGCTTCCGCTTCTACGCTACGGCCGAGCTGAGCTGCGACAAGTCCTCGAAGATTGTTCAACGAGGGATTATCCGGTTCGGTGGCCAAGGCGGTATCCAGTTCTGCTAAGGCCTCGTTAGGTTGTCCAGCTTGCAATAAATGGAAGGCCTTGTCGTATGGGTTTGGCGTGCTGGAAAGGTTTCCCTGGCTCTCGACCTGGGCACACTGACCTGTCACGAACACGAGATCGAGGATAACAATCGGGATAGCGCGACAAATCCAGTTCAAAACTTTTCCTGCCCAACGATACCTTTGCCTTCTTGGATCACAACCAGACGATTAGCAGACACGTGTTCAACAATTTCCTGCACACCGCCCAACCATTTCAGGATTATGCGAGTTGCTTCGCGCGCACGGCCGAGACCAAAATGCAATCGCAAGTCACTCTGCGAGCAGAAGCTTCCGCCACTGCGCACCTCCTGAATTTGCCGGCGGCCCTCGGTTTCCACAATTACTCTCGATCCGATCGCCGCACGATTAGTGCGCGTTCCCACCAGCCTCACAAGCAGCCATGAATTCGTCGAGGGTGACTGGTTCCGAAGCAAAGTCGGAGTATCATTCAAGTTGTTGATTACTACGTTAATTTGTCCGGTATTGAAGATGTCGCCAAAAGCCGCGCCCCGACTGCAGCGTGGAAGCAGCAAGCCAGCCCCGCTCCGCTCAGAGATGTCTTCAAAGCGCCCGTTTCCCACGTTGCGGTACAGGATTTTCTTACCTTCGTTTTCCTTCGGACTCAGGCGTCTCCCGCTCAGACCCGGAGGATAAATCGCACCAGTCACGATAAAAACATCGAGCTGACCGTCATTGTCGAAATCAGCGAAGGCAGTGCCCCATTTGACCGATGAAGTTTGCGTGCTCAGGCCGGCTTGGAATGTACGATCTGAAAAAAAGCCATTCCCGCGGTTGTGGTACAGAGACGTTGTTTGGTCGGAGAAGTTGGTTTTTATGATGTCTAGGAGACCATCGCCATCATAATCCCCGGCGTCCACGCCCATCCCGCCCTGGGTTCCTCCGTTTTCGTCAACAGCCACTCCAGCCAGCAGCCCGACCTCAGTGAAGGTTCCATTGTGATTGTTTTTGAAAAGCAGGCTCGGAGTCGAATCATTCGCAACGTAAATATCGGGCCAGCCATCGTTGTCGTAATCCGCAACACAAGGGGTAAAGCCGTAAGTAGGTTCGGAATTCGCAACTCCCGAAGCTTTCGATACATCTGTGAAGGTTCCGTCGCCATCGTTGTGATAAAGGATGTTGTTAGAACCTTGTAAGCCCGCCGGCCCGTGCAGCACAGGTGACTGCACGCCCAGAAGAGAAGGATCGGAATCGTACAACGCTAGACCGGAATCGTAGCTCACGTAATTACTAACAAAGAGATCGAGACGACCGTCGCGATCGTAATCAAGAAATGCGGCGCCTGAGTTCCAGTGGTCCTGCGGCTGGAGCAGCCCGGATTCGCGGGTGACGTCTGTGAAGGTGCCATCTCCATTGTTTCGGTACAGCACGTTCTTGCCATAATAAGTGACATATAAATCCATAAAGCCATCGTTGTTGTAATCCCCAACGCACACTCCCTGTCCCCAGCCTGAGTGCCTAAGATTAGATTTCGCAGTCACATCCGTGAATGTGCCATCACGATTATTTTTGTAGAGGTGATTTGTAGGCTCGTTACCCTTGGGGAAACCGCTTAACCCCCAGCTGTTGACGACGAATATGTCCAGCCATCCGTCATTGTCGTAATCCAATAAGGCGATTCCTCCACCAGTGGTAGAGAGAAGAAAGTCCTTGCTCTCATGCCCCGCAACGACCGTTTTCGCCGTCAAGCCCGCCCGAGTTGCAACGTCAACGTAGTTTGGGAAGTACTCGCCCTCTTTGCCAGTGGTTGCGTGCAAGAGACGAGAAAAGGGCGGCAGGGAACAAAGCCACAGTTGGAAGAGAGCCTGGAGGCTCTTCCGTCGGTTCATGCGGCAGATTTTAGCATTTGGTCTGAAGCGCCGTGCGAAGGGCTTCTCTGCTATGGAAATCGACCATGCAAGACAATAATATTGTTCGACCAAATGGTGTGCGATGCTGAAGAACCGAAGGTCGCGCACGTCAAGAAGTCGATGGCTGCTGCTAACGGCCTTGCTCGCCTCAAGCACTGCCGGCTGGAGCGTGACGCTCGGGGCCGCGGTCGCAAGGGTTGACATTTACTCCCGCACCAGGCGCTCATTTGTGGGGCTATGGCAGTAGAAAGAGCGTTGCAACTGGTACTCTCGATCCGCTTTATGCACGTGTTCTAGTTCCTGCAGCAGGAACTCAAAGGCTCGCACTCGTCGATGTTGACCTTGGCAGGCCATTTGGACCGGCTTCACTCCAGTGGCTTCGACGCTTCCGTGCTGATTCTCCATGCAACACACACCCATTCCGGACCTGTAATTCAGGACGACGATCCTGCCGGCAGGCCGGCATGGGAAACTGCGGCTCTTGAGAAAATCGCACAAGCTGTAGCCGGAGCTCGCAAGAACCTCACCGAAGGCTCGTGTAGCTGCTGCACAATCCAAATGCTGGTGGGATAACGACAAACATTGAAGTGCAAGATGCGCCGACGGTCGTGGGTGATGAGGAAAAAGCAGTAGATAGAGCACGTGGAACGTGATTGTCGGTACGGTGAAGAAGTCCATGGCCGCTATGGCCTCAGGGTGGTTGCGCAAGAACGTCTGTCACCGTTGGGCAGGATCGGGAGCTCTCGGTGCTCGTCTCATCGAGCGGGAGACGGTGACTTCCGATACCTCGAACCCGAGCATTTGCAGCCACCGTGGATGCGCGGTGCACCCAAAGGGGGATTCTCCGGACCATCTGGAAAATCAACTCGCGGACCTGGGGGGAGATTCTCCGGTTTGAGAAAAATGAACATCGGAGAAGAGAATTATGAAATATGAGAGAAGTATAAATTCCTTCCGTTTCTGAACCTTCCTAGTTTTCGAGAGGCACAACATTCCGCTGCAGCGGCATGAAGCTTAGCGGACCGCCTTTAGAAATGTCAGAAGATCCGCCATCTGACTGACGGTGATTTGCTTCTCTAGGCCTTCCGGCATCATTGAGACACTGCTGACGCGCATGCCTTTGATGTCTTGGCGAGCAAGGACTGTATCCCTTCCTTGCTCTTGCCGGAGGGTGATCGTTGAGGAGGTCTGCGCGCTCATGATCCCATCCACGATGTCTCCGGATGCCAGCTCAACCACATAGCTTTCAAAGCCGTGTTCGATCGATTTGCTGGGCAGAATGATGTCTTCCAATAGTTCCGGTGCGGGATGATTGCGGACTGTCGCCAGGTTGGGACCAACGGCCACGCCCACGCCGTCGAGCACATGACATCTTGAACAGGCGCGTGTGAACGTTTCTTTGCCGCGCGTCACGTCGCCAGCCATGTTCAACGCCGCCTGATATTCTTTCAAAACTTGCTCGCGCTGCGCCGAGCTTTGCTCGAAAAGCGACCTTGCTAACTGTCGCACAATAGGATCAGGGTCCATGAACAGGCGGGGCTTATACGGCGCGAGCTGCCAGGCTTGAACATCTCCGTTCTTCACGGCCTCCAAAAGTAGACGGACCCGATCTGAACCTCCGCTCAGGAGCGTGTTGGTGGCCTCCGCTCGAACGGTAGCGCTCATGCCATTCCACTTGGCCAGCAACAATGCGCCTACTTTGGGGACTCTGATCGAGTTAAGCGCCTTCACGGCTGCGATCTGGACTGCGTCGGGCTCCTGGGGGTTCAGCAGGCTTTCCAGTAAAGGTGCCTCGTGGTCAGATTTTGCGAGCGCCAACAGCTCCAGTGCGTCAGCTCGTAAAGCGGCGTCGGCCTTGCGATCTGCGGCTATGACTTCAGCACGCTTCAGCGTTTCTGCGGCAGCGGAGTCGTCCGGAAGGCCGAGTACAGCCAGCAGATGAACCGCGCCGTGGCCCACAGGGCCTGGCCGGCGCTCAAACATTCGCAGAAAAAGATCGCGATCTCCCTTGAGAGCTGCTTTGGCATCCGCACCCCTTGCGCGAACGCCCTCAGCCATGCCGTCGAGCGTGGCCCCACCCCACCAATCCGAATTGCGGTGAGAGCTGTCCGCCACGGTTGCGACGAGTCGCCGCATTTCTTTCGCGTCCGCTTTCATGCCGATCACAGAGCCCACTTGATGAAAGAAATCGCGACGCCCCTTCGTTTCGTTATCAGGAAAGCGAGACACCGCCAGCTCAAAATACGGCAGCGCGCGACCCGGAGGCGCAGTTAGGGCAGCCAGCTGCATCCAGGGGTCCTCAACGCCATCAGCCAAAAGCTTGTTCTGGGCGGTTGCGGCCTCGGGAGAGTCAATGAATCCGAGCGTGCAAAGGAGTTGGAATCGAACCTTTACATCAGGGTCGCCGGCCATCTGCGTGAGCTTCCACGACAGCTCTGGAGCTTTCAACAAGTAGGGCTCAGCCAGGCGAATTGCGTTTTCGCGGACACCCGCCACGGGATCGTCAAGTGCCTTTGCGACGATACTCGGGTCAAGCTTTCCCAAGCCTTCGAGTGTCCACAATGCGTGAACGCGGCCCAGAGGCGACGTGCTTCCTTCAAAAAGTCGAATCAGGGAGGGAACGGCGTCGGTGCGATGACGCTCTACGAGCAAACGCTGAGCCGTCCGCCGCCACCAGATGTTCGGGCTCGCCAATTTTTGAACAAGCTCTTCGTCTGACGCTTGGCCGACTCGAATGTTTTTAGGCAAAGGGAGCGTCGACTGTGAATCGGGAACAATTCGGTAGATTCGACCGCGATCTTGCCCGTTATAAAGATATCCGGCGTGATAGGTGTCCGCGGCCATCCACTCGGGGTGCTCGATGGTATTGCGATAATAGTCGACGACGTACAGAGCCCCGTCCGGCCCAACGTACATGTTGACCGGTCTGAACCAGGCATCTGTCGAGGCGATGAACTCGGCGTTCTGTTCCAGGCGGCGGGCGCTGTAAGTTGCGCCCGCATCCGACC
>Ga0075434_100005013_pt1 | contig 12021 bp, 12 predicted proteins | sample RhiMethybrSRZTD3_FD_75298 | JGI IMG/M metagenome (GOLD analysis project Ga0075434, IMG submission 75298) | Populus rhizosphere microbial communities from Tennessee, USA - Rhizosphere MetaG P. TD hybrid SRZTD3 | ecosystem: Host-associated > Plants > Roots > Rhizosphere > Soil | place: USA... | reverse complement strand
TGCGACGGGTGTCCCCGCGCGGGGCCGTGCGCTTCCACAGCGCTTCCATAGCGTCCCCTTAGCAGCACGAAAACACCCGCGGTTGCGGGGGCTTCGCCAAATCCGGAGCCTACTTCGGTGTACGCCCAGCGGGCGCCGACTGCACGGGCCGGTCTGGGCGCTCAGGGGTTGATGGCGAGGAATAGGAACGCGGCCAACAGGGCAAGGTGCACGCCGCCTTCTTGGACCGTGGCGCGGCCGGGGAGGACGGTGAGCGCGCCGACGACGACCGTGATCGCCAGCAGCACGATCTGCGTGGCGCCGAGGCCGAGCTCGAGCGGGCCCTTCAGCCAGATCGATGCGACGGCGATGGCTGGAATCGTCAGCCCGATGCTCGCCATTGCCGACCCGAAGGCGAGGTTGAGGCTGATCTGGACGCGGTCGCGGCGCGCGTTGCGCACCGCAGCCAGGGTCTCGGGTGCGAGCACCAGCAGCGCAATCACCACCCCGACCGCTGAGGGTGGTGCGCCGATCGCCCCGACTGCGTCCTCGATTGCCGGCGACTCGATCTTGGCCAGCCCCACCACAGCGATCAGCGCGATGACGAGGAACAGGAGACTGGCGAGCGCATGACGGCGGGAGGGGGGTTCGGCGTGCGCCCCCTGGTCGGGCAACGCGTCGGGTCCGCTGGGCACGAAGTAGTCGCGGTGGCGCACGGTCTGCACGACCACGAACAGGCCGTACAGCGCGAGCGACGCGACCGCCGCGAACGCCAGCTGGCCGCCGGTGAACTCAGGCCCGGGTCGGCTGGTCGTGAAGCGCGGCAGAACGAGGCTGAGCGTGGCGAGCGTCGCCACCGTGGCCAGCGCCGTCGCCGTGCCCTCGGCGTTGAACACGGCGACGTGCCGGCGCACGGCGCCCACCAGGATCGTGATGCCGACGATGCCGTTGCACGTGATCATCACGGCGGCGAAGACCGTGTCGCGGGCCAGTGTGGCCGTGTCCGAGCCGCCGGAGACCATCAGCGTGACAATCAGCCCGACCTCGATGACGGTGACCGCAACGGCGAGCGCCAGGGAGCCGAACGGCTCGCCGACCCGATGGGCGACCACTTCGGCGTGATGCACGGCGGCGAGGACCGAGCTGGCCAGCACCACGCCGAGGACCGCCAGGATGACCGCCGGCGGCTTGGAGTTCCACGTGACGAGCACGCCGATGAGGCCGACCACGGGAATGACGCCCCTCCACGACGCGGCGCGCAGTCCCCGCCTCAGCGCATTTGCACGCCGGGCGCGCCCGGCCGGTTGCATCGACTTCTGGCTCACCGGCCGCCTCCGGGCGACGGCGACCAGTGGGTTGGCCTCAACGGAGGGATCCTGATCACGATGGCCGAACAGTTGCACGGCGGTCACGACACGCGGAGCAAGGGCGCGGCTCAGGGCTCGACCAGGCCGCGCCGGATCGCGTACCGGGTGAGCTGCACCCGGTCGCGCATGCCGAGCTTCGCCATGATGTTCTGGCGGTGGCGCTCGACGGTCTTGGGGCTGATCACCAGCAGCTCGGCGATCTCCTCGCTGCTGTGCGCCTCGGCGACGAGCTTGACGACCTCGAGCTCTCGGGGCGTGAGCGGCTCCTCGTGGACGTCCTCGCCTTCCGCGGCCCGCTCGAGGTAGTCGCGCATGATCCCGCGGACCGCCGGCGGATAGAGGAACGGCTCGGCGCGCATGGCCGCTCGGCACGCCTCGACCAGGTCCCGTCCCGCCGCTGTCTTGAGCACGTACCCGGAGGCCCCCGCGCGCAGGGCCTCGAAGAAGTATTGCTCGACCTCGTGCATCGACAGCATGAGGATCCGCAACTCGGGCCGGCGGCGCGACAGCTCCCGCGCCGCCTGCAGCCCGGTGCGTCCCGGCATGGCGACGTCGAGGATGGCGAGGTCGATGTCGTCCCGAAGCGCGCGGGCGACCGCCTCGATGCCGTCGCCCGCCTCGGCGACGACCTCGAGGTCTGGCGCAGTGTCGAGAATCATGCGCAGCCCGCGCCGCACGATCGTGTGATCATCGGCGAGCAGGATCCGCGTGCGCAGCGGAACGCTCACGGGTCGGCGGGCGTCGGGACGACGAGCCGAACCTCGGTTCCATGTGGCGCGACCGGGCCGATCTCGAGGCTGGCGCCGACGAGAAGGGCGCGCTCGCGCATCCCGCGCATGCCGGTTCCGCTCTCTTCCGTCCGCCCGCCCATACCGCGTCCATCGTCGCGGACCCGCAGCACAACCGCGGCGTTCTCGCGCTCGAGGATGACGTCGGCCCGCGTCGCGTGAGCGTGCCGAGCGACGTTGGTGAGGCTCTCCTGCGCGATCCGGTAGATGACGAGCTCGTCGTCCTTGTCGAGCTCGGGAAGATCGCGGGCGAGCCGCGGCTCGATGCGCACGCCCGACCGGTCGGCGACCATCGTGCTCAGGCTGACCAGAGCGCTGCGCAGCCCGAACTCGTCAAGCGCCTCGGGTCGTAGCCCACGGGCGATGTCGCGGACCTCCTCGACTCCCGTACGCGCCGACTCCTGCAGGGCGGTAACGCGGGGCCGGAGGTCGGGCCCGACGAGGTCGGCGAGAACGTCGAGCTGCAGGGCGACGCCGGTCAACGTCTGTCCGATCTCGTCGTGGAGCTCGTGAGCGATCCGCCGGCGCTCGTGTTCCTGGGCGGCCAGCGCCCGTCGTGCGCTGTCGAGCCGCTCGCGCTCGAGTCGGTCGAGCATGTCGTTGAAGGCCGAGCTCAGCTCGCCGACCTCGCCCACGGACCGCTCGAGCTCCAGTCGCTGGCCGGGCAGCAACGGATCGACGCGGCGGGTCAGCTCCGTGAGCCGTTCGAGCGGCTCGAACACGCGCCGAAGCAGGGCGAGGTTGACGACGAGGGCGACCATCGCGCCGACCGTCAGCAGCACCGCCTCGGCCACCACGACGCGGTCGCTCACGGTGATCGGGGAGAGCGCCAGCACGAGCGCCGCGGCGACAAGGACTGCGCCGTTGATCGCGATGACGCGCCAGAACAGGGACACCCGGCGGATCATCCACCAAACGGCGCGCGTCTCAGCCGCTGCGTCCACGCCTATCGTTCGGGCCGAAGCGACGCAAGCATGCGCCCGATGCGCCGGTCGAGCTCGGCCGCGTCGAGCCGCAATGTGGCCGCGATCTCCGGCCGCGGCGTGCCCTCCGACAGCATGCCGAGCACCGGAAGGTCCTCCGGATCGAGCGCGGTGCCGGCGTCCCGCAGCAGGTCGGGCCTAAGGGGCGGGAGCCACCGCCCGCCCCCCGCCACGACCCGGATCGCGTCCAGGAGCTCGCGCGCCGGTCCCCCCTTGTGGACGAGGCCGTCGGCGCCGGCCAGCAGCGCCGGCACCACGAGCGCCTGGTCAGCGTACGCGGAGTACAGCAGGACCGCCGGGTGCAGCGGCTGCGCCTTGACCCGGCGGCACAGCACCAGGCCGTTCGTACGCGGCAGCCGATAGTCGAGGATCACGACGTCGGGGCGGGCCCGGTAGAGCAACGGCGCAAGCGCCTCGGGGCCGTCGACCACACCGACCGAGACCAATCCGGGGCGGGAGGAGATCGCCGCCTCCAGCCCGAGGCGAACCGCGGCATGGTCGTCGACCATCGCCACCCTGATGAGGTCGTTTTGGATGGTGGAGCGTGTCATGCGATGCAGGATCCAGCCGCACGACGGTCGCGACCATCCGGTGAAGGCCCCATCTCGTGATGCGGACGGCAGCGCGCGGCGCGGCGCTAGACGCCAAGCTTCTCGCGCACGATCCGGCTGACCTCGCCGCCGTCGGCGCGGCCCTTCGTCTCGCGCATGACGTGGCCGATGATCGCGCCCACGGCCTGCTGTTTGCCGGCGCGGATCTTCTCCGCCGCGTCGGGATTGGCGTCGATCGCGGCCTGCACCAGGCCTTCGAGCTCGTCGCCGTCGCCCATCGCCGCGAGGCCCTCGGCCTCGACGATGGCCTTGGGGTCGCCGCCGTCCGCGGCGAGGCGTTCGAGCACGGTCTTGCCCGCGCTTGCCGCGACTTCCTTGCGCATGACCATGCCGACGAGGGTGGCCAGCGCCTCGGGCTCCACCTTCGAGTCGGCCGGCTCGGTGCCCGCGAGCACGGCGGCGAGATCCTGCGTGATCCAGGTCGCCAGCGGCTGGGGCTCGGCCTCGCCGGTGGCGAGCCCTCGCTCGAACCATTCCCCCAGGCCCTCGCGGAAGGCGAGCAGGCGGGCGGATTCGGCGTTCAGGCCGAGCTCGTCCTCGTAGCGGCGCTGGCGGTCGGCGGGTAGCTCGGGGAGGTCGGCCCGGGCGCGCTCGATCATCGCCGCGGTGACCTCGAGCGGCGGCAGGTCGGGCTCGGGGAAGTAGCGGTAGTCCTGCGCCTCCTCCTTGGAGCGCAGCGGCGTCAGGGTGCCGCTCTGCGGGTCGAAATGGAGCGTCTCCTGCTCCACCGCGCCACCGTCGTCGATGAGCGCGCGCTGGCGGCGCAGCTCGGCGTCGATCCCGCGCTCGAGGAAGCGAAACGAGTTCATGTTCTTCAGCTCGGTCTTGGTTCCCAGCGTGTCGCTGCCCGCGGGACGCACGGAGACGTTGGCGTCCGCGCGCAGCGAGCCCTCGTCCATGTTCACGTCGGAGACGCCGAGCTGCCGGAGGGTCGAGCGCAGGAGCTGCAGCCACTCGCGCGCCTGCGCGGCGGAGCGCAGGTCCGGCTCGGTCACGATCTCGATCAGCGGCGTGCCGCCGCGGTTGAAGTCGACGATGCTCGCATCGGCGCCGTGGATGCGGCCCGAGTGGCCGATGTGCACGAGCTTGGCCGCGTCCTCCTCGAGGTGCACGCGGTGAATGCGCACGTCGCCCAGGTGACCGCCCGTGCACAGGGGCGTCTCGTACTGGGAGATCTGGTACGCCTTCGGATTGTCGGGATAGAAGTACTGCTTGCGGGCAAAGATCGAGCGCTCGGCGATGTCGCAGCCGAGCGCCAAGCCGACCATCACGCCGTAGTGCACCGCGTGTGCGTTGAGCACCGGCAGTGCGCCCGGCAGCGCGAGGCACACCGGGCAGGTGTGGACGTTGGGCGGGTCGCCGAAGGACAGCGGGCAGCCGCAGAACATCTTCGTCCGCGTCGCGAGCTGGACGTGGACCTCGAGGCCGATGACCGCTTCGAGCTCGGTGCCGCTCATGCGCGGGCCTCCGATCCATCGAAGCCGATCGCCTGCTCGAGCGCGTAGGCGGCGTCGAGCAGACGCGGCTCGCTGAAGGCCGGGCCGATGACCTGGAAGCCCACGGGCAGGCCCTCGGACAGCCCGTTCGGGATCGAGATCGCCGGCAGCCCGGCCAGCGGCACCGGAACGGTGCAGTAGTCGTTGAGGTACATGGCCCAGGGGTCGTTCATCTTCTCCCCCAGCGTGAACGCGACCGTCGGCGAGGTCGGGGTGATGACGAAGTCGAAGCGGGCGAAGGCCTGGCGGAAGTCGTCGGCGATCTTGGTGCGCACCTTCTGGGCGCTTCCGTAGTAGGCGTCGTAGTAGCCCTCGGAGAGCGCGTAGGTGCCCAGCATGATGCGCCGCTTGACCTCGGCCCCGAAGCCCCGCGCCCGCGTGCGCGTGTACATCGCCATGAGGCCCTCGTCGCCGTCGACGCGCAGGCCGTAGCGGACGCCGTCGTAGCGGGCGAGGTTGGCGCTGGCCTCGGCGGGCGCGATGAGGTAGTAGGCGGCCAGCCCGTGCGGCGCGTGCGGGAGCGTCGTCTCGTCGACGCTCGCGCCCAGCTCCTCGGCGAGCGCGACGGTCTTCTCGAACGCCTCGCGCACGCCGGGGGCGATCCCGTCGCGACTCAGCTCGCCGGGGATGCCCAGCCTCAGGCCGTCCAGGCGCTCGCGGCGCGGGAGCTCGATCGGCTCGGGGAAAGGGAGCGAGGTCGAGTCGCACGGGTCGCGGCCGACCATGTGCTTGAGCAGCAGGGCCGCGTCGGTGACGTCGCGCGTCAGCGGGCCGGCCTGGTCGAGGCTCGAGGCGAAGGCGATCATTCCGTAGCGGCTGACGGCGCCGTAGGTCGGCTTGAGCCCGACGATCCCGCACAGGGCGGCGGGCTGGCGGATCGAGCCGCCGGTGTCGGTGCCGATCGCCCACGGCGCGAGACCGGCGGCAACGGCGGCCGCGCTTCCGCCGCTCGACCCGCCGGGCACGCGCGCCCGGTCCCATGGGTTCAACGTCGGCCCGTACCCCGAGTTCTCCGTGCTCGAGCCCATGGCGAACTCGTCCTGGTTGGTCTTGCCGAGCAGCGGCGCGCCGGCCCCGTGCAGGTTGCGGACGACGGTCGCGCTGTAGGGCGGTCGGTAGCCCTCGAGGATCCGCGAGCCGGCCTGGCTGGGCACGCCCTCGGTGCAGAACAGGTCCTTGGCCGCGAACGGCACGCCCGCGAGCGGCGCCGCGACGTCGACCTCGGAGACCTCGTCGCCGACCCAGGTGAAGGCGTTGAGGTCGTCGGCGGCGGCGCGGTCCCGGTAGGCCGCGAACAGCTCGCCGGGGTCGAGGTCGCCGGCGCGGATTGCCGCCGCCGCCTGGGCGCCGGTGAGCTCGATGGGATCGCTCACGCCGGTGACGCCCCGGGGCTGGGGACGAGGAAGCCGCCGTCCTGGGTGGCCGGCGCCTGGTCGAGCGCCTGCTCGCGGGTCAGGCACGGGGTCGGCTCGTCCTCGCGCAGCGGCGTGGTGACATCGACGACGTGCGAGGTGGGCGGGACGTCGGTCAGGTCCAGCTCGGAGATCTTCTCGATGTGCTCGAGCACGCCGCTGAGCTCGCGCGCCATCTCGTCCTTCTCGGACTCCTCGAGCGCGAGCCGCGCCAGGCGCGCGACGTGCTCGACCTGGGCGCGATCGATCATCCCGACGATTCTAGGTGCGACCGGTCCAGGCGCAGGCCCGGCCGGTCGTCCCGAATCGCCCACCAGCCGCCGGCGAGCAGGCCGACGGCGCCGGCCAGCCCGATCCAGATCCCGTAGCACGTCTCGGTGTAGCGGCCGGGTGGGTCGGCGACCTTGATGAGGATCAGGACCACCGCCAAGACCCCGGTCCAGGTCGCGGCGACACTCGCGACCGCGGGCACCGCGGGCGAGCGCTGCGTGGCCTGGGCCACCACCGCGACCAGGCCCACGGCGGCGCAGGCAAGGAGGACCACGTCCACGACGCTGAACGCCTGCCAGGCCGTGGCGCGCCGGCCGGTGGGCAGGGCATACCAGGACAGGAAGAGCGACACAACCAGCACGATGGCGGCGGCCGTGAGCACCCACTCGCCGGGCCGCAGGCGGCGGAGGTCCATGCCGCCCTGTACGTCCGCGGGGCGACCGCGGTTACGCCGGCTCGATCGATTCGCCCGCTCGGCTTCCGGCCTCGCCCATCGGGCGGTGATCGAGTCGTCCGGCTATCTGCGCGGCCAGCAGGGTGTTGCGCAGCAGGCACGCGACCGTCATCGGGCCCACCCCGCCCGGCACGGGCGTGATCAGCCCCGCGCGCTCGCGCGCGGCGTCGAAGTCGACGTCGCCGGCGAGACCGTCCTCGAGCCGGTTGACGCCGACGTCGATCACGGCAGCGCCGGGCTTGACCCAGGCGCCCTGGACCAGGCGCGGCACGCCGACGGCGGCCACGAGCACGTCGGCGCGGGCACACACGGCGTCGAGGTCGCGCGTGCGCGAGTGGGCGGTGGTCACGGTCGCGTTGCGCTGCAGCAGCAGGCCCGCCAGCGGGCGCCCCACGAGCAGCGACCGGCCCACGACGACCGCCTCGGCCCCCTCGAGCTCGACCTCGTAGGCGTCCAGAAGCTCGATCACGCCCTGCGGGGTGCACGGCCGCAACCCCGGCCGTCCCTGCGTCAGCAGGCCGGCCGAAACGGCCGTGAGCCCGTCGACGTCCTTGGCCGCCGGGATGAGGTCGACCATCTCGTCGGGGTCGAGATGGTCGGGCAGCGGGATCTGGAGCAGGATCCCGGAGATCGCGGGGTCCGCGCCCAGGCCCCCCAGCACGGCGGCGAGCTCCTCGCGCGGCGTCTCCGCGGTCAGGCGCGTGTCGGTCGACTCGATGCCGACCTCCTCCGCGGCCCTGTGCTTGTTGGTGACGTAGATGTGCGACGCGGGGTCGTCGCCGACGAGCACGGTCGCCAGGCGCGGCCGTCGCCCGGCCTCGGCCACGAAGGCCTCCACGCCCAGGGCGACATCGGCGCGCACGGTCGCCGCCACGGCCCGGCCGTCGATGACGGTCGCGCTCACGGGAGCACCGTGAGGTCGTGGCGGTCGAGCTTGTCGAAGCCGGAGCGGCGGTCCCGGGCCGTGACGCTCCACTCGAATGAGAGCGCGGTGCCCGCATGGCTGAACGGTGCGTCGGCCACGACCTGCAGCGTGAGATCGGTCCGAGGCTGGTCGCGGTCCAGCGGCAGCCACCACTGGTAGATCGGCTCCTCGTAGACCTGCCGGTGGTCGTGCATGTCGGACTGGACGTGGTGGTGGAGCTCGGCCCAGCGCTCGATGCACACGAGGCCGAGCTCGAACGTGCCGGTGATGAGGCTCGGGTCGCTGACCTGGACGGTGGCGACGAAGCTCTCGCCCCGGCGCAGCTCGTAGCGGTCGAGTACGAGGGAGAAGCCCTCGGGGGCGCGGAACCGGTTCGCAACGGGGCTGAACCCCCAATCGGGGCCGGTCACGGCGCGAGCACCTCCACGCCGACGCGGGCGTGCGAGTCGAAGCCGGGTTCGTCGGACTTGACATCGACCATCCAGAGGAGCCTGCCGTGGTTGCCGGTCTGCGCCGGCTTGGCGTCGGCCGGCACGTCCACCGTGAACTCGAACGCCTGGCCGGGTTGCATCGGCCCGACGTAGAACGGGCCGGTCGAGACGACCGTGTTGGCCTCCTCGTAGGAGCGGGTCTCCTCGACGTAGCGCAGCTCGGCCACGAGCCCGCGCGTCGCGCCACCCTGGACGATGCCGAGCCAGCCGTAGAGCGTGTCGCCCGGGCGGGCCTGGTAGGAGCGAAGACGTAGGTCAAAGACGGCCATCGATCGGCGACGCCTCAGCGCTTGGTGATGGGGGCGTAGGCGGCGACCAGCTTGCGCTCCGAGCCGTCGCCGGCGAAGTGCACTACGACGATCCCACCGGGCTCGACCCCGGTGACTACGCCGTCGCCGAACGCGGCATGCACGACCTCGTCGCCGAGCCGGTAGGCCGCGGGTGCGGACTCGTCCGATCCCGGAGCGCTCCAGCCCGTGCTCGACTCGCCCGGCAGTCGGCCCCCGCCGGACCACTGCGTGTCCGGCGCCGCGCGCTCCTCGTCGGTCAGCTCGTCGGGGATCTCGTCCAGGAAGCGCGAGCGCAGGCCGTACTCGCGAGCGCCGAAGACCGTGCGCTGGCGCGCGTAGGTCAGGTACAGGTCGCGCTGGGCGCGGGTGATGCCGACGTAGCAGAGGCGCCGTTCCTCCTCGAGCCCGCCCTCGTCCAGCGCGCGCGAGTGCGGGAACACGCCGTCCTCCATGCCGATCATGAACACGTTCGGGAACTCGAGGCCCTTCGCGTTGTGCAGGGTCATGAGCGTGACCAGGCCCTCGTCGTCGCGGAGCTGGTCGGTATCGGTCACGAGGGAGATCTGCTGGAGGAAGTCGGCCAGGGTGCCCTCGGGGTTGCCGGCGTCGTACTCGCGCGCGACCTCGACGAGCTCCTGCAGGTTCTCGATCCGCCCCTGCGCCTCGATCGTCCGCTCGGCCTCGAGCGCCTCCAGGTAGCCGGTCTCGTGCAGCGTCTCGTCGAGCACCTGGGCCACCACGGCGCCGGCGTCGACGCGCTCGCGCAACACGTGCATGGTGCCCATGAAGCGCTCGAAGGCGCGGACGGCGGCGGTTCCGAGGGCGGGCACCGCCGACGGCGTCGACGCGACGTCCCAGATCGGCTCGCCGGTGGTGTTGGCGTGCGCGATGACGCGGCCGAGCGAGGTCTGCCCGATCCCGCGCCGCGGGCTGTTGGCGATGCGCGAGAACGACCCGATGTCCTGCGGGTTGACGAGCCAGTTCAGGTAGGCGATGGCGTCCTTGATCTCGGCCCGCTCGTAGAACTTCGTGCCGCCGATGACCTGGTAGCCGATCTCGGCGCGGACCAGCGTGTCCTCGAGCACCCGCGATTGCGCGTTGGTCCGGTAGAAGACCGCGACCTCCTCGCGCGAGACGCCCTGGTCGACGAGGCGCTCGATCTCCCCGGCGACGTACCGGGCCTCGGCGTGCTCGTCGGGCATCTCGCGCACCTTGACCGGATCCCCCTCGCCGAGGTCGGTCCAGAGCGACTTGGCCATCCGCCCCCGGTTGTGGGAGACGACGGCGTTGGCGACGCTCAGGATGGTCTGGGTGGAGCGGTAGTTCTGCTCGAGGCGCACGGCGTGCGCGTCGGGGAACGTTTGCTGGAACTCGAGAATGTTCCGAATGTCGGCTCCGCGGAAAGCGTAGATCGACTGATCGTCGTCCCCCACCACGGCCAGGTTCCGGTGCTCGCCCGCCAGCAGCTGGAGCCAGCGGTACTGGGCGTGGTTGGTGTCCTGGTACTCGTCCACGAGGACGTGGCGGAACGCGTTCGCGTAGCGCTCGCGGATCTCCGGGAACAGCTCGAGCACGTTGACGGCGCGGACGAGGAGGTCGTCGAAGTCCATCGCGTTGGCGCGGTGCATCTCGCGCTCGTAGAGGTCGTAGACGTCGGCGACCGTCTGCTCGAAGAACGACCCGACCATCTGGCGGTAGGCGTCGGCGTCGCGGAGCTTGTTCTTCGCGTCGGAGATCTGGGAGCCGATGGCCGCCGGCGTGAAGCGCTTGGGATCGACCCCGAGATCGTCGATGCAGCGCTTGATCTGGCGGCGCGAGTCGGCCTGGTCGTAGATCGTGAACGACTTCGAGTACCCGAGCCGCGGCGCCTCGGAGCGCAGCATGCGCGCGCAGGCCGAGTGGAAGGTCATCACCCACATCGCCCGCGTGCGGCGGCCGAGCAGGAGCTCGACGCGCTCGCGCATCTCCTGAGCGGCCTTGTTCGTGAAGGTGATCGCCAGGATCTCGCCCGCCCGCACCCGATCGGTGCGCACGAGGTACGCGATCCGGTGTGTGAGGACGCGCGTCTTGCCCGACCCGGCGCCGGCCAGGATCAGGAGCGGCCCGTCGCCGTAGGTGACCGCCTCGCGCTGCGGCGGGTTCAGCCCGGCGAGCAGCTCCTCGACCGCCAACGCCCGCTCGGTGCGGGGGTCGACCTCGTCGGAGAGGGGCTCGGTTTCGGGCTCGGCGGCCATCTCGGCCAACGCTAGCGCTCGGATCGGCTCTACCCTCGCCGCCGATGCCCCTCGTCGACGACATCCGCCGCGCCTGCGCCTGGGTGGCCGGCCGCGCCCGCGCGGTCCGGATCCGCGACGAGGCGATTGAGCCCTACGCGCGTGCCCTCGAGCCGTCGGCCCGCGGCGCCGCGCTGGACCCGGAGCTGCACCTCGTCTTCGGCCCGCTCGAAACCCGAGCCGCGTTCTACCTCACGCTCGACGCGGTCAACTTCGGCTCGGGCTGGTTCCCCACCCTGCGCAAGCGCCCCGGCCTGTCGGGGTACGGGACGCTGGCCGCCTCGCTGCGCGAGCGCTACGTCAATCGCGGGCCGTGGAGCGCGCGTGAGCTGGCGTCGATCGAACACGCCGAGGTTGCCTCGGTGACCGGGCAGGATCCCGGGCACGAGCTCGTACGCCTGTGGACGGACTCGCTGCGGGCGCTGGGCCAGCGCGTCGCCGCCGAGCACCGGGGCGACTGGCTCGACGTCGTCGCCAGCGCGGGCGGCTCCGCCGTCGGGATGGTCGAGGTGCTTGCCGACTTCGCGTCCTACGAGGGCGACGTGTCCGAGTACGACGGCCGCCCTGTCCCCTTCTACAAGCGCGCGCAGATCGCCACGGCCGACCTGCACCTCGGCGAGGTGGTCGAGTTCGACGACGTCGGCCGGCTCACGATGTTCGCCGACAACCTCGTCCCCCACGT
>Ga0075434_100005012_pt1 | contig 12022 bp, 3 predicted proteins | sample RhiMethybrSRZTD3_FD_75298 | JGI IMG/M metagenome (GOLD analysis project Ga0075434, IMG submission 75298) | Populus rhizosphere microbial communities from Tennessee, USA - Rhizosphere MetaG P. TD hybrid SRZTD3 | ecosystem: Host-associated > Plants > Roots > Rhizosphere > Soil | place: USA... | reverse complement strand
CAGGCCGTCGATAACAACGACGACGATGACATCGTCACATCGGAATCCGCAAGGCAAATCGAGGCACGCTCCTCCAGCGTGGCGGTTTGCGAACACGCCTTGCCCCCTGATCGGTACGGCGCTCCAGACGCTAATCAGCGTCTATTTCGCGCCCCGTTAGCGAACATCGGGCGTATGACCTCAGCCGTCAAGCCGCCCTTCTATTCTCCACGTGCGAGCGCAGGTGTATGCAGATCCGTTCCGACTCTGGCCGACTCTTGCCGACGCCTGTGCTGTCCGGTAAACTGCCCGAAGCTCAGCAACTCGACTCAATCGCATTCGGGACGCAGATGACAGAGCCGTGGACGTCTGTCGAGGGCGTCGCCCGCCATTTGGGCGTCGCGAAGGACTCGATCTACCGCTGGATCGACAGGCGCGGCCTGCCTGCTCACCGCATCGGGCGTCTATGGAAATTCAAGATCTCCGAGGTCGACGATTGGGTCCGCGCCGGCGGTGCGGATTCAGATCGGCAAACAAGCAAGAAGGACTAGGCGTGCTGCCGGCGCACAGAAGCAGCGATTGACACCATGGACGTATTCGAACTCCGTCGCACGCTGATCGACGACTATCGGGCATACGTCACGAGCTTCATCTCGATCCGTGACGAGCGGGTTCGGCGAAAAGTCGACGAGGAACTTGCCGAAGGCTGGCTGTGGCCGGATCCACGAATCGGCCTGAATCCCTCATTTGCGGAAGGCGCGTGGATCGACGAACTTGTCCGCCGCGATCTGCTGCATTCGGAATGCGCCAAGATCTTCCGGATCAAGCGGACGAAGCACGATCAGGGTGATGGACTGAAGCTGCATCGCCACCAGGTCGACGCCATCGAAGCCGCTCAGCGCCGCCGCAACTACGTCCTCACGACCGGCACCGGCTCAGGGAAGAGCCTCGCCTACATCGTCCCGATCGTCGACCGTGTGCTGCGCGGCGAGCGCAGAAGCGGCATCAAGGCCATCGTGGTCTACCCGATGAACGCTCTGGCCAACAGCCAGGAACAGGAGCTCGTGAAGTTCCTGAACCACGGGTATCCAGACGGCCGTGGCCCGGTTACGTTCAAGCGTTACACTGGCCAGGAAAGCGACGTCGAGAAGCGCGAAATCATCGCGAACCCGCCAGACGTCCTCCTCACCAACTACGTGATGCTCGAGCTGATCCTGACTCGGACGGACGAGCGTGAGCTGGTGAAGGCGGCGCGTGGTCTGCAGTTCTTGGTCCTGGACGAGCTCCACACATATCGCGGCCGACAGGGCGCCGACGTCGCGTTGCTCGTACGACGAACGCGCGAAGCCTGCCAATCGCCGAATCTTCAACACGTGGGAACATCGGCCACCATGGCGACCGGCGGCACGTTCGAACAGCAGCGCGCCGAAGTTGCACGTGTGGCGAGCTTGATCTTCGGGGCGAAGGTCGAACCAGAGGACGTCATTGGCGAGACCCTTCGGAGATCGACAGCAGAACCAAACCTCGACGATCCGACCTTCCGCCGAGCGCTGACGGAGCGCGTGGCCTCAGACGAAGCCGCCTCTGAGGAGTACAGAAAGTTCGTCGCCGATCCTCTCTCACGATGGATCGAGGGCGCGTTCGGCATCACCGCCGAGCCGGGCACGGGCCGCCTCATTCGAGCCGTTCCTCGCGCCGTGCGCGGCAAGGATGGTGGCGCCAAGGCGCTGTCCGAGCTGACGGGCGTCGACGAAGACCAGTGCGCTCGCGCTATCGAGTCGCAGCTACTTGTTGGATATCGCGTCAAGCAGCCCGACACGGGCTTTCCCGTGTTCGCGTTCCGGCTCCATCAGTTCATCAGCCGCGGCGACACCGTGTACGCCACGATTGAAGCGGAATCCGTTCGCAAGCTGACGCTGGAGCCGCAACGATTCGCCCCCGGAGACCCGACGAAGCTTCTGGTCCCGATGGCGTTCTGTCGTGAATGCGGTCAGGAGTACTACTCTGTTCGGCTCCTCGAAGACGGCGGCTCTCGCCGCGTCGAACCCCGCGCGTTCGATGAACGACCTGACGAAGGGACGGGCCTCACCGGTTACCTGTACATCAACTCCGAGGCGCCTTGGTCCAACCTGCCAGAAAACCTCCCTGAGGACTGGCTGGAGGCTGGCGATCCGCCGCGCGTCAAGTACCACCTCCGGGAGAAACTGCCCATCGAAGTTCGTGTCAATGCGGACGGGCCGGTCGGCGACGGTGGAGCAACGGCACACTTCGTCCCGTCGCCTTTTCGCTTCTGTCTGAAATGTGGGACGGCGTATGCCGGCGCCCGCAGCTCTTCGGACTTTTCACGATTGGCCACGCTCGGATCGGAAGGGCGAAGTACGGCGACGACGATCCTCAGTCTGTCAACAGTTCGCCACCTGCGGAAGGACGAAGCGCTCCGGCCGGAAGCGCGCAAGCTCCTCTCGTTCACTGACAACCGCCAGGACGCGTCGTTGCAGGCGGGCCATTTCAACGACTTCATCGAAGTGGGTCTCCTCCGATCGGCGCTCCACCGAGCTACGCAGGCCGCTGGTCCGGAAGGACTGAGCCACGATCAGCTCACCCAACGTGTGTTCGCCGCGTTGAACCTGCCGTTCGGCCTGTACGCGATCGATCCGGAAGTGAAGTTCCGCGCGCGCACAGAGACGGAGGAAGCCTTTCAGAAGGTCATCGGATATCGGCTTTATCTGGACCTCCGTCGCGGATGGCGAATCATGTCGCCGAACCTGGAACAGACGGATTTGCTGAAGGTCGAGTACCAGTCCCTCGATGATCTCGCAACCGAGGACGCGGAGTGGAAGGGTTGTCAGCGAGCGCTTGCCGAAGCGACCCCTGAGGTGCGCGCACGTGTCGGGCGCGTAATGCTCGATCACCTGAGACGCGAGCTCGCGATCAAGGTTGATTACCTGGACGAGGCCTTCCAGCAGCGGTTGCTGCAGCTGTCGAATCAGCGCCTGCGTGCACCGTGGGCCATTGACGAGAACGAACGGTTGGTCCACGCGTCGATCGCGCTGCCTCGCAGTCAGCGGCCCACCGACTACGAGGGGTGGACGTACCTCTCGTCGCGTGGTCGGTTTGGGCGGTTCACGCGGCTCCGCACGACTTTCCCGCATGTTACCGACCAGCTCAAATTGACCGACAGCGACGAGATCATCCGCGACCTCTTGAAGGTGCTCCGGGTGGCTGGGCTTGTCGAGCGCGTTAAGGAACCTGAGAACGAGCAGGAAGTACCGGGATACCAAGTACCCGCCGCCGCGATGCGCTGGGTCGCAGGCGAGGGCACTTCGGTTCCGTACGATCCGATCTATGTCCCGAAGCCCCCGTCGGAACGGCGTCGTCCGAACCAATTCTTCGTCGACTTCTACCGCAATGCCGCGCAAGACGGCCAGGGGCTCGAAGCTCGAGAACACACGGCGCAGGTGCCGTACGAAGCGCGTGAGGAGCGCGAGAAGAAGTTCAGAACCGCGGAGCTTCCTGTCTTGTTCTGTTCGCCGACGATGGAGCTTGGCGTCGACATCTCGAGCCTGAACGTTGTCAACCTGCGGAATGTCCCGCCAACGCCCGCGAACTATGCGCAGAGAAGCGGTCGTGCGGGGCGCAGCGGTCAACCCGCCCTAGTCGTGACCTACTGCTCGGCGGGCAGCCCGCATGACCAGTACTTCTTCCGGCGGCCGCACATGATGGTGGCCGGCCAGGTCACGCCGCCGCGTCTCGACCTTGGCAACGAGGATCTCGTTCGCGCGCACGTCCATGCGCTGTGGCTCTCACAGACCGGCATGAGTCTGGGCGTGTCCCTTAAAGAACTGCTCGACGTGGAAGGAGAACAGCCCTCTCTCGCGCTGCTCCCCGGCAAGAAGGCCGATATCGACAGACCCGAGGCGCGTGCTCGCGCGGAGGAACGCGCGCGAGACGTCTTGAGCTCCGTGACCGCCGAACTCGAGGTGGCGCCATGGTGGACGGCTGGCTGGCTGGGCGAGGTTTGTCATCGCATTCCGCAAAGCTTCGAGATCGCCTGCGAGCGGTGGCGCAGTTTGTTTCGCGCGGCCCGGGCGCAGTTCGACGCGCAAACAAAGATCATCGCGGATGCCGGCCGCTCGCCGCAGGACAAGGAGCAAGCGAAGAAGCTGCGGCGCGAGGCGGAAGCGCAGATGGAGCTGCTCACGGCTGTCGGCTCGCGCGTGACGCAGTCCGACTTCTACAGCTACCGGTACCTCGCCAGTGAAGGATTCCTGCCTGGCTACAGCTTCCCACGGCTGCCGCTTTCGGCGTTCATTCCCGGCCGCCGCTCAGCAAAAGGTACCGAGGAGTTCCTCTCCCGCCCGCGGTTCCTCGCGATCAGCGAGTTCGGTCCTCAGAACTTCATCTATCACGAGGGCTCGCGCTATGCGATCAACCGCGTAATTCTCCCGGTCAGCGACACAGTCGATCCGACCACTGGTCGAAGCGTGCTGACGACGTCTGCCAAAATCTGCAGCCACTGCGGATACCTTCATCCGCTGCGCGGGAGTGATGGTCCGGATCTCTGCGAAAACTGCCAGCATCCGTTGGATGCCCCGATGCGGCAATTATTCCGACTTCAGAACGTCGCGACCAAACGTCGCGACCGCATCAACTCTGACGAAGAAGAACGTCAGCGCAAGGGGTACGAACTTCAGAGCGTAGTGCGATTCGCTGAAGTGGACCACCGCCTCGCGAAGCAAACAGCAACGGTGCTAGGCCCAGACGGTGAAAAGCTCCTGCACCTGGCGTACGGGCACGCCTCCACGATTTGGCGTATCAATCGCGGTTGGAAGCGGCGGAAGGACCAGGCGCAGCTCGGGTTCGTGCTCGATCTCGAACGGGGGTACTGGGCCCGCGACACGCAGGCCGCGGACGCCGACGAGAACGACGGCGATCCGATGAGCGCGCGGACGGCGCGCGTCGTTCCATTCGTGGAGGACCGGAAGAACTGTCTGGTAGTTGAACCAGCATTCTCCGCCAGCCCGGAGGAGATGGCGTCGCTACAGGCAGCCCTGAAGAACGCCATTCAGGTGGTCTTCCAACTCGAAGACACCGAGCTGGCAGCGGAACCGCTTCCAAGCGTCGGCAACCGTCGCTACCTCCTCTTCTATGAATCAGCTGAAGGCGGCGCCGGCGTGCTGCGCCGTCTCGTGGAGGACACAACGGCCTTTGCCGACGTCGCCCGCCGCGCCCTGGAGATCTGCCATTTCGATCCGACGTCGGGCGAAGACCTTGGCAAGGCGCCTGGCGCGAAGGAGCGGTGCGAGGCTGCATGCTACGACTGTCTCCTCAGTTACACCAACCAGCCTGAACACCCTCTCCTGGATCGCAAGCGCGTGGTCGACGTACTGCGGGCCCTGACTCGCGCCACCGTGTCCTCGTCGCCGACCGCATTGACGCGCGAACAGCAAGTAGAGCGGCTCATGCGGCTGGCAGCGTCAGATCTGGAACGTAAATGGATAGCGGCGCTCCAGGCTCAGAATCTTCGCCTGCCCGATGAAGCTGGCAAGCTGTACGCGCAGGCGGGCACCCGACCGGATTTCGGGTACACGAACGACGCCGTCGTCGTCTACGTTGATGGCCCACCGCATCAATTCCCGGAACGAAAGGCGAGAGACCGCGCGCAGCAGACCGCGATGGAGGATCTCGGATTCGTTGTCCTGCGATTCGCGGAGGAAGAGGACTGGGCCGCGCAATTCGCGAAGTACCCATCCGTGTTCGGTTCGGGGGCTAGCGTATGAGCTTCGCGGTTGGATCACTTGTCCGCGCGCGCGGCCGTGAGTGGGTCGTCCTTCCGGAATCGGAGCCGGACCTTGTCGTCCTCCGCCCGCTCGGCGGAACGGACGACGAAGTGACAGGGATTCTGCCGTCGCTGGAGCCGATCGAGTCGGCCGCCCTGCCGCCGCCAGATCCGAATCATCCGGGCGACTACCGATCCGCTCGACTCCTTCGCGATGCCGTCCGGTTATCGTTCCGGAACAGCGCCGGCCCGTTCCGATCATTCGGCCGCTTGGCGTGCGACCCGCGTCCGTACCAGCTGGTGCCGCTTCTTATGGCGCTGCGGCTCGACCCCGTACGCATGCTGATTGCGGACGACGTCGGCATCGGGAAGACGGTGGAAGCGTCTCTGATCGCACGTGAGCTGCTCGACCGGGGCGAAGTGCAGCGGCTGGCCGTCCTGTGCCCGCCCCACCTCGCAGAGCAGTGGCAGCGAGAACTGAAGCAGAAGTTCAACATCGATGCGGAGCTGGTGCTTCCCAGCACCGCGCGACGGCTGGAGTCGGTGCTCGGGGCGAACGAATCGCTGTTCGACGTGTATCCGCATGTCATCGTTTCGACCGACTACATCAAGGCGGACCGCCGGCGAGAGGATTTTCTTCGCGCCTGCCCCGAGCTTGTGATCGTGGACGAAGCGCACACGTGCGCCTCGGCTGGAGACGGCAGCGGAGCGCGTCATCAACGGCACAAGTTGCTGGAAGGACTCGCGTCGAAGGTGGACCGGCATCTGATTCTCGTTACTGCGACGCCACACAGCGGGAAGCAGGATGCGTTCAGGTCCCTTCTCGCCCTTCTCGACCCAAGCTTTGCGAACTTGCCCGACGACCTGAGTGGACAGGCCAACGAACAGTATCGTCGCCGGCTCGCCGCGCATCTGGTGCAGCGGCGTCGCGGCGACCTCGAGAACTACCTGGACGCGGCGACACCATTCCCGACGCGCCTGCAGAAGGAAGAGAGCTATACGCTGCACGCTGAGTACCTGAAGCTCTTCGAGCGGGCACTCAGGTATGCGCGTGGTCTAGTCCAAGACCAGAGCGGCACGGTGTTCACGCAGCGGGTGCGATGGTGGTCGGCGCTCGCGCTGCTTCGATCGCTCGCCAGCAGTCCACGGGCTGCCGCCGAGACCCTCGAAACCCGCGCGGGCGGCGCCGACGCGGCCTCGGCGCAAGAAGCCGATGAGATCGGTCGCCGCACGGTTCTCGATCCAATCGATGACGAAGCAGCTGAGGGAATAGACGTCGTGCCTGGGACCGATGTCGAAGCTGCGGAAGCGCACGATTCCGCGTCACGGCGGCAGCTACTGGACATGGCCCGGACTGCACGCGGCTTGGCTGGGGAAAAAGACTACAAGTTGAAAAAAGGGATCGCGCTCGTCAAGGAGCTTGTTCAAGACGGGTTCAATCCGATCGTCTTCTGCCGATTCATCCCGACAGCCGAGTACGTTGCGGAGGCGCTTCGAACTGGACTGCCGAAGGCCGTCGAAGTCGCTGCCGTCACCGGCATGTTGCCGCCGGCCGACCGCGAAACGCGCGTCGGCGAGCTTGCGAAGGCGCCACAACGCGTACTCGTCTGCACCGACTGCCTGAGCGAGGGGATCAATCTTCAAGAAGCGTTTGACGCCGTCGTTCATTACGACCTGTCGTGGAATCCCACTCGTCACGAGCAGCGCGAGGGGCGAGTTGATCGATACGGTCAGGACAGCAAAGTCGTAAGGGTCGTCACGTACTACGGCACAGACAACCGTATAGACGGCGCTGTCCTCGAAGTTCTTCTCCGAAAACATCAGAAGATTCGATCGGCGCTTGGCATCTCAGTTCCTGTGCCAGCGGACACCGAGAAGGTGATGGAAGCACTGCTGCATGGTGCACTCCTTCGGGGAGACGCCACGCAGCTCACGCTCGACATTGGCGACCCCGAGAAGAACGAGTTACACGGCGAGTGGGAGATCGCCGGTGAGCGTGAAAAGAAGTCGCGCACGTTGTTCGCGCAACACACGATCAAGCCGGAGGAAGTGTTCGGCGAGCTGAAGGCTGTGCGGGAGACACTCGGCGCCGGCGTCGAGGTCGAGCAGTTCGTGCGCGAGACACTGAGCGGTCACGGTGCGGTAGTCGCGGACGCTCCGAAGGACACCGTCCGCGTGCAACTCTCCGATGCGCCAACCGCGCTCAAGGATGCGATTGGGCGGGACACGCAGGCGGGCGACGAACTGCTCTTGAAGTTCGCGCTTCCGGTGGGCCGTGCCGTCGCCTATCTCCATCGAACGCATCCTTTCGTGGAGGGTCTGGCTAGCTACGTTGTCGATTCGTCGCTCGATCCAGTGCTGTCGCCCCAAAGTATTGCGAGACGTGCAGGTGTTGTTCGAACGCGGGCAGTTGGGAGAAGGACAACGCTGCTGTTATTGCGATTCCGGTATCACCTGGTCGGGCGAAGAGGGGGCGACGAACAGGCGCTCCTCGCAGAGGATTGGCAGCTCGCGGCATTTGCCGGCGCACCCAATGCACCCGAGTGGGTCGCGCCAGAGCAATGCGAGGTGATACTCCAGGCTGCACCCCACGCGAATGTCGGTTATGACCAGGCGCGAACATTTCTGTCGCGGGTTACGGATCATTTGCCCGCGCTTCAGCCGGCGCTTGAGGGCTTCGCACGGTCGCGCGGAAACGAGATCCTCGACGCGCATCAGCGCGTCCGCCGTGCCGCGAAGGGAGTGGGTGGCAACTGGCGGATCGAACCGAAGCTCCCTGTTGATGTACTCGGCGCCTACGTGTACCTGCCGGCGGTGGAGTCGTAGATGGCACGCGGCAACGTATTCACCACTGTTCGTTCAGAAGGCGCCTTGCTGCCAGCCGATTTTCTGCAGAAGCTCGTCGAACCGAAATCAACAGTCGAAGGTCTATCCCCCGCGGACTACCACCTCGCCGGAACCGAGAAGCCGACCGAAGCGGCGAGCCGTGCTTGGAATCACCTACTTGGTGTCTGGGCCGCGTTCCAAGCGGCGTCTGCCGACCTGAAAGCGGGCGAGCGCGCAACGACCTTGACGCGCGAAAAGTGGCTGCTCCCTTTGTTTCAGGACTTGGGATACGGCCGTCTGCAGGCCGCCAGGGCGTTCGAGATCGAAGGCAAGACGTACGCGGTCTCGCATGTCTGGCAGCACACGCCCATTCACCTCGTCGGCCGCGATGTGGATCTAGACAGGCGCACACCCGGTGTCGCCGGGGCCGCGCGCACGAGCCCGCACGGCTTGCTGCAGGAGTTCCTGAACCGGTCTGAAGGCCACCTGTGGGGGTTCGTTTCCAACGGCCTCAAGCTTCGGGTCCTTCACGATAACCGTACCTTCACGCGGCAGGCCTACGTGGAGTTCGACCTCGCCGCCATGATGGATGGCCAAGTGTTCTCCGACTTCGTCCTGCTGTGGCTCATTTGTCACCAGTCTCGCGTCGAAGGCGATCGAGCCGATGATTGTTGGCTCGAAAAGTGGGCCGGCTCGGCGAAGAAAGGCGGTACGCGCGCGCTCGACGATCTCCGAGACGGGGTCCAGCGCGCGATCGAGGCGCTCGGCCGCGGATTCCTGAAGCACCGGGAGAACGTAGCGCTCAAGCAGAAACTCGCCAGCGGAGGCCTCGACAAGCAGGAGTACTACCGTCAGCTTCTTCGCGAAGTCTACCGACTGATCTTCTTCTTCGTCGCAGAAGACCGAGACCTTCTCTTGATTCCGGATGCGTCTCCGGCCGCGCGCGGTCGCTATGCGAAGTTCTACTCCGCCGCGCGTCTACGGACCCTGGCCGAGCGTCGGCGTGGCACGCAGCACGACGACCTCTGGCGCGGCCTGTCGCTGATTGTCCAGAAGCTCAGCTCCACGACGGGGTGTCCCGAGCTAGGACTGCCGGCGCTTGGCTCGTTCCTCTGGAGCGAGAAAGGCACGCCCGACCTCGACGCGTGCGCCATCGCAAATGCCGACTTGCTCGACGCCGTCCGCGCCCTCGCGTTTACTACCGATCGTGGGATCCGTCGCACCGTCGATTACCGAAACTTGGGACCGGAGGAACTTGGGAGCGTGTACGAATCTCTCCTGGAGCTTTACCCGAATCTCAACGCGGATGCAGGCACGTTCGAGTTGAAGACGGCAGTCGGCCACGAGAGAAAGACGACAGGGAGCTATTACACGCCTACGAGCCTCATTGAGTCCCTGCTCGACTCCGCGCTCGATCCAGTTCTCCACGAAGTCACCAAAAAGCCCGATCCCGTGACGGCTATCCTAGAGCTAAAAGTGTGCGACCCGGCATGCGGCAGCGGCCACTTCCTCATTGCCGCAGCGCATCGAATCGCGAATCAACTGGCATCAGTCCGCACTGGCGATGAGGAGCCCTCGCCCTTGGCGGTGCGCCGCGCCTTGCGCAGTGTCGTGGGACATTGCATCTACGGCGTCGACGCGAACCCGATGGCCACGGAGCTGTGCAAGATTAATCTGTGGCTGGAGGCACTCGAACCCGGTAAGCCGCTCTCATTCCTCGATCACCACATCCAGTGTGGCAATTCGCTTTTAGGCGCCACTCCAGCTCTGTTGCGCGGTGGAATGCCGGATTCGGCATTCGAGCCCATCGAAGGTGATGATCGCGAGTACTGTCGCGAACTAAAACGGCGGAACCACCGCGAGCGTCAGGGGTTCCGGAATCTGTTCACTGGTGAACCGTGGGAACGGCTTGGCGATCTCGCGACGGGACTCGCGAATCTGAACGATATCGACGATTCGACGCTGGACGGTGTACGGCGTAAGGAAGCCCGATACGCCGAGATCGTGCGTTCGACACCCTACGCACATGGACGACTCTGGGCTGATGCATGGTGCGCGGCCTTCGTGTGGCTAAAGACTCACGACGCCCATCCGATCACAGAGGATCTGTTCCGTACGATTGAACGGAACCCGATGGCCGTTCCGGAATCCACTCGGCGAGAGATCGAGCGGATCTCCGCTGAGTACCGCTTCTTCCATTGGCACCTGGCGTTTCCCGACGTGTTTCACGTGCCGAATACGAACGAACCGTTGCCAGAGGGCTGTGGCTGGGCTGGTGGCTTCGACGTAGTTCTCAGCAACCCCCCGTGGGAACGCGTCAAAATCCAGGAAAAAGAGTGGTTCGCAGAACGTCGACCGGATATCGCTGGCGCCTCCAACGCCTCCGCAAGGAAGAGACTGATCGACAAGCTGCGGAGCGACGATCTAGCACTATGGCGCGAGTGGCAAGATGGCGTGCGTCGGTCTGATGCTGAATCTGCCTTCATTCGCTCGGGCGGACGATATCCGTTGTGCGGTCACGGTGACATCAATACTTATGCGATCTTTGCTGAAGTGATGCGCGATGCCATTCAGCCGAATGGGTTGGTCGGCTGCATTGTTCCATCGGGCATCGCGACAGACGACAGCAAGAAGCTCTTCATCCAGACGCTGGTTCGCACTCGAACGCTCTCCAGCTTGTTTCAGTTTCTAAACAAGGGGTTCTTCCCTGGAGTCCGTGATGCGCAGGGCAATCGGTTCTGTCTTTTGACCTTCAGCGGAGTTCAGCGCGTCATCAAACACCCAGACTTTGTGTTCTCCGCAAAACGCCTGGCTGACCTCGCAGATGGTACGCGACACTTTTCCCTTACCGCCGCCGAAGTAGCACTTCTGAATCCAGCGACGAAGACACTTCCAATCTTTGGATCTCGCCGTGACGCGGAGATGACCCTGTCGATTTACCGCAGATTCCCTGTTCTCGCGCATGCGGGAAACGCGGAAGCGTGGAACTTCTCTTTTCTGCGGATGTTCGACATGGCGAATGATTCTGGGCTATTTCAAACGGCAGACCGTCTTTCGGCTGAAGGCGCCGCACTCCGCTGCAACGAGTTCGCTGTCGACGGGCAAAGGCTCGTTCCGCTGTACGAAGCAAAGATGTTTCACCATTTCGACCATCGATTCGGCGATTACGCCTTGGCACATAAGACCGAAAAGGAGGTTCGGCAGCTTCCACAAGCACCCGCCGAGCGCCTCAATGATCCCACATACGTAGTCCTGCCGAGGTACTGGGTTCCAGACGAAGCTGTAAATGAACGCCTCACTGACCGTAGGCCGCGCCGATGGTTACTCGCGTTTCGCGACGTCTGCAGCTCCGTAGATGAACGGACGGTGATCACGTGTCTCATTCCGCGAGTCGCGGTTGGACATACCGCTCCTCTGCTCTTTGTGCAGAACGCTGAT
>Ga0075434_100005010_pt1 | contig 12023 bp, 13 predicted proteins | sample RhiMethybrSRZTD3_FD_75298 | JGI IMG/M metagenome (GOLD analysis project Ga0075434, IMG submission 75298) | Populus rhizosphere microbial communities from Tennessee, USA - Rhizosphere MetaG P. TD hybrid SRZTD3 | ecosystem: Host-associated > Plants > Roots > Rhizosphere > Soil | place: USA... | reverse complement strand
AGAACCTAAAATCCGTCCATCTTTTCTTTTTTTTGTTTTCTTATATATTCAAGTTTTTTAGAAATCAAATTCTTCGATATTTACTTTAACTCTACGACTTCATCGGTTTATTATTTGCCCATAGGCTCGTACGCTTGTTTCCATCTAATTTATTTTGAGAGACAAGTCCAAAAATATCATAAATCCGTCTTCATTCCAGCTCTTTTTACTTTTCAACCGGAGTTCTTATAATTGATGTACTAATTTATTGTCTTATTTTGACTAATATTTAATACAAATCCACTTTAGAAGTAATCTTAGAGGCGACTTTCTAACTTCTATAAATTAATTGGATAGGACTTTTACATTTTTTAAATAAACTTTGTGTATTGGGCGTACAGAATCTAGAATTAAAAGGTATTAATAACGTAATTACTTAGAGTTGGTGCATGACTAATCTCTTTTTGGCAGCTATTATTGGCGCTGTCCTGATTGCAGGCGTGGCATTCAGTCCGCTTCTAACAGGTCAGTTAAAAGTAGCTCAAGCACAAGGCAACGCAACAATGTCTGGCAACATGACGGGTAATATGACCGGTGGCAACGCAACAATGTCTGGCAACATGACGGGTAATATGACCGGTGGCAACGCAACATCTGGGGGTGCTTCAGTCACAATCTCTCCAGGGTCTTCTTCGCCTAGTAACGGTAAGAATTTTGTACCAGACACTTTGCCCGTTAAAGCAGGAACTACGGTTACCTGGACTAACGGAGATACAACATTGCATACGGTAACATCAGGAACTCCTGAAGGCGGTAATTCGGGCACAGAATTCGATTCAAGTTATATTGCTGCAGGAAAAACATTCCAACATGCTTTCAATACAGCAGGTACATTTGATTACTACTGTACCCTCCATCCGTTCATGAAGGGTAAAATTGTAGTATCCTAAGCTACCTCCCTCTTTCTTTTTCAAATCGGCAAAAACTGAAATTTTTATTTGCTACTCACGACGATGATAGTGTATACTTAGGTTATTGTATGATCTCCTTGGCCTAAACAAATCTCTAAATTAACTTTTAAATGGATCTCGACAAGTTCAAAATAGAATTGCCTATTAGAAGAGCTCGACTTGCCAATTCATCATTGGATGGGCCAATGAGCCTTAAACTTTGTCCACAATTGCTTACCCGCTAGTTTAATGTTATAATCTGTCGGAGGCCAACTTGGTGAAAAACTTTTTTCATTTACAAACTTTGGTTCATTTAGATTTTCAATATCCACAAGAGCCGGTCTTTTCTCGTCGCATATTTTTGAAATAGCATCTAGGGAGATGACCCCTTCAACCAGTTTCCTATCGGCTGGAGAGACAATAAACAACTGTGAGCACCCAGATTGGACTATAGTTTCAAGGCTTTTTTGGAGCGTATCTGACGGGAGTAGGCAGGGAGGATCTTTGATCATTACATGTTCAACCGTTGTCATAGGATTGTTTACTTCAGATGCTTCTACCAAATTCCTGTAATAAATAACTCCTTCGAGTTGATCTTCATTATCCGTAACAGCAAGAACATTTACATTCGTATCTTTCATGATTTGAATGGCTTCAGTAATTGCAGCGTCTTTTGATACGTCAAAGAAGTTAGTATCCATTGCGTCACCAGCCCTAAACTGTTGAAGCATTAAATTCTTATTTATCTTCTTATTTCTTATCGAGAAACCCGATATGCTGTTTTTGAAAATTGAACTGTTCTTGCCAGATACGACATACGATATTAAGACAGATATGACAAGTGGAACTAACAGAAAATATCCCCCAGTCATCTCTGTTCCCATGACAATAGAAGAAAATGGAGTTTTTGTTCCTGCGGCAAAGAACGCAAACATGCTCACCAGTGTTGCCGACGAAATATCAACAAACATAAATAAACCGTACATGTGAAAAATGGAAATCACGGCTGCTCCTAAGAGGCCCCCTATTACCAAGGAAGGACCAAAGAAGCTGAGGCCTGTACCTGAGCCGACGGTGATAGCCGTTGCAAATATTTTCACTAGGACTACTGCTATTATTATCCAAATGGGCAACAATTCAATATTTCCGAATACAGCTATCTGTAGCCAACCGTACCCTGTTCCTAAGACTTCCGGGAGCCCGAGGGCAAATAGTCCTACCAATGCACAGCCAAATGCTGGCTTAACGAATTGCGGAATCCTAGCTTTCTCGAAATAGGTTCGAACGAAGCTTATGGTTCTAGTGTATAATATACTGGAAGCCCCGACTACAAGAGACAAAATTGCGAATGCTGATATTGATTGAATAGTAACCTTGGCAACAGTAGATTCTGGCACACTCAAAATCGGAAGCCACCCAAGATAAACGCCGGAAACTGCGTAGCTTGTTAGAGACGCCACTAAGACAGGAATGAGAGATTTTATCATGAATTCCCTGCCATAGAGTAATTCAATACTAAATAGCGCTCCGCCAAACGGTAACCTCATTATGCTTCCTATCCCCGCTCCCATTCCAGAAACTATAGCAATTCTAATTTCTTCATCGTCCAATCGAAATAATTTGCCTATGATGGTCCCAAATGCCGAAGAGATTTGTCCCATGGGTCCCTCCGGACCGCCACTTGCACCAGCGCCTAGCGTCAACGAGGATACAATAGGCTTAATTATTGCAACTCTACGTCGAATCGAGACCTTGTTACCATGAAAACCTTCTATTACGCTATCAATACCATCGCCTTTAGTTTCGGGGGCAAGCCTTGTGGTAATCACGCCTGCAATTATTCCTACTCCACTCAAAATGAGGGGTATCATCCATATTCTGTCAATAGCAAGAGCGTAAGTAGACTCTTGAGATGAAGAAATTCCGGGAGCAGGCGGCGTATAACCAGCTAACGACCCGAGAAAGAAACCGGATATCATTTGGATAGAGATGTAAAAGATAATTGTCATACCGCCAGAAAGAAGGCCTACAATCATTCCAATTATGGTCCATTTTTTCAAATAGGTAAAATTCATGCCAGTCCAAGCCATCCTGCCTACAAATCTCTCCAAAAAGCCAGGTAAACTCAAATCTGCTAGTTCACCTCCGATGAAAACGGACTCAAGCTCTACAATGTTTTATCTTAGAAAAGATATTCTTTATACTCAGGTATTGTTTACAACATCTATCATTTTTGTTATCTCAGGATTCAGTACTATCTAGGTCCCAATAGCTATAGAAAAAATTGGTAGTGATTTTGAGAAATGTTAATCGGGTTTATCGGGGGTTAACAATGAATAATTTTGCTTTGCTTTTATCGTATCCCAATACATAAACTATTCCCTTCGATGGATCCGGCAGGATTTTGTTCAGCACGGCTTGAGATTCATATACACGATCGATTACTCCGGTTTTTGGATCCAGTACAATCAATTTGCTGACTGTGCCAGAGTTATTTAACGAGAATTGCATCGTTTTGTTCACTAAAGTAGTATAAAGGAGATTATTGTAAGGGTTGAAAGATAGGTCCTGCAAGTACAACCCTACAGGTTCACTGGTAATATTTCCGGTCGACAAGTCAAGAATTTTTATCTCCCCAGACCCACTAGCTAAGTAAATGGTCTTTCCCGAAATATCGGAGGAAGCCCTAATTGGATCATTCACCGTAATGTTTTGGATTATTTTATCTGTTGATCCATTGATTATCGAGAGCATGTTGTCATACTTTGCCACCGCTACTATTTGATGGGTTTGTGGGCTAACTAAAATATCTCCTATGCCAGATTCCCACTTATTTATCATTCCCGAGACACGAGCTTTGACCAGGTCAATAATATACATCCCAGGGTTCCCACCTTCAGGATATAAGGATCCAACATAGATTCTCTTTGCATTCTCGTCCATGGCTATACCAGATAGGTCCCCCTCCTTTCCTTCTTCTGGTTCAGAGTATAGAGATATACGCTTGAACGCTTTTGTTTTCAAGTTTATTAAGTATAGCGAATCGTATTCGTAGATGATCCCTGCCTTATTAATTCTGTATTCTCCTGTCACATAAATTTGGCCACCAGCTGGATCCAGAGTAATATCACGGAGAAAGTCTCGTTTTGGATCACCAATCTTAATTGTATCTGAAATCATATTTTTATTCACATCAAAAACGTATATCGTATTTTGGAAATTGCTATCCGAACCATCCGGAGAAACAATATATAGCATATTTGTCACGGGATTAAGTGCCATAGAGAATGGTTTACCCTTTCCTAACAAGATGCCTCCAATTAGTGGCGAATTCGAAATATTGGTCGCATTTTGTTCTGATAACTTCACGGCGGCCGATTCCTGAAATCCGTTATAAATAATAGCCAAAGTTCCTATGGCTATAAGAGAAATAATAATCGGCAGATAGGGACGTGTCCCAGCATTCATACGGTCATATTGAATATAAAGTTATTAAATATATGGAAACTCCGTAATAGGAAATTCTTGAATCGAGCCTGGTTTAAAACCGAAATCTAAATGATCATCTTTCGGACCCCGTGTTTCTAGTAGCCGTTGATTATTAGAGTGAATTTTTCACTTAGGTGCGAGATATTGCCTATTCGCTCTTACTGCCATCTAGTTTTCGGAAACAATATGCCGCTTAAACACCATGTATTGTTGTTTTTTGGGATATTGTGGAAAGAAACGGTAAGACGATATAATAGTTCAATTAATTTATTAGTATCTTTATTGGTAACTGCCAGATGAATCAATGTAAAAAGCCTAGCATTCTAAGCCGGCATAAGATCCTAGCAATCTGAAAAATGCCCTAGTCTATTTCTTCTTTCGTTCGAGAATGTGAATGTTAATGGTACTAATATGAATTTAATCTTGCAACTAAAAGTGAGTACAACTAATAGACAAAAGGGCAAGAACACCTTTCTTTTTTCATTCAAGCGAGCATAAGGAAAGCAAGAAAATAGACGATATATAATATTTATCTAACCCGCCAAAAAGACAAAAAAATGTAAGTTTATTTCTAATAAGCCAATTCCAATATAGAATGGAATTGTGGAAGGTTTATTAGTTTTCTGGTCCTTCTAGATATTGTTCACCTTATGACTAAAGAAATTTATCGTCATGTTTTACTGCTCATGTCGATGCTAATTCCATTTTTTGTACTTCCGACAATACACCATGGATTACCAATTGCTTCTGCATGGAACAACACATCCAACACATCCAATGATTCCAACATCTCTACGGCCTCAAATAATACTAATTCCACTACCGATGTGACTAATATAACTAATTCAGTTCCATTGTCTTCACCAACCGCAAAGAGTCCAACTGACGGAAAAAGCGTAGACGTTATGGTTCAAGCCTCTCCATTTCCTCTAACAGCCGGTGATTCAAAATTTAAGATAACCTTTTTACAACATTCAAGTGAGACAGTTCAAGTTCACGTTGATTATGATGTTGCAATTAGTCAGCTTGGTAAGGAGGTTTTTAGAGCATCAGCTTTGACCGGACAACCTCTACTTCATACAGCTGAAGGAATTGTTACCATTCCCTATAAGTTTGAAAATCCAGGACAGTATACAATACAAGTGTCAGTACTGGGAATTAATTTTATTCCCATAAAAACGGAAACTGTTAAATTTGATTTTGATGTAAGATGATAAATTTATAAGGTCAATTCATTACGAAGGTCATGGTCCGTTAGCCCGCATAGACTTGCAATACTTTTTATATCCAAAGCGGTGTTAAAATTAACAAGGTTAACTCAAGTTAATTAAGTATGTATATATTTAGTCAATGTGAACATGGAGTCAATTCTGATGAACCCCTTTAGAAGATGGAAACCGAAAGGGAAAATGTACAGCCTCAAGTGCAGTCAGTGCGGAAACGGTTTTCTTTCCAGCTATAATTTAGATGCACCAATTTGTGGGAGTTGCCTGCAGTCTGCGAAGTCGCTGGACTCTACAATCGATTACGAGACTGAGTGTGCTACTTGCGGTAGTAGGGGAGTAATATATTCGAAAAAACAATGTCACTCTTGCTATTTTGGTCTAGGAAAGAAACAAGGGACGGTGGATGAATGACCAGTTTGATAATAGTATTACAAATAAAAAAAGTTAATGAAAAGCTATAAGAGTGATTACTTGTTGGTGATATATCGTGTCTAATGATGAGGAAAACATTTCTTCACGTACAGACATTCTAAAAATGCTAGATAGCTTCATAGATCAAATGTCTAAAATTAGACGAACTCTCAAAGGCGTATCCATATCTGCTTTGATTTTAGCACCTCTCGCGTTGGCACTTTCGCTTTATTTGATTCGACACCCCTCATTTCTTGGCCTAATGGATAACAGAGATGAATTTGGAATCGTTTTGGTAACATTACTCACCTCTGTAATAATAATATCATCCATCTGGATTTTTACTGGTATAAGGCAGTTTCGACTCATTGATTTGTGGAGTAAACGTTATGAAGAATATTTGAGAGGGAAAGAGAAAATTGACAGAGAAATTGCGTCAAATTTTGGAACAGCCGAGGATCAGGAATAAGAAAAACAGGAATGTCTCAGAAATTTCTTTAATAAGAATATGCTCAAGTGATTTGTTCTGTTAGGTGACCGGCCCTTGGGAACATTTTCTCATATGGTTCAAGTATGCTTCGGCAAAAATCCAGACCCTTTTCTGTGGGCTTATAAACTGTTACAATCCTTTTACCCAGGGGAGTTTCGCTTTTGGCAATGAACCCATTAAGTTCCATTTTCTCAAAAATTACTCTATGCTTCTTTAGATTTAATCCACAAAAACTTACAAGTGCTGTCTGGTTAAGTTCGCCATATTCAACGAGTTTCATTATTATATCTTTGATTATGTAAATTCTGTCCCTATATGACTGTGAATCAGGCACTGCCTTAAATCTATAAGGTGAGAGGTTAATAGATTATATATGGATTCCTTATGCGCACCTCTGCTCAAATAGAACAAGTGGCTTTAGAACTAAAGTAAAGCATGCCATTTCATCGACACCATTGATGGTCATTAATTAAGTCACGTTTAAGGTAAGTTGTCTGAGGAATTTTCAGAAGAGTCATTTACTGAACTATTGATAATCATGCCCGAATTATCAATTCTTTTTTTCTGCGCACTGGCTGGAGAGGAGGTGGGTGTGTTTGTGAGAAATGCATAAAGAACAAACACAAGTAACATAACACCAACAACAGCAGAAGCAGCGAGGAAGATATTCATATATTATGTTCAATACTCCAGTTGGCAAATAAATTTCTTACCAGGTCGTGAAATTCCGTGCCCTCGGTTTTCTCATCTAAATATAGATTAGAAGTAGAGCGTGAAAATTCAACCGTGTAGAGGAATCTACGTTTCGGCACCAGTTTTAATCCCCGCCCCCCCACTAAAGTGTTGTATATCTTTTATATGTGGAGAGAAAACGAAAATTATGATAGTATTTGACGGGAATATTAAAGTAAAAGAATCGTTCTGTTTGATTTCGACTACAAAAATAAGATCACTATTCCTACGACTTAATTTACGTGAAACACAATTATACGTCTTGTATGCTTACCAGGCAGCTTCAAAATGGTTTTCTAGATATTGCGCAAATTTGTTACGTCGACTAAAAGTTCAAGCAAAATTTTTTTGTTTTGAATGCGGGATGAATTTCTCTGAAATTGAAATGAGACACACGATCGGAGACTGGTTCGGCGTATGTAAACGGTGCGCCAATTAATGTGATTGAATTTGTAAAGAATGAGTCGAACATGGAATAGGATCTTTCTAGTCTTATTTCGGCGGTATTTTATTACTTTATAACTCATGTGATTGCTATGAGTTACTCTTTTATGTGTGTGTGATTAATAATAAATAGTATTGCAGTCTTGGAAAGTAAAAAAGGAAGATGCCACTTTTGCTTCGGGGACGAAGAAAAGATCGATTTAGCCAATGATGCAACTACAGAGTTTTTAGGACTACCATGTTGCGATTCGTGCTATCTGGAAATAGTAGATCTAAAAGCAAAGATTATGGACATTTTAGTAAAAGATGGATTTTTTGAAGACCAGAGATATTATCATCCTGGAAAAGAACAGTTAGTTTAGTCATTGAACTACTTGTAATGTAGATAATTACGGTTCCATTCACAGAGAATGTGGCTGGATGCAATCAAACAGTAGCGGTTTTTTCCTTTCCATTGATTAGACTTTTGCCCAAATGGAAATAAGAATTATTGAAAATATTTAGAGTTTGTTCAGCATGAACCATGTCTGATTGTAGTGGGAATTTTTTTATGCAATATTACGAAGATAGAATAAAAAAGTTGAACCGGATTATCCTTTTTTTAGTAAGGGAAGTGGATACCAAACTACTCTAAGCTATTACTTTGTTAAAACGAATCGACTTACATGTAACTTGAGTTGCTGCAGTATCTAGTCCTTGATATACCATTACTTGCACTCTTCAAACTATGACTAATGAAAACCTGATATTAGAGAAGTCCACTTTAGACCACAGTGAGTTAACTTATTATTCGTGTTATGACCAATTCAGATCTCTCACGTTGCTAGTTGGGGGCACAAATGACTGGATAAATTTGGTACTAAAGTTCGCAAGCAAGTGTAAAACTTGCGGGAATCTAATGCCCAAGGGAGAGAACGCGATGTGGTCAAGATCTGCTAAAGCAGTTAAGCACATAGAGTGTCATTCTAATGATTTGAAGTCATTATCCTCCCCTGATTCTATCCATAACCTTCAACTTAAATGCGTAATTTGTAGCAAACCAGCAGGCTGTCCCGCATGTGAATTTGAAGAAGATTGCGACCGTCGTACAGTCTCACAACTTTGTATTTGTGAAGATTGCTTCCATGATCCAAAAGCATTAGAGAATTATTATCGCGAGGCTACTAAGTTAATTCCAAAGATAAGTCCTCAAAAATTCAAATCTTAGTTGACTGTCAAATCGAATAAACGTGGGTGATACAGGAGCATGGGAGAAATGTTCCTTTAAACTAATTGTTACAAAGTGTTCATTTTGTACCATTGTGATGAAGTGCTCTTTCGTTGCTGTAGCTGGGCGAGCGGTTAAAATTGCATATACTTATATTTCTAATACGTAAGACTGAATGTTAACTACACTTCCTATACATGGTGATATGTCGACATGAATTATCGACGAGTATTGGCTTTGTATATTTGTACGAGCTTGTTTTTGATTATCTTTGTAATCAAACCGGTTGGTTCGGTTCTAGCCGACATACCAAATAATGGTTTACGTCAGAAAATTGGATTCTATGATGTTCAAATCAATACTAATCCCTTGGCGCCAGTTGTCGGAAAGAGGACAAATATTCTTGTAAGTATCAGCAGCTCCAATCCTGATTTTCCACTTACAGATATTCCTGTTGTGCTTATAATAATGAAAGATGACTCGGAAATTCATAAGACTGAACCTATATTCCTGGCAGGGGGACACTTGAATTATCCCTATGTGTTCAGGGAGCCTGGATTGTATGGGTTACACATTGATTTTTTGAATAACAGCTTGGATGCAGACTCATCAACAAACCAGATAACGACATTTGAGTTTCCCCTAAAAGTATCGGATACGAATTCTATGTACTTTATTGAATTACCTATTATTATAATATTAATAATAGGCTCGGTAATTACCTATTTAGCTTTTAAGAAACGTGTAAATTTCTTTTACAGACTCAAAAAGAGGACTGTCTAAAAATTTACCATCTTTTATAGAAAATATTTTCACTAATAAATTATCCATTTTGTATTTTGTTCCCGCATAGTACATCGACGTTTCGCTATATGCCATGCTTGCGAATATACTATCCCCATTCCGATCCTAAAACGAGTTATAGTCTTTGATTATTTTGTGAGTCTTGGTACCTGTCCAGATAGTGGGTGTGCATAATGATTAGCATAATCAGCAAAAGTCTAATCAATTAGAGCCATCTTCTATAAGAAAATGCTAAGCTCAAATAAAGGATAAAATCGTAAGTACGCCAGTGGAGCACCCAGCGACGATAAAAAGGGACGACCTAGCGTTAACATCTCAAGCTTGTGTTAAATGCAAGTCTGTTCAGAGAAGTATTGAATCTGTGCGCAGAGCTGACGGGAAAGTTCTCCAGCTAATTGTCTGTACGCATTGCAAGCATATGTGGAAAGAAATATGGGGACCGTATTAAATCGATAAAGGGATTGTAATTCTATTATTTCTCGCAACCCGAGTGATTTATTCATACTAAAACGTTAGTGGGAGATCACAAAAATTGATAGATGAATTTAGTCAGTTTTTATCTAACCGGGCAGAGTAAGTGTATCCGTTGGGAAGCTATAGGGGCCTTCGCCTAGCAAATTATTGTTCTTTTCAGGCTCAGGAGCACATTTGTCTTCGGAAGCATGAGAGTTGGAATTTTCCACGATTACATTGGAATTGCCGTTATCTTCATTTTTATTATTATTTTTCGTCTCACACTTCTTCTCAGTGTTAGAAGATTTACTTTTATCACAATTCGGATCATTTTGACTGCACTTGTCCGCGTAAATAGACGAACTAAAGTTGCTCACATGCACGAGAATAGCAATTGCAATCAATCCTGTTACTACCAAACTTATTCTATTCATAGTCACTTCCGAAGAATCTTAGGCAATTTTAGTATATTTGTGATGTCTATAAATTAATTATAATTTTGACAACTGCTATTTTATATTTGAGATTTCTTATTCTATTTATAACTCAAATATATCAAGTATAATTATAATAGAATAATAGATCCTAAGTGATCATAACATCCTAGTACCTAGACATTTGCTGCAGTAATCGGGCCTCCGTAGACAGGCTTTTGGTGTGATACTCTAGAGAGATATTTTCAACACATTCGTATCGATTCAATAAATATTAAGCTATGTCAATTAATGATAGGGATAATTTTACTAAAAAGAATATCAAGGTTGAATAATTTAAGAATATTTTTTATTCCGTCATTAGAACTAACATATAGTACAAAATCGATTGGCACTGATAAGGTTTAGAAATTGGTAGGTGATAAGAATATAATTTCAAACTACGATGAGCTTTACAGAATGCATCTTCTTATTCAATTGAAGATGTTTTGCTATTTCCTTAATTTCTTTTGCATCACCTTTGAGAGAGAAAATCTCCAGGCATCGATGTTTATCAATTTTATTATGAAGATGTACATTGATTATCTTGTCAAACTGATGTCTTATTGAAGCAACTTGGTCATCTGATTCTTCATCGTGAACCGCAAGCAGCAGCGAATTGACGATCCCCTCTAGATCTTGCTTCATGCGTTCTTCAGCCAATAGGTTTCTTATCCCCGCTCTGACTATCTCCGATCTTCCAGTAAATCCTAAATTCTTTTGTAGTTTATCAATTCCCTCTAATATATCATCGTTAAGAGAAACGCTTACTATTGTCAATAGTGACACTTTAACAGCTCATATATATAATTCTCTCCATAAATTGGTAACTAAAACATCAACCACTAGTAAGATAACACAATCAAGGAATTTCCGCTTATTTCGTATTTCTGTAAGGATACATTGTTGATATACGCAAGTACTCTCCTATTGTGATCTACCCGTAGCTCAAAATCGGAACGGTTGTTATCCCTGTGGGGACTACTACCTAATTCCAACTCAAACTAAATAGTACAGAGTTGACAAACAATTCAGGACAAAAATCACTCGTATCTTTAACCCTAATACATATCCAGTGATAAATCGTAGGTCTAAAGCAAGGACAGACACTACGGAATGGTTTATCAACATGCAAACCCCCACAATTGATGGGATATTCAATCTTCAATCAAACATAAGCAGACAGCAGGATGGTTCTTGGAGAATAGGAGGGAAGCCAAGGGCTGGCAAGTTTTATGATGAAGTTAGAACAAATGTTAACACACCATCGGACGCAGAAAATTGGAAGGATGTAGAGATTACAGGATATGCTAAAATTAATTCGATTGTTGTTTCCGATATTGACACTTCAGATGACGACCTGAC
>Ga0075434_100005009_pt1 | contig 12026 bp, 8 predicted proteins | sample RhiMethybrSRZTD3_FD_75298 | JGI IMG/M metagenome (GOLD analysis project Ga0075434, IMG submission 75298) | Populus rhizosphere microbial communities from Tennessee, USA - Rhizosphere MetaG P. TD hybrid SRZTD3 | ecosystem: Host-associated > Plants > Roots > Rhizosphere > Soil | place: USA... | reverse complement strand
GAGAAGGTTCCCCGCCGCACCCGGCGTTTCCTCTACGACTAGTGCAAGAACTACTGCAAGCGGCCAAGGAGAGTGCGCGCGGCCTGGGCGATGGCCGGGGCGTCGATGCCGTAGTGAGCGTAGAGGTCGCGCCGGCTGCCCGACTGGCCAAAGGTGTCGACGCCAAGGGCGAGCTGAGGCACGGCAAGTGCCGAGCCCAAGAAGGCGAGGCCGTGGGAGTGGCCGTCGAGGACCGAGACGATGGGCACGTCTTCCTCCTCGGGACTCACCAGCTCCTCGAGGTAGGGGCGCGGATCACGCAGGCCGCGATAGAGCTTGTCCGGACTGGTGACCACGAAGACGCTAGCGAGGATGCCGTCGGCGCGGAGCAGCCTGGCTGCCTCCACCGCCTCCGGCACCATCACGCCCGCCGCGAAGAGATGGACGGCGTTGCGCTCCGGATCCCAGCCGGGCTCGCTGCGCGCGTCGATCAGGCGGTAGCCGCCGCGCAGCACGCGCTCTCGATACCCGGCGCCGGGCGGGGGCGCCAGCGCCTGCTCCACCGGCTTCGTCGACAGCCGGAGGTAGAGACTCTCGCCGTGCTCCCGGTCGAGGAGCGAGGCGAGGGCTTGGAGGAGGATCCACTCGACCTCGAGGGCGAAGGCGGGCTCATAGTAGGCGATGGCGGGCAGGGCCACGCCGATGCCCGGCGTGATCACGGACTGGTGCGCGCCGCCCTCGGGCGAGAGGCTCACTCCCGAGGGCGTGGCCGCCACGATGAACTTCCCGCCCGCGTAGAGCGCGTGGTAGAGCGCGTCGAGGCCGCGCGTGACGAAAGGATCGTAGAGCGTGCCGATGGGGAGGAGCGGCACTCCCGTGAGCTCGCGGGAGAGCCCGAACGCGCCCAGGGCGAGGAAGAGATTGTGCTCGGCGATGCCGAGCTCCACGTGCTGCCCCGCGGGCGACTCCTTCCACTGCATCATCTGGGGCGTGTCCGCGAAGTGATCCGGCCGCGCCGTGCGCGTCCACACGCCCTTGCGATTGATCCAGCCCGCGAGGTGCGTGGTCACCGCCACGTCCGCCGACAGCGTCACGACGTGATCGCCCACGGGAAGCCGGCCGAGTTTGCCGAGGACGCGCCCGAACGCCTCCTGGGTCGACGACTGCGTGGGATAATTCTCCTCCAGGTCGTCCGGGATCTCCGGGAGCGCGCCGTGAAGCGGCGGCCCGCTGAAGGGCGCGGGGCGACCGGCGATCAGCCGGGCCTCGGCGCTCGACTCCGGGAATGCCTCCCACTCCTTCCCCGCCTCCACCCCGAGCGAGTCGCGGAGCGCGTCGAGCTGCGCTGCGCTCATGAGCGCGCCGTGGTTCATGGGATCGCCCGCCATGGGCAGGCCCCATCCCTTCACGGTCTGGGCGAGGATCACGCACGGACCGGAGCGCTCCGCCTCCGCCTCGGCGAAGGCGTCGAGGATCGCCGCCAGATCATGGCCGCCCAGGTCACCCACGATGGCCTGCAGCGTCTCGTCGGAGAGATCGGCGAGGGACCGGTCGAGGGCGGCGTCGAGCTGGCCCTCCGGCGTGGTGACGAGCGCCTTGCGCACGGTGCCCGCTGGCCGGCGGAGGAGCGCCTGGTACTCGGCGTTGCCCATCGTCTCGAGACGCGTGCGGAATCGCTCGCCCCCCGCTCTCGCGAAGAGCGCCTCGAGTCGCCGCCCCCATCGAAGCTCGATCACCCGCCAGCCCGCCGCCTGGAACCAGTCCGCAAGCTGACGCCGCCGGCCGTCGGGCACGATGCGGTCGAGGCTCTGGCGGTTCATGTCCACGAGCCACAGGAGGTTGTCGAGACCGGCCACGTGCTCCTCGAGGAGGGATTCCCAGACGTTCCCCTCGTCGAGCTCGGCATCGCCGACCATGGCGATGAAGCGTGGCGGCGTCTTCGCGCCCCAGCGGCCGCCGGCATAGCGGGCCGCCAGCGCCGCGAAGCTCGCGGTCACCGCGCCCAGGCCCATGGAGCCGGTGGAGAGATCGATGATGGAGGGGTTCTTCCGCCGACTCGGATAGGCCTGGAGACCCCCGAGCACGCGCAAGCTGCGGAGATCGTCGGCGCCGAGGCGCCCGCGCAGGTACTCGATGGCGTAGAGCACGGGCGAGGCGTGGGCCTTGGTCGCCAGCACGTCGCCCTCGCGCAGAGCGCGGAAGTACAGCGCGGTCATGAGACTGACCACCGAGGTCGATGAAGCCTGGTGGCCACCCACCTTGGTTCCGTCCGGATTGGGACGCGTGTTGGCGTGGTGCACGGTGAGGGCGGCGAGCCAGAGGACGCGGCGCTGGATGCGCTCGAGGAGATCGAGGTCGTCGCGGGAGCCAGAGGCGGCCATCGACTCAATACCTTAGCGCATTCCGCACTCTCTGGTATGGTAACGACTGGTCGTGGACTCCCTCACCCTGCCCACTCTCGGCGCGATCTGCGCGCTGGCCTCGGCATTCACGTGGGCGGTGACGAGCCTTCTCGTGCGCACGGTGTCGCCGCCTCTCAGCTCGGTCACGGTGAGCGCGGTGCGCGCGCTCCTCGGCGGCGGTCTCCTCCTCACCTGGGTCCTGGCCACGGGCGGGTTCCGGCGCCTCGCCGCCATCGGCGAGACCAACCTCCTCCTCCTCGTGGTCTCCATCGTGGTGGCCATCGCCGTGGGCGACGTGATGTTCTTCGAGAGCGCCCGCTTCCTCGGCCTGGCCCGCGCCATGACGGTGTCCATGGTCTACCCGCTCATGAGTGCGGGCTTCGCCGCCCTCTTCCTCGGCGAGCCGCTGAACGTGCGGGTGGGCACGGGCTCGGTGGTGACCTTGTCCGGCATCGCCCTCATCGTGAGGGCGCGCAACGGCGAGCGCGTGCACGAGGATCGGCTCGGCCGGGGCATCGCCGCCGCCTTCACCGCCGCGGTGGCCTGGGCCGTCTCGCTCCTCGTGCTCAAGCCGGCCATGGGCAGCCTCGATCCCGTCACCGCTCAGGCGGTGCGGCTGCCCCTGGCCTCCGTGGTGCTCTTCGCGACGCCGTGGGGGTGGGGCGCGCCCCGGCAGATGCAGGCGGCCGACCGCTCCACGCTCTGGCGTGTGGTCCTGCTCGGCGGTATCACCGCGGCGAGCTCGGTGCTCTTCGTCACGAGCATCAAGTGGGCCGACGTGGCGGTGGCCGCCGTGCTGTCCTCCACGGCGCCGCTCTTCGCCCTGCCCCTGGGCTTGATCTTCCTCGGCGAGCGCATCACTCGCGGCGCCCTCCTCGGCACGGCGCTCGCGGTGGTGGGTGTGGCGATGCTGCAGGTCGGGTGAAGCGCTTCCCCTCACCCTGCCCTCTCCCCAGAGGGGCGAGGGTTCGAACATCCCTCTCCCCCGACGGGGGAGAGGGCAGGGCGAGGGGGCAGTCTAGGCGTGCTTGCGCAGCTCGAGGCGGCCGATCTGCCGGCGATGCACCTCGTCGGGGCCGTCGGCGAAACGCAGGGTGCGGGAATGCGCCCACATGGAGGCGAGCGGGAATTCCTGGCTGACGCCACCGCCGCCGTGGAGCTGCATGGCCCGCTCCACCACACCCAGGGTCATGTTGGGCACGGCGACCTTGATCTCCGCGATGGCCTGCTTGGCCGCCTTGTTCCCTACCGTGTCCATCATGTAGGCGGCGTGGAGGACGAGGAGCCGCGCCTGGTCGATCTCGATGCGCGACTGCGCGATGCGCTCGAGAGTGATGTCGTTGTCGGCGAGCACCTTGCCGAAGGCCACGCGTTTCGTCGAGCGCTTGCACATGAGCTCGAGGGCGCGCTCGGCCACCCCGATCTGGCGCATGCAGTGGTGGATGCGCCCCGGCCCCAGGCGCCCCTGGGCGATCTCGAAGCCCCGGCCCTCCCCCAGCAGCATGTTGGAGGCGGGTACCCGCACGTTCTCGAAGAGGACCTCGCCGTGGCCGTGGGGAGCGTCGTCATAGCCAAAGACGTTGAGCATGCGCATGACCTTGATGCCCGGCGTGTCCCGCGGCACGAGGATCATGGACTGCTGCTTGTACTTGTCGGGGTTCTTGGCGTCCGTCTTGCCCATGAAGATGAGGATCTTGCAGCGTGGATCGCCAATACCCGACGTCCACCACTTGTGGCCGTTGATGACGTAGGAGTCGCCCTCGCGCTTGATGCTGGACTCGATGTTGGTGGCGTCCGACGAGGCCACCTTCGGCTCGGTCATGGCGAAGGCGGAGCGAATCTTGCCCTCGAGGAGCGGCTGCAGCCATTCCTTCTTCTGCTCCGGCGAGCCGTAGCGCTCGATGGTCTCCATGTTTCCCGTGTCGGGGGCGGAGCAGTTGAAGGCCTCGGGGGCGATGGGCGAGCGGCCCATGATCTCGCAGAGGGGCGCGTACTCGAGGTTGGTCAGCCCCGCCCCGCGCTCGCTCTCGGGGAGGAAGAGGTTCCACAGGCTGCGCTCGCGCGCCTTGGCCTTGAGCTCCTCCATGATGGGCGGCACCTGCCAGCGCGTGGCGCCGGAGTTGAGCTGCTCGTGGAAGATGGGCTCCGCGGGATAGATGTGCTTGCCCATGAAGTCGGTCAGTTGCTCCATGTACATCTTCGTCTTCTTCGAGTACTCGAATTCCATCGAGGCCCTCCCCCGGGATGTGAGTGTGTGGCCTAAATAGACACCATCCGGCCGCCCGACGCAACGGACTCCAGCACCGCGTCGAGCACGGACTGGGCCCGTGTGCCGTCCTCGAAGGAGGGCGAGGGGCTCTCGCCCTTGCGCGCGGCGGCGAGAAAGCGCTTCACGAGCGGCGCGATGGTCGTCTTCCCCGTCACCTCGAGGGCGTCGCCTTCCCCCGCGCTCCGGGGCAGGCCCGCCGACACCTTCACCGGCGCGAAGCCGCTCCCCTTGGCGGCCGCGCGCAGCTCGCCCCGCCACCAGCGCGGCTTCTCGCGATCGAGCCGATACTGGAGCGCTCCCGCCGCGCCATAGACCTCCAGGGTCTGCTCGGCAGTCCCGCGGGCGGCGCGGCTCGTAAACATGTTGAGGTGGGCGCCCGAGGCCAGCTCGGCGGTGACGGAGCAGAAGTCTTCGGAGTCGACGATCTTGCTGGTGCCGGGCACGGTGCGGCCGGGATAGGCGATCCCCGCCTGCGCGGTGAGCTGCTTGAACTCGCCGAAGCTCCAGCGAATGAGATCGATCACGTGGACACCCATGTCGCCCATGGCCCCGTGGCCCGCCTGGGCGCGGTCCATACGCCAGGTGATGGGCGCTTCCTCGTCCGCCCAGCGGGCCCCCATCCAGCGCACGTTGACGTGGAAGACGCGGCCGAGAAAGCCCGCCTCGGCCATGGTGTGCAGGCGCTGCATCGCCGCGATGAACCGCCAGTTGAAGCTCGTCATGGCGGTGCGCTTCGCGCGCTGGGCCGCCGCGATCATGTCGCGCCCTTCCTGCGCCGTCATGGCCAGCGGCTTCTCGCAGAGGACGTGCGCGCCTTCCTCGAGGGCGGCCACGGCGATCTCGCGGTGGAGCGCGGGCGGCGAGGCGATCACCACGATGTCGGGCTGCGCCTGCTGGAGCATGTCCTCCCACCGCTCGAACACGCCGGGTACGCCGTAGCGAGCGGCGACCTCGCGGGCGACCTTCTGGTCGCGCTGGCAGACCGCCACCACCTGGCAGCCGTGGCTCTGGAAGGCGGGAATGTGGGCGCGACCGAAGCCGAGCCCGATGATGCCGACGGTGCGGGGAGCGGAAGCCACGATCAGGTCTCCTCCTTGGACGAATAGCGAAGATTCACGTCGCGCTGTGGGAACGGGATCTCGATGCCTTCGGCCTTGAGCCGGTTGTTCACGGCCACCGCCATCTTGCTCCGAATGGACGACCACTCCTCGAAATGGTCCGTCCATGCCCGGAGCTCGAAGTTGAGCGCGCTGTCTCCAAAACCGAGGAAGAGCGCCATGGGGGCCGGGCTCGCGAGAATGCCGGACACCGACGCTGCCGTCTCCGTAAGCAACCCCAGCACTCGCTCGGGATCAGTGCCGTAGGCGACGCCGATGGGCAGCTCGAAACGGCGCGTGCGATCGGAGAGGGTCCAGTTGGTGAGGTTACCGGAGATTAGGGTGGCGTTGGGCACCAGCACCTCCGCGCCTCGCCACGTGTGGACGGTGGTGGAGCGGATCCCGATGCGACGCACCTCACCGTCGAGGTCACCCATCTGGATGGCGTCGCCCACCTGGATGGGACGCTCGAGGAGCAGGATGATGCCGGAGACGAAGTTGTTGACGATGGTCTGCAGACCGAAGCCCACGCCCACCCCGAAGGCACCCGTGAGGATGGTGAGCCGGTTCAGGTCCACTCCCATGGCGCCCACCGCGACCAGGAAGCCGAGGAGCAAGATCACGTAGTGGAGGAGGCTCGAGATAGCATAGGGCATGCCCCGGCCCATGGGTAGCCGCGGATAGATGTCTTCCTCGAGGGCGAAGCGGATGAAGCGCGAGAGGAGGAAGGCGACCCACACCGTCACGATCAGCCCCAGGACATCCCCCAGGGAGATGCTCACCAGCCCGCGGGAGACCTTGTAGCCGAGCACGGCCGTCGCGCCGTCCTTGAGATCGTCCAGTACCGAGAACCACTCGAGGGTGACGACCAGCCACAGCACCACGGCCCCCCACCACAGGAACACGGCGGCCCGCCGCTCGATGAGGGCGCGATAGCTCGTCACCATATGCAGCCGCGAGAGCGGCCGCACACGCAGGAGGTACGAGAAGACGCCCATGGTCACCACGAGGCCGGCGAAGAGCCCGAGCGCCGCGTACACGCTGCGGAGGATGCCCCCAGTGAGCAAACGAGCCAGCCTCATGTAGCCGAGGGCGCCCAGGATGAAGGCGAGAACGAGCAGCCCGGTCCCGACGCCGGCGAGGACTCCCGGGAGCTTGAATCGACCGACGGAGAGGAGGCCGCGCCGCCACAACCACGTCATGGCTATGGCTCCACCTCCGGAAACCAGGAGCACCACCTCCTGTTCGACCACGGGAGCGCTGAGGAGGGCGAGGTCCCGGAGGCGGTTGAGCACGATGAAGGCGGCCGCGCACCAGAGCGCGGCGGAGGGCGCGGGAAGAGTCACCTGTCTCAGGATGCGCAGGATCGGCAGGAGGAGGGCGAGCCCGATCAGGTTCAGGGCGATCATGGGCTGTCTCACGTAGACCCAGTCGCTCAGCATCAGGGTCACGATGAGCGCCGTCGACACGGGGAGGTCGAGCACGCGGAGAGTGGGATCCATGCCGCCGCTCTCCGCCGCCCACACCCGTACTCGACGGCGCGCGGCCAGGGCGAAGAAGAGCAGCGCGACGAGGAGCAGGACATGCAACACGGCGCGCCGGGAGCGGTCGGCGATGTAGCGGCTGAGCACGGCGAGCTGCGGCGCCGCGGAGTCGCGCACGAGAGCGGGAAGCTCAGCCAGCGGAGGCGCCTCGCGCCACGCCCGCCAGACGGGCGGCCGATCCGGACGGAAGAGCGTGTTGAAGTCCGCGCTGGTAGCCTGCGCGACGAAGGCGGACGCTTCCTGCGCCGCCGCGAGCTGCTCGCCGACCTTCACCTGCAGGGTCAGCAGCTCTGAGCGACGCTCCGTGGCGTTCTTGCGCACCGCCGCGATGTCCGCCAGGGCGTCGTCGATGCGCTTGAGCAACGCGGGAGGCGCCTGGGTGCGCTTCGCTTCCGCCTTGGTACGTGTCCAGGTGTCGGACAAATCCCCGAGCCGATCGAGGATGGCTCCCACATCGGTGGCCCGCACTCGCAGGTGATCTGCCCAGGCCTTCAGGTCGCCTTGCAGCCCCGCCCAGAGATCCGCCAGGTTGGCGAGGACGGTCAGCGAGGACGCGGCGGAGACCTGGGCCTTGGTCTCGATCTGGGCGTCCGCGATGCGCTGGGTCATGGTGGGCAGCTCGGATTGAATGGTGAGCACGGTGGCGGTGGGAGTCAGGCGGTCATCGAGGGTGCGCAGCAGGGTCTCGAGCCGGTCGGCCTCGAGCGGGATGTCGGGCGCCGCGATCGCTCCCTCGATGGGCTGGCTCGGAGCCGGGGCGCTGGCGGGCTTGGTCGCCGCCGGCGTGGACGCGGCGGGCGGGCTCGCGGCGGGCGGGCTCTGACCTTGCGGCGGCGGGGACTTCCCGAGGGCGAGTGCCTCGGGCGCCATGACGAAGGCGAGCGCCCACGCGAGCAGAGCCGCCGGAGCCAGACGAAGGCGAGCGGCAGGAGCACACCTCTCCCCACCGCCCTCACGCACGGACCGCCGCATGCGCTCCAGCCTCAGCGGGCTCCGAAGGGCGAGGAGGCGGGCAGCGGCAGCACCGGCGACGCATTGGCGAAGGCCTTCGGGTACACGATGGCGAACTTGCCGTCGATGACCTGGTAGACGGCGGGGAAGGCCCGCTCGTTCTGCCCGCGCATGGGGCTGCCCTCGGGGAAGAACTTCACGCCGTAGCCCTGCATGGTGCCGCCGTCGGGGATGTCGGTCTCTCGCGCCGCCTTGGCCAGAGCATCCGCGGACCAGCCGCCGTGCTTCTGGATGGCGCGCGGCAGGACGTCGCTCAGGAGGATCCACATGTTGTTGAAGCCGATGGAGACGTGCATGGGCGGCGCCTCGCCGAATTCCTTCTTGTAGCGGCGCACCATCTCCGCGGTCACTTCGCCCACGCCGGCCCGGAGCTTCTTCGGGTCGACCAGGGTGCCGTCGATGGGATCCACGGTGTGGAAGCCCTCGATCTCGGTTCCGAAGCCTTCCTTGAGCTTGTCGATCTGGCTGTGGCCGGCCCCGTGGCCGAGATAGGCCTTGACGCGGAAGCCCTGCTCCTTGGACTGGCGGAGGAAGAGCGCGATGTCGGGGTTGTAGCCGGTGTGGAAGAGCACGTCGGGGCGCGCGGCGCGCAGCTTGGTGATGAGCGAGGAGAGATCGGCGGCCTGGGCCGAGTAGCCCTCCTTCATGATGATCTGCATCCCCACCTTCTTGGCCTCCGCCTCGCTGGAGGCGGCCACGCTCGAGCCGTAGGGGCCGTCCTCGTAGATGATGGCAATGCGCAGGTCCTTGGGCGCCTTCTTGAAGCGCTCCTCAGAAAAGGCGGCGATGTACTGCACGGACAGCGCCCCGAAGGAGCTGCCCGGCGCCTGGGGCCGGAACGTGTACTGGAGGTTCCGGTCCTTGAACACGGCGTCCGAGATGGCGGTGGTGATCCACAGGAACTTCTTCTGCCGATCCACCCGCTCCGCGATGGGCACGGCATGCGCGCTCGAATAGATGCCGGACAGAATGTCCACGTGCTCGGCGTTGAGGAGCCGCTCCGCCTCGTTGATGGCCACGTCGGCCTTGGACTGCGCATCCGCGTCCACGCGCACGATCTTGTACTTGCCCAGCACGCCGCCCTTGTCGTTGGCCCAGTCGATGGCGAGCTTGGCCCCGCGGTAGTTGAGGAGCGACCCTGCTGCCGAGAACGGCCCGCTGAAGTCGAAGATCAGGCCGATCTTGATGGTCTTCTCCTGACTGTCCGTCGCAGCCGGCCACGTCAGGCACAGCCCGACGGCGGCGGCAAGGATGATCGCGGCGACGAAGCGGAAGCGCGTCATGGTGATCCCCCCATCGATAGGTGAGCGGCGAGTGCGTAGGGCCGGAGTATAACGCACTCCGCCGACGGGATACGGTATCCTCCCTGGCAACCATGGCCCTCCTCGAGGTGCGGGCGCTGGCTCGCAGCTTCTACGGCGTCCACGCGCTCAACGGCGTGGATCTCGACGTGGAGGCGGGCACCATCACAGGTCTCATCGGGCCGAACGGCGCGGGGAAGACCACCCTCTTCCACTGCGTCTCCGGCCTCATTCCGCCCGAGGCGGGTCGCGTCCGCTTCGACGGTCACGACATCACGGGAGAGCCGCCGCACCGGATCACCCGGCGTGGTCTCGTGCGCACCTTCCAGATCGCGCGCGGCTTTCCGCGACTCTCCGTGCTGGAGAACCTCATGCTCTACGGCGCCGCCCAGCCCGGGGAGACGCTGTGGAAATCCGTGGCGCGCCCCGCGCCGGTGGAGCGCCGCGAGGACGAGCTGCGGGAGCGCGCGGCGGCGGTGGTGCGCCGGCTCAACCTGCTTCGCGTGGCCAACGATCCTGCCGCCGCACTGTCCGGCGGCCAGAAAAAGCTCCTCGAGATCGGACGCGCCCTCATGACCGATCCGCGCCTGATCCTCCTCGACGAGCCCATCGCCGGCGTCAATCCCACGCTGGCCAACGAGATCGCCACGCATCTCGAGGCGCTCGCCGGCGAGGGCGGTCTGACCTTCCTCGTGATCGAGCACAACCTGGATCTGATCGCGCGGCTCTGCCGGCCCGTGATCGTGATGACGGAAGGGCGACGGCTCGCCCAGGGCACTTTCGCGGAGGTGGCCGCCGATCCGCGCGTGCAGGCCGCCTACATGGGAGAGCGCCAGTGGGTCTGCTGACTCCGCACGCGCTCCTCGTGGTGGAGGGCGTGGTCGGCGCCGACACGGGAGAGCGTCAGTGGGCCTCCTGACTCCGCACGCGCTCCTCGTAGTGGAGGGCGTGGTCGGCGCCGACACGGGAGAGCGCCAGTGGGTCTCCTGACTCCGCACGCGCTCCTCGTAGTGGAGGGCGTGGTCGCCGGCTACAGCGCCGCCGACGAGATCCTCAAGGGCGTGGACCTCACCCTCGAGGCGGGCGAGATCGTCAGCGTCATCGGCCCCAACGGCGCGGGCAAGTCGACACTCCTCAAGGTCATCGCGGGCCTCCTCGCCCCCCACCACGGCTCGGTGCGGCTCCGCGGCGAGGCCATCGGCGGGCGGCCTCCGCGCGCCATCTCCGCCCTCGGCCTCGCCTTCGTGCCGCAGGAGCAGAACGTCTTCCCCAACATGACGGTGCGCGAGAATCTCGAGATGGGAGGCTTCCTCGACCCCGCGCGGAGCCGGTCGCGAATCGAGGCGATCTTCGCGCGCTTCCCCGTGCTTGCCGAGAAGCGGCGGCAGGCCGCACGGACGCTTTCCGGCGGCCAGCGTCAAGTGCTGGCCATGGCCATGGCTCTCATGGTGGAGCCGGCGGTGCTCCTCCTCGACGAGCCGTCGGCCGGGCTCGCCCCACGCGCCGCCCAGCAGCTGTTCGAGACCATCGCGGCCATCCACGCCGACGGCGTAGCCATCGCCATGGTGGAACAGAACGCGCGCGAGGCGCTCCGCCTCGCCCATCGAGGGTATATTCTCGTGGACGGCCGCAACAGCCTGACGGGGCCGGCGGCAGAGCTGGCCCGCAATCCCGACGTGCAGCGCATCTTTCTCGGCGGATGAATTCCAACGGAGGTCGTTCATGATCAGCACGCCATCGCGCATCTCCCGCCGCGCCGTCCTCGGAGGCGCGGCCGCCCTCGCGGCGTCCACCGCCCTGCCCGTCCGCGCCCAGGCGCCACCCATCAAGCTCGGCACCCTCACCCCGCTCACAGGGGCCGGCGGCTCCTACGGGCCATCGATGCGGAAGGCCATGGCGTGGGTGGTCGAGCAGGTCAACGGCGCGGGCGGCGTGCTGGGGCGGCGCGTGGAGCTGGTGAGCGAGGACGACCAGACCAATCCCGACGCCGGCGTGCGCGCGGCGCGGAAGCTCATCGACGTGGACAAGGTCGTCGCCGTCATGGGCACCTGGGCCTCGTCGGTGACCACCGCGGTGGCCCCGCTGTGCTGGGAGAGCAGGACCTTCCTCACCACCGTCTCGGGCGCCGACTCCATCACCCAGCTCCCGCACCAGGGCTACCTTGTGCGGACGCAACCGAACACGCATCTCCAGGTCTCCAAGCTCTCCGCCTTCGTGCTCCAGCTGGGAGCCAAGCGTGTTTTCATCCTCTCTGCCCAGACGCCCTTCGCGGAGCCGACGCACAAGCTCCTCAGCGAGTGGCTGCCCAAGGGCGGGGCGCAGGTGGTCGGCCAGGTCATCTACGACAAGGACAAGACCACTTTCCGCTCGGAGATCGACCTGGCCCTGCGGGCCACGCCGGACATGATCTACCTGAACGGCTA
>Ga0075434_100005007_pt1 | contig 12027 bp, 6 predicted proteins | sample RhiMethybrSRZTD3_FD_75298 | JGI IMG/M metagenome (GOLD analysis project Ga0075434, IMG submission 75298) | Populus rhizosphere microbial communities from Tennessee, USA - Rhizosphere MetaG P. TD hybrid SRZTD3 | ecosystem: Host-associated > Plants > Roots > Rhizosphere > Soil | place: USA... | reverse complement strand
GTGTTGGTATCGAGCCGGACGTGACGCGGCTCGAGCGTCACGCCGGTCACGGCGCACGGCGCGCGCAGCGCCGCCCCGGCGGCCGCGGCGGCCGACGCCAGCAGGTGGTCCAGCCGCTCGCGCATGGTCATCGCCACGATCGGGGCGGAGGGCGGATGGCGCGTCGCGCGGTAGCGCTGGTCCACGTCCAGGAGGTGGAGGTCGGCCTGGCCGCAGCGCCGCTCGACCACCCGCTCCACTTCTGGAGGCAGGAGCGCGAGCGCGCGACCGACGAGGCCGCCGCCGCAGGTCTTGTAGCGGGGGAGCGCGTCGCGCTCGAGCAGGGCGACGGAGAGCCCGCGTCGGGCGAGGGTGAGCGCGGCGGTCGCGCCCGCGGGGCCGGCGCCGACGACAGCGACGTCGAACATGATCACCGTTAAGTTACTCCCCATGACCAAGCTCGCAGCGGCAGCGACGGCGGTGCTCGTCGCCCTCTCGATCGCGACCGCGTGCCGCGCCCAGAGTCCGGCCGATGCCGCCGGGATGGACGCCATGGACTCGACCGACCAGCACGCCACCCACGCCGCCCACGAAGCCATGAGCGGACCCATGTCCATGGATCCGCATCTCGTGCTGACGCCGCTGCAACCCCGGAGTGGCGCCGACTCGACCCGGGCCGCGCAACTCGTGGCGCAAATGCGGACGACGCTCGCCCGCTACCGCGACGTGGGTGCCGCCGAGGCGGACGGGTTTCGCAAGTTTCTGCCGGGCGTGAAGCAGCCGATTTACCACTTCACGAGTTGGCGCTGGGCCCTCTTGGCCGCGCGCCGGTTCGATCCGACCAAGCCCACGTCGCTTCTGTACCGGGAGGGTCGGGGCGGCGCACTGGTGCTCGCGGGCGCGATGTACACTGCTCCTGCCCGCAGCTCGCTCGACGCGCTGGACCAGCGGCTTCCTCTGTCGGTGGCCCGGTGGCACGAGCATGTGAATTGGTGCCTGCCGCCCGTGCGGCAGCGGGAGCGGTGGCGCGAGACGCGCGACGGGAAGCCCGTGTTCGGTCCCAAGTCGCCGATTGCGACTGCGGAGGCATGCGCCGCGGTGGGCGGACGGTTCGTGCCCCGGCTCTTCGGATGGATGGTGCACGTCATGGCCTTCGAGAGCGACGATCCGAAGGTGATCTGGGGCGAGGGCGCGGAGCACGACCACATGCACCAGTGACCCGCCGCGCGACCGCCCTGCGCCTCGGGCCGCTCGTGGCGGTCATGTTCTTCACCGTGTCGGGCGGTCCGTTCGGTTTGGAGGGGCTGGTCGGCTCGGTGGGCCCCGGGGTCGCGTTGTTGCTGCTGGTCGCGACGCCACTCGTCTACAGTGTTCCCGAAACGCTGCTCATCGGCGAGCTGGCCTCGATGCTGCCCGTCGAGGGTGGCTATTACCAGTGGGTCAAGCGGGCGTTCGGCCGCTTCTGGGGGTTCTGGAACGGCTGGCTCTCCTGGACTTATTCGCTGCTCGACATGGCGATCTACCCGGTGCTGTTCATTCAGTACCTGCGGTTCTTCGCACCGGGGCTGTCGCAGCTCGAGGCCTGGCTCGTCGCGTTGGCGCTGATCTGGGGCGCGACCTGGCTCAACCTCCGCGGGACGGTCGTGGTGGGGACTGCGTCGGGCTGGTTCGTGGCGACGGTGCTGCTGCCGTTCGGGGTGCTGGCAGGTGTGGCGATCGCGCGCTGGATCGGACAACCGGCAGCAGCCTTCCCTGTCACGCCATTCCATGCCGCCGGCAGCTCGTTTCTGGGAGCCCTCGGTCTGGGCGTTTCGCAGAGTATCTGGAACTACTCGGGGTGGGACAACGCCTCGACCATCGGCGGGGAGATCGAGCACGCGACGACCACCTATCCGCGGGCGCTCGCGCGCGCGCTGCCCCTGGTGACGGTGGTGTATCTGGTTTCGGTGATTCCGGTGCTCGCGCTCACACCGTGGACGTCGTGGACTGACGGCGCGTGGCCGGACCTCGCCACTCGTCTCGTGGGGCCGTGGCTCGGGCGCTGGCTCGCCGTAGCGGGGATGGTGAGCGCGTTCGCGCTGTTCAACGCGCTGCTGCTCGTGTACTCGCGCATTCCGTTGGTGCTCGCGCAGGACGGTCTCTTGCCGGGAGCGCTCGCGGCGACCGACGCGCGCGGCACGCCGCGCAACGCGGTGCTCGTCTCGGCGGTGGTGTATTCGGTGTTCGCGTTGCTGCCGTTCGGCGGGCTGCTCGCCGGAGACGTGCTGCTGTACAGCGCTGCGTTGGCGCTCGAGTTCGCGGCGCTGGTACGGTTGCGGCGCGTGGAGCCCGAGCTGCGCGGGGCGTTCCGCGTGCCGGTGGGGGTGCCGTTGCTCGTCACGCTCGCGGCGCTCCCCATCCTGCTGCTCGTCGCCGGCGTCGCGCTCGAGGTGCATAGCCGGACGATCGGGCTGCCAGGGGTGCTCGTGGCCGCGGTGCTCGCCGCCGCCGGGCCACCCCTGTACGCCGGACTGCTGGCGCGCCGGGCGCGGCTCGAGCCGCGGCGCGCACCGTGACGCGCCTCTTCGCCCTCCTTGCGGACCTGCGGAATCGCGCGCAACATAGCGGTCGTTGAAATTTCGTGCGGCTAGAGCCGCTGCCACTGCGCACCAGGTCTGGAGGAATCGTGGTACAGCGCACCTTGTTTGTCTCGCTCGCGCTGAGCGTCGGCGTCGGCGTCGGCGCCGCAGCTCAGCAGCGTCCCATCACAGGGAAGGTCGTGAGTGCGACGACGGCGACCCCCATTGCCGGCGCCAGCGTGTCGGTGGTCGGCACGCCGGTCGGCGCCCTGACGAACGACCGGGGGGAGTTCACGCTCGCGGCCCCCGCGGGAGCGGTGACCCTTGCGGTCCGCGGCGTCGGCTTCAAGCGCCAGCAGCTGGCCGTGCCGGCCGATCAGGCCAACGTCAGCGTGAGCCTCGAGCCGGACGTGTTCAATCTCGAGGCGGTGGTCATCACGGGGCAGGCGACCGGGGTGGAGCAGCGGAACCTGGCCAACGCGGTCACGACCGTGAACGCCGAGCAGCTGAACCGCGCCCCGACGCAGACGATTGAGAGCGCGCTGCAGGGGAAGATCCCCGGGGCGGTCATTCAAATGAACTCCGGGGCACCGGGCGGGGGCGGCCAGATCAACCTGCGCGGCGTGACGACGATCAATGCCGGCGTCGACCCGCTGATCGTAGTCGACGGGCTGGTGATCGCCAACGATGCGATCGCGAGCAACATGAATGCCGTCACCGCGGCGGCGGCGGGAGGCAATGCGTCCAACCAGGACAACTCGGTCAACCGGATCGCCGATCTAAACCCCAACGACATTCAGAGCGTCGAAGTGTTGAAAGGCGCGTCCGCGGCGGCGATCTACGGGTCGCAAGCGGCGAATGGCGTACTCGTGATCACCACACGGCGCGGTCGTCCGGGCGCGCCGCGCTTCAGTGTCACCCAGCGCTTCGGGACTTCCGCCTTGTCGAACACCCTCGGCTTCCGTCGCTTCAGTGGCGTCGCCGAAGCGACGGCGGCTTTCGGACCAAACGCCGCAAGTTTCTGTACCTTGTCGGGCGGCGGGTGCCCGGTCTTCGACAATGAGCGCGCGCTTTACGGAGAGCACCAACTGTCCGTCGAGACCAACGCCACCGTCACCGGCGGGAACGATCAGACGACCTATTTCCTGTCGGGTCTCGTGAAGAAGGACGGGGGGATCGCCCAAAACACCGACTACCAGAAGCAGTCGATCCGGGCGAACCTGGACCAGCTCCTGGGCAGCCGGTTCAAGCTCAGCGTCAACCTGAACGCGATCCACAGCCTGTCGAATCGCGGCATCTCGAACAACGACAACACGGGGACCAGCACGTACCTCGTCTATCCGACAACGCCGAGCTTCGTGGATCTGCGGCCGGTGAACGGGGTGTACCCGAGAAATCCGTTCGCGCCGTCGAATCCGCTGGCGACCTTCGCCGAGCTCAAGAACGCTGAGGACGTGTGGCGCATCTTGGGCACGACGACCGCCAAAGTGGACGTGGTGACGACGTCGACCCAGCATTTGGTGTTCAACCTCACCGGGGGTCTGGATTTCTTTAGCCAGCGGAACGACGTCCTGTCGCCCGCCGATCTTCAGTTTGAGCCGCAGGACGGTCAGCCGGGCACCGTCGTGCTCGGGAAGGCGACCGATCTCCGGTTGAACCTCGTCGGCAGCGTCGTGCACACCTACACGCCGGCTTCGAACGCCTTTCAGGCGACGACGTCGGCGGGCTTCCAGTATGAGAACCGCGATCTCAATCTGACGAACGTCGTCGGGCGGACGATCGCGCTCGGGCTGCAGAACGTGAGCCAAGCGGCGAGCATCACGTCGAACCAGGCGGAGCAGCCGGTGAAAAATGCGGGGCTGTACGCGCAAGAAGAGCTCCTGACCGCGAGCCAGCGATTGCTCCTGACCGCGGGGATCCGCGCCGACCGCTCGAGTGTGAACGGCGATCCCAGCAAGTACTACCTGTTCCCGAAAGCCGCCGCGTCCTACCGGTTCGTGCAACCCATTGGCGGGTTGGACGAGTTGAAGGTGCGCGCCGCGTGGGGCCAGACCGGTAACCCGCCGCTGTACGGCGTCCGCTTCGTCCTCGACAGCACGGGCGCGCTCGGCGGCCAGGTTGGGCAGTTCCGCGCCTTGACGCTCGGGCTCGATTCAATCACACCCGAGCGGAACACCGAGATCGAGGGCGGGCTCGACGCGACCTTCGGCAACCAGTTCGCCACGCTGGGCGTCACGCTGTATCAGAAGAACGTGACCGATCTGCTGCTGCTCCAGTCCGTGGCGCCATCGACGGGGTATCGGCAGCGCATCTTCAACGGCGGCAAGCTTCGCAACCGCGGCATCGAGGCCGCGCTCGCGGTGTCGCCCGTCCGTACGGCCGACGTCAGCTGGATTCTACGGTCGACCTTCTACATGAACCGCAGCAAGATCCTGGAGCTACCCGTTCCCGCGTTCAACACAGCCGGGTTCGGGCTATCGCTGGGCGCGTTCCGGATCGAGAAGGGCAAGTCCGCGACCCAGATCGTCGGACTGGACGGCGTGGACGGCGATGCCAATCCCAAGTTCCAGATGTCGTTTGCGAGTGACTTGAACTACAAACGGTTCAGTTTGGGCTTTCTGTGGGACTGGAAGCATGGTGGGGACATTATCAACCTGACCCAGCTCCTGTTCGACGCCTTCGGCAACTCCGTCGACCAGGTTCCGGCAGGGAACAAACGGATCGGCGACTGGGCTGGCGGGCAGACCAAGGTGTACATCCAGAACGCCTCGTACCTGAAGCTGCGCGAGCTGAACGTGGGCTACGATCTGCCGCCCGACATCCCGCGGCACTTCGGGATGCGGACGGCGCGCATCTCGCTCAGCGGCCGCAACCTGCTGCGGTTCTCGCCGTACAAGGGGCTCGACCCGGAGGTGTCGAACTTCGGCAACCAGGCCATCGCGCGGAACATCGACGTGGCACCGTTCCCGCCAAGCCGCAGCTTCTTCTTCTCGATTGACGTGGGGTTCTGACCATGAGCGCGCACGCAATAGGGAGTCCGAGAATGAGAAAGGCCATCGCCGCGCTCACGCTGATGAGCGCGCTCGCGGTCGGGGCTTGCAACTTCGACCTGACCAATCCCAACAGTCCGCCGCCCATCGGGCCGAACGCGACGCCGGACCAAGTGAAATCGGCCGCCGTCGGGCTGCTGGTCGCGCTCCGGGTGGACGTCACGCGCTGGGTGCTCAATAACGGTATCCTCGGGCGCGAGGGATACCGCCTCGACACCGCCGATCCCCGCTTCACCACGGAGCTGCTTGCAGGGCCGCTCGATCCCAGCAACGACGCGTTCGGCGGGGGGCAGTGGGCGGCGGAATTCCGCGCGATCCAGAGCGGCTACGCGATTCTCAACGTCATCGGGTCGGCCCAGATCCCCACCGGGCAGCAGGAGGCGGCCCGGGGATTCGTGCATACGATGCAAGCCGTGGCATTCCTGATGGTCCTGAATTCACACACGCAAGACTCGATTCCCGTCGACGTGAACCGGTCCGTCAGCCAGCCGCTCGCGCCGTTCGTGTCCAACGATTCAGCCTATAAGTACGTTCTCTCGCTGCTCGATTCGGCCAAGACGGAGCTCCAAGCGGCGACCGCATTCTCCTTCGATCCCGGCCCTGGGTTCGTGGGCTTCAACACGCCTGCCACATTCCTCAAGGTCAACCGGGCGCTCGCAGCGCGGGTGCAGGCGTACCGCGCGAGTCCCTCCGCGCCGGGCGTAGGCTGCACCGCGTGCTGGGACAGCGTCCTCACGAACCTTGCGGCGTCGTTCATCGACCCGGCCGCCCCGCTCGACATCGGCGTGTACCACGCGTACAGCACGGGGAACCAGGATGTGACCAACGCCTTGTCGCAGGATCCGGCGTCCGCGATCCAGCTCGCCCATCCCATGGTCAAGGACAGCGCGGAGGTGCAGAACCTCAGTTCCCTGCCCGACCGGCGCCTCCTCGCGAAGGTGACGGATCGGAAGAGCGCGACCGCCACGGTCCCGGATACGTTTTCGCTCGCGTGCCTCAAGTCGGCGCTGGCTTGGATCCGCTACCCGACCCCGAACTCCGCGATCCCGATGATCCGGAACGAGGAGCTATTCCTCCTCCGTGCCGAGGCGAACTGGTTCGGGGCCACTGGAAGCAAGGCGCAGGCCGTCAGCGACCTGAACTTCATTCGGCAGACCTCAGGGAACTTGGCCCCCACGACGGTGACGATCGCGAGCACCGACGCGGCGTTCGTTAACGCGTTGCTGCACGAGCGGCTCTACTCGCTGTTGTACGAGGGGCACCGCTGGGTCGACATGCGGCGCTACGGCCGGCTGAACCAGGTCATCATCGATCGACCCACCGGTTGCGCATCGGCAGGCATCCCACCGGACGTGGTGTTCTCGACGCTGCCGATCAACCTCTTCGAAGTGCAGGCGCGGCAGTAGCCGACCGGCCTGCGCCGTCGTTGGACCGCCGAGCGCTTCGCGCTCGGCGGTTTTTTATGCGTCCGGACGCATGTTCCGTCGCAATGCGCGCCCACCCGCCCCCGTCTTGCGGGGTCGCGGTTCGCGCGGCAGCATATGGGGTGCTTTCGTGCGGCTTGAGTGATTTCTGTCGCGACCTCCTGAGGAGGCTTTCGTGGTAACGCGCATTTCCCTACTCACGCTGGCCCTGGCGACGCTCGTCGGTGTGGCTGCCGTGTCGGCGCAGCAGCGCCAGATCACCGGCCGCGTCACGTCGGCGACGACCAACGAGCCGATCGCGGGCGTCACCGTGTCGGTCACCGGCACCGCGTTCGCCGCGGTAACGAACGCCGAGGGCCGCTATGCGATCGCGGCGCCGGCCAGCCCCGTGACGCTGGTGTTCCGCCGCATCGGCTTCAAACGGAAAGAAGCCGCAGCCCCGGCCGGTCAGACCACTGCCGACGTCCAGCTGGAAGAGGACATCTTTAACCTCGAAGCCGTCGTGGTCACGGGCCAACAGACCGGCATTTCCCGCGCGAACGCGGCGACCTCGTCCACGGTCGTGACGGCGGCGGAGATCACGAGTGTGCCCGCACCGGCGGTGGATCGGGCGCTGCAGGGACGGGTCCCCGGCGCCTACATCCAACAGAACTCCGGCGCGCCGGGCGGTGGCACCCAGATTCAGATCCGGGGCTCGAACACCGTCATCGGATCCGCCGATCCCCTGTTCGTGGTGGACGGCGTGATCTACAGCGACGCGTCCATCTCGTCCGGATTGTTCACCGTGACGGCGAGCGGAAACCCGCAGTCGACCCGCAACGACGGCGAGAAGCAGGACGACTCGGTCAACCGGCTAACGGATCTCAACCCGAACGACATCGCCTCGATCGACATCCTGCGGGGTGCCGCGGCCTCGTCGATCTACGGCTCCAAGGGCGTGAACGGTGTGGTGATCATCACGACCAACCGCGGAAAAGCGGGGAAGCCGCGCGCCAATATCGTTCAGCGGGTCGGGTTCTCCGAGCTGCAGCGGGGGTTCGATACCCGCGTCTTCGACACCACGAGCGCCATCGCCCTATACGCGAGTTCAGGGAACGTCACGGACGACTCGACGGCGCGCGCCCAGATCATGTCCTACCTGGTGAATGGGCGGCTGCCCACGTACGACCACCTGCGGGAGGTTGCAGGCGAAAAGCCGATCAGCTACGAGACGCAGCTGGACGTGTCGGGAGGGTCGGGAGACACGCGCTATTTCTTGTCAGGCAACGTCAAGGGCGACGGCGGGATCATCGGTAACACGGGGGCACAACGCCAAACCTTGCGGGCCAACATCGATCAGACCTTCTCGGACCGCTTCAGCCTCTCGTTCAGCTCGGCGTTCAATCGTACGACCACGCAGCGCGGCTTCACGAACAACGACAACAGCGGCGCCAGTATCACGTACGCGATCGCCTACATTCCAGGGTATGTGCCGATCACACCAGTGAACGGCGTGTTCCCGAATCCGGGAGTCACGTATAAGGGCTCGAATCCGTTGCAAACCGTCGCTCTCGCCGAGAACGATGAGAGCGCGATCCGGTTCACCGGCGGCCTGACCGCGACGTACCAAGCGGTCGCGAGCGCCACCACCAGTCTGAAGATCGTGGCCGCGGGTGGAGTCGACGTTTTCAACCAGAGAAACAAAGTGTGGGCGCCGCGGGAGTTGTATTTCCAGGCGAACCAGGCGAACCCCGGTGTGGCGACGGTGGGAAACGCGGACAGCCGGTTCACGAACTGGAACGTGAACGCGATCCACACGTACACGGCGACGAGCTTCAAGACCACGACGTCCGCCGGCGTCCAATGGGAGGACCGTCAGCTCAACCGGGCACGCGTGGAGGCGGACGGGCTGCTGCCGGGCCAACAGAACATCAACCAGGGCTCCGTACTGACGCCTTTCGAGGAGCTCACCCACGAGCGGACCATCGGCCTGTACGCGCAGGAGGAGTGGCTGGGCATGCACGATCGCTTGCTCTTGTCGGCCGGTGCACGCGCCGAGCGGTCCAGCGCCAACGGCGACGTGAACAAGTTTTATTTCTTCCCGAAGGCGGCGGGCTCGTACCGCTTCCCCGACCTGCTCGGCGAGGGAAGTGATGTCAAGCTCCGCGTGGCGTACGGCGAGACCGGCAACCAGCCATTGTTCGGACAAAAGTTTACGACGCTCCAGGGTGGCCAGGTGATCGGCGGCCACGTCGGCACCATCGTTGGCAACGTGGCGGGCGACCCCACCATACAGCCGGAGCGCACGCGAGAGATCGAGGCCGGCGTAGACGCCAGCCTGTTGCGGGGCCGGGCTAGCGTGGAGCTGACCCTGTTCCAGCGCCGCACTAGTGACCTCCTTGTGCCGGTCACTCCTCCGCCCTCGTCCGGTTACGGTTTGCAATTCTTGAACGGCGGCAAGATCAAGAACGAAGGGATCGAGGTCGCGGCGGGAATCACCCCGGTACATCGGGAGCACTTCGATTGGCTGTTTCGGACGACGTTCACGAGCATCAGGAACCGAGTGCTCGAGCTTAATCTCCCCGGCGGCGCCACGGGCTTCCGGCCGGCCAACGCTGGCTACGGCCTCTCGTTCGGAGAGTTCTTCGTGCAAGTCGGGCGTCCCATCACCCAGATCATCGGCGTGGACAATCTCGGTAATACCATCTCGCTCGGCCAGTCGAATCCAAAGTTCCGCTGGGCTGCCACGAATCAGTTCACATATCACCGCCTGACCATGTCTTTCATGTTGGAATGGCAGTATGGTGGCGTGGCCCAGAACCAGACGCTCTCGCTGTACGACTGCAACGGGCTCGCCTCGGACTTCTCGACTCCCCGAGGGCAGGCAGCATACGACGCCTGCAACAACACGGGCGATGCGCGCCCATTCGTGCAGTCCACGTCGTTCCTGAAGCTTCGTAACGCGAGTATCTCGCTCGATCTCCCCGAACATTTGGCCAACCTGTTCGGTGCCAGGTCGGGGCGGGTCAGCGTGGAAGGCGTGAATCTCATCACCAAGACGGACTATATCGGGTACGACCCGGAGGTGTCGAACTACGGCTCCCAGGCCATCACCCGGAACATCGACCTCGGGCCCTATCCACCGTCCCGGCAGTTCTTCTTCACCATCCAGGCGGGGTTCTGACCATGCGCACGAGACGCTTCGCGATCGCGGCCGGCCTCCTCGTCCTGACGGGCTGTGAGTTCAACATCCTCAACACCAACCAGCCGACGCTCGGCGACCTTCTGAGCAATCCGACACGCGACAAACTCACCGCTCAGGCGAACGGATTGTTGTCGAGCGCCCGCACCGGTATGGAGAGCTTCATCTGGCGCCTCGGGTCCATGGGGAGGGAAGGCATCAATCTGTCGGGCAACAACCAGCCCGACTATTCGGAGCCCTTCTTCGGTCCAGTGCAGGGGGGCGGCTCCTTCGGAGGCACCCAGTGGCTCGACCGCTATCAGAGCATCCGTACTGCCAACATCTACCTTCAGGCGCTCGCGAATAACACCAGCCTGTCGGGTCCCGATCTCCTGAGCGACGCGGAGCGGGCCGCGTCACGTGGGTTGGCGAATACCTACAAAGCGCTGGCGTTCCTGTACGTGATTGAGACGCGCGCGCAGCTCGGCGCGCCGGTGGACGTGGATCGCACCGTCGACCAGGGCCCGGCGCCGTGGGTCACTGAGGACAGCGTCTACGGGTACATCATCGGTCTGTTGAACTCGGCGCAAACCGATCTCACGGCGGCTGGCTCGACCGACTTCCCGTTTCCAATCCCGCCGGGGCTTGCGGCCTTTACTACGCCAGCCACGTTTATCAGGTTCAACCGCGCGCTGGCGGCCAAGGCCAACGTGCTGCGGGCCACGGCGCTGAACGGCTGCCACGGGACGCCGGCCACTTGCTACACGGCGGCGCTTACCGCTCTGGGGCAGACGTTCCTGAGCACCGTTTCGGCGGACTTCCAGACTGGCGCCTACCTCGACTTTTCCACCAATGGGGGCGACCAGACCAACGGTCTCTCCGAGCCGCTTAATGGTCCGACGTACTTCGCCCTGGCCTCGGACACCGCGGACGCGCAGACGCAAGCAGGTGGCGCGAAGGATCAGCGCGTGCTGGACAAGATCGCTCCGAAGGAGGGTGATCCCCAGACACTCGGGGGCATCTCGATTTCGGGCACCCTGAAGTTCACGATCTATTTCTCCAACGGCGCGGCGGACGCGGGCCACCCGATTCCGATCATCAAGGACGAGGAGCTGTTGCTGTTGCGCGCCGAGGCGAGCTGGTTTACGGGCGCCAAGGCGCAGGCAATCGCGGACATCGACTCGGTGCGTGTGAACTCCGGCAAACTTCTCCCGACGACCGTTACGATCGCGTCCTCCGACGCGGCCTTCATCACGGCACTCCTGTATGAGCGGCGCTACTCGCTCTTGTGGGAGCAGGGCACTCGTTGGATCGATGCTCGACGGTTCAATCTGCTGGCCACCATTCCGGTCGATGTGACCGGGGGCAGTGTGCCCGAGATTATGCCCGTGCCGTCCACGGAGTGCGACGCTCGCAAACTGCCGAGCAAGACGATCGGCGATATCATCACCTGCACGCCGCTCACTCCCTAGCGGTTCCGGGGTCAATGCAACGGAGGGGCGCAGCGTCGCTGCGCCCCTCCATTTTTTCCTTCCTCTAGCCCTTAGACTTCCTTATAGACGTACGCCCCCACGACGGTCCCGACCGCATACTCGATCAGTGTTACGATGCTGGGAATCGTGTAGAGCTTCTGCGGGAACAGCCCCATCGGCGCCTCACCCACGGCGCGCAGCAGGCTCACGAAAAACCACACCGCCGCGCCCGCGATCACCGCTGTCTTCACTCCTGCGCCGAACCGCGGGCGGATGGCCGCATACACCCACAGCAGGCCGACGCCGTACACAAAGTCGAGCACAACGAACAACGGGATGAGATTGTCCGTCGCACCCGGCTTGCCGAGCGCCTGGAAAGCCGCT
>Ga0075434_100005006_pt1 | contig 12027 bp, 10 predicted proteins | sample RhiMethybrSRZTD3_FD_75298 | JGI IMG/M metagenome (GOLD analysis project Ga0075434, IMG submission 75298) | Populus rhizosphere microbial communities from Tennessee, USA - Rhizosphere MetaG P. TD hybrid SRZTD3 | ecosystem: Host-associated > Plants > Roots > Rhizosphere > Soil | place: USA... | reverse complement strand
GCGCATCGGGCCGGATCGTCGTCGTCGTCAAGAACGTGACCAAGACGATGGTGCCGGAGCTCGTGCTCCGCTGGCCCACGGCATTGCGCGACACGATCTTCCTGGCGCCGTTCGAGCCGTCCCAGCAGCGGATCAGGGAGGGCGGCGACCCGCTGGTCCAGGACTGGACGAAATGGGTCGACGGGCCGGGCGAGCGAGGTGAGCCGGCCGGCACGACGTCTCTTGGCTGGGGCCCACTGCTCCCCGGCGGCGAGCTGACGATCCCGATCCTCGCAACGCGTCGCGGGCCAGGGCCGATCACCTTCGACTTCCAGATCCTGAACGGCGAGGCCATCCTGCTCAGCGACGGCCAGCCAGCGGCGACACAGGTGGCGGTCCCGTGATCACGGCCATCCTCCCGCCCTGGACCGGCCTCGACGCGGGCCTGCTGGCCCGGCTCGGCGACGTGATCGACCCGGACCGCAAGGTCCTCGCGGCGCTGGAACGGATCATCCCCATCTCCGGCAAGCGCATCGCCGACGTGGGGACGGGGATCGGGCACTACCCGATGCTCCTCGCCAAGCACACCGGGCGCACGTACGGGGTGGAGTCAGACCCAGCTCTCCTCGACGTGGCGCGGCAGCGGGCGACTGCGACGCACCAGCCGAACCTGCGTATCGTGGAGGGCGATCCCGAGTCGCTGCCCCTGCGCGACGGGGCGGTCGACATCGTCCTGTGTGGCCTGATCGAGGCGGACGACACCTCGCTCCCCGCCATCACCGAGCTCCTGCGCGTCCTGCGCCCGGGCGGACGGCTCGTCGTGATCGGCTACTACGGACGCGACCAGGTGGCGAGCCTGCTCGAGCCCTCGGTCGTGGCCCGCGCATTTGCCGCGACCCGCCGGCGCACCGGGTGGTGGCTGCGCCACGGATTCAAGATCAAGGTCGTCCATACCCGCCTCGACATCTCGGATCCGGAGACGGCTTCGGAGCTCCTGCCCCGTCTCTACGGGGAGCGCGGGCGCGCCTTCCTGATGGGCCCGCACCCCTCCTCGCTGACCCTCAAGCTGGGCCTCTACCACCTCGCCAAGGGGTGACGGAAAACGCCTTGCGAGGCCGGAATCCGGCCGATATGCTTCGCCCCGTCGAGGGCCAGGCTCTTCTCCCCCCGGAGCCTGGCCTTCGGCGTGCCCCTCGCCAGTCGGGTGCGATAATGACCGGCAGACCTATCGTTCCCCGCCCACGCCGCCGCGCGGGCGCGATCTGAATCGGGCGGAGGCCCAGAGCGAGATGGCGACCACCACCCCCCGCATGAAGATCACCTACGCGACCCTCTCGGCCGACAACGAGGAGCTCCAGGCGGCCTTCGACTCCGCCGTCGAGCGCGCTCGCGGCGAGCTGGGGCGCTCGTATCCGATGCTCATCGGAGCCGAGGAGCGGCGCGGCGAGACCGAGTTCGAGGACCGCTCCCCGATTGACTCGAGCATCGTCGTCTCGCGCTTCCCGGTCGGGACGCGGCAGGACGTGAAGGATGCGATCGCTGCCGCCCGGGAGGCATTCCCCGCCTGGCGCGACCTCGGCTGGCGGAAGCGGATCGAGCTGCTGCGGCACGCGGCGGACCTCATCAGCGAGCGTCAGTTCGACTACGCCGCGCTCATGGCATTCGAGGTCGGCAAGAACCGGCTCGAGGCGCTCGGCGACGTGGAAGAGACCGCCGACCTTCTGCGTTACTACAGCGACGGGATGGAGAAGGCGAACGGCTTCGTGCAGCCGATGGGCTCGCTCTCCCCCGCAGAGCACACCCGCTCGGTGCTCAAGCCACACGGCGTCTGGGCGGTGATCAGCCCCTTCAACTTCCCGATGGCGCTCGCCGGCGGCCCAGCTGCGGGGGCGCTGATCGCCGGCAACACGGTCGTCATGAAGCCGAGCTCCGACGCGCCGCTGATGGCCTACAAGTTCTGCGAGGCGCTGCGCGACGCAGGCATCGGGCCGGGCGTGGTCAACCTCGTGACCGGGCCGGGCGACACCGTCGGGGCCGAGCTGGAGGAGAACCCGGGGATCGACGGGATGGTCTTCACCGGCAGCTACGAGGTCGGGATGCGCCTCTACGCCGGCTTCACGCGCGACTACCCGCGGCCGATCATCACCGAGATGGGCGGCAAGAACCCGTCCATCGTCACCGCCTCGGCGGACCTCGACGAAGCGGCGGAGGGCGTGATGCGATCGGCCTTCGGCTACGACGGCCAGAAGTGCAGCGCCAATAGCCGCGTGTACGTGGAGCGCTCCGTGGCTGGCCCGTTCGTCGACCTGCTGGTCGAGAAGGCGAAGGGGATCCGCGTCGGCGATCCGACGCGGCGCGAGAACTGGATGGGGCCGGTCATCAACGAGCGCTCCCTGCGCAAGTTCACCGATGCGGTGGCCGAGGCGAAGCGCGACGGCGGCACCATCGCGGCCGGTGGCGAGGTCCTGGCCGATGCCGATACGGAGCGCGGCTACTTCCCGACGCCAACCGTCGTCACGGGACTCCCAACGAGCCATCGGCTCTTCCGAGACGAGCTCTTCGTCCCGTTCATCGTGGTCGGTGAGGTCGACTCGCTCGACGAGGCGATCTCGCTCGCCAACGGCACGCCCTATGGCCTGACGGCGGGGATCTTCAGCCACGACGACGCGCAGATCGGCCGCTTCCTGGAGGCGATCCAGGCGGGCGTCGTCTACGTCAACCGGCGCTCCGGCGCCACGACCGGAGCGTGGCCGGGGATCCAGTCGTTCGGCGGCTGGAAGGGCTCCGGCTCGTCGGGGAAGAGCGGGCTCGGCCCGTACTACGTCCAGCAGTTCCTGCGCGAGCAGTCCCAGACGGTGATGGGCCAGGAGCCGCCGCCCGCATGACGGTCGACGAGCTCGCCTTCGAGCCGGTCGTCGACCCGAGTGGCTGGTTCAGCGTCCAGCTGCGCTACGCCTACCTCGTCGACGGGGCGCCGATCATGGTCGAGGACCGGGTCGTGCTCGTCGACGGCGAGGACGAGGAGAAGGCGCTCGGACGCGCGATCGAAGTGGCCGAGGAGTACGAGGACGACTTCGAGACCGATACCGGCGAGGCGGGCGTGATCCGCTTCGAGGGGATCGTCGCGCTCAAGGAGCTCGATGACCCACCCGCAGCGGGGACCGAGGTCTGGCACGAGTTCATGTCCTGGCCCGGCGCCGAGCAGAACGGCGACGGCGAGCCGCTACCGGCCCTGCGGCCGGCGGAGATGGCCTTCCCCCGCGCCCACGACGACTGATGCCCTGGCGGACCGCCGCGTATCGGGCGCTGCGGCCGCTCCTCTTCCGCTTCGACTCCGAGGAGATCCACCGCCTCACGCTGCGCGCGCTGCGGACCGCGGGCGGCAGCGGGCTCGGGCGGGCAGCGGCGGGCCTTGCTGCCGGGGTGCCGGGCGGCACGTCCCCTGTCGAGGTGGCCGGGCTGACCTTCCGCAGCCGCGTGGGGGTCGGCGCGGGCTTCGACAAGGACGCGATCGCGCTGCGCGGCTGGGCGGCCCTTGGCCTGGGCTTTGCCGAGGTCGGCACGGTCACCCCGTTGCCGCAGCCGGGCAGCGCTCACCCTCGCCTCTTTCGCCTCCCTGCCGATGGGGCGCTCATCAACCGGATGGGCTTCAACAACGCCGGTGCCGACGCCATGGCGCGCCACCTCGAACGCGTGCGGCCGCGGCTGCCCGTTGGCTTCGTGGTGGGAGTCAATATCGGGCGGAACGCAGCAACGGCGGCCGATGAGGCGACCGGCGACTACCTGGCCGCCCAGCGGCTGCTCGCCCCGCTGGCGGATTACCTGGCGGTCAATGTCTCCTCCCCGAACACGCCGGGCCTGCGAGACCTCCAGGCGCCGATGCGCCTGCGCGCTCTGTTGGCCGCCCTGGTCGAGGCCGGCGACCGCCTCGGCTGCTCCCGCCCGATCTTCGTCAAGCTGGCCCCGGACCTTGCCCCCGGTGAGCTGGAGGCGACCCTCGCGGCCGCCCTCGACGAAGGGGCAACCGGCGTGATCCTTTCGAACACGACCACCGCGCGCGACCGCCTCCGCTCCCCCGGCGAGCTGGTCGCGGAATCTGGGGGACTCTCCGGCTCCCCCCTGCTCACCAGGACGCGAGGCGCGGTCCGACGCACGCGGGGGATCGTCGGGGAGCGGCTGGCGATCGTCGCCTCGGGCGGAATCGGCTCTGGAGAAGACGCCGCGGTCCTCATCGGCGCAGGAGCCGACCTGGTCCAGCTGTGGACCGGGCTGGTCTACGTGGGGCCCGGCCTCATCGGTGCAGCGACGAAAGCGGTCGGGAGGCTCCCAGGGGGCTGATACGATACGGATTCATCTAGCCAGGGGCGCGGGCAGGACGCGCCGCTCCGCTCGGAGTTCTTGGTACCGATGACCCTCGAGACCAGCACCTCCTCTGCGGCTGCCCGCGACGCAGTGCCGCACCTCGTCACCGAGCTGCCCGGACCTCGGGCCAGGGAGCTCATCGCCCGCGACGACGCGGTAGTGAGCCCGAGCCTGACGCGCGCCTACGCCCTCGTCGCCGAGACAGGGAGCGGGTACGTGGTCACCGACGTGGACGGCAACCGCTTTCTCGACTTCGCGGCCGGGATCGCGGTCGTCTCGACCGGCCACCGCCACCCGAAGGTCGTCGAGGCGATCAAGGCCCAGGCGGACCGCCTGATCCACATCGCGGCAACCGATTTCTACGAGCCGCGCTACCTGGAGCTGACCGAGCACCTCGCGCGGATTGCGCCGTTCAGCGAGCCGGCGCGGGTCTTCCTCAGCAACTCGGGGACCGAGGCGGTGGAGGGGGCCATCAAGCTCGCTCGCTACCACACCGGGCGACCGGGGCTGATCGCGTTCGAGGGAGCGTTCCACGGCCGGACGTTGGGGGCCCTATCGCTCACAAACAGCAAGATCAAGCAGCGCGCGGGCTTCGGGCCACTCCTGCCAATGGTCTACCACGCGCCCTATCCCCGGCAGCGCACCTGGCGCGAGGGGAGCGGCGGCGATGGGAGCGCCGAGCTCGAGGTCCTGAAGCGCAGCGTCCTGGGCCGCCTCATCGCGCCGAGCGACGTGGCGGCCATCGTGATCGAGCCGATCCAGGGGGAGGGCGGCTACTTCCCGGCCCCGGCATCGTTCCTCGCCGCCATCCGCGAGCTGTGCGACGAGCACGGCATCCTGCTGATCGCCGACGAGGTGCAATCGGGGATGGGCAGGACCGGTCGCTGGTGGGCGATCCAGCATGCCGGCGTCGAGCCGGACATCATCACGACCGCCAAGGGAATCGCCTCGGGGATGCCACTCGGCGGGTTCATCGCGCGCGAATCGGTCATGACCTGGCCCGTCGGCGCCCACGGCTCGACCTTTGCCGGCAACCCGGTCTGCGCGGCTGCGGGCAAGGCGACGATGGAGCTCATCGAGGGCGGCCTGATGGAGAACGCCGCCCGGATGGGCGCCCGCCTGCGCGAGGGGATCGAGCGTGTTGCGACCGAGCGTGGAGGCGTGCGGGACATCAGGGGCATCGGCCTCATGCTCGGCATCGAGTTCGCCGACCACGAGCATTCCAACGCGGTGCAGGAGGCGGCCTTCCGCCGAGGCCTGCTCGTCCTCGAGTGCGGCGAGGCGACGATCCGCCTCTGCCCGCCGCTCATCGTCGACGAGGAAGCCGTGGACACCGCGGTTCGCATCTTCGGCGAGGCGATGGCTTCGGCCAAGCCGGCCGATGGGATGGACGAGATCGGCGGATGAGCCCGGCCGCGGCCGGGTAGCCTCACCGGCATGACGGCCACGGTGACCAGCCTGCACGAGGCGATCGCCACGCATGTCCACGACGGTCAGACGGTGGCGATCGAGGGCTTCACGCACCTCATCGGTTTCGCGGCGGCGCACGAGATCATCCGCCAGGGTCGCCGGGGCCTGACGCTGGCCCGCCTCACCCCCGACCTGGTCTACGACCAGATGGTCGCTGCCGGATGCGCGAGCCGCCTTGTCTTCTCATGGCTCGGCAATCCCGGTGTCGGGTCCCTGCACGCCATCCGGCGCGCCATTGAGGCCGATGAGCTGGCGATCGAGGAGTACAGCCACCACGGCATGGTGGCGCGCTACGCGGCCGGAGCCAGCCGCCTGCCGTTCTTCCCGCTGCGCTCCTACGACGGCAGCGACCTGCCGGCTGCGAATCCGCAGATCCGCCGCGTCGCCTCGCCCTACGATGGGGAGGAGATCGCCGTCGTGCCGCCCCTGAACCCCGACGTGACGATCATCCACGCCCAGCGCGGCGATGCCGACGGCAACGTGCAGGCGTGGGGCATCGTCGGGGTGCAGCGCGAGGCCGCGCTCGCCGCGAGGCGGGTGATCGCCGTCGTCGAAGAGCTGGTCGACCGGTCCGTCGTGCGCGACGATCCCGACCGAACGCTGCTGCCGGGAACGGTCGTCGATGCGGTCTGCGTCGAGCCATTCGGCGCGCATCCGTCGTTCGCCCAGGGCTACTACGACCGCGACAACGCCTTCTACCGCGACTGGGAGCCGATCAGCCGCGACCCGTCCCGCCTCTCCGCCTGGCTCGACGAGTGGGTCCACGGCCTCGACGGCCGCACGGCCTACGTCCAGCGCCTCGGTGAGGAGGCGGTCCAGAAGCTGCGCCCCGAGCCGCGCCCCTCGGGGAGGGTCGACTACGGAAGCTACCGGTGAACGGCCCGTCCTCCGTCCCAACGCCCGACGAGCTGATGATCGCCGCTGCTGCGGCGGAGCTGGCCGGAGTGCGAACCGTCTTCGTCGGGATCGGCCTGCCGAACGCGGCCGCCAACCTGGCGCGTCGCTCCGTCGCGCCGGACCTCGAGCTGATCTATGAGTCGGGGGTCGTGGGGGCGCGGCCGAGCCGACTGCCCGACAGCATCGGCGACCCGGCCCTCGTCTCCGGTGCCGCGGCGACGATGAGCATGCGCGACCTGTTCGGCGGCTTCCTGCAGGGCGGCCGCATCGAGGTCGGGATGCTGGGCGCCGCCCAGATCGACCGCTGGGGGAACCTCAACACGACGGTGATCGGCTCCTATGACAAGCCCGCCGTGCGGCTGCCGGGCTCAGGGGGAGCCTGCGAGATCGCCCTGAACGCGGGGCGCGTGATCGTGGTGATGAGCCAGTCGACCCGCTCGTTCGTGGACCACGTCGACTTCGTCACCTCGCCCGGCCATCGTCGCCCCGGTGGGAGCGGTACCCGTCCGGCCTGGGCCGGCGCGGGGCCGAGTGCCGTGGTCACCCAGCTGGGCGTCTACCACTTCGGCGACGACGGCGAGATGGAGTTGGCTGCCCTCCACCCGGGCGTCGACGAGTCGACTGTTGATGCTGGCACAGGCTGGCCGATGCGGCGGGCCTCCTCCGTCGCGCGGCTGGCTGAACCCTCGGCCGAGACCCTGGCGGCGATCCGCGAGCTGGTCGCCTAGTTCAGCAGGTCGGAGAGGCTCGTCAGCAGGAAGCCGCGCTCCCGCAGCCCGGGGATGATGATTTTCAGTGCCTCGAGCGTCTCGTAGCCGCCCAGGTGCATGAGCACGATCGAGCCATCGACGGCTCGGCTTACGACCTTGGTGGCAATCTGTTCGCCCGATGGACCGCCGTCGGCGATCGGCTTCCAGTCGATCGTGTCGATGTCCCACAGGAACGTCTTCGTGTACCCCACCGATGCCGCTGCGTTGCGCACCGCGGCGTTGATCGCGCCATAGGGCGGGCGCCAGTACGGGACCGGCTGCTGCCCGGAGAGCCCCTCGAGGATCTCCGCCGCGTCGGTCAGCTCGCTCCGGATGAAGTCGGCGGTGGGCGCGACGCCCGCGCACGGGGCGGTCGTTGGTGAGCCGCCGCCACCAGCAACCAGGTTGCAGTGGTGCATCGTGTGATTGCCGATCTCGAAGAGTTCGGGGTGAGCCCGAATGACGGCCATCACCTGCTTGCCCTCCGCGGTCTGGGCCATGGCGCCGGTCGGGAAGATCGTCACGCAGACGCCATTCGCGATGAGCAGGTTGAGGATGTCGAGTCCCGGGTCGAGTCGACCGCCCATGTCGAGGGTCAGCGCCATGGCGTGGCCCGTATTGGGAACCCTGGTGAAGCTCTGCTGCTTGCCGGCGGCGACCCGATTTCCAGCCCGGCAGCCGCTCGCCACCTGGGTGGGCGCGGGAGTGACCGCCGGTGTCGGCAGCGGCGTGATGCCCGGATCACCGGCCACGACCAGGATCCAGCCGGCCTCGAGGAGGTTCGGCGCCGTCACCAGCGACGGATATGCCTCTGCGTTCCACGCCTGGAGCTGGGCGACGTTCGTGCCGTAGGTCCGGGCGATCGACGAGAGCGTGTCGCCTGGCTGAACGACGTAGGTCGTCCCGGCCGGGCTCGGCGAGGCCAACGCGGGCACTGAAGCATCGGTCGTTGCGAAGGGAGTGGCAGTCGGCGCCGGCGTTGGCGTTGCCACGTCCAGCGATCCGCTGGGGCTGGGCGACTGGGCGCAGGCGCTCAGCATGACGATCGCCGCCACGGCGGCGGAGAGGCGGCGCAGGGTCATCAATTGGGGTTGTAGCGCAGGTCGTCGCGGCTGACCGGCGGCATCGCTCCGTCGGCCAGGAGGCGCGCCTCGCGGCGCAGGAGCGCGAGCTCGGCCTCGAGCCGGCTCGCGCCGTCGGGCAACTCGAGGAGCTGCTGCTTGCGACGCAGCTCGATCTGCAGCACGCCGGCGACGGCGTAGCTCGCCGCCAGCGGGTCGTCGGGCAGATGGATCGGCTTGAGCACCTCGTCGAGGGAGGCTGCCACGTCGGTGATCTCCTGCGATTCTCGCCCGACGGACGCAGCGGAGGCCACGAAGCGTTTCACCGTGTCGAGGTAAGCGTTCAGCGCTGTCTGAACCTGCGGCAGCAACCTGTCCGCGGCAGACGCATCTCCCAGCGACTCCGGCAGCGGCTCAACCTCGACGATTGCGTACGGCCCGGACCGATCCACCGCGCCGACCGCCACGCGCTCGACCCCGACCACCACCAACGCCCACCGCCCGTCGCCGAACTGCTCTGCGCGCCGCACCTCGGCGATCGTGCCGACCTCGCTCGTTATCGGCGGTTCTGCCTCCCCGGCCTCGGACCCCGCCACGATCGTCCCGATCACGAAGCGGCCGCCGAACGGCGAGCCATCGGCCAACAGGTCGCGGGTCATAGCCCGATACCGCTCCTCGAAGATGTGGAGCGGAAGCGGCAGGTGCGGGAACAGGACGAGGCTCAGCGGGAAGAACGGAAGGCGCATCGCCAGCCGATGGTGGCACGCCAGTCCTGCTAGCGCAAAGCCGCAATGCCTCCGTATGCTGCGTCCGATGCGCCGCCCACCGCGGGCCATGACGGTCCTCGCAACCGCCGCCCTTACCGGCCTCCTCGTCGCCGGCTGCGTCGCGGGACCGCCGACCGGAGAGACCCTCGACCAGGTCCGCGGCTACGTCCGCAACGCCATGGCCGAGCTGCGCATCCCCGGCGCCGCCGTCGTGATCGTGGGGCCCAAAGGCGTCGAGCTGGCCGAGGGGTTCGGCAAGGCCGATGACCAGGGGGCGCCGGTCACGCCGCAGACCCCATTCCAGATCGCGTCGCTGAGCAAGGAGCTGACCGGGATCGCGGTCATGCAGCTGGTGGACAGCGGCGACCTGGCGCTCGACGCCACGGTCCACAGCTACGTCGGCTGGTTCGGCGCCCCTGGCTCAGACACCGCCAAGATCACGGTGCGCAACCTGCTCGCCCACACGAGCGGTTGGACGGAGACCGATGGCCTCGTCAACCGCACCGACCACGGCACGGATCCGGGCGCCCTGGAGCGCAACGTCCGCCGGCTGGCGGCGACGCCGCCGAGCCACCCGATCGGCCAGTTCGAGTACTCGAACGCGAACTACGACGTCCTCGGCTACCTGGTGCAGTTCGTGTCGGGCCAGCCCTACGAGGAGTACATGGCCGACCACGTCTTCGGGCCGCTGAAGATGACCCACACGTTCACCGACGAGGCGGCCTCGCGCGCCGATGGACTGGCCCAGGGGCATTACCCGTTCTTCGGCTTCCCGATCGCGTGGGATATCGGCTTCGTCCGCGGCAGCCTCCCCTCCGCCTACATCGCCTCGAGCGCCGAGGACCTGGGCCACGTCCTGATCGCACACCTCAACAGGGGAACCTACGAGGGCACAGCCGTCCTCTCGCCGGAGGCGACCGCGCTCCTCCACGCCCCGCTCGTCCACCCCGACACATGGAGCGGCTACGGCTGGGGCTGGTTTAGCTTTCCGCTCTGGAACGCCGGGCATCTGATCGACCCCGCGCCCTCCGCGGACCTGAGCAGCTACCAGGTGCCGATCGTGCTCGAGCACACCGGCTCGCACATCACCTACGCCGGAGGGATGGCCCTCCTCCTGGAGCGCCGGCTGGGCGTCGTGATCCTGATGAACACCGACGACGCCGCGGCCCCGTCGCGGATCTCACAGCTCGACACCGGGATCGCCCAGATCCTGCTCGGCGCAGGAGCTCCACCGATCACTTCGTACGACGAGCCGGTGCGCCAGTACGGCAAGACGGCGCTGGTGCTGACGTTGATCCTGATGGTGATCGGCATCCTCGCGGCGGGGTGGCGGATCCGGCGCTGGAACGGCAACCCTGCCTCAGCGCCGCGCGGGCGTCTCGGCGCGCTGCTCCACGTCGCGCTGCCGCTGATCGTGGACCTTGGCGTCCCGCTCCTGGCGTGGTTCCTGGTCCTCGACGCCGGTGACCTCGCGCTGGGTGACTTCTTCTCGATCCTCGTCCCGAACGCGCCGGACGTGGCACTCGCGCTCGTCGTGATCACCGTGATCGGGATCGCCTGGGCAGCCATCAGGACGACGCTGACGGTCCGCCTGCTGCGGATGCCGGGGGCGTCGGCCTAGACCTGCTCCTGGTCGATGAAGGTCATGTCGATCTGCGCCCGCTGCAGCTTCCCGGAATAGTCGATGTAGACGCTCTTCCACTCGCTGAAGAAGTCGAGCGCGGCCTGCCCCACCTCGCGGTGGCCGTTGCCGGTCGCCTTCGTCCCGCCGAACGGCAGGTGCGCCTCAGCGCCGATCGTCCCGTGGTTCACGTAGCCGAGCCCGGAATCGAAGTCACGGATCGAGCGGAACGCCAGGTTGATGTCGCGCGTGAAAAGCGAGGTCGAGAGGCCGTACTTCACGGAATTGACGATCCGGACGGTCTCCTCCCACGTCTCGACCGGAAGGACCGATGTCACCGGGCCGAAGATCTCCTCGAGGGCGATGCGCGCATCGGGCTTCACCTCGGTGAAGATGGTCGGCGCGAAGAAGCTCCCCTTGGCGAGATCGCCGTCGCGCGCCGGCTCGCCGCCGATCACCAGGTCAGCCTCGTTGCGCCCGATGGCCGCGTACGCCGCAATCCGCTCGACCGCCTTGTCGTTGATGACCGGTCCGACATCGGTCTTCTCGTCCAGGCCGTCACCCAGGACGAGCGCCGCCACCCGCTTGCGCAGCATCTCGACGAACTGATCGTGCACGTTGCGGTGCACGATCAGCCTTGACGCGGCCGTGCAGCGCTGGCCGCTCGTTCCGAAGGCCGACCAGACGGCGCTGTCGAGGGCGAGCCCCAGGTCCGCGTCCTCCCAGACCACGATCGGGTTCTTGCCGCCCAGCTCCAGGCTCACCCGCTTCAGCGTCTCGGCCGCGCGGCGGCTGATCTCGACCCCGGTATCGGTGTGGCCGGTGAAGCTGATGACCCGGATGTCCGGGTGCTCGACGATCGCGGTGCCGACCTCGCCGCCGGAGCCGGTCACGACGTTGACGACACCCTCGGGGATGCCGCCCTCCATCAGCAGCTCGACGAAGCGAATCATGCAGGCCGGGGTGTCGCTGGCCGGCTTCATGACGGCGGTGTTGCCGCAGATGAGCGCCGGGAAGAGCTTCCAGCCGGGAATCGCGACCGGGAAGTTCCAGGGGGTGATGATCCCGACCACGCCGATCGGCTTGCGGATCGCCATCGCGAACTTGTCCGGCATCTCCGA
>Ga0075434_100005005_pt1 | contig 12029 bp, 14 predicted proteins | sample RhiMethybrSRZTD3_FD_75298 | JGI IMG/M metagenome (GOLD analysis project Ga0075434, IMG submission 75298) | Populus rhizosphere microbial communities from Tennessee, USA - Rhizosphere MetaG P. TD hybrid SRZTD3 | ecosystem: Host-associated > Plants > Roots > Rhizosphere > Soil | place: USA... | reverse complement strand
CGAGCCTCCCGCCCGGATCGTCGGGGCAGTCCGTTCGATCAACGGATTCTCGGCCTCGGCCGACGGGCGACTGCTTGCCTTTGCGGCCAGCAGCCCGACGGCGCCGGCCGAGATCTTCACGTGCCGAGCGGACGGCGGCGACGAGCGCCGGCTGAGCGAGCTGAATCGCGCGTGGACGGATTCGGTGGCGCTTTCGGCGCCGGAACGGTTTCGCTTCACGCGCGCCGGCTTCGAGCTGGACGTCTGGGTGATGCGCCCGGCCGGGTTCCTCGCCGGGCAGCGCTACCCGACGCTCGTCAACATCCACGGGGGCCCTCACGCGCAGTACGGCCACAACTTCTTCGACGAGTTCCAGGTGTACGCCGGCGCAGGCTACGCCGTCGTCTACGCCAACCCGCGCGGCAGTCAGGGGTACGGCGAAGCCTTCACCCAGGCGGTCGTCGGCGACTGGGGCGGCGGCGACTACGCCGACGTGATGGGCGCGCTCGACGAGGCCATGGCGCGCTATCCGTTCATCGACCCCGACCGGCTCGGGGTGCTCGGCGGCAGCTACGGCGGCTTTCTCACGAGCTGGATCGTCGGCCACTCGAAGCGCTTCAAGGCCGCATGCTCCGAGCGCGCGGTGAACTGCCAGTACACGATGTTCGGCACCAGCGACATCGGCCATAGCTTCAACGTCGTGGAGCTCGGCGGCCCGATGCCGTGGGAGGACATGGCGCGCTACATCGAGCGCTCGCCGCTGACGTACGCGAAGGACGTCGTGACGCCGCTCCTGATCATCCACTCCGAGGACGATCTGCGCTGCCCGATCGAGCAGGGCGAGCAGCTCTTCGTCGCGCTCAAGAAGCTAAGGCGCGAGGTCCGGTTCATCCGCTTTCCCGGCGAGAACCACGAGATGTCCCGCTCGGGCAAGCCGCGTCACCGGCTCGAGCGATTCCGGCATATTCTCGACTGGTTCGGCGCCTACCTGGGCAAGGCGCCGGCGGGGGCGACGACGAGCTAGCTCGCTACTCGACGTCGATCTCGATATACGCTCGACGCCGGGCGCGGCCGGTGAGACCGGAGAAGAGATCGGCCACCCGCATCTGCCAGCCGTACTTCGCCCGTAGTGCCCCGTGCGCCCGGTCGATCGCGGCGGGTTCCGCAATCAGACGCGCCGTCGCGGCGCGCGCCGCACCCTGGACGCGTCCCCGCGAATCCGACGGCGCGACGCGTGCCTTCGCCGTGTGGCGCAACCGCTTGACCTTCCCGGAGTCGCCCGTGGTGAACACGTAGAGCCTGGGGCCGGACGCGGCGAACCACACCGGCGTGGCCACTTCCGCGCCGTTGCGGCGGAAGGTCGAGAGACTGATGTAGCGATGGCGATCGAGGTCCGCGGCGACGCTCACGATGGGCTGATGGTACCATCCGGTCCTCGGTGAACGGCCGCCCGCCGGGCGGCCACAACGCGGAGGGCAGCGCATGGGAAAGCTCGAAGGCAGGATCGCCCTGGTGACCGGCTCGGGCCGTAACATCGGCCGCGCGACAGTTCTGAAACTGGCCGAAGAAGGCGCGCACGTGGTGGTCAACTCCCGCACGAACCAGGCCGAAGCCGAGGCGGTCGCGCGTGAGGCGCAGGCCAGAGGTGTCAAGGCCATCGCGGTCGTCGCCGACGTCGCCCGGAAGGACCAGGTCGACGCGATGGTCGCCCGCGCGATGTCGGAGTTCGGCCGGATCGACATCCTCGTCAACAACGCGGCGATCCGCCCGCACAAGCCCTTCACCGAAGTGACGGTGCAGGACTGGGAGGCGGTGCGGGGCGTCGTGCTCGACGGCGCCGTCTATTGCACGCGCGCGGTCATCGAGTCGATGGTCAAGAACAAGTACGGGCGGATCGTCTTCTTCACCGGCGAGGGCGCGTTCATGGGCGGCTCCGGACGCGCCGCAGTGTCCGCGGCCAAGATGGGCCTGGTCGGGCTCGCGCGCGGTCTCGCGTCCGAGTTCGCCGCGCAGAACATCCGGGTCAACGTCGTCTCACCCGGGAGTATCGACACCTCGCGCGCGAATCCCGAGTGGTACCAGGGACGAACGCCGAATGCCGCGGGGATTCCGCTCGGACGGCAGGGGACCGTCGACGAGATCGCTGCCACCTGCCTGTTCCTCGTCAGCGACGACGGCGGCTTCATCACGGGCCAGACCATTCACGCCAACGGCGGCGTCGCGTACTACTGAGCGCACGGGAGAGCACCGATGAAGCGCAGCACGGACCGGATCCTGACCACGCACGTGGGAAGCCTCGCGCGGCCCGACGAGCTCGCCGCGATTCTCCGGTCGAAGGACCGTGGCCAGCCGTACGACGGCGGGGCCTACACGAAGCTCGTGCGCGGCGCGGTGGCGGACGTCGTCCGCCGGCAGACCGAGGCCGGCGTCGACATCGTCACCGACGGTGAGCAGGGCAAGGCGAGCTTCTTCGGCTACATCGTCGAGCGCTTCAACGGCTTCACCCGCAAGCCCGCGCCCGCCGGCCAGGAGGGCAACCCCCGCGGCCCGAGCCGCGAGTATCAAGCGTTTCCCGACTACTACGCGTGGTCCGAGCGGATCGCCGAATGGGCGGGCGGACGCGGCGGCGATCGCAACCGGTACGGCGTCCACGTCTGCACGGGCCCGATCGGCTACAAGGGCCACGCGGCGGTCCGGACCGACGTCGAGAACATCGAGCTCGCGCTGAAGGGCCTGCGACACGAAGAGGTCTTCGTGCCGGCGATCGCGCCCTCGTACGTCTTCGCGACGCTCACGAACGAGTTCTATCGCACCGAGGAGGAGTACGAGCAGGCGCTCGCCGACGCGCTCCGCGAGGAATACCGCGCGATCGTCGACGCCGGGTTCGTGCTGCAGGTCGACGATCCGCGCCTGGTCACCCAGTACATGATGACGCCGGGCCTGAGCGTGGCCGACTGCCGGAAGTGGGCGGAGAAGCGGGTCGAGGCGATCAACTATTCGCTACGCGGGATCCCGCGAGAGAAGGTTCGCTTCCACACCTGCTACAGCATCGACGTCGGCCCGCGCGTCTACGATATGGAGCTGAAGGACATCGTCGACATTCTCCTGAAGATCAACGCCGGCGCGTATTCCTTCGAGGCGGCGAATCCGAGGCACGAGCACGAGTACCACGTCTTCGAGCACGTCCGGCCGCCCGACGGCACGATCCTCATTCCGGGAGTCATCAGCCACACCACGAACCTGGTCGAGCACCCGGAGCTCATCGCCGAGCGGATCGTGCGCTACGCCAGGATCGTCGGCCGCGAGAACGTCATCGCCGGCGCCGATTGCGGATTCGCCGCCTCCGGCATTCGATTCAACGACGTCCACCCGAGCGTCGTGTGGCTGAAGTTCGCAGCCATGGCCGAGGGAGCCCGCCTGGCGACCAAGCAGCTCTGGGGACGCGCGTGAGGCGATCCGCTCGAGCCTAGTCGCGCACGGCCTGCGCGGCGAAGCCGGCCAGCGCCTGCGCCAGGCCGGCCGGGTTCTCCATCTGGAGCGCGTAGTCGCCCTCGACGTCGACGACGACCGCGTTCTTCCAGCACCCGGCAATCTCCTTGGCCTGCGCGAGCGTCAGCTCGGCGGTGTGGCTGCCGCGCAGGATCACGACCGGGCAGGCGGCTCGGGCCGCGTACTTGCGCAGATCGTCCGCCATGTGGGCCAGGCCGACCGCGACGCGGACCTTGTCGTACTTCACCGCGACGCCGTTGGCCGTCGTGACGAAGTTGTGCTCGAGCCGGTGACGAAGCACTGATTCCTGGTCGCGCGGTCGGAGATTGCGCAGGTAGGCGAACGCCGCCTCCCGGGACGGGAATTCGGTCTGTGACTCGAGCATCCGGTGCGCGGCGTTCAGCACCTTGGTCGTTTCCTCGCGGGTCGGGAAGAAGTTGCTGGTGTGCGGGCCGCCCACCAACCCGAGCCCCTGGATCTCGTCCGGATAGACTGCCGCGAAGACCTGACCGACCCGACCGCCGAGCGACTGGCCGGCGACGATCGCCTTGTCGATCCCGACCTGGCGGAAGAACAGGTGCAGATCGTCCGCGTACTCCTCCGCCGAGTAATCGCCATCCGGCCGATCGCTGTCACCGTGACCCCGCTGGTCGAGCGCGTACACGTGGAAGGCCGAGCCGAGCGCACGAGCCGTCTCCTCCCACATCCGCCCATAGCCGGAGGAGGGGTGCAGCAGGACCAGATTGGGCCTGGGGCCGGGCCACTCGTAGTAGTGAAGCCGCAGCCCGTTCGACAGGGTGACGGTCTTTTCCTGGAACGCGCGCGAGGGTGAGCTCATCAGAGGACCTCGCCGAACACCCAGACGGCCAGCCCGAGCGGCACGAGCGGAACCGGCGTGGCCACACCGAGCGCTGCCACGACGAAGATGATTCCTGCGGCGATCTTGGTCGCGCGTCCGATGCCCATGGAGTCTCCTCCTCCTGATCCGGCGAGGCTGTGTCGAAGACGCATTATACTGAGCGCCCCGATGCTACCTCTACTCAAGCGAATCGCGCGATGGGTCGTGGCGATCGCGCTGATCGTGATCGGTCTCGCGCTCTCCATCCCCGGGGTGCCCGGTCCCGGCTTCCTGGTCATCCTGATCGGCATCTTCGTGCTCCTGCCCGAGAGCCGATGGCTGCGCAAGAAATACACGGCGCTCAAGCACCGCTATCCCAGGATCTTCAGCCCGATCGAAACGCGGCGGGCGCGGGCCCGCCAGGCGCGACACGCCGACCGCCGGTCGCGGCGCGGGTCGTGACGATGTCGCCCGCGCCGATGGCGCGCTATCATGCGCGGCGCACGCGGGCGTGATTCGCCCGCAATCGACACCAGGAGGCGACACATGGCACTGCAGGTGCGGCGAGTCATCACCGGCCACGACGGCAACGGCCGCGCGATCGTGAAGATCGACGAGGTCTGCAAGCACCTCGGCTCGGGCCGGCCGGGCGCGACGGCGGTCAACGTCTGGACCACCGAGGGCTTTCCAGCCAACAACGACGGCGCGGCCGACGAAGGCCTGCGCAAGGTCGGCACGACCCTGACGAAGGGGACGATCTTCCGCGTGATCGAGTTCGCGCCGGGGCTCGCGGCGCGCAATCATCGCACCGACTCGATCGACTACATCGTGATCATCTCGGGCGAAATCGACATGGAGCTCGACGATTCGGTCGTGCACCTCAAGGCCGGCGACGTAATGGTGCAGCGGGGCACGATCCACAACTGGGTCAACAACGGCGCCGCGCCGTGCGTGCTCGCGGTCATCCTCATCGACGCGAAGTCCGTCGAAGCCGGCGGCAAGACCCTGAACGCGATCGGCTAGCGCGTTACTCGATGACCTCGACCGCGCGCGCCCGGATCGACTGCGGCAGCGCGAGTCGGAGCGCTCTCGCGGTCCGGCCGTTGATGACGAGGTCGAGCTTCGTGGGCTGCTCGACGGGCAGATCCGCGGGCTGAGCCCCTTTCAGGACCCTGTCGATGTAGACCGCCGCGCGATGATACTGATCCGGGACGTTCGGGCCGTATCCGGCCAGGAGCCCCTCCTGGACATACGCGGTCGTGTTCGTGACGGTCGGTAGTCGGTTCTTCAGTGCGAATGCCGCGATCCGCTGGATGTCGACCGGCATGGTGCTCAGTGGATAGACCGCGATCGCCTCGGCACGTTGCCTCAGGGTGGCCGCGAAGCCCACGCCGAGATCGGTCGCGGTTCGAACATCGACCCGCTGTAGCCTGACCTTCAACAGGGTTGCCGTCGTCTCCATCGCGGCAAAGGCCGGGGTGTGGCTGGGATTCGTGGAATCCGTCCAGACCGCGACCTTCGAGATCCCTGGCGCAATCTCCTTGAGGAGCTCGATGTCCTTCTGGACGATCTCGTTGGCGTTCATCGACACCCCGGTGATGTTGCCCCCTGGCCGCCCCAGGCTGCTGACGAGCCCGCTGGCGACGGGATCACCGACGTACACCATGATGATCGGGATCGACTGTGTCGCCCCCTTCGCCGCCAGACTCGCAGGCGTACCCTCGGTGACCAGGACATCGACGTTCAGCTGAACCAGCTCAGCCGCGAGGTCCGGGAGTTGCTCCCACTTCCCGGGCGCGGCTCGGCATTCGATGACGAGGTTGCGGCCATCGAAATAGCCCAGCTCGCCGAGCCCGTCGCGCAAATCTTTCAAGCCGAGCTGCTCCGGACATGCGTAGTACCTCAGAAAGCCGATCCGGTATACCTTCGCCGCTTGCTGTGCCTCGGTCGTGAGCGGCACGAGAATGAGGCCGAGAGCGAGAATGAGCGCGAGCCCGATCAGGCGCATGTTGCCAGGGAGTCTAGCGAACACCAGAGGCGGCCGAGCGCCCCGGCCGGCACTGCACCGGGGCGCTCGGAACTACCGGCCATCAGATCAAATCAATCCGTAGAACTTTCCCGCATTCTCACACGTCATCTTGCGGGTGACGTCGTCGGGCAGATGCTTGAACTGCTCGGAGATGTACTTGGCCGACTCCGGCCATACGCCGTCGGGATGCGGGTAGTCGCTGCCCCACATCAAGGTCTCGACGCCCATCTCGTCGATCAGCTTGGTGCCGACGCGGTCGTACTGGAAGGTCGCCTTGCACTGGCGGCGCCAGTACTCGCTCGGCCTCATCTTGAGCGGCAGGTCCTTGTACTGGTCCTCGTACTCGAAGTCCATGCGGTCGAGCACGTAGGGGATCCAGCCGATGCCGCTCTCGCCGAACGCGATCTTGAGATTCGGATAGCGCTCGAAGACCGCGCGGCCCATCAGCGCGGTGAGGATGTTGGCGAGCGTCATCTGGAACAGGCACAAGCCGCTGTACATCAGCGCGCGCTGCGTGAGGCCCGTGTATTTCTCGCGGAGCGCCGGCGACACCGAAGGGAACGTGTGGAAGTGCAGCGGGATCCCGACCTCGTTGATGGCCGCCCACAGCGGCTCCCACTGGTGATGCCACATCGGCTCCATATCCCACGAGCACGAGAGCTCAATGCCCTTGAAGCCGAGCTTGGCGACCCGATGAACCTCGGCCACAGCGGCGTCGATGTCACCGTACGGCAAGTTCGCGAGCCCGATGTGCCGGTTCGGATAGTTGCGGCAGAACGCGGCCATCCACGTGTTGTAGATGCGCAGCATCTCGTTGGACGCTTCGATGTCCTTCAGCTTCGCGGCGGCCGCCAGGATGCCGTAGATGACCTCGGCGTCGACGCCGTCGCGGTCCATCTCCTTGACGCGCAGGTGCGGATCACCGGGCCGGCGAATGCCCTTCTTACCGTCCTCGTAGAGACCGGTCGAGGCCATGACGTCGACCCGGAGCTGCTTGCCGGGCTGGTACTTGGTGCCCGAGGCGCCCACGCCACCCGCCAGACCGAAGACAGCGCCGTTGTTGGCGACCCAGCGCGGGCCATCGGGCCCGTCGGCCACGTAGGGCATGCGCTCCTTCAGCTCGCGCGGCGCTTCCGAGACGAACAGGTCCGGCGGCAACCAGATCAGATCGAGGTGACAGTCGGCGGAGATTCGGTTGTAGACCATGGCGCGCCTCCCGTTAGGACTTGCACTGCAAGCTGTGCACGCAATAGTACCGCGCTATCGTCCGACCAGCGGCAGGCCCTCGCTTTGCCGGACTTCGTTGATGACCTCGAGCACGCGCGTGTGTAGCCCGGGGTACTCGATCCCAAACTCCTTGGCCAGACGGCTCCAGTCAACCAGGTAGTTGCCTGATTCCTCGCGGCCGCCTTCCTTGGCGAACGTGATCTGGGCGTCGGGCAGGAACCCGCGCACGATGTCCGCGAGCTCGCCGAGGCTCACCGGGATGCCGCCCGAGTTGTAGAGCGAATGCCGGGGCGCATCGGCCAGCAGGATGCGGGTGAAGACCTCGGCCATGTCCTCGACGTGGATCAGGAGTCGCATGAGGCCCTTGGCCGGCAGATGCACGGGCCGGCCGCGCGCGGCGTCGACCATGATCTGCACGTGATCGACCGAGCCGCGTACCTTGTCCGGCCCGGTGACGTTGGCGGGACGCACGCCCGTGATCGACATGCCGTAGTTCTTGATGTACTTCTTGGCCTGGAACTCGTTGAAGATCTTGTGCATCGCGTACTGGCTCGTGCCGTACGTAGGATCGTCCTCGGTGGCCAGCCGCTCGCCGAAGTTGCTCTGCTGCCCACTCACCGCCACCGAGCTCGCGTACACCACGCGCTTGACGCCGGCCAGCCGCGCGGCCTCGAAGCAGTTGTCCATCCCGAGGATGTCCAGGCGCATCACCTGGTGCGGGTTGCCCTCGCCGGCTCCGAGCCCGTAGGCCAGATTGATGAGCCGGTCCGGCTTCACGTCGAGCACGGTGCGCATCACGTCCTCGAACTGGGTGACATCGCCGCGGACGACCGGCGCGCCGACCGGCACGCCGGCGAACGTCGCGGCCCCCGGGTTCAGATCCATGCCGACCACTTTTTCGCCGCGCGCCACGAGGCGCCGGATGACCCGAGGGCCGATGAAGCCGGTCGCGCCGATCACGAGCACCGACATCGTCGCTAATCCTGCTTGGTCGACTGCCAGGCGATCATTCGCCAGTCCGCGCCGGCCTTCGCGTACACGGCCAGGTAGCGAACGGTGAAGCGATTCTCCTTGCCGTCGCGCTCGACGTGCATGTCCGACACGCCGTTGACGATGCCGACACTGCCGACGACCCGTACGCGCCGGTCGCGCGGCGCGATGCCGCGGTAGTGCGGCTTGCCGGCGCGAAGGTTCCCGATGTGCTCGGCCTTCGACTCCTGGCGGGCGGTGGAGTGCACGTAGATCAAGTCGTCCGCCAGTGAGGCGTCGAGCGCCGCCCAGTCCTCCTTGCGCATGGCCTCGAAGCGGCGGTCGTCAGCCCGAAGAACGTCGGTTTCCATCAGATCCTCCTTGAGAGGCGCGCCGCGCGCACCACTAAGCCCCCGCGGCGACGGGCGCGCGTCTGGCGCTCGTGCGGCACGCGGGGATCACGTGTTTGCCAAACATCTCGATGGATTGCATCGCGCGCTCGTGCGGGATCGTCTCGGTCTGCGTGATCAGGATGACCTGATCGACCCCGGCCTCCTCGTAGAGCTGAACGCCCTTGATGCAGCTCTCGGGGTCGCCGGCGATGATGATGCCGCGATCGCACAAGGTATCCGGGTCCATCTGGCCGAAGGCCGCGCGCGCGGCGCCCGGGCCGCTATCGAGCGAGATCCCGACCTGGGCGGCCTGCTCCTTGTGCGCGTCGTCCGACTGCCGGAGCCACCGGCCGAAGTCGGCCTTCAAGTGATCGGGCACGCCGCCCCACGATTCCAGGAGCTGCTCGTAGGCGTTGACGCGGTCGCGGATGTACGGCTTGTCCGGACCGAAGAACGTCTTGAGCGAGAGCGCGGCCAGCGCGCGCGCCTCGGCGTTGTTCTCGCCGCAGAAGCCGTGGACGTTGTTGCCCCAGTAGTCGTTGACGACTGCGCCCGCCGGCGTCGATTGCTTGACCCGCGTCCGATAGCGCTTGACGTGCTCGGCCAGGATGTTGGTGGCGAAGGTGGCCGAGGACAGGACGCCGATGCCATTGTCCGCTGCCACGTCGTAGCTCTCGGTCTGCGTGCACGCCAGGTACATGGGCGGGTGGGGCTTCTGATACGGCTTCGGCAACACGTGGCGCTTGGGCACGTTCCAGAAGGTTCCCTCGTAGGAAAACTCTTCCGATTGCCAGATACGCGGGATCATCTTGAGCGATTCTTCCCACATCGCGCGCGTGTTGCGCGGATCGATGCCCTGACCGATCTGCTCGTACGCATTGGACCGCCCGGTGCCGAATTCGAGCCGGCCGTCGGTCAGCTGGTCCAGCATGGCCGCCCGCTCGGCTGCATGAATCGGATGGTGCGACGGCAGGATGCAGACGCCGAAGCCGATCCGGATCCGCCGGGTCATCTGGCTCAGCGCGCCGAGCAGAACTTCGGGGCAGGGCGAGCCCGAGAAGCCGGTCAGGAAGTGATGCTCGACGAACCAGAGATTGTCGAAGCCAATCTTGTCGGCCAGCACGCACTGCTCGAGGGTTTCCTTGTAGAGCTTGTTCCAGTCGATGTCCGTGCCTTTGAACGGTCGCTGCGCCTCGTAGAGCAGGCCGAATCGCATCGCGGGTATCTCCTCGCGTCGTGCGCGCTGCAGGCCGTCGCGGGGCTGGGGCCCCGCCGGTCGAGGCGCGCTTCCGAAAAACGACTGAAAAGTGCCGTCATGCTATCACGTTGGCGGGGCGTCTTGACGGCGCCATCGGTCGCGGCATAGTCTCGCCGGCACCATGGAAGAACGCGTCGTCGAGGTTCCCACCGCGTCGGGCCGCATGGATATGTTCGTCACCCATCCGGAGCAGGACGGACCCTTTCCGCCGGTCATCATCTACATGGACATCTGGGGGCTCCGCGAGGAGCTGTTCGAGATCGCGCGCCGGGTCGGCACCGTCGGGTACTACTGCATGGTGCCGGATCTCTACTACCGGCAGGGCAGGGTGCGGCACGAATTTCGGGACGCGGAGAACCGGATGATCTCGCTCCACGCGCTCGACGAGGCGCGCCGGCAGCGCGTGATCGCGCCGGGACGCCGCCTCACGAACCAGATGGTCGTCGACGATACGGGTGCGATCCTGGACCTCCTCGGCCGCGGTGAGCCGGTGCGTGCGGGCGGCGTCGGCTCGATCGGCTACTGCATGGGCGGCCGTCACGTCCTGTGTGTCGCGGGACATTTCCCCGACCGCATGACCGCCGGCGCGAGCTTGCACGGCACCACGCTCATCAGCGACGCGCCCGACTCGCCGCACCATCTGGCCCGGGAGTTCCGCGGCGAGCTCTATTGCGGGTTCGCCGAGATGGATCCGTACGCTCCGCTGTCGATGGTGAAGGAGCTCGACACGCTCTTGCGTCCGTGCCCGATCGACTATCGGTATGCGATCCACGAGGGCGCCCAGCACGGCTACGCGCTCCCCAATCGCGATATCTTCGACGCGCGCGGCGCGGCGCGCGACTGGGAGCAGATCTTCGCGATGTTCCACCGGCGGATTCCGCCGTATCAGGCGTGAGCGCGTGGACTGGATAGAAGCGAACGGCGCGAGCCTGCGCTATGACCTGAGCGGCCACGGTCGCGAGACCGTCGTGCTGCTCCACGAGGTCGGCGGGTGCATCGAGAGCTGGAACGACGCGCTGCCGGCCTTCCAGGGGCGGTTTCGCGTCCTGCGCTACGATCAACGCGGGTTCGGCCTGTCGGAGAAGACGCGGGGCATCACGATAGACGGCATCGTGGCCGACCTGACGGCGCTGCTCGATGCCCTCGGTATTGCCGGGCCGGTGCACCTGGCCGGATGCGCGATGGGGGCGGCGATCGCGCTCGCGTTCGCCGGTCGCTACCCGGCCCGTGTCGGCCGGATCGTCGCGGCCAGCCCTGCGACGTGGGCCAACGCCGACCCGGCGGCGGCGCGCAAGCGGATCGACGAGACCGAGCGCGGCGGCGTGCGCGCGGTCGAGCCAGGGAGCCTCGCCGCCTCGTACCCCGAGGCGATGCGGGCGCTCGATCGGGCGCGCTTCGAGCGGTTCCGGCAGCGGTGGCTGGGCAACGACCCCGAAGCCATGGCGGCGATCTTGAGGATGTCGACCGATCCCGCGTTCGATCTGAGCTCGGATCTCGGGCGGATCACCGCGCCGACTCTGGTGATCGGCTGTACCCACGACGGGATCCGCACGCCGGCCATGGTGGAGAAGGTCGCCGCCCAGATTTCTGGAGCCCGGTACGTCGAAGCGAGATCGGGCCATTTCATGGCGGTCGAGACGCCGGACCTGTTCACGGATCTGGCGATCCCGTTCCTGACCGAGGGCGCGGCGGGGGCGAGGTGATGGGTGCTTCGGCCCCCGCGCTCGACTACAAGACGCTCGTGCAGGACGACCGCATCCACGCCTCGCTCTATACCGACCCGCGCATCTTCGACGACGAGATGGAGCGCATCTTCCGCCGCGGCTGGGTCTTCGTCGGGCACGAGAG
>Ga0075434_100005000_pt1 | contig 12033 bp, 9 predicted proteins | sample RhiMethybrSRZTD3_FD_75298 | JGI IMG/M metagenome (GOLD analysis project Ga0075434, IMG submission 75298) | Populus rhizosphere microbial communities from Tennessee, USA - Rhizosphere MetaG P. TD hybrid SRZTD3 | ecosystem: Host-associated > Plants > Roots > Rhizosphere > Soil | place: USA... | reverse complement strand
CTCGGAACGTCAACATGAATACGCCGATGCGGATCTCGTCGCCGTCGATGAGTTGCGCCCGCGCGGTCACCGTCTGGCCGCGCAAGTACGTGCCGTTCTTGCTGCCGAGGTCCTCGAGCGTGGCGCCGTCGGCCCGTATCACGATCCTCGCGTGATGGCGCGATACGGTGGGCGAGGTGAGCGAAATCGTCACCATCGGATCACGTCCGATCACATGCTCGCCCTGGGCGAGCGGCGTCTCCCGTCCGTTGCAAACGATCCAGGTGTTGATCGGTAACCCGGCTGATTCGTCGGTCTGCTGCGCGTCGGCGGCGAAGGCGTAGCCGTACGCATGCACGGTCCGGATGAAGCGCGCGTCGCGCCCGCGCTGCCCGAGCGCCTGCCGCAGCTCGCCGACCAGGCTCGCTAGCGTCGCGTCCGAGACGAACGTCGACGGCCAGAGTCGGTCGTGAAGCTCGCGCTTCGAAACGGCGCGCGGACGCGTCTCGACGAGCACGCAGAGGAGCTCGTACGCCTTGGGTGAAAGATGGACAGGTTCTTGATCGGGTCCGGCCAATAGCTGCCGCCGGTCCTCGTCGAGCGTGAACGGCCCAAACGAAACGCGACGGAGCATCCCCAGAATACTCCCGAAAAATTCCCCAAGCTCTCCAAAGACTCGAAGCGGCTGCGTTCGCAGATTAAGGCGCAAGGAGGGACGGCAATCCGCTGCCGGTCGCCGTCTTGCGCCAGATGCTGTACACCAGTTTTACCGCGTCGGGCAAGTATTCACACGTTCGCGCCGCATCGGTGGTCGCCGTGCTCGCGTGCTGGACAGCCGCGGGCGCGGAACCCGTCGTCGGATTCGAAACCGGTCTCGGTCGTGTTCGATCGAGCAACGTCGCGATCCTCACGATGCTCAGTGAAGGATCGGAACGGTCGCCTGCACTGCAGGCGCTCGTGGCCAGAATGAGCGGATCAGACGGCCTCGTGTACGTCGAATATGGTTATTGCGCGTTCGGCCATCTCAACGCCTGCGTGCTGCCGTACCTCGTCGCCGCACAGGGCCAGCGGTATCTTCGCGTCCTCATCTCGCCGGACAGCACACGGGTGAGCCCTGACCAGCGGCTCGCGCTCATTGCCCACGAACTGCAGCACGCGATCGAGATCCTTGATGACAGAGACGTCGTCGATGTGCTTTCGATGCAGACGATGTTTCGGCGTATCGGGATACCGCTCGTTGGAAGGGAAGGATATGAAACGACTGCCGCGCGTGCCGCCGGCGACAAGGTGTACGACGAACTGACGCGATCCAGCCGCCGTCGACGACGATCCGGCGGACGGCGAAGCGCCGGCTATTTTGCGCACATTGAATGCGTGCACCATATCGCGGTAGAACTCCCTACCGCTCTGTGGATAGGAGGGACAATCATATGAAGAAGATTGCGACGCGCATCCCTCTCGGGGCGATGGCCGTTGCGACGGTGGTGCTGATGGGCGGTCCCGGTCTCGCCGCCCCCGCCAGCGACAGCAACACTCAGGTCGCGAGGCTTTACGAGCTGCAGGCAGCCTTCCACGCGGCTCTCTCTGTCCGTGATCCGGTCAACGGCGACTCTGCGACTGTGATCACCCAGCGCATCCGCGACGCACTGTCGCTCTGGACGGACGACGGCTCTCTTACGCTGAACGTCCCCATCCCGGCCTTCGCGGGCAACTACGTCGGGAACGGCGACCCACAGAACCCTTCGACATGCCCGACGTTATCGGCGGACGCGTCGGCACGCGGGACGCTCTGTACTCTCTTCAAGTACGTAAGCCCCTTGTTCCAGCCTGCGAACAAGATCGTCACTCTCGCACCCGCGTACTTGACGCACTTCGACGTCCTTGGCGATACCGCAGCCGTCCACTTCCAAAACCACTTCTTTAATGTGGCACTCGGTGCCGACGGCAACCCTCTGTGGGTGTCCCGGGGGCACCAGATCTTCGAAGGCACGGCCAGGAAGGTTGAGGGTCGCTGGTTGTTCGCTCATAGTGACGTGACGTTGGCGACGCTGGTTCCTACGCCCTAGATGGCCCGATCACGAGCGTGGGCCTGCCTCCGGAGGCCTACGCTCGAATTCACGGAAGGAACGCCGACGGTGCCGTGCCAGACGGTTTGCGGATGAATGTTACAGTGCGGATGACTGGAATGATGTCATCCACGCTCATCGGCATCCCATCCTTCGTAGCGGCGGCCGCCATCTTTGCGGTGCAGGCTGGCGCACACGCGCCAATCGCTCAAACGACTTCATCAGTGTGGGGCGGTGTCTACGCTGCGGCGGAGGCCGATCGTGGAAAGGCCGCCTACGCCAGGCATTGCAGCCGATGCCATGGAGACGATCCCGTGAACGGCCGCAATCCGCTCTCCGGCGATCGTTTTGCCGAGCACTGGGAGTCGCGGACGCTCGCCGATCTGTTTCACCGCATTCGCGACACCATGCCGCCAGGGGACGCGTTCAGCGTCGGCGAAGCCGACAAGTTGGACATCCTGGCGTACCTGCTCCAGCAGAACGGATTCCCGGCAGGCCATGCCGAGCTGCCGTCTGACGGCGACGCGCTGGCGACAATCCAGATCACCGGGAAAAATGGGCCGATTCCGGTTCAGACGGGCACGGTCGTCCGGACGGCTGGCTGTCTCGAGCTGCGCGACGATCGCGAGTGGGAATTGACCAACGCGACCGAACCGGAGCGCACGGCACTCGGCGTCGCCCTGCCGGGGAGTGGCCGTCAGCCTTCGCCGCGATCCGGTGCACGGACGATCGTCCTGCTGAATCCGTTTCCCAGTCCGATCGCCCATCGCGGCCACCGCGTCGCGGCCACAGGATTTCTCGTACGACGCGCCGACGGCGATGCCGTCAACGTCGTCTCGATCGAGATGCTCGAGCCGTCGTGCGCGCCGTAGCGCCGGCTACGCCGCTGCGCGCGGCGCGAGCACCCCTCGGGGCTCGTAAGGCCAAGAATTTCATCGGCCACACGTCCAATCGCCACCCGGTACGGGCATACTGTAACCCTTAGATTGCAGGCGTCATGTCGCGGCGGAGGCACATGACTAAGCTCTTCCCTTTCGCGAGGGTGTTGACGGTTGGGTCCGGCGCAGCCGCGGCAATTCTCTGCGTTTGCCTCGAGGTGCACACGTCTGCACAGCAGGCACGCTCGGCCGCCGGTGCGGTCACACCCGCCTCGAGCCCCCGTCGTCTGGTCGATCGGTACTGCGTCACGTGCCACAACGAACGCCTCAAAACGGCAGACCTGAGGCTGGACCGGCTCGACGTCGACAACCCCGGGGCTGACGCCGAAGTCTGGGAAAAGGTCGTGCGCAAAGTGCACACGGGCACGATGCCGCCGTCCAACGCGCCGCAGCCTTCTCAGGATGACCGGCGGGCGCTTTTGACATGGCTTGAAACGTCGCTCGATGCAGCGTCCGCCGCCAGACCGAATCCCGGCCGCACGGACACGCTGCGCCGCCTGAACCGGACCGAGTATCAGAACGCCATCAGAGACCTGCTGGCTCTCGACATCGACGCCGCCTCGCTCCTGCCAGCCGATGACAGCGGTCACGGTTTCGACAACGTGACCGTCGGCGACCTGCCGCCGACGCTCCTGGACCGCTACATCTCGACCGCGCAGAAAATCAGCCGCCTGGCGATCGGCAGCACCGAGTCGTCGCTTCAGAGCGACATCATTCGCCTGCCGGCCGATCTCACGCAGGAAGATCATCTGCCCGGCCTGCCCCTCGGCACGCGCGGCGGCGTGTCGGTATCGCGCACGTTCGTCCGCGACGGCGAGTACGAGATTCAGGTCTGGCTCTCGCGCGATCTGGGCGGAAACGTCAGCGGGTTGCGGGAGGCGCGAGCGCACGAGCTCGTGGTGCTCGTCGATCGGCAGCAGGTCGCGAGCTTCAAAGTCGAGAAGCCCGCCGGCGGAGACGATACGCAGCTGGACAAGGATTTGAAAACGCGCGTCACCGTGTCTGCGGGCCCGCACGAGATCGGCGTCACATTCGTCCAGGACGGCTCATCGCTGAACGAGTCGCCACGGCAGCCTCTGCGCGCGCATTACAACGACAGGCGCAATCCTTTTGTCGCGCCCGCTATCAACCAGATTTCGCTGACGGGACCGTACGAGGCGAAAGGTGCGGAGAACACGCCGAGCCGCCGCCGCGTGTTCGTGTGTCGTCCCGAATCGGTGCCCGGCAAGGAAGAAGCCTGCGCCAGAACGATTCTCACCACGCTGATGCGGCGCGCGTATCGCCGGCCGATCGCGAAAGCGGACGTCGAGGGTCCGATGGCGTTTTATCGCGAGGGCCGGGCCGAGAAGGATTTCGACGCTGGAATCGGGAAGGCGTTGAGCGCGGTGCTCATCAATCCGGAATTCCTCTTCCGCGTGGAAAGCGAACCAAAGAGCATCCCCTCCGGCGGTGTCTACCGAATCAGCGATCTCGAGCTGGCATCCCGCCTGTCGTTCTTCCTGTGGAGCAGCATCCCCGACGATGAATTGCTCGCTGCGGCGATTGATGGCAGGCTCAGTCGCCCCGAGGAGCTCGAGAAGCAGACGCGCAGAATGCTCGCCGATCGGCGCTCGTTCAACCTCGCAACCAACTTCGCCGGCCAGTGGCTGCGCCTGCGCAATCTGGATGCGGTCAATCCGAACGTGAGCCTCTACCCGGACTTCGATGACAACCTTCGTCAAGCGTTCCGGCAGGAGAGCGAGCTCTTTTTCGACAGTGTGCTGCGCGAGGATCGCAGCGTGCTCGACCTGATCAAGGCGGATTACACCTTTCTGAACGAGCGCCTGGCCAGGCACTACGGAATTCCAGATGTCTACGGCAGCCGCTTCCGCCGCGTCACCCTGGGACCCGATAGCCATCGCGGCGGCCTGCTGCGCCAGGGCGGCGTGCTGGCCGTGACGTCGTTCGCCACGCGAACGTCGCCGATCATTCGCGGTGTGTGGTTCCTGGGCAGTATCTTCGGTGCGCCGTCGCCGCCTCCGCTCCCGAACGTGCCGTCGCTCGACGAGGGCACCGTGTCCGCCAGCCTTCCAATGCGCGAGCGGCTGGCCGCGCACCGCAACAATGCCGTGTGCGCGAGCTGTCACCGGACGATCGACCCGGTGGGCTTCGCGCTGGAAAACTTCAACGCCATCGGACAGTGGCGCGATCACGAGGCCAACGACGTGCCGATTGACGTGTCGGGCGCGCTGCCGGGAGCCGGCGAGCTGCACGGCGTGGCGGGCCTCGAAGACGCATTGTTGAAGCGTCCCGAGCTGTTTGTCGGAACGCTGACGGAGAAGCTGCTGACGTTCGCGCTCGGACGAGGCGTTGAGTACTACGATGCGCCCGCCGTCCGCACGATCGTGCGCGACGCCGGGAAAGATGGATTTCGCTTCTCGTCGCTCATCCTGGGCATCGTGAAGAGCACGCCGTTTCAAATGAGGAAGTCGTCATGATCATCACGAAAAAGGCGATACCCAGGCGCATGTTTCTGAAAGGCGCGCAAGCCGCGCTGGCGCTGCCCCTGCTCGACGCGATGATTCCCGCTGCAACGGCCCTCGCGAAGACGCCAGCGAGGCCGGTGCCGAGGCTCGGCTTCGTCTTCATCCCGATGGGATGCGATCAGACAAGGTGGAGTCCGCCGGGCCAGGCGAAGCTGACGGAGCTGTCGCCGATTCTGTCTCCGCTCGAACCGGTCAAAGACTATGTGACCGTGATGACGAACACGCGCCTGCAGAACGCGTATCCGGGCACGCATGACACATCGAACGCGGCGTTCCTGAGCGCGGCCTTCGCCAAGCACACCGAGAGCTCGGATTATTTTCTGGGCACCACCGTCGATCAGATCGCCGCCCGGCAGATCGGCCGCGAGACACAGCTGGCGTCGCTCGAGCTCGCGATGGACCTGAACCCGCTCGCGGGCGTCTGCAACAACGGGTACGCGTGCGTCTATACGAACTGCCTCTCCTGGTCGTCGCCGACCACCCCGCTCCCCTCCGAGGCGCACCCGCGCATCGTCTTCGAGCGCCTCTTCGGCGAGGGCGGCAACGCGGCCGCGCGCCGGGAGGCACTGCACAGCCGCGCCAGCCTGCTCGATTCCTTCAGCGGCGACGTCGCGCGGCTCAAGCAGCGCGTGGGCATCCCTGATCGTGTTCGCGTGGATCAGTATCTCGACAGCATTCGCGAGATCGAGCGGCAGATCCAGCGTGCCGAAGCCGCGACGAAGGATGACACGATGCCGGACCTGGATCGGCCGGTAGGCGTTCCCGCCGCGTTCGCGGATCACGCGAAGCTCATGTTCGATCTCCAGATTCTGGCGTTTCAGGCGGATATCACGCGCGTCGTCACGTTCCAGCTCACGCGCGAGCAGAGCAATCGCACCTACCCCGAGATCGGCGTGCCCGACCCGCATCACCCGACGAGTCATCACGGCAACGATCCCGAGAAAGTGGCCAAGATTGCGAAGATCAACACGTTCCACGTCTCGCTGTTCGCGGAGTTCCTCCAGAGGATGAAGGCGACTCCCGATGGCGACGGCTCGCTCCTCGATCACAGCGTGTATCTGTACGGAAGCGGCATGGGCAATCCCAGCCTGCACGATCACGAGAACCTGCCCATCCTCGTCGCGGGTGGCGCCGCCACGGGCTTGAAGGGCGGCAGGCATCTCACGTACGACAAGGGCCTGCCGCTGGCCAACATTCACCTGACGTTGCTCGACCGCGTCGGCGTTCGGCTCGATTCGTTCGGCGACAGCACCGGCAAGGTCGAAGACCTCTTCGATCCCGTCGCGCTTTGAGTCACGTGAGGAGACACGAGATGCATCGCCGAAGAATCGGTGGACTCCTTGTCCTGATCCTCGAACTGTCCGGTGCAGCCCTCGGCGCAGAGCGCGCGACGCTCGCCGACGCCGTGGAGCAACGCGACCAGGCGCGCGTCCGCACTCTCCTGCAGAAGGGCGTCGACGTGAACGAAGCGCAGGTGGATGGAACGACCGCGCTGCACTGGGCCGCGTACCACGATGATGCGGAGACGGCCGCGTTGCTGCTGCGGGCCGGCGCCCACGTCGACGCGGTGAACCGCTACGGCCTGCCGCCGCTGGCCGTGGCGTGCTCGAACGGGAGCGGCGACGTCGCGAAGCTGCTGCTGGCCGCCGGCGCCGATGCCAACGCCACGATGAAGGGCGGCGAGACCGTCCTCATGCTGGCGGCGCGATCGGGAAGTCTCGAGGCGGTGAGCGCGCTCCTGGCGCGCGGCGCCAGGCACGACCCGCGCGAGCGCCGCGGACAGACCGCCCTGATGTGGGCGGCGGCCGAGGGCCACACCGCCGTCGTCCGGGCGCTGATCGACGCCGGAGCCGATATCAACACGACGATCGATTCCGGGTTCACGGCGTTCTTCTTTGCCGTGCGCGAAGGGCACATCGACGTGGTGCGCGAGTTTCTGAAGGCGGGTGTCGATGTGAACGCGACCCTGCAGCGCGGCGACAGGAAGCCCGGAAGCTCTTCACCCTACAAGGCCGTCGCCAAGGGCACGAGCCCGTTGCTGCTCGCGGTGCAGAACGGCCATTTCGAGCTCGCGATCGCGCTGGTCGACGCCGGCGCCGATCCGAACGATCAGCGGACAGGGTTCGGGCCGCTCCACACGCTGACCTGGGTACGAAAGCCGGACTCGAGTGACGCCAGCGAACCGTCCCCGCCCGGGTCGGGCCGGATCACGAGCCTGCAGTTCGTGCGCGAGATCGTCAAGCGGGGCGCCAATGTCAATCTGCGTCTGGACAAGGGCGCGCCGAAAGTCCCCAACACGTCCTCGCGCGTCGGCACCGAGGGAGCGACGGCATTTCTCCTCGCCGCGGATCGCTCGGACGTTCCGTTGATGCGTCTGCTCGTGGAGTTGGGCGCCGATCCGCTCATACCGAACTTCAACCACACGACACCGCTGATGATGGCGGCCGGCCTCGAAACGACGGAGCCGCTCGAAGAGGCGGGCGAGGAACCCGAAGCGCTGGAAGCGGTGAAGATGCTGCTCGACCTCGGCGCCGACATCAATGCCGTGGACGACAACGGCGACACCGCCATGCACGGCGCTGCGTACAACCAGTACCCGCTCGTCGTGAAACTGCTCGCAGACCGCGGCGCCGATCCGAAGATCTGGAATCAACCCAACAAACAAGGGGTGACGCCGCTGTTCGCGGCCGAAGGCCATATCGGGCGGCTCCCACGGCCGGATCCTCCGACGGTCGACGCCGTGACGCGACTGATGCTGGCTGCGGGCCTCTCGACCGGCGGGCCAAGGCCGCCCGTCGTCGATATCTATGAGAAGCCAGCCACGCCAGCGCAGAAGCCGGTCAAACCCAATAAGCAGTGACGTAGTCTGGCGCCAAGCGGCGCAGCTCGGGCACCGCGATCCGTCGATCACGCTCGCGTAATGCGTCGTAGCGGATCGCGAGGATCTCGATTCGTTCGGGTCCTCCAGCGCCATCTAGCCCACAGGCGCAAGAGCCGCGAATGTGCGCTCGATCTGTTCAGCGGAGAGAAGGGATTCGAGCCAAGTCGCAGCGAGCGCCGCAAGCGCGAGCTGCGCGATGCCCTGGAATCACACCCGAGCCGCCAACGACAGAGCGCGAGCGAGAGAGTTGGCGGAGAGGGTGGGATTCGAACCCCACTAGCTCGTTGTGAATCAGCAACTTGCGCGAATTGCATTGCTGACAATGCCGTGGTTGCCAGCGTTCCCGCCGCGCATTGCACCGATTGCACCGACGGATGAGTTAGTCGGCTGACCGCGTCGGCGAAAGAGATCGAGGCGTGGGAGCGGCGGGCGCGTAGCGGATCGCATCTCGCGCGCCCGCCGTGACGGCGCCCACGCGGCCATGATTACCGCCTGGGAGCGGCGCTGCCGAGTGCGGCGCCGAACAGCGCCGCGGCTGCCGCCGGTCGTAACCGCGTGCTCATCGGTCCTCCATGGGGCGGATCGTATTTCGATCTTGCCGGAAAGCGATTCCATCGAATCCGCATCGAATCCCCACACCGTCGGCACGACTTCGGTGCCCGCGCCCTGTAGCCTGCACGCCTGGACGGAAGCGACTGCAAACGCGTGGCGGCGCGGTCCGTCGATGGAGGGATTATGACAAGCTCGCTCGCGTGGCGTCGTTCGATCGTGTGGCAGCAGGCATTCCTGCTGGCGGCCGTTCTTGCGTCGCAGGCACGGCCGGCGGTGGCCGATCAACTGCAGGCGGCGGCCGGCGCCCAGAGCCGCGACCAGGGGCGGCAGGCGCTGGCGTTTCTGCCCAACGAGGTGTGGATTCATCAGGGCGACAGCGTGACGTGGGCGTTTCCGACCGCCGAGCGTCACACCGTGACGTTCCTCACGCCCACCCAGCCGCGGCCGAAATTTCAGGTCGGCTGTCCCGGGCCGACGCCCGACGGGTCCCCGTACGACGGATCGTCGTGCGTCAACTCCGGCGTGTTGATGAACGGCCAGAGCTACACGGTGACCTTTCCCCGGACCGGAAATTACCGGCTCGTCTGTCTCGTGCACGTGTTCATGACCGGCGTCGTGCACGTGCTCGACCCGGCCGAGAATCTTCCGCACGATCAGGCGTTCTATGACGAGGAGCGGCGCGCCGAGCGCAAGGCGCTGCTGTCGGACGCGGAAGCGCTCGCCGACCGCGGCACGGAGATCGCGCGCCGCACGTCCGATACCGAAGTCACGGCCGGCATCGCCGACGTCGTCGCGACAGGCGGCGGGCTGGACGACTCGTCGGTCATGCGCTTCCTTCGCGAGGAGATCGAGGTGCACGTCGGCGATACGGTCGAGTGGACCAATCTCGCGCCCGGCGTGAATCACACGGTCACGTTCGGAACGGAACCGGCCGATCCGTTCGCGCCTCCGTCTTCCAACGTCACGCCGGATGCCGACGGCGCGCTGCATGCGGTTGTCGCGTCGCCGACCGACTCGGTGCACTCCGGGCTCTTCGGCCCGGCGCCGGGCGAGCGGCCCGGCATCCCGCAGGCGCCGCTGGGCGTCACGCGGTTCCGCGTCACCTTCACCGCACCGGGGACGTTCCGCTACATCTGCGCGCTGCACGACGAGCAGGGCATGGTCGGAACCGTGGTGGTGCGCCCGTGACGCGCGGGTGGTCCTGGGCATCGATCGTCGTCGTCCTCGTAGGCGCGCATGGCGCGCCGATCGCGGCACGGCCGTCGCCGGCGCGCGCCGCCGATCCGCCGCGCGTGCAATCGCCGGCAGGTCCGTACCTCGGCGGTCTCGTCACGCCCGCGCTGCCGAAGCCGCACTTCACGCTGACCGACACGGAGGGCGCGCCGTTCGACTTCCGGGCGAAGACGCAGGGCTACGTGACGCTTCTCTTCTTCGGCTACACGCGCTGTCCCGACGAATGCCCGCTGCACGTGGCGAACGCGGCGAAGGCGCTCGACACGCTGCCGGCCGACGTGCGCGCGCGCATCAAGCTCGTGTTCGTGACGACCGACCCGGCGCGCGACACGCCGCGCGTCCTGCGCGCCTGGCTCGATCGCTTCGACGCGCAGTTCGTCGGGTTGACCGGCAGCGACGCCGCAATCGAGGCGGCGCAGCGCGCGGCAGGATTGCCGCCGGCCAGAAAGACGGCGCGCGCCGGCGACGACTACGCCGTCGGACACGCGAACGTCGTGCTCGCGTACACGAAAGACAACCTCGCGCATCTGATGTATCCGGGCGGCGTGACCCGGCAGGACTGGGCCCACGATCTGCCGCGCCTCGTCGACGAAACGTGGTAGCCGCGGCTTGCTGGAATCCGCGTCGCGGGAGCGGTCCGGATCGGACCGCCGCTGGCCCGGAGACGACGTGACGTTTCGGTTCCGTCCGTTCGCGCTCGACTCGAGTACGCGCCAGCTGCTGCGCGGCGGCGCGAACGGCCGAGGTTTGCTCGCGATGTTTTCATTGGGGGGAATCATGAGGCGATTTGTTTTGACTCTACTGTGCGTGCTCGGATGCTATACAGCGACCAACTATAGTGCGCCTCACACAGCTGAGACATTTGGCGATTGGTCTGCGCCCGTCAATGTCGGGCCGCCAATCAACACGACTTACAACGACAACTATGCTGTTCTTTCCAGGGATGAATTGACGATGTATTTCACGTCGGATCGTCCCGGAAGCCTGGGAGGAGACGACCTGTGGTTTGCCACACGCGAATCTGTCGACTCGCCCTGGCGAGAGCCGCAGAATATGGGAGCGCCAATCAATACCACCTTTACCGACTCGTTACCGTTCCTGTCCTCCAATGAACACGTTCTGTACTTCTACAGTACGCGTCCGGTCGGGAGTTGTGGTTCACCCGGCCCGGGTGATATCTGGATGACTCGACGTCGGAATAAGCACTCGGACTGGGAGGAACCTATCAACCTGGGTTGTGATCTCAACACGTCCGCAGACGAAATTGCACCGGCATTCTTCAAGGATCCGGAAACCGAACAGGCTTGGCTCTTTTACGGCAGTAATCGCCCTGGAAGCGCCGACTACGATGTGTATGCAAGCCCTCTGGCAGATCATGGCGTAGCCGGTCCTGGAATACTGGTTCCCGAATTCAGCAGCCCGGGACGCGATACTCGAATCTTCATAAGGAAAGATGGCCTGGAGGCGTTCATCACATCAAACCGCCCAGGCGGACAAGGAGGCATTGATATCTGGACCTCGACGAGGCAGACAGTGTCTGACGCATGGTCGGTACCCACAAACCTAGGAATTCCGGTGGATAGCTCGTCGAATGACGGTTCGCCGTGGCTTTCGAAGGACGGGACGACCCTCTACTTCTTTTCCGATCGTCCCGGTAGTCTCGGAAAGAGAGATATCTGGTATACGACCAGAGTAAAGCTGCGAGAATAGCATCGACCCGCGACCCTAGCAGCCATGAGTGCCGCGCAACTGATGCTGTCGCTGCGGACGCGGGCACAGGATCCGCGGTGACACCAGACGCCGCATTCTCGGAACGTCGTGCTCGCGTACACGAAAGACAACCTCGCGCATCTGATGTA
>Ga0075434_100004999_pt1 | contig 12035 bp, 7 predicted proteins | sample RhiMethybrSRZTD3_FD_75298 | JGI IMG/M metagenome (GOLD analysis project Ga0075434, IMG submission 75298) | Populus rhizosphere microbial communities from Tennessee, USA - Rhizosphere MetaG P. TD hybrid SRZTD3 | ecosystem: Host-associated > Plants > Roots > Rhizosphere > Soil | place: USA... | reverse complement strand
CAGCTGATCCAGGCCCCGCACCGGCGGGCGCGCCGGCCGGCGGCCGCGGCCAACGGGCCACGTTCCTGCCGAACAGTTTCAAAGTTCTCGTCGTAGGAAAGTGAGGCGGTTTTGATGTTCAGTCTGGTCCAATTCGCGATCCTCGCTCTGGCGCTGCAGAACACGCCCTCGGTTCAGTTGGTCCAGCCGCAGGGACCGGCTGCTCCTCCGATTGTTGTCACGCTGCAAGATGCACTCGACCGCGCAAAAAGCAACGATGTCCCGCTTCAAACGGCGATTACCGATGCGCTGGTTGCACGCGAGGATCGTTTTCAGTCCAGGGTGGCTCTTCGTCCGAGCGTGAGCAATTCAACGCAGTACCTCGGCACGCAAGGAAACGGTACGCTGCCCAGTGGCCGGTTTGTAACGAACGACGGCGTGCACGTGTATCGCGAATGGGGAATCGCGCATCAGCAAGTCAACGCTGACACTTTACTCAAGACCGGAGTTCACCGGGCCACAGCGGCCGAGGCTCTGGCAAATGCACGCGTCGAAATCGCCCAGCGCGGTCTTACGGTAACGGTTACGAGGAATTACTACGGACTGGTTGCTGCGCAGCGTCGTTATGCCACGGCACAACAGGCGGCACAAAATGCAGCGCGTACCCTGCAGATCAGCCAGCAGCAGGAGCAGGCCGGCCAGGTTGCGCACAGCGATGTCGTGAAAGCCGAGATTCAGTCCGAGCAGCAGAACCAGGCGCTGCAGGAAGCAATGCTCACCATGGAAAATGCGCGGTTGAGTCTTGCCGTGATTATTTTCCCAACTCTGAACGAAAACTTTACGGTTGTTGATGATCTCGATTCTCCCAAACCGTTGCCGCCATTTCCCGATATTCAGACGATGGCGGAACGCGAGAACCCAGACGTTCGTGCAGCCAGCGAGGCCGTCAGGCAGGCAACATTTGATGTGCGGGGAGCGCGAAACGCTCTATACCCGAATCTTGTCGTCGACGGCATCTACGGTATCGAAGCAAACGCCTTCGCGCTTCACAGCACCGTAGCCGCTTTTCCGCAAGCTGGACCTCTGCCGAATCTTGGATATTTCGTAACGGCAAATCTGACCATACCGATCTTCGACTGGGGAGCTCTGCGGAGCAGAGTGCGACAGGCCCAGGCGCGCGAACAGCAGGCACGGGTACAACTCAGCCAGACCCAGCGCCAGGTCATGAGCAATCTGTATGCTTTTTACAACGAAGCCGCTGTTGCCCGCGATGCCGTCGACCGGCTGCGGCGCGCGGCCGATCTGTCTGCTGAAAGTCTGCGATTGATTTCGTTGCGCTACCAGGCTGGCGAGTCCACGATACTTGAACTGGTTGACGCTCAGAACACATTGACTCAGGCGCGCAATGCGTACGACGATGCGCAGAACCGGTATCGAGTTGCTGTAGCGCAGTTGCAGACTATTTCGGGAAGTTTCTGATGATGTTTAAACGGATCTTACCAGCACTGTCTGTAGCCCTCCTGGTGTGGGGCTGTTCCTCAAAGACTGCAACTGAACCTGAAACGGAACCCGTCGTCACCGTTGACGTGGCTCCCGTCCTCAGTTCATCGATTCAACAAAAGGTCGGCGCCGATGCTGTCCTCTATCCGCTGCAGCAGGCGGCGATCATTCCGAAAGTTCAGGCTCCCGTGAAGAAATTTTACGTGGAGCGCGGCACGCCGGTTCGCGCTGGCCAATTGCTGGCGGAACTGGAGAACCAGGATTTGGCCGGGGCCGTGGCCGAGGCTCGAGCGGCATACGATCAGGCCGACGCCAATTACGAAACCACCGCGAAGGCGACCGTACCTGAGGAAGCTCAAAAAGCCGAGCTCGATGTGAAAGCTGCAAAGGATACGCTGGACAATGCGCAGAGGCTTTATGACGCACGTCAGAAATTGTTCAAGGAAGGAGCGATCGCGGAAAAAGACGTGAAGGATGCGCAGGTCGCACTCACGCAGGCTCAGAACCAATACGACATTACGCGAACGCACCTTCAGGCCGTGCAGCGAGTCAGCATGGATCAATCGATCAAGGCCGCGGCCGCCCAGCGCGACGCCGCAAAGGCCAGACTCGAAAGCGCACAAGCGCAGCTGAGTTATTCACGGATCACGAGCCCAATTAACGGCGTTGTCACAGACCGCCCGGGCTTCGCCGGGGAGATGCCTGCGAGCGGCGCTCCGCTCGTTACGGTCATGGACGTTTCTCAGGTGATCGCCCGGGCGCATGTCTCCCAGCGGGATGCCGCACAGTTGAAAGTCGGAAATCCAGCGAACATTTTTCCGTTGGACGGAAGCGCTCCGGTTGCAGGAAAGGTCACAATCGTGAGTCCGGCACTCGATGGGGCGAATACCACCGTCGAGGTATGGATACAGGCGCCGAATAGGGGTGCCGTCCTGAAGCCCGGAACCAGCCTGCGCGTTGAGGCCATTGCAAAGACGGCTGCGAATGCACTGGTCATTCCAGAGGAAGCCGTGCTGGCCCGCCCATCGGGAAGTACCCTTGTGATTACCGTCGACTCGGAAAACAAACCCGAAAAGAAAACTGTCATGCTGGGAGTTCACGATGCGGGAATGGTCCAGGTACTCTCAGGACTCATGAGCGGCGACCGTGTGGTGACCGCGGGAGTCTTCGAACTCGACAAGCTGGACGAAAACGTTCTGACCAAGACGAAGCTGCAGATTGCACCTCCCAAGGAAGAAGAAGAGGAGGACGAACAGTAAGAGCGGGATCTGTCGCTTTTATCGGTTTTGAAGTTTTTCTATGCCATCTGAAAATTCCGAGAACTACTGGTTCTCCCGCCACTCCAAATCCATCGCCTTTCTCATTCTTGTATTGACGATCGTCGGAATCTACGAAGCTTTTACGATCCCCATCGAAGTATTCCCCAAGACGAATTTTCCGCGAATCATCATCGGCGTCGATAACGGAGTCATGCCGATCGAGCAGATGGAAGTAACCATCACGCGTCCACTGGAGCAAGCGATCACTCAGGTTCCGGGCCTCGAATCGGTACGTTCGAAAACGAGCCGCGGATCCGCGGAGATCGATCTGTCCTTTAATTGGACCGTCGACATGCTGGAGACGCTTCACCTCGTCGACGCCGCAGTGTCACGTGCCCAGTCGAGCCTTCCACCGACGGCGCAGGTCCAGACGCACCGCATGGATTTTTCCAACCAGGCCCCGATCATTGGTTACAGCCTGACTTCGGACAAAGTTTCGCAGACGGAACTGTGGGAGCTCGCCACATACGAAATCAAACCGCGCCTGAACCGGCTGAACGGCGTCGCAAGCATTCTCGTGCAGGGTGGGCAGGAGCCCGAATTCCACATCATGGTGGATCCCGCAAAGATGTTGCGGGCGCAAGTCAGCGTCATGGACATCCTCAACGCGGTGAACCGGACGAATCTGATCGACTCACCTGGACTGCTTACTCAAAACCACCAGCTGTTCCTGGGACTTGTAACCGCACAAGCTCGTGGACCCGAAGACCTGGGCAATATCGTCATCAAGAACGCGAACAACGTGCCGGTGCGTGTCGATGATATTGGAAAGGTTGAACACGGCATCGCTCCTGTGTACACAGCCGTTATGGCGAATGGCCATCGTGCGGTGCTGGTGAGCGTGAGCCGCCAGCCGGAAAGTAATACGGTTGTGGTGGCGGACGAAGTGCACAAGGAAATACAGAGCATTCGCTCTACCCTCCCTGCGGGTATCGATGTGCGGCCGTTCTACGATCAGTCGAACATCGTCAATGCCTCGATCGCGAGCGTACGTGATGCAATCATCATCGGACTCTTTCTTGCGGGTTTGATCATCTGGCTTTTCCTGAGGGACTGGGGAACGGCGGTCATGACCGGCCTGGTCGTCCCGGTGACGATGGTCGTCACTTTCATCGCCATGAAAGTCCTGGGGCAGAGCTTCAACCTGATGACGCTCGGTGGCCTGGCTGCAGCGGTTGGACTGGTGATCGACGACAAGATCGTTGTCGTCGAAAACATAACGCTTCACCGTGACGCCGGTGAAGGACCGCTCGAAGCGACCGCAAGCGCGCTGCGGGAACTCACTGTTCCCCTGATCGGTTCGACACTCACACCAATCGTAGTGTTCCTGCCGCTCATAACGATTACCGGTGTCACCGGAACATTCTTTGGCGCTCTGGCCATCGCCATGAGCGTGTCGCTGCTCACGTCGCTCGTCCTTGCCCTCGTCTGGACGAGCAACCTCGGCACGCGCCTGATTCGGCGGGGAAAGACTGCAAGAGCTGAACATGTCGATGCTGCGGATCTGTCTGCGGCGGAAGAAACTCGCCGGCTGATGGCGGCGGAGGAGGAGTCCCTGACGCATGGATTCTTCGGCCACATCCTTCGGTTTTATGAGCGATGGATGAGGCGCGGCCTGGAACATCCAGTCTTCGTCGTTGTGTTTTGCGCCGTCCTTATCGGGGTTTCATACGTGAGCTATGGCGCACTCGGCAGCGATTTGCTTCCAGCATTTGATGAAGGCGGGTTCATTCTCGATTACGTCATGCCGCCCGGCAGTTCACTCCAGGAAACTAATCGCGTTCTCAACCATGTCGACGAAATCATCCGGTCAACTCCGGAAGTTGAGAGCACTTCCCGGCGCACCGGATTGCAACTTGGTCTTGCAGCGGTAACTGAGCCGAATACCGGTGATTTTTCGGTCAAGCTCAAGGATGATCGCAATCGCGGTATCGACGACATCATCAGCGAGGTTCGGCAGAAGGTCACGACCGCAGAGCCGGTTCTCGATGTCGAGTTCATTCAGGTTCTGCAGGACATGATCGGCGATCTGACCGGCGCGCCTGAGCCTGTTGTGGTGAAACTTTTCGCACAGGACGCGGATCTCCTGACCACATGGGCCCCGCGCGTGGCAGATGCCCTGTCGGCGATTCAGATCAATGGGCAGAAGCCTGTCGTTGACGTCGCCGATGGGGTGGAAAACTCGACCAGCGGACCGGCTGTTGTCTTCAACATCAAGCCCACCGAGGCTGCCCGTGTCGGTTTCGGGGTGGACGATCTTGGCGCGATCAGCACAGCGATCATTGAAGGCGAGCCCGCAACGACGCCTGTGATCTTGAATGAGCGTCCGTACGCGGTCCGCGTGAAGTATCCCGAATCGAGCCGAACCTCGGTTGACGCGATCAGCAATACGATGCTCGTCAATTCCAATGGGCAGACTTCGACACTTGGGGCTCTGGCGAACATCACTGAGTTGCCAGGTCAGACTGAAGTCCTCAGAGAGAATCAGCAGCGCGATATTCAAGTGACTGCACGCCTGGAAGGCGTCGATCTCGGTACAGGAATAGCGGCGGTACAGAAAACCATTTCGGATTTGAAACTGCCGTCATCGATACGCGTTGAGTATGGCGGAACATATCAGGAGCAGCAGAAGTCATTCCGCGATCTTGTCGTCGTGCTGATGCTCGCGGTCGTCCTGATTTTCCTGGTGCTCCTTTTCGAATTCCGCTCGTTCACCGCGCCCGTCGCGATTCTTTCATCCGCCGTGCTTTCGACGTCAGGAGTGTTTCTCGCCCTCCTGATTACGCGAACTACCTTCAATGTGTCGTCTTTCATGGGACTAATCATGGTCATCGGCATCGTTGCGAAAAATGGAATTCTCTTACTCGATGCCAATCACAAATTCCGAGCGGCCGGTTTTAGTCCAGAGGAAGCAATGATTCAGGCAGGCCGCCGCCGCTTGAGACCGATCGTCATGACCGCACTGGCCGCCGTTGCCGGCATGCTGCCGCTGGCGCTCGCGGTGGGAGCAGGATCCCAAATGCTCCAGCCCCTCGCAATCGCGGTCATCGGAGGGATTTTGATTTCGATGGTGTTGTCGTTGATTATCACGCCTGCGATGCAGTTCTACCTGAGCTCTAAGAACCACACGCTTGTCGAAACGTTGAAGCCGACAGGTACCCACGGGCGTTAGCCCCAATTCCGCCCCAGGTTGAAAAATTTTCGTTCACGCATAAGCTGTACCTATGACCACCTTACTCGATGCTTATTCCGAAGCTGTTGTTGCGGCCGCCGAGCGCGTTAGTCCATCTGTCGTCAAAATCGAAGTTCATCATCAGAAACAACGCGGCGGTTCCGGTTCAGGTTTTGTTTTCACCCCGGACGGATTCATCCTCACGAATAGCCACGTTGTGCACGGAGCCGAGAACATTGAAGTTACGTTGTCCGACGGCCAGAGTTTCAAGGCGGATAGAGTCGGCGACGATCCCGACACGGACCTTGCCGTCGTCCGGATTACCGCGCCCAATCTCGTTCCCGCGGCGCTCGGCGACTCTCAAACCATCAAAGTGGGCCAACTGGTTGTTGCCATCGGAAATCCTTACGGTTTTCAGTGCACGGTGACTTCAGGCGTCATCAGTGCGCTTGGCAGATCTTTGCGCTCACAGTCAGGCCGGCTGATCGACAACGTCATTCAAACCGACGCCGCTTTGAATCCCGGAAATTCCGGCGGACCACTGGTCACGTCGCAGGGTGAAGTCATTGGGGTAAATACTGCCGCTATCCTTCCAGCTCAGGGCATCTGTTTTGCGACTGCGATCAACACCGCGAAGTTCGTGGCAGGCCGCCTTATCAAGGATGGAAAGATCCGGCGCGGTTACATTGGTGTCGCGGGCCAGAATGCGCCGTTACCCAGACGTCTCGTCCGCGGGCACAACCTCGCGGTTTCGAGCGGAATCTTTGTCGTAAGTGTGGAGCCGAACAGTCCTGCGGTTCGGGCAGGCCTTAAAGACGGCGACATTATCGTTGATTTCAATGATTCGCCTACGCCCGATATCGATGCGCTGCACCTTCTTCTGACGGATCATCAACCCGGCATACGCGCACCCCTCACTATTCTCCGAGGCACTGAGAGGCTCACTCTGTGGGTCCATCCGATCATGCTATGATCGATGACCAGGGCGATGAGAATAAGTTTTTCGCGAGTATTGCCCTCCATCCTGATTCCAACGTTACTGCTGGCCGCGTGCGGCCGCGCATTGACGCAAGTCGAAGCCTTGCCTGCTTTTTCAACAAAAGATATCGAAGCCGATGTGCCGCCTGAACTGCGCGGGACGGGAGTACGTCGAGTCCGGGCGGTAGAGATCAACCTAGGCCTTTTCAGCGGCCCGGTGCCTAAGACAACTCGATTGAATTTTTTTCCAAATGTCACTCTCGACGTGGTTTGGACCAGCACAGAAGAGGTCCAACGCCCGTCCGGTATCGTTTGGAGTGGCACGGTGATAGGTTTTCCTCTGAGCCAGGCAACACTGGCAATTTCCAGTCGAAACGTCACGGGAAATATCAGTCGTGGTGACGGCTGGATATATCAGATTCGCACCGCCCCAGATGGACGGTGGTGGGTACGCGAGATTGATCAGAAGGAGTTTCCCCGGGATGCCGCCCCGGTGGTTCCCGAACGAAAATGATACGAAAAAACCTGATTTTCGTGGTTCTCTCGCTTTTTCTGCTTTCGTTCACCACAACCGGTACCCGGGCGCAGACGCGGATCCCCCAACATTTCATGCGCGAGCGCGGGGTGAAGCGGATTCGGGCGTTTGATGGAGCGAAGCTTCCGGCTATAAGCCGGTCAGCCTCGGATCAATACTTCATACAGCAATCCATCTCTTCAATTCCGCAGAGCATGCAGGTTGAGTTGTTCGATGGCACATCGATCACCGTTAACCTTGACCATGTGGAACGGCAATCCGGAAATAGCGTTGCGTGGTCCGGAAGAGTGGAAGGTACACCGCTCGGTAGCGCGACCTTTGTTCGTTCCGGAAATTCTCTGATCGGTTCACTCTCACGAGGCGACGGAAAAATATATCAGGTTCGAACGGAAGACGATGGAACACAGTGGATGGTCGAAATCGACCAGGCGGCATTTCCTTCAGCCGACGAACTCGAGTCAGCCTCTTTTCCGCCGGCGTTCCCCGAGACCTCTGTCCCGGGAGGAACTGCCGGAGACGATGGATCGGCGATCGACGTCATGGTGTTGTATACGCCCGCAGCTCGCGTGGCTGCCGGCGGTTCGACGCAGATGCAGCAGCTTGTCCAGTTGGGTGTCGCGGAAACGAATGCCGGATATGCCAACAGTGGTGTCGTGCAGCGCGTGCGCTTGGTCTACAGCGGCGAGGTGAATTACACCGAAGCCGCCGATTTCAGCACGGATCTGAATCGACTTTCGAATTCCGGTGATGGTTACCTCGATGAGGTTGCAAACTTACGGAACACCTACGGCGCGGATCTCGTCAGTCTTTGGAGAGCCCCGAATTCGCAGGTGTGTGGCCTGGCCTGGTTATTGGATCGGGTCGACCTGTCTCCATCCGCACTTTCAATGTACGGCTTCAGCGTAGTCGCTGAAGATTGCGCGACAGGCTATTACTCTTTCGGCCATGAGATGGGCCATAACATGGGCGCTGATCACGCCAAGGACGACAACGCACCGCATGGTCCTTATGCATATGGTTCCGGCTATAAACAAACGACCGGTACTAGATGGCGAACGATCATGGCTTACGACGGGAGTTGTATCTGCCCGCGAATTAACTTTTGGTCCAATCCAACGGTGCTGTACAACGGATTGCCTGCCGGCGTCGATCCCAACTCCGGGCAGAGTGCGGCGAATTACCAGGTCCTGAACAACACGCGAACGATTGTGGCGAATTTCCGATCATCGATAACCAGTGGAGGACCGTTCACGGATGCGATCGGACCGCAGCTGATAATCACAAGCCATGCCAACAATCAAACGGTCTCGACCAGTTCGATAACAATTTCGGGAACGGCAACCGACTCGGGACGGGGGGACAGCGGGATTTCGTCCGTTACGGTAAATGGTGTTCGTGCGACCGGCGATACCGCCATCGGTTCAGGAACAGCCAGCTGGACCCGCGCAATTACTCTTTCGCCGGGCACAAACACCATAACAGTCCTTGCGAAGGACAACAGCGCTGCTCAGAATTCAACGACTTTGACGATCACGATAAATTTTGGCACGCCCGTATCTTCCAATACATCGCCGACCGCGAGTACATATCATGTATTTCCGCAATTCGCTGACGGACAGTTTGGCGACGGCAGTTCGTTTCGAACCACCCTCATGATCGCAAATCCGAGTTCCACCGCGGGTACCAGCTGTACGATGCAAATGCGTGGATTTACCGTGCCCGAATTTCCAACCAGCTACACGCTTGGCGCGGGCGGCTGGGTTATTTTGCCTACAAGCGGTACTCAAAGTTTTGTATCCGGATATGCAACACTGTCGTGTTCTGCGGACGTTGAAGCGCAGCTGCTGTACTCGTACTACGCACCAAATGGCGTAAAGATTTCGGAAGCTACCGTCTTTTCGTCGCCCCCGTCACCCGCACTGACTTTGCTTTCGGATGAACGCGACGGAGCACGTTTCGCGATTGCGATCGCGAACGATTCCGATCGTAGCGTCACATACACGATCTATGTCAATGGGTCCGGTTTCAATATCAACCGACAAATTCTCCTGAACGCACGGACTTCGATGAAAGGCTTTCTGAGTGATCTTGTCAGTGGTGTTCCTGCAAATTCGATTACGGCAGTGACGGTCGTTGCTTCGAACACAGACTCAGGCAGCGTTATCGGTTTGCGTCACACAGGCGGCATTTTTACAACCATGCCCGCTAGTCCCTTGAATTCCGTAACGCGGGCCGCGTCCAACTATCACATCTTTCCGGAGTTCGCGGACGGACGATTTGGCGATGGCACGTTTTACCGCACATCGCGGCTTTATGTGAACCCGAGCAGCACTCTAACGGCTGACTGCACGGAACGATTGCGACCAAGCATTGCCGTTTCACCGTTCACTATATCCACCAGCACATCGGTGATTGGACGGACGAGCGGTACTCAGAATTTTCAATCCGGCTACGCGACGCTTACGTGCACCGGCGCCACTGTTTACGCGCAAGCTATATACTCCTTGTACGCGCCGAACGGTGTGAAGCTTTCCGAAGCCACCGTATTTTCGTCCCCCTCCGTGGCGCGCTCGCAAATCCTCGCCGATAACCGCGAAGGTGCGCGCGTCGGTATTGCCATTGCGAACGATTCGGACCAGGTGAATACGTATACGATCACGGCGTACGACGCCAGTGGCGCGAACGTCGGCTCGACCAGCAGGACTTTGCAACCCCGGGCATCGATCGCCGACTTCTTGGATAACTGGATACCAGGTATTCCTGCGAATTATTACGGGCAGGTGATTGTGGAGTCCACGACGGGCGGAATGGCCAGTGTCATTGGCCTCCGTTTCACTGGGGCTGCGTTCACTACGATTCCGGCGACAATCCGCTAGCCTCCCCTCCCATGCTATATTTCTCGGCGTCATGCGCATCCTGATTGTCGAAGATGACGTCGATTGCAGCGAGATGTTGGGCGAACTGCTTGAACACGGCGGTCACCAGGTAGTCGGTGCCACAAACGGCCTCGAGGGTTGGGAAAAGTTTCAGGGTGGCGATTTCTCTGTACTCATCTCCGACTGGGTTATGCCCGAACTCGACGGACTCGAACTGTGCCGGCGCATCCGCGCCGCTGAAACACAGGACTACTGCTACATCATTCTCCTCACCGCTCTTACGGGAAAGACGAACTACATTGAAGCGATGACTGCCGGGGCTGACGACTTCATGTCCAAGCCCTTTGATCCGGACGAGTTGAAGGCTCGCCTGATCGCCGCCGAACGCATTGTCCGGTTAAAGGAACAACTGAAACGTCTTGAAGGCGTGCTTCCTACTTGCATGTACTGCAAGAGAATCCGCGATCACCGCGATGCCTGGGTAGGTATCGAGGAATACATCACCAAACGCACCGCCGCATCTTTCAGCCACGGTGTCTGCCCCGATTGCTACAACACGGTCGTCAAGCCCGAAATTGAGCGCATGAAACCCCGTTAGGGGAAGTGAACCCCGGATTCCACTGTTCGGGTTTTCTGACGAGCCCTTGTTGCATTTTCCGCTCCGTCGCTATGATTTAAATATGCGTGAAAAATTCGCGACAACCCCGGCTTTTTCCGTTGTGGAAAAGCTAGACAGCCGTTTGTTGCTGCGAGTCCTGACGGACTACCGCAAAGGCGATTTCAGTGCGCGGTTACCGGTAGACAGCGTTGGGATCGCAGGCAAGATATACGACACCATCAACGAAATCATTGAACTGAATTCCCGACTGACGAAAGAGCTGGAACGAATCAGCACAGTTGTCGGAAAAGAAGGAAAAATCCGGCATCGAGCTGCGCTTACCGGCGCCGTCGGTGGCTGGGCGGACTGCGTGGACTCGGTGAACAGCCTCGTCGGCGATCTCATTCAGCCGATCAGCGATGTGTCGCGCGTGATCGGCGCCGTTGCGAAAGGCGATCTTTCCCAGACGATGGCCCAGGAGGTCGAGGGCCGCCAGCTGACAGGCGAATTCCTCAGGACGGCGAAAACCGTAAACACTATGGTCGATCAGCTGAGTACGTTCACGTCGGAAGTGATCCGCGTGGCGCGCGAGGTAGGAACAGAAGGAAAACTGGGCGGCCAGGCAAAGGTCAAAGGTGTCAGCGGCGCGTGGAAAGATCTGACCGACAACGTGAACTTCATGGCTGCGAACCTGACTAACCAGGTGCGCAACATCGCCGAAGTAACCACAGCAGTCGCGAAAGGCGACCTGTCGAAGAAAATCACTGTCGACGTGCGCGGAGAAATTCTCGAGCTGAAGAACACCATCAACACAATGGTGGATCAGCTGAATTCGTTCGCGTCGGAGGTAACGCGCGTGGCGCGCGAGGTAGGAACCGAAGGAAAGCTGGGCGGCCAGGCCGTTGTGAAAGGCGTCGGCGGAACCTGGAAGGACCTCACCGACAGCGTGAACTTCATGGCGAACAACCTTACACGTCAGGTGCGAAATATCGCTGAGGTTACGACAGCTGTTGCGCGCGGCGACCTTTCAAAGAAGATCACGGTGGATGTCCGCGGAGAAATTCTCGAGCTGAAGAAC
>Ga0075434_100004998_pt1 | contig 12037 bp, 11 predicted proteins | sample RhiMethybrSRZTD3_FD_75298 | JGI IMG/M metagenome (GOLD analysis project Ga0075434, IMG submission 75298) | Populus rhizosphere microbial communities from Tennessee, USA - Rhizosphere MetaG P. TD hybrid SRZTD3 | ecosystem: Host-associated > Plants > Roots > Rhizosphere > Soil | place: USA... | reverse complement strand
GAAGCGTTTTTCATGTCGGGTTCACAGGTTTGCGCCTACGTCTATGGCTATCCCGACGTAGGCCTGATCGGGCTGAGTGAAATGAGTGAAGCCGTGCGGCGCATCACCAACGTGACGGCTATACCGATCTTTGCTGATGCGGATACTGGTTATGGCAATGCGGTGAACGTCTACCACACTGTGCAAGCCTATATTCGAGCTGGCGCGGCTGGACTGCATATCGAAGACCAAGAGGCACCGAAAAAATCCGGAACGCTCGCGGGTCGTCGTTTGATATCGCGTGAGGAGGCGATCGGTAAATTCAAAGCAGCGCTCGCAGCAAAAAAGGAGCTTGACCCCGATTTCGTGGTATGTGCGCGCTGCGATTCGATCGGATCGGAGGGCGGCAACTTCGAAGACGCCGTCGAGCGGTCCATCGCGTACGTGAAAGAAGGGGGTGTAGATGCGATCTGGGTCAATACGCTCACCCAACGCGAACAGATCGAAGAAGCCTGCCGGCGAATTCCCGCGCCGGTGATTGCGCCCTATTACGGTCCGCGTCCATCGCCGACCTTCGAGGAATTCGAAAAATTGGGCGTAGCGGCGGTTTTGTATCCGAGCCTTACTACGGCAAACGGCTTGCAAGCGACCTGGGAGCTGCTTCATGAATTCAAACAGCGCGGCCCCGTCGTACTCGAAGAATGGAATAAAAAAGCTCAAGCAAGTCCGTGGGGCATGGTGCCGCGCACTCAGGACCCGATTCTTCCGAGCAGGAAGATTTTACAACTGGAAGACGAGTTTATTCCGAAGGAATTGCAGCGCGATTATACGAAGACCTTTGGCCACGATCGACACTAGGAAAGCGTCAGGGGTAAGGCGATAGGGGTTAGGGGCACCCTCTCTTCGACAGCCTCACCACTTACCCCTTACGCCTAACCTTTGTTTGCCGCGGCGGCACAAATCGCAAACAATAGATTTTTCATCCCCGCACCGCGATCAAGCTTTACCAGAGCAATCTCGCCAGTGGGCTGCCGACGATTTGGCGAGCGGTCCCTCAGTTGTTTCCATGTCTCCGACATCGTCTCACGCATAAATTTCTGATCAGTGCTCTCGTCGACGACGAACACGAGGCGCTGAAGCGGCACGAGGTTGAAGAGCTCGCTGATCTCGAAAATGCAGCCCGCGTTCGTGTGCGAGAAATCGCGCAGATCCATAAGCACTGCGTCGCTTTCGTCGGCGAGCCGCGCCAACGTGAGTTTCCACGTGTCGTCGTGACAGAAAAATTCCGTCACGCGAAATTGGCCGTCTCCGTCAGGTTGAAGATCCAGTTGATCGATGCGCAGGTCAAGCGTGCGCCCGGAGTCAATGAAACGGCGGTCGAGTTTTCCGCTCAGGAAATCCAAGAACTCGTGAGGCTCGACGGCGGCAGTGGCCAGATCCGGTCCGGCGATCATTTGGATGCTGCCGACGTTGCGCCAGAATCTGCCGATGGCGTCGAAAATGTTTGCGCTGCGTTTGCCGAGAGCGAACACACGAAGGAACAGCAATCTCGGGCGATTTGTTTTCGCTCGCTGCTCGATTCGGAGTAACTGAAACAATCCAGCTCCGACTATTTTGTAGACGATGAATGCGGCAATACCGCTGAAGATCCATAGGCGTCCTTCGAATACGAGTCCGATGGAATTGGCGATACCGAAGAGGAGCCACATCGCATCGACCGTGATCGAATGTTCACTCAGATATTTTTTCTCATAAAGCCCGCGCAGAGATCTGAGTATCAGCCAACCGACAATCGCAAAAGCCGCAAAGCCGATTAAATGAAATGCGATCACTGTTCCGGTCGCGCTTAGCCCGATCGAAAAGGTGAAATCACTGAGTACTTTAAGCAACTTGAAATTGTTGCCGAGGAGCGTCACGAAATACGTGGCGCCGGTTACGCCCAGGATCATAAATATCAAAACGAGCGGGCCTACGGCACGAATCCGGCGATACAAAAAAATCAGCAGCAGAATAGTCGGAGGCGCGTTGACGTCGAGCCAGAAATATAACAACTCTGCAAGCTTCAGGTTTGGACTTTTCGCGAGTAAAATCGACCCAAGGACGCCACCCATTAGAAAGTAAATGACGAAACCGATCCATTTGCCGCGCCGAAAGCCCACCGCAAGATCAATGGCGATGAGAATTGGCCAGGCGTTCGCCCACGTTATGTACAGGAAGCGAAAAGGAGAGAATGCAAGCTTACCTGCCAACAGGAACGCGGCGGTCATGACGGCTGCAAAACAGCAGCCGGCGATCACCTGGACGAAAGCCGCGAGCCACCGGCGGCGAATCGCGCTCCGGTAAAGGGAGATGCCCTCGCGATTGGATTTGAGCGCGCGACGAACGAGGAAATTGAAATTGAGCGGAGCATCATGCGGCTTGTGCTCCGGTTCCGGCGGCAAATATCCTTTCGGCTCCAGGATTTCACTGCTGCCGACGCGGCGCATGGACTTGATCACGGCGCGTCGGTAAAGGCGCAGCAGCAAGTACGACGCAATCAGCGCCAGAACCGCGGAGACGACTAAGATGGGGAAGAGCTGGCCAGTAAGAGCGACGGTAACAGAATCGAACTGACGAAACATCTAGCCTGGAGGTCACTCATGCGGCATCAAGAGCTGCAGATGATGGCCGTCAGGATCGCTGAAGTAGACGCAGTGCGGGTCGTTTTTTCGGCCGTGGACTTTGATGCCAGTGTTTTCGAGCGTTGCTTTGACTTTGTCATAATCGCCAGACGCCAGGCGCAGCGCCATGTGGTTCACTTCACTGCCGCCGTGAACGTCCTCGCCATCTTCTACCTCGAAGAGAGCGATGCCTTGGCTGCCACAGTGGAGAAAGCACTGCCAAGAGCTTTCGTGATCGATCGTCATGCCAAGAAAATCGATATAGAACTTCTTAGCACGGTCGAGGTCTTTGACATGAAAAACGACATGATCGATACCGGTGACTTTGAACGGTGATGACATGGTGACCTCCGAAATAGATTTGTTGGTCATTTAGAGTTGTTGTGCCAATGAATATTTAAGAAGGATTTCTCCTGCGCTCGAAATGATAGAATGCGCTTAATCAATCCAGCACGGCGATGGCTTGAATCTCGATCATCATCTCCGGCCGCGCCAGCTCTTTGATGCCGATCAGCGCGCTCGCAGGATAGCGGTCTTCCTGGAAGAATTCTTTTCTTAGCTGAGTAAACCGCGTGCCGTTGGCCATGTCTGTGACAAAGACCGTCATAGTGACGATGTCCTCGAGTCTGCCGCCGGCCGCCAGGAGTGTTTTACGCATCCTTTCGAAAGCTACCCGGACCTGACTGTCGAAGTCGCCCGGGTGCACTTCTCCTCGCTCGTCTTGGTAGCCGGTCTGCCCCGCCATGTAGATCGTTGTGCCGCCGGTTGTTTTTACGGCAGGCGAGTAGGCGCGCTCACGCTGGCGCGCGTCGGGTTTAAGATATTCTCTTCGTGCCATAATGCCCTCATTTCAAAAAAATTTTTTGCAATTCTTGAGTTTTTTGCTTGAACTCCTTGGCGTCAAAATCGTCCATCTCCACAGATTGAATCTTGTCTGCACCCGGGAGCGGCGGATAAATCCCTTTGCGGTTTACGAACTCGCCCATCCTGGCGAGGATGCGCATGCTCTCATCGCCCAGGAAAAAGTCGATGAAAGCCTTGGCGCCATTTGGGTGATTGGGTTTTTTGCTGAGCGCAAGATACTGGCCGGTGCTGAGCATCTTGCCAAGCCGCACGTAGTCCACCGATGCGCCCTTATCCGCGTATGTGACAGTGTAGCGGATTAAGCTGATGGCAATCGGGGTTTCGCCGGTGGATACGCGCTCGGCGGCTGGCGCGAAGGATTCCACCATGAACGGTTTGCTCGCACCGAGATCCTGGATGAATCGATCAGATTTTTCTGTACCCATGATCTTGTACAGACTTGCCAGCCATTGGAGCGTCGTCGTGTGCTGCGTCGGATCCGGCATTACGACCTTGCCCTTGTATTTGGGATTGAGCAGCTCTTCGAGCGATTTCGGTGCGTCGGCAGCGCTCACCGAACCCCTGTTGTAGACGATCCCGACGGGTGTATTGCGGTAGACCGGGCCGACTTCCAGGTCGACGACTTCTTTAGGAAAAGCTTTCGCCGCAGGCGACAGATACTTGGCGAAAAGCCCCTCCTTTTTCATCACGTGAATGGCGCCGCTGTTGTTGACCATGACGTCGAAAACGGATTTTCCAGCGCGCAGCTCTGCCAGCGCTCGGTCCATCACTTTAGTTGCAGACGCGCGCCAGTATTCTACATTTAAGCCGGTTCTCTTCCTGAACGCCTCGATAATCGGCTCCACGGTATTCGATTCCAGTGAGCCGTAGGCGATAATCGCGCCGGATTCTTTTTTCGCTTCTTCGATCAGTTTGGCATCCTGCGCCATCGCGTTAAATGAAACCAGCAAGCTGACGAATAGCGCGATTATCAGGTGGCGAATCATCACTGGCACCTCTTGAAAGAGTGTATCACCACGAAGTCTTTCATGAACTTACGTTAGTCCATAGAGAATGGAAAGGAATAACCTCCTGCATAATTCCTACTCCGACACGAGGTCGTCATTCCCGCATGCTTTCTAGCGGGAATCCAGGCGGAATTCGGACTGGACCCCCGATTAAAGCATTCGGGGGTGACGGTTTGATGGGCGTTTCTTTTCTATTTCAGACATTACTTTCAAACGAGATCAACGCGTCGTTATTGGTGAATGGAACGCGGTTCTTTTATATATGGATCAGATTTAACGCATTGTCTTCCAGAATCAGCTTCTTCTGTTTGGGCGAAATGTCGGGACGTTCGCGAATGCCGCTCACGGTTTTTGGAAAGGTAGAATCGAAATGGGGATAATCGGTGGCCATCAAAACGTGAGTGTCGCCGACTTCAGCGAGCGCCAGCGGCAACCACTTCTCATCGGCTTCGCAGGTGATGTAGCAGTTTCGCTTCACGTACTCCGACGGCAGCATGCTCAACTGGGGACACATGCCGGCATCCTTAATGACCTCGTAATCATCGTCCATACGGTGCATCCAAAACACCAGAAACTCTGCGGTGACTTCGAAGAAGACAACCTTCAGTCTCTCGTACTTTTCGAAGACGCCGCCGAGAACCATCGCAACCAGAGGCGCCACACAATTGAGCGGCCGCCCAAGAATATGCATTGGAAAAAAATGACTCTGGCGATTGATCAATGTTCCGATGTCGCCGAGCGTGCTCGGATGACAGAAAAGCGGCACATCGAGCTCCTGTGCTGTCTGATAAAACGCAAAAAAAGCCGGGTCGTCCATCTGTTTGTCCTTGGTATAACTGACCAGATGGGCAGCTTTGCATCCCAACTGTTCAACGGAACGCCGTAGCTCGTTCGGCATCTCCTCCGGACAGCCTGCGGGAATCATCGCAACCGGAGACAAGCGATCTCGGTGGCCGCTCACGAGTTGATGCGCCCAATTGTTGTACGAGCGGGCAAGCGTTGCTCCCAGAGCGCCGGGGTTCTGGGACGGAATCTCGAGCTGAGTGGGAAAGATCAATTGAAAGTCGATTCCTTCACGAGCATTGTCCTTCAGCCGATACTCCATGTCGTAACCGCCCTGCTGCCAGCGCATGACTTCGTTGCCGCGCTGGTTCGCTTCCGGATTGTAGAAAACCTGATGGGTGACCGGCTTTTTGAAATTGGCATTGGCGACGAGATCTTCCAGCGGCGAAAGATTATGCTCAAAGCGCGAATAAAAGTACTTTCCATCGCCTATGCGCTGCGGTGAATATTTCGCGAATGGTTCGGGCAATTGATAGATTTCGTCGAGCAACCAACCATCTCGCAGGTGCGAATCCAGATCGATAATCGCCATGATGGACTCCTTTGAAGGTAAGCGCGTTAAAGTGCCCGGTGAGTTGCGTCATTTGACAACTAGTACAGTAACGGATGGAGCGTCAAGCAAGTACTGACTGAAGGCCGGCCGGCGAAAGGAGGGTTCAGAATAGAGCGGCAGCGCTCAATAAGATCTGCCACTTTTGAGTACCGTATGGCGGACGTTCCCGAGCATTCCCGGGTGAAGGCCCAGGCCAAGAGGCCATTGAACGCGCAGCGTTTCCAAGATCCTTCTTAAGCTTGTTTGTTATACGTCCTATAACCGATATACCAGGAGCTCACGAAACCGTACGTTACGGGTACGGTAACGTACAACGAGAGAATACCTAGCGTTGCCAGGTAATCATCATATTTAGGCTCCCAGAGAATGAAGCTCAGCACGCCCGCTAAGGCTAGACCGCCAACTACTCCCGCGAGCACAAAATGCCGCCAAGCTAAATTATTATGTTTCTCCAAACACCACACTAAGGAACACCAATTGCGGCACTCACGGCATAAAGAGACGGGACGCCTAGGATTAGACTCGCTGTTGCCAGCAGGGCAGTTGACGGATAATTAATAGTAGGGATTCCAGCGATCTCCCGAAACACGCTCTCAATGGTTGCAAACAAGGCAATGCACAGTAACGTGGCCATGGGTGCCAAAAGGAATGCGCGAAGTCTTCTATACGGTTTCACGTCGTGGACTAAAACAGATCGGGCTGAGGGGGCGAGATCAGCGAGCGGAGCGAGCCGATCGAAGATCCTTCTCAAGCCGATCGTTATGTGTCGGAGTTGCTGACATTCGGCGAGGCCCAACACGCTGCCAAAGCTCTGAATGCTCCTTCTGATTCAGGCCAATTGTGTAGAATAGCCGGATCAAAATCGGCACCGTTTGGCCAGACCAACGTGTGAACCTCTGGATCGATCTGAACTTTAGAAAAAAAACTCGGGTCTTGCAGCGGACCGTACAACTCGCCTTCCAGCACCGGGCGGAAGTCGATGGTTTGTGACGTGCCGTCTTCGAATTGGATGACCAATGTGAACGGCGCGACCTTCTGGAACGCAGTCACTCGATGAATTTCATGCTGCATACGTGCACCGGATTACTTCAATGGATCAATCTTAATCGGTGGTCGCCCGTCTTGCAACGTGTGCCAATTCGCCATCAGCTCTTGCTGGTGAAGCTCTGCCCACGCCAACACAAGTCGCTCCTGACGGCACGGAAGAGAACCCGCTAAACACTCGATCTTCTCGATATCGTAGATACCTACAGGCAGCGGCCATTAAATCACGATGGGTTCTCAAGGTGGTTCGGCAGCACAAATTGCAGCGGTCGCCCGCATTGGTGTACAGGATACGAATAAAAACCCTTAAGCGGAGAATTCCCATGACAATCAGGATGGGCACATCGGAGCATGGCGGCACTTTTTACACTCAGGGACAGGCGATTGTTGACATTTTCAATCGCGGACGGGCATCGGCGGAGCAATGCATGGTGATGACCACGGATGCGAGCATTCACAACGCCGAGCAGCTGGATCGCGGTGAGCTGGAATTCGGCTTTATGGCGTCCAACTGGATCGGCCGCGCGAAGAATGGCACTGCGCCGTTCAGCAAAAAAATTTCCATCCGGATGGTTGCGCCAGCGAATGCCGGGCCGATGTGTTTCGTAAAATTGGCGGGCACGGCGATCGAATCAGTCGCCGATTTCACCGGTAAGCGCATTGCGATCGGCGCCAAAGGCAGCGGCATGGAGCAGCATATCCGCACGATTTTCGGAATCTTGGGGCTGTCATTCGAAAATTTTACGCCGGTTTATATGGGATTCGAGGAAGGAGCGGACGCGCTGGTGGCCGGCGACATCGACGTGCAGTTTCATCCGCCGATTCCTAACAAAGTCTTGACGGATCTCAGCCAGCGCGCCGAGATTCGCGTGATTCCCTTTGCTTCCGGGCAAATGGAAAAACTGCTCGCTCAGGTGTCGTTTTATCGTCCGGTCGTTGTAAGAAAGAACGCGTTCCGCGGCGTGATGCAGGACATTACTCAAGTGGGCGTCATCAATGTGATCGTCACTCACGAGCGCGTCGATCAAAGCGCGGTGCGCGACATGGCACGAGCGATTAGCGGCAATCTCGATAAGTTGCCGGAGATGAATCCGCTGTTCAGAGGATTGAAAGACTTGTTCGAGCCCCTGCGTACCGAAGGGGCGGCGGCGTTCGAGTTTGGCGGCGTGGCGTTACATCCGGGAGCGGTCCAGGCGTATCGAGAAGCGGGTTGGTTGAAATAGGCGAGTGGCGCAGTAGCTTCGCGGATCCGACGCTATTCTTGTAGCCGGGTATCTATGACCCGGCGGAACTCCCGCAGTACTACGAAACCTCGCGCCGTTCAGACTCTTATGGGAAGACGGTTAGGGAGCAGCCACACCACTTTCTCCACATTCGAACGAAAGATTCTGGCGAGATTCAAAATCCCCCGGTCCTGCGGCCCGCCCCCTGGGCAAAAAGGGGGCCATGGGGGGATTTGTCGGCGTCGCTCCGAACCACTGCGGCTCATTTTTAATGCTGAGTGAAACGAAGCGTCTCGTCTTATCGGCTACTCCCAAGAACGAGATCCTCGCTGTCCGCTTAGAATGACAGTTGCGACACGACCCCATTGTCGCAGAGAAACTACGCGGCGACCAGATTGCGATAATGTCCTGCTTTCGAAATCGGCGGCAGGCCGGTGATAATTTTTTCCCAGCTGTCGCCCATATCGCTCGAGCAGAAGATCTCACCGGAGGTCGTTGCCGCGAAAACGGCGGTCGAGTCGCCCGCCTCTTCGAGACAGAAAGCCTCGATGCTGGCTTGCAAACGATCCGGTAAACCGTTGCGCAGTATCTCCCAAGTGCGACCGCCATCTTTGCTGCGGGAAATCCGCGCGCCGGCAAAATGAGTTGTACGCCAGGTTCCCGGCGCGTCATGGGCTGCCGTCATTAGTATTGATTTTGGATCCGAGGGACGAAATACAAAACCATCCGGATACCCGCCGATCTCATCTTCGCGCCGCGTCCATTGCTCCCAAGTCGAGCCGGCGTCTGGGCTAACGTACAGACCTCGCCCGGTGACGCCATAGAGAAACTTTGGATGGTTTGGATGAATCATCAGGCGGTGAACGTCTTCGTAGAGGCTCGGGAACTCCTCCCAATGGTCGCCTCCGTCCATGCTACGTAGCAATCCGCCCACCTCAACCGAAGCATAAATTGTCTGAGAATTTTCCGGATCGAAGTTGATGTGCTTTACATGCCCGATGTGCGGCGGGGCGGGAAAGCTCCACTTCGGGACGCTCGGAACCGAACGAAGGGATGGAATTTCAGCCCAATTGAGCCCCAGATCGTCGCTGACGAAGAGATGCGCCGGTTCGGTGCCGGCGAACACACGGATGCGATTATTAATGCGTCTTGCCGCGAGTGAATAGACGTTGTGCTGCGTCATGCCGTTGCCGCGCGCTTCCCAAGTCTTGCCTTCATCCTTGCTGACGTGAACCGAACCGTGAAACGCTCCGGCGAAGGTCAAACCGCTTTCGGGCTCTTTGATGATCGCGCTGATGTGCTTGTCGGTGATAGCGCGATGCGCCACTTTCCATTCTGAACCCGCACGGGCGATGATCACAACGCCTTCATGCGTTCCGACCAGCACTTCGTTCGATAGAGACGGAGAGGAATAAATCGTGGTACCGCCGTGAGACAATCCGATCGCCATGCTACCCTCCTCAAAACGTAAATTTGCTCGGCAACGAACGCTCAATATGTTCTATCAGATTCACGTGAAGCTCGTCATCCTTATTTGACAGAACGGACGACGGGATCGGCGTTAGAACTCACGCCGAGTTCCTTAAGCACGCCATCAACAAATCGCGTATCGGCCCACTCCCCGACTTCAATCTTCGGAACCTTGTCCAAAATTCCCGCCTGGTAAAAAAACTCGGCGCTTTTTTTGTAGGCATCCAGATTCATGAGCCCATTAACCGCCCAGGAGGTTTTGAATCCATTCCAAAGATTGGCCGCATCGCTTCGGTCCAGGTCCGGGCGGCGCTTTGTCATGGCGGAAACCCAGGCGTCCTGGTTTTCCGCAAAGTGTCGGCTGGCCTTGAGAACGGCTGCCGTGAAACGACGCAGTTGCTCGGCCTTCTCATCGATAACTTTGGTCGTGACCGCGTTCACTTTTTCCACGACCGTAGCGTTCTCGAAATAGGTATTGTGATCGACCAGAATACGCACTCCGGGCTCCTTTTGAATGGTAATCCAGGTGCCGATGGAAAGCGATGTTGCATCGACTCGGCCCGCGACCAAGGCCTGGGCACGGGTCGAAGGCACGCCCATCGCAATCATCGTCATGCTCGCCGGATTAAGGCCGAGCGACTTGAGTGCAATCGACGAGAGCGAATGATCGACGCTGCCAAGACGCGACACGGCGAAGGTTTTGCCTTGGAGGGCCGTGACCGACTTGAATTCGTCTCTGGCGGCGATCAGAAAGTAAAGGCGCGCATCCGGAGAATGAATCGCCCGCATCGATTGCCCCTTAGCGGCGTTCATCCTGATCACTTCCGAGGTCGACACGTTTGCGATGTCGACGTCCCCCGAGATCATCGCTGCGATAGCCAGCGGTGTGCCTTGGAATTCGGTCAACTCGACGTCGACTCCTTCGCGAGAATAGAATCCCAAGTCTTTGGCGAGCCAGAGAACGGAGTTCGGCAGCGGGGGAGCGGGTGCGGAGCCGAGACCGAGGCGAAGCTTGAGCATTTCACGCGGCTTCTGCTCGGCAGCGTCAAGCGACGCGTTAAGGAAAAGAAACGGGAGGAAAATCGCAAGAAACATTGTCATGTCGGATTTGATACTCCAGTCTGCACCTTCGTGAGCTTATTTAGTTCCGGCGATGCTTGCGAAATTTCCCAGCAGCGGATGGAGGTAAATATTTGTGTTATCACTGCGATTTCCGGGCAAACGATTGAGAAGATCTTTTTCCATGATGTCGAGGTGCTGAAACATGGCTCCTTCCGCCTCGGCCGCATCGCGCTCCTCGATTGCCTGCAATATCTGTTCATGCCAGCGCCGGGCAAGCTCATGGCGCGCCGCGCGGACGTTTTTGACTTCGGCATCGTCGAAAAGTTTCCAATAAAAGGGGAGACGAAAGAAAATATTTCTGCCCGATTCGTAAACCTGCGTGAGCGCGGGGTTGTGAGCGGCAGAGACCAAACCGTCGTGAAACATGCGATTGGGATTGCCTGCTCCGGTGTCGCGCATCCGTTCGGCCTCGATGGCTCGTTTCATGGATGCGATATCCTCCGGCATGGCTCGCAGCGCTGCCCATCCTGCAACTCTTACCTCGATCAGTTTGCGCAGCTCGAAGAGTTGGCGAATCGACGTCTGTGCGGCAAGTCCGGGCAAATCGTGATTGGTCGGAGAAACGAGCACTGGATCCGTAACCACCGCGCCGCGGCCTTGCCTGGTGACGAGACCACGGACCACCAGCGACTTCAGAGCCTCACGAACTGTCGTACGTCCGACGCCGAATAAAGAGCAGAGATTTCGCTCGGAAGGCAGCCGTTCGCCCGGCTTCAATTTACCGAGGCTAATCTGCTCTTGAAGATCGGCGGCGATTTTGTCGACACGACTGTTAAACTCAATCATGGTCAGACCAAACTTTCCTTGACAGGCAGAATTAGGCTGAGCTATAGCAAAACTCGGTCGGTTTGGCCAGACCAAATCTGGCCAATGGCACGAGGAGTGAATTATGGATTCAAAAGAAAAGATCGTTGTGTTTGGGCCCGCGTTGCCCATGAATCTGGCGCCCATGTGGGTTGCCCATGATAAGGGCTTTTTTAAAGAGGAAGGGTTGGATGTCGACCTCCGGCCGGTCCAAGGCATTCCGGATAGCCAGCACCCGCGCCATCAATGGCGAAAGGATGGCGCGATCATTTTTCAATCCCCCGGCGGGTCGCCGCCGTTTCGTTCGGTTTTGGAAAATCGCGATCATATCGACGGTGAGGTCAATGTCGTATCGATTGCCAACCGCACAGCCCATGTGTTCGTTGCAAAGCCCTACGTTAAAGACGTGGTGGATCTCAAAGGAAAAAAAATCGCCGGCGATCTAAAAGGCGGCTCGAGCATGGACGC
>Ga0075434_100004997_pt1 | contig 12038 bp, 11 predicted proteins | sample RhiMethybrSRZTD3_FD_75298 | JGI IMG/M metagenome (GOLD analysis project Ga0075434, IMG submission 75298) | Populus rhizosphere microbial communities from Tennessee, USA - Rhizosphere MetaG P. TD hybrid SRZTD3 | ecosystem: Host-associated > Plants > Roots > Rhizosphere > Soil | place: USA... | reverse complement strand
GGCAACCTGCTGCCAATCGAAGGGCTGCAGCACGGCTTCAAGGACTCCAATGCGAGCGTCTATTTTTTCGCGGGTACCGCGAAGCCGATCAAGTTCCGCGCGTATTTCGTTGATGGCTGCAGGGCTGAGCATGACAGGGAAAGTATACAGCCTAAGGTGTGGGCTGTACCCACGAAAATCAATGACTAGTGGAAATGTCGTAGGGCGCGCGCGTGAGGCTGTGGTTGGTCGATGGGCCTAACGGTGGGATACCAGTTCTTGTGCAGGATTTCGGTTTCGTGGGCAGGTGCGACTAAAAAGGCAAAGCCCTGTTAGCCGGAAAGGGCGCGGGTTACGTTTCGGAGCTTAGATTTCGGACGGCTGTTCGGCGAGGTGTTCCTGAAGTGCCTCCCACTGCGCAATCAGGTCACCAACTTCCCACATCAGCGCTTGATGCTTGTCGGTGACAGGCTTGGCCGCTTCGAGATTCTCGTAAAACCCCGGTGAGGCCATCGTCGCTTCGAGCTCTTTGACTTGCGCCTCGCGTTCGGCGATACGCGATTCGAGTTCGGCGATCCGCTGCTGAAGCGACTCGGCCGCTCGCTGGCGCTTGCGGCGCTCGGCGTCCTCACGCTTCCGCGTTTCGCGGACTCCGGACTGCGGGCTTCTGGCGTCGGTGACCTTCGCTTGGGACGTTTGACGTTGGTCCTTGGAGGCTTTTTGAAGCTTGGGCCTTGGAGTTTGGATCTTGGAGCTTTCGCCTTGGTGCTCTTTGCTCCAGAGAAACTCGGTGTAGTTACCCGGATAGACGACCGCTTCGCCATGGCCGACCTCGATGATCTTTGTCGCAAGCCGTTCCACAAAATAACGATCGTGCGATACGAAGATCAGCGTGCCACCGTAGTCCTCGAGCGCTTCGAGCAGCACGTCCTTCGAATCCAGATCGAGATGGTTCGTCGGCTCGTCGAGCAGCAGCGTGTTGGACGGTCGCAACAGCATGCGCGCTACCGCCAGACGCGTGCGTTCGCCGCCTGACAGCACCCCGGCCTTCTTGTAGACATCGTCACCGGTGAAAAGAAACCCGCCGAGGATGTTGCGGATGGCAGGAACCATGTCGTTCGGCGAACCTGATTCGAGCGTCTCGTATACCGAGAGCGTCGGATTGAGCCGCGTTGCCTCGTCCTGTGCGAAGTACTCGATGATGACCTCATGCCCGACGGTCCGTGTGCCGCTATCGGGGGCTTCTTCCCCTGACAGCATCCGCATCAGAGTCGACTTGCCGGATCCGTTCGGACCGACAAGGGCAATGCGATCCCCGCGCTCGATATGCAGCGACAGGTTCTTGAATACCGCCAGCGGTCCGTACGCCTTGCGCACGTGTTTCAGCTCGAGCACCGTTCGGCCGCTCTTGCGGCATGTCGGAAATGTGAAGTGGATGCGTTTGCGTTCCGGTGGGACCTCGATCGGGACCACTTTCTCGAGCAGCTTGATGCGGCTCTGCACTTGCGCGGCTTTCGTCGCCTGATAACGGAAGCGGTCGATGAACATCTTCACGCGCGCAACTTCTTCGTCCTGGTCTTTTTTCGCCTGGCGAAGCCGCTCGAGCATCGCGTCGCGCTGCGCCACGTACTTGCTGTAGTTGCCGACGTAGTCCGTCAGCTTGCGGAGGTTGAGATCGGTGATGCGCGTGACGACGGCGTCGAGGAAGTAGCGGTCGTGGGAAACGAGGATTACCGCGTATGGATACGAGCCCAGGTATTCCTCGAGCCAGTTGCGCGCTTCGAGATCGAGATGGTTCGTCGGCTCGTCGAGCAGGAGCAGATTCGGACGTCCGAGCAGGAGCTTGGCGAGCGCGATGCGCATCTGCCACCCTCCGGAAAACGTCTCGCACGGCCGCGCTGCGTCATCGGTGTCGAAGCCGAGACCGCGCAGCACAGTGCCGATGCGCAGGTCCATGCTGTAGCCGTCGGCGAGCCGGAAACGGTCCTGCAGCTCGCTGTAGCGCACGAGCATGGCGTCGTGCTCGTCCTGCGGAACCGCGGCATCACCGAGCTTGTGCTCGATGTCGTGCATCTCGGCCTTCATATCGAGCAGCGGTTGAAACGCACTGCTCGCTTCCTCGAACACCGTTCGGCCCGCATGCGTGAGCCCATCCTGCGGGAGATAACCGATGCTGAGATCCGCCGGCTTGATCACGGCGCCGGAGTCTGGCTCGTCGAGACCGCCCAGCATTTTCAGGAGCGTCGTTTTGCCGGCGCCGTTCGGCCCACACAGGCCGACACGATCGCCGTCGGAGATCTGCCACGTGACGTGGTCGAGAAGTGTCCGGTCGCCGAACGACTTGGTGAGGTCGGAAAGCTGGATCACGCCGCCGGGGCGCCGAGCGCTTTCGACGCGGCAGCAAGCACCTGAGGAACCCGGAACGGTTTAGTGAGGTACCCGGCGACGCCGAGATTCACCGCTTCGATCGCACTCGATTCGGTGGAGAAGCCAGTAATGATGATGACCGGCAGATCCGACTTGATGCGTTTCGCCTGGCGGATGAGCGTCAGGCCGTCCATGCCCGGCATCTTCAGATCCGCGATGAGCAGGTCGTAATTGAACGCGCGCATCCGATCGAGCGCAGTCGTGCCATCGGGCGCGGTGTCGACGTCGTACTCCGCCAGTGCGAGTGTCTTGGACAGCAGATCCCGAATGCTCGCTTCATCGTCTACAACGAGCACGCGCTGGCGGGAACTGCGCACGGGCGCCGCCGGCGCAGGCGGCGTTGCGCGATCGCCGCGCGGACGTTGACTATCGAGCCACGCATCGATGTCGCGTTTCCGGAAACGCCATTGCCTGCCAACCCTGACCGCCGGAATCTTCCCGGCCTTGATTAGGCGGTAGACCGTCCGGAGGTTCACCTGCAGGTACTCCAGCACTTCCTCGGTTGTCAGAAACACTTCGTCCGTCGGGAAGTTGAGCGCCAAAGCGCTGCTATTTTACACCCTGTCAGGTAAACGCCTTCACAACAGCGGGTTAAGCCTCGCGAATGTTGCGACCGGGTCGTATCATGAACGATACGGCCGTCCGCCCCCAGCCACCGTCTTATCTGCTGACCGGACCGGAGGGCCCCCGGCTCCAGACATGACGTTTACCGACGACGAGCTCGTCGCCCGCTCGGTGGGCGGAGACGCCGAGAGCTTCAATCAGCTCATCCTCCGATGGGAGCGGCCGATCTACGCCCTGGCGTACCGCGTAATCGGGCGGGAGGAGGATGCACGTGACGTCTGTCAGGAGACCTTCCTCCGCGCCTTCCGCGCCTTGCCTGGCTTCAAGGGTCAGGCGAAGTTCTCGTCGTGGCTCTATCGCATCGCGCTGAATCTGTGCCGCGACTGGATTCGCCGGCAGCGCCGCGCACCGGTCATGCAGATGCCGGAAGGCGTCGAAGCAGGCGAGCTGATTGCCGAAGCGGGACCGATCGAGTCGATCGAGGATCTCGTCAGCCGCCGCCAGCTGAGTGAGGTCGTCGCGGAAGCGATGAAGCTGCTGCCCGAGGAGCAGCGCACGGCGATCATCCTGAAGGAGTACCACGGCATGACCTTCCAGGAGATTGCGGATATGCAGGGATGCCCCTTGAGCACCGTGAAGACCCGTCTCTACCAGGGACTCACCGTGCTGCGCCGCCACCTGGAGAAGAATGGCCAACTGACACCGCAACTGGTGAATCGATCATGAACGAAACCTTTATCTGCGGAGATTACGAAGCGCTGGTGTCGTATCTCTACGACGAGTGCGCGCCCAACGAGCGCCGCGCCATCAGCGGTCATGTGGCGATCTGCAGCGACTGTGCCGAAGAGCTCGTCGCCCTCGGCGCGACGCGAGAACAGCTCGCGATGTGGACGCCACCCGACGCGCAGCTCGGCTTCCGCATCGTCTCGGATGCACCTCGCTCGAATGTCTTGCGTCCGCTGCGATGGTGGCGTCAGCCGATGCCGGCGTGGGCGCAGGCCGCGGCGGCGGCGGTCATCTTTACCACTGGGGTGACCCTAGGTGTGATGCGCGGCGCTGATCGCGGACCCGCAAGGCCTGCGCTGCTGCAGACGAATGCGACCAACAGCAGCGTCACCAAATCGGATCTCGTTGCGCTGGAACAGCGGCTGCGCTCGGAGATGTCGCAGCCACATCTCGCGCCGACATCGGTCGCCGCGACGCCTGCCGATGCGCGGATCTTTCAGCAAGTCCGGACGATGATCGACGAGAGCGAGCAGCGGCAGCGCCGCGAGCTCGCGTTGCGCACGACCGAAATGGTGCGCGACTTCGACGCGCAGCGGAACGATGATTTGATGCGCATCGAACGCACGCTCGGTCAAATGGACGGCACCACCGGCGTTGAAGTGGCGCAGCAGCGCCAGATGCTCAATTACCTGATGCGGGTCTCGCAGCGAGGGCAGTAATGAAGACGGTGAATGGAACGCGTGTCGCTTTCTTTATGACCATCGGTGTGGTGCTCGCCTCCGGCGCGCACGCGCAAGTGTCGCGCGAGGAAGCCGATCAGGTCCGCGCGCGGCAGAAGATCTCGATGATGGAGAGCGTGCTCGAAAGCGCGGTCGCCAACGGCGCCGACAGCCTGATGCGCGCGGTGCGTGCCGTGATGCCTCCCGATGCGCTGGTGCTCACCGGCGCCCCCTCCGCTCGCGGCTTCCGCCTCGAAGGCTACGGCGTCTTTTTCGATGTCGAGGTGCCCGCCTTCCGTCGAACGATGGCATGGACGCTGCGGCAGATGGTCGATGAGAACGGGCTCGGCGCCGCTGCAGCCGTGAATCAGTTGAAGGCCTACATCGCAACCGTACAGGATCCTCGTCAACGCACCACTCTCGATCGCGCATTGCGCCGGCTCGAGCTGCAAGTCGGTCCTGTCGCGCCTATCGTGCCGTCGCCGCAGGAGGCGAGCGCGCGAACAGTCGGTTCAACAGTTGCCGCTCAGTCCGTCATCCAGCCGCCCCCGGCCCCTGCTCCCGCAGTGCAGGTCGATCCCGCAGTGGTCGAGGATCCGAACGGTGCCTATACCCGGGAGGTCAGCTCCGCCATCGTCGACGCAATGATCGAGAACAGCGGTCCGCTTCCAGTCGGCGAGAACGAGTGGCTGACCGTGGCGGCGCGCGACAACATCCGGCCCGATCGGCTGGTGCCCGGCGATACCTCCAACATCAGCAGCATTGTTTTCCGCGTCAAGGGGTCGGACCTCGCGGCGTTCCGCACCGGTCGGATGACGCTCGAAGAGGTACGGACGCACGTCGAGGTGAAACAATTCTGACCCGCCGTCGCAAGGGCTTCGGTGAGGCTGGCGTTAGAATGAGGTATGAGGCGTCTGCTTTTCGTCGCAGTCGCCGCACTGCTCGTCAGCAGCTGCGGCCGTAACTTCGACGTCGAGAAAGTCGTCAAGATCACCGACGTCCACACCGGCTGGTACGACGCCGGCATCCAGGAAGGCAAGAACAAGCTCGTTCCGAGCATCTCGTTCAAGTTGGAGAACCTTTCCGACGACGCGGTGGACAGCGTGCAGGTCAACGCGATCTTCCGCCGCGTCGGCGAGCCGGAAGCGTGGGGCGAGCATTTCGCCACCGCCATCGATCGCGACGGACTGGCCGCTCATCAGACGACGCCGGGTTATGTCGTGCTGCGGTCGAATCTTGGCTACACCGGCACCGAATCCCGTCTGCAGATGCTGCAGAACACGCAGTTCGTCGACGCCAAAGTCGAAGTATTCGGCAAGCACGGCGCGCGCACCTGGCAGAAGCTCGGTGAGTTTCAGATCGATCGTCAACTGCTGACGCAGTAGCTCTTGCCCGAAGCGAGCTTGCCCCCAGCGAGCAAAGCACACGAAGGCTTGCCCCGAGCGGGCGAAGCAACTCGAGGGGCGCTCGAGCGGCGTCTCGGTCCGCTCGATGCCGCGGCCCTCATCGTCTCCAACGTCATTGGAGGCGGCATCCTCTTTACCCCGCCGCAGGTCGCAATGCTTGTTCCCGACGCGGCGCTTTTCTTATCAACATGGATCGCCGGCGGCGCGCTCGCCTTCGCGGGCGCGATGGCCTACGCAGAGCTGGCGACGCTGCGTCCCCGCGCCGGTGGCGAGTACGTCTACCTGCGCGATGCGTTCGGCAATGGCGCCGCATTTCTCACCGGGTGGACGTCGTTTGTCGCCGGCTTCTCCGGTGCGATCGCGACGAGCGCGGTGGTGATGGTGTTCTATACCAGCCGCTTCGTTCCAGCCTTGAGCACCGCGGCGCCATGGCTTGTTGTGCCGATCGTGCCGGGTCGCCTGCTGGTGACGCTATCGCCGCAGACGATGACCGCGATCGGCGTCATCATGGCAATGGCGTGGCTGCATCGGCGCGGCATCGGGCCCGGACGCATCGTCGGCAACCTGCTTGCGTCGCTGAAAGTTGCCGCATTCGTTCTGTTCATCGCCATCGGTTTTTCGTGGGGGAGCGGGACCGTCGCGCATTTGTCGGAACGCGCACCTGTTGCCGCCGCCGGATGGCTCCTCGCGCTGATTCCGGTGATGTTCACGTATTCAGGTTGGAATGCGGCATCCTACGTCGCCGAGGAGATCCGTGAACCTGGCCGGAATGTTCCGCGCGCGCTCGCGCTCGGGACAGGTGCGGTCATCGCCATTTATCTGCTGATGAACGTTCTCTACCTCTATGTGATTCCGGTGGGCGACCTGGCACGGATCGATCGCAGCGTGCTCGATGTTATCGCCGACCGGCTGCTCGGAAGCAGCGCCGGCGACATCATGGGCGTGGTGTCGATCATCAGCCTCGCGGCGAGCATCAGCGCGATGACGCTCGCCGGACCACGCATCTACTACGCGATGGCGCGCGACGGGCTGTTCTTCTCGCGCGTAGGATTTGTTCACCCCCGCTATCACACGCCGTCGACGGCGATTGTCGCGCAGGCGGTGTGGAGCTCTCTGCTGGTGCTCACCGCAACCGCCGACGCGCTCGTCAACTACACGGGATTCGCGATCGTGCTGTTCTCGGGGACGGCCGTTGTCGCGCTGTTCGTCCTGCGTATGCGCGAACCTGATGCGCCGAGGCCCTTTCGTGCGTGGGGGTATCCGCTCGCGCCCGCGATCTATGCCATCGCCAGCGCTGCGATGATCGTCAACGGACTGATCCGCACGCCGGGCCCGACGGGCGCCGGCGCATTGATCATTGCCGCGGGATTACCGGTCTATTTTCTGTTTAGGGCCGGTACGGCTGGAGCGCGCCGCGGTACGTAATTTTTCGATCGGCTTCGATCCGCACGTCGAAGTCGAGCGGGAGATATCCCGGTGCCGTGATCTGAATATGGTGCGCACCCTCTTCCAGCCTCAACGCCTGGAATACGCCATCGAAATCGTCCACACGTCCCGCGAAGTATCCGTCGACGTACACCTCGGCATTCCGCGGCGCTACTGAGAGCCGCAGCTCGCCTTCGAAGAAGCTGTTGGGAAAGTAGCCGCCGCCACCATAGCCGTAGCCAGAGTAGTAACTGGGCGGATACCAGGTGTACGGGTCGTAGTAGAAGTAACCGAGACCGAACGCGCCGTAGCCGTACGGATAGTAGCGGCGAGGGTTGTAGTAGTAGTTGTAGACCCGAGGTGCGACGTAGACGCCGCCGCTGCGATAACGCCCGTCATTGCGGCCGTCGCGCGTCGACGGTGGCGGTGCTGGCGCGGGACGGCTGCCGCGCGGTACAGCACGACCGACGGCTGGATTGTCGCCGCGGTCGCGTCCGCCGTCGCGACGCCGCTGATCCTCAGCGGCAGGAGCGGCGGCGGCCGCTGCTGCCGGCGCTGCCGCCACCGGCGCAGGTGCGGGCGCCGGACGCGGCGCGGGTGCTGGTCGTTCGACCGCGCGGCCAACGGCAGGCCCCACCGTTTCGCGCCCGCCATCCTGCGTTCGGACCGTCGCGCGCTGTTTGTCACCGTCACTCTCATCCTGCGCGTAGACCGCGTGAATGGGTGCAATCGCGATGAGCGATACGACCATGAGGAGGGACCTGGAAGTCATAGCAATCTACAGCTGAGCAACGATGCTGCCAGCCGGCACTGGCCTGAATTGCCTGAAATCGCGCGGTTTTCCAGAGCATACTGCGCGGCTGTCCACGCGCGGCGTCGTCGGGATGCGCCGGTCGTGCCCGTTTTTTGAGGCATACTGGCCGGAGTGATCCACGCGACGACAATTCTGGCCGTCCGCCACCACGACCACACTGTGATGGCTGGTGACGGCCAGGTTACCTTTGGCAACACCGTCCTCAAGCAGAGCGCCAAAAAAATCCGCAGGCTCTACAACGACTCGATTCTCGCCGGCTTTGCCGGCTCCGCCGCCGATTCATTTGCACTGTTCTCGCGGTTCGAAGCGAAGCTCGAACAATATCGCGGCAACCTTGAACGGTCGTCCGTGGAGCTCGCGCGCGACTGGCGGACCGATCGGCTGCTCCGCCGCCTCGAGGCGATGCTCATCGTCGCCGACAAGCGCTCGACGTTCGTCTTATCAGGTACGGGGGACCTCATCGAGCCGGATGACGGCATTGTTGCGGTCGGGTCGGGCGGGCCGTTTGCCCTTGCGGCGGCGCGCGCGTTGGCTCGCCACAGCCAACTCGATGCGCGGCAGATTGCGACGGAAGCGATGAACATCGCCGCCGACATCTGCATTTATACGAACCCGAAGCTCACAATCGAAGAGTTATGACAAGTTTCTGCGCGTCTTCGTGTCTCCGTGGTTTGTGTCCGTAAGAAACGAGAATGGCCATTTTTTTACCTGAACGAACGGCGACCGCGGTCCGCTCGCTGACGCCACGCGAGATCGTCGCCGAGCTCGACAAGTACGTCATTGGCCAGGCCAAGGCAAAGCGCGCGGTTGCAATCGCGCTGCGGAACCGTATGCGGCGTCAGCAACTGCCGCCGGATATCGCCGAGGAAGTGACACCAAAGAACATTCTGATGATCGGGCCGACCGGCGTCGGCAAAACGGAAATCGCTCGCCGGCTGGCGCGGCTCGCGCAGTCGCCGTTCATCAAGGTGGAAGCCTCGAAGTTCACGGAAGTCGGTTACGTCGGCCGCGATGTCGAATCGATGGTGCGCGACCTCGTCGAGCTCGCCGTCGATATGGTGCGCGAGGAGAAGGCCGAAGAGGTGCAGGAAAAGGCGAAGGCCGCCGCCGAGGAGCGGCTGCTCGATTTGCTGCTGCCGCCGTCGCGCGTCGCGGCGCCGGGCGAGGATGCCGCGGCCATCCGCGAACAGGCCAATCGCACCCGCGAGCGGATGCGCGACTCGCTCCGCGGCGGCCGCCTCGATGACCGCACCGTGGAGCTCGAGGTGCGCGAGTCATCGATGCCTTCGTTCGAAATCATCGCCGGCAGTTCCGTCGAGGAGATCGGGGTCAACCTGAAGGACATGATGGGCAACATGTTTCCCGGGCGGACCAAGTCACGCCGGCTGAAAGTGCCGGAGGCGATGCAGCATCTGCTCGCTGAGGAACAAAGCAAGCTGGTCGACATGGAGTCGGTGAACCGCGCCGCCGTGCAGCGCGTCGAGCACGCCGGCATCATCTTCATCGACGAGATCGACAAGATCGCCAGCCGCGATGGCCTCGCCGGCGGCGGACACGGAGGTCCCGACGTCAGCCGCGAAGGTGTGCAGCGAGACATCCTGCCGATCGTCGAGGGGACGACGGTCAATACGAAGCATGGAATGGTGAAGACCGATCACATTCTCTTCATCGCGGCGGGCGCGTTTCATGTCTCGAAGCCGTCGGATCTCATCCCCGAGCTGCAGGGACGTTTCCCCATTCGCGTAGAGCTCGAGCCGTTGACGCGCGAAGATTTCGTTCGCATCCTCACCGAACCGCGCAACGCGCTGGTCAAGCAGTACACGGCGCTGCTCGGCACCGAGGAGCTGACGCTGTCGTTTACCCCGGATGCGGTCGAACGCATCGCGGATTTTGCCGCCCGGGTGAATGACGCGACCGAGAACATCGGCGCCCGTCGCCTGCACACGGTGATGGAGCGGTTGCTCGATGACATCTCGTTCGAAGCGCCGGATCTGGGGCAGAAGACCATAGTGATCGACGAGGCCTACGTCGATCGCATGCTCGCCGACATCGTCAAGAACGACGATCTTTCGCGATACATCCTGTAGACCGCGCCGCGTTGGGGAGGCCCGCAAGGCCGCCCATGGCCTGCGGCTTGCCTTAAGCGCGGTTGTGCGCCGTTCAGAGGCCTAATTCCAGACAATAATGTTCTATAGTCAAGGCTCTAAGACATTCACGTACGGTGATAGCGGCGATCACACGAAATCGCACGAGATTTCGGCGCGTGGAAATTCGGACAGTTTTGTTCATACACAGAGCAATCAGATCAGTAATGTAGGAGACCCCATGCCGGCCGCGAAACCAGCACCCGACGCCAACATCGTTTCCCGCGATGCCCGACGCCTGTCGACCCTGCTCGAGGTCAGTCAGGCGCTGTCTGGCACGTTGAACCTCAAGTCGTCGATGCAGCGAGTGCTTCAGATCCTGATCCGCCACCACGGCGTCGTGCGCGGCATGGTCACGCTGTTGCGCGAAGGCGAGCTGCAGGTTGAAGCCATCGAAGGGTTCGATGACCGGGCACGCGGCACCACGTTCAAGGTGGGCGAAGGGATCACGGGTCAGGTCGTGCAGAGCGGCAAGCCGATTGTCGTCCCGCGCATCAGCAAGGAGCCCGAGTTCCTGAACCGTATGCCGCGGCGCGCCGACATTCCGCGCAACGAGCTGAGCTTCATCTGCGTGCCGATCAACGTGCAGCGTCAGACCGTCGGCACCCTCGCCGTGGACCTGAAGTTCAAGCCGGAGCGCGACTACGAGAGCAGCGTCAAGTTCTTCGGCATCGTCAGCTCGATGATTGCGCAGGCGCTGAACGTTCAGCGCCTGGTCGAAGAGGAGCGCCGGCGGCTGGTGGACGAGAACACGCATCTGCGCCAGGAGCTGCGCGAGCGATACGACTTTTCGAACATCATCGGGACGAGCGGACCGACGCGGCAGATGTACGAACAGGTCGCGCAGGTGGCGCAGACGAACACGACCGTGCTCATTCGCGGTGAATCGGGCACGGGTAAGGAGCTGATCGCGCACGCGATTCACTACAACTCGTTGCGCGCCAAGAAACCATTCGTCAAGGTGAGCTGCGCGGCACTGCCGGACACGCTCATCGAATCGGAGCTGTTCGGCTACGAGAAGGGCGCCTTCACCGGTGCCAGCGCCAGGAAGAAGGGGCGGTTCGAGCTGGCGGAGGGCGGCACGATCTTCCTCGACGAAATCGGCGACATCAACGCCAGCACGCAGGTGAAGCTGCTGCGCGTGCTGCAGGAGCGCGAGTTCGAGCGGCTGGGCGGGACCGAATCGGTCCGCGTCAACGTCAGGGTCATTGCCGCGACGAACAAGGACATGGAGAAGGCCATCGCCGACGGCACGTTCCGCGAGGACCTTTACTACCGTCTCAACGTGTTCACGATTTTCGTGCCGCCGCTGCGCGATCGTAAAGCCGATATGCTGCTGCTGGCCGACCACTTTCTCGAGAAGTTCTCGCGCGAGCATGGCAAGGTCATCAAGCGGATTTCCACGCCGGCGATCGACATGCTGATGGCGTATCACTGGCCCGGCAATGTGCGCGAGCTCGAGAACGCGCTCGAGCGCGCCGTGCTCGTCTGCGACGGCCAGGTCATTCACGGTCATCACCTGCCGCCCTCGCTGCAGACTGCCGATGCGTCGGGCACAGTCACGCGCGTGTCGCTGAAGGAAGCCGTGGACGGATTCGAGCGCGACCTTATCCAGGACGCGCTGAAGACCACCCGCGGAAACCGCGCGAAGGCGGCGCGCCTGCTCGACACCACCGAGCGCATCCTCAACTACAAGGTCCGCAACCTCGGCGTCGACGTGCGTCGCTTCCGGCCCTCGGAAAATGGTCGGCGTTCCGCGCGGCGCCCCGACGTACCGGAGGAAACGGCTCCCATCGAGCGCGCGGTCAACGAATAGCCACACGGACGATAGCCA
>Ga0075434_100004995_pt1 | contig 12040 bp, 10 predicted proteins | sample RhiMethybrSRZTD3_FD_75298 | JGI IMG/M metagenome (GOLD analysis project Ga0075434, IMG submission 75298) | Populus rhizosphere microbial communities from Tennessee, USA - Rhizosphere MetaG P. TD hybrid SRZTD3 | ecosystem: Host-associated > Plants > Roots > Rhizosphere > Soil | place: USA... | reverse complement strand
AAAGCTCCTGTGAAGCTCCAAATCGGCGCGAAGCTCACGAAGGGACTGGGCGCCGGAGCCAATCCGGAAGTCGGCCGTCAGGCAGCCCTCGAGGACACCGACAAGGTCATCGAGTCGCTCGAAGGCGCGGACATGGTGTTTGTCACTACCGGACTTGGGGGTGGTACGGGTACGGGAGCTGCGCCCATCGTCGCGAGTCTGGCTGCCGAGCTGGGTGCCCTGACTGTGGCTGTTGTGACGAAGCCGTTCGCGTTTGAAGGCAAGAAACGTCAGCTTCAGGCGGAGAAGGGACTCACCGATCTCAAAGAATGCGTCGATACCGTCATTACGATTCCCAACGAACGCCTGCTCTCCACCCTTGAGCGAGGCACGAGCTTATTTGATGCTTTCCGGATCGCCGACGACATCTTGCGACAGGCCGTTCAAGGCATTTCCGATTTGATCATTGTTCCCGGGCTGATCAATCTCGACTTTGCCGATGTAAAGACCGTTATGCACGGAATGGGTATGGCGCTGATGGGTACCGGCGCTGCCACCGGTGAGAGCCGAGCTGTTGAGGCAGCCAAGAAAGCCATTTCCAGCCGCCTCCTCGAAGAGACTTCAATTCAGGGAGCTCGAGGCGTCCTGATGAACATCACAGGAGGACATGACCTCCTGCTGCACGAGGTAAGTGAGGCGTCCAACATCATTCATGATGCGGCCGATCCCGAAGCGAACATCATCTTTGGAGCAGTTCTGGACGAATCAATGAAAGGCGCCATCAAAATTACGGTGATTGCGACAGGCTTCGATCGACGGCCTGAAGCCATTGCGGTTGCGGCTGCTGCGGCCGGCATGTCCAGCAAGCTTTCCGTCCCCACAAACGACCTTGAAATTCCTGCTTTTCTCCGCCGCGCCCAGAAGTAGACTATTCCGGCCCCTCGAGTACCGAGGGGTCGGTAGTCGTCCTACAAGGAAAAGCCCGGATGCCAGGAAAGATCGTAATCGCATGCGCCGATTCGCAGGATCAACGTACGCTTCGAGAAATACTGGAGGTTGACGGCTGCGATGTTGTGCAAGCGAGTTCGGGAGCGGAGGCAGTTGAACTGGCTCGCATGTTCCCAATCGATGCCTTTCTGGTAGATCTTCGGCTCCCTCATATCGGCAGTTTTGACGTGTGCGGCGAAATTCACACGATAGAAGGCCATCGAAACACACCTGTCATTTTTATGCTCGGCGAAGGGCATGAAGCCGGACTGGAGAATGCGCTCACGAATGGTGCAAACGACTTCATTCGAAAGCCATACCTGCCTCAGACCGTGCGCGCCCGGTTACGGATCAATATCGAGCGTACGGAATATCTGAAACGGCTCGAGCATGTCAGAAGAATATTCAAGCGGTACTTGTCGCGCCGTACTCTCGCGGTTATTGAGAGTATGCCTCTTACCGGAACATTTCCCGCCCCTGCCGAACAGGATCTCGCGATTTGCTTCACCGACATGCGCGGTTTTACCGCGTTTTCGGAGGAGATGGAGCCCACGCGTCTCTTTTCTCTCGTCAGCGCTTTACTCGCCGATCAGGTGCAGACCATTCATGAGCACGGCGGTTATGTCGACAAGTTCGGTGGCGATGGCGTCATGGCTATTTTCGAAGGTCCAGAGATGGTCCTTCAAAGCTGTTTGTGCGCTTTGAAGATTTTGGAAGGCGCGCGGGTTAATGATTCTTTGGGCGCCCAGGAGATGCGCCGATTCGGCATCGGTATTCACACCGGCCGTGCCGTAGTAGGCAACATCGGCGCTCCCGAGCACCTCGATTATTCCGCGATCGGCAGCACAGTCAATCTCGCTGCCCGCCTGTGCGGGGAAGCGCAAGCCATGTCCATTGCCGTCTCCAAAGCAGTCCGGGACGCTGTCGCCGGCGACGCGAGGTTGAAATTTCACTCGGAGCGAGAGGTTCCGATCAGGGGCATCAAAGGACTCGTCACCGTTTACACCCTGAGTCGAAGCTAGAGCGGAATCAGCCACAAAACGCACAAAAAAACAAAAGGTTTTGTGTCTTTTGTGCGTTTTGTGGCTAATTCTTTCTCTGTGGATCTGAATTTAGCCGCAGGCGTTCTCGAATCGGTTACGGAGCACGCCAAATCCGTGTACCCCAATGAAGGCTGCGGATTGCTCGTGGGCCGTCAGACAGCGGAGCGATTCATTCCCATGAGAAATGCGGCGGCAAGCGAAACTCATTTCGAAATGGATCCGGGGCAATTAATCGCGGTGTTGCGCGACCTGCGAGACGCCGGCGAGACCCTAATTGCGATTTATCATTCGCACCCTCACGGTCCCTCCGAGCCGTCCACCACGGACGTGGCTCGAGCTTATTATCCGGAGGCTGCACACTTGATCATCTCTTTGGCCGAACTGGAAAGGCCGCAGGCTGCGGCTTTCCGGATACTTGACGGCGAGATCCTGCCGATCGAGCTTCGTGTTATAGTCTAGGAACCCTTGGGGAGGATCGAATGATTCTGATGCTGATCGCCGCGCTTCTGACGTGGACGCCTTTCGCACAGGAAGCGAAAGAAGGGAACGACATCGATTTCGAGATTCGCGCCAGGCCGAATCTGCTCATGGGAAAGGGCGCGTCGACCGGCCAGGCCTATTACGACGTCGTGATTACCAAACAACCGACTTCCGGTGTTCTGATCAAACTCCCATACACCAAAAAAGGCGGGAAGTTCTCGTTCGATCTTCATCATCGTATTGCAATGACCGAGGACTTCGGCGTTCCCGCAGAGGTGACGACAGTTGTCGAGGTCATTAGTGGCGGTGCCGCCAGTATGGGTGTCTACACGATCATGGATAAAATCAGTCCTGGCGACAAATTCCAAGAGGAAATTAACAAAGCGAGCACAGCGGAGATCGATAGGTTCGTTACACCGCTTTCAAAAAAGACGGTCACGTTGGATATCAAGCCAGGACCTCAGTCCATCAGCATTGTTGGACAGATGCTCGTGATCAGCCGCGGTCCGGCTACGACGCGAATTGATACTCCCGGAACTCGCATCGCTGCCGTGTCGAATTTCAAGTTTCAAGAGTCACCGCAAGGAACGCCGCTCAGATAGCTGCGGCTACACGCGACCTGCCGGCAGCAATGTGCCGGTAGGTTTCCAGCACTTTTTCGGCCGCCACTTTCCAGGAGAACTTCGCTACCTGCTCCATTCCCTTTTTTATCAATGTTTGCCGAAGGGCCTCATCCAGTAGGATCAACTTCATTCCGCGCGCGATATCGAATACGTTCTCAGGATTCACCAGCACGGCAGCATCATCGAGCACTTCAGGCAATGACGAAGTATTGGATGCGATCACAGGCGTCCGGTTGGCCATTGCCTCCAGCGGCGGAAGCCCGAAGCCTTCGTACAGCGACGGAAATGCGAAGAGTGAGGCGGACTGGTAGAACACATGGAGAATCGGGTAAGGAACAAATCCGAAGAATCGCACGTCCTGCTGTGCCCCGCTGCGAACGACTGTGAGTCGCAGATATTGATGCTTACTGAGCTCGTCTCCAATGATGATGAGCTTGAGATTCTTATACCGCTCATCATCGACAAGCTCGCTCTTCAGTACTGCAAAGGCTTCAATCAGCCGGTGTAGGTTTTTGTGAGGTCGAATCTTGCCGGCATATAGCACAAACGGATCTTTAAGTTGGTACCGTTCCAGAACGCGCTTACGCTCCTCCGTTGTATGCCTGAACGCGAACCGCTCGTCGAGAGCGTTGTGAACCACAGAGATTTTGGATGTCGGCAGCTCGAAAATATTGGTTAAATCCTCTTTCGTCGATTTCGACACTGTTAGAACGTGCCGGGCGCTTTCAACGACTCTCTTCGTTTGCAGGTAGCTTCGATAATTTTGGAATTTTGACGCATCCTCGTCAGGGAAAAGGAGGTGCACGCAATCGTGGATCGTCACTACAAGTTTCGAAGGAGCAAAGAACGGGGCGTTGTGATGCGGTATATGCAGAACATCAATGTTCCGGCGACGTAGCGAAAGGGGGATCACGATGTGGTGTCGCCAAAACGTTCGTTCTTCGGGCTGATAGAGCTGTCTGAAATTGCGTGGAAGCGGTCCCAACTCGTGAAAGTTTCGGTGCGAACCGATCAGCAGATATTCAGTCTCCGAATCGAGAGTCGCGAGGTTGCGAATCAGATTCCAAATGTATGTGCCTACGCCGAATTCATTTATCTTGTGAATGTCGATGGCGACGCGCATGAGATTAACGGCAAATCCAGTATAACGCGTTATAATCGCGGCAATTTTCAAACAGTGAGTTGATGAACTGCTCGAGGAGGGGCGATGAAACGTTACCGAGTCCTTCAGGTATTCATGGTTGCGTTACTGCTGACACCTTGCCTGCACGCGCAACAGCGTAAAGCACAAGCACCGGCATCGGTGCGTTTATACGTATTTGATTGCGGTAGCTTAAACATACCGGACACTTCGCCCTATCAGTTGAAGAAGGAAGAACTGGCTACGAATTACATGTCGGTCGCGTGTTTCCTGATTGCGCATCCCAAAGGCACGCTCATGTGGGATGTAGGTGCAGTTCCCGACAGCAGCTTTAAGCCGGAAAGCGCCACGGCCACCCTCCGATACGCTACCGTTACGAAAACGTTGACTTCCCAGTTAGCTGACGTCGGTTACGCACCTTCCGACATTACGTATCTCGCGTTCTCGCACTTCCATTGGGATCATGTCGGAAACGCCAATCTTTTTGCGAGCGCGACCTGGCTGGTGCGGAAATCCGAACGCGACATGATGTTCAGCGAACCGCCTTCTCCCCGCACAGAACCTGCCAACTATAGCGCTCTAAAGAACAGCAAGACCACCTTCATTACAACTGACGACTATGACGTATTCGGCGACGGAACCGTTGTGATGAAGTCTGCGCGCGGTCACTCACCGGACCATCAGGTGTTATTCGTGAAACTCGCGAAGACCGGACCTGTCTTGTTGAGTGGCGATCTCTACCATTACCCGGAAGAACGAAAACTAAAACGCGTCCCCACGACTGAATTCAACGCCGAGCAAACCGTTGCATCGAGAGCCGCAGTCGAAGCTTTTCTGACCAAAACAGGCGCTCAGCTCTGGATCCAACACGATTTCAATGCAAACGCCAAGCTGAAGAAATCGCCGCAATTTTATGAATAGCGCCGCTGCGCGAAATATTCACCTGAGTATGTGGGCGCGTTGCGCAACATGTCGTAACGCCCGGCTTGCGACTGTGGGCGCGGTCTATGACCGCGCGGTTTTACCGGAATGAACGAAATGCGCGCGGTCATAGACCGCGCCTACAGTCGGAAAAGCGCCTCGAGTCAAAGTCGTGCTGCATTCCGTTTGCACGTATAACCCAAAGGTCGTAGGTTCAAATCCTTCCCCCACATTTAAAGAACCAAGAGCTGCGCCGAGTCAAACTTGTTTGGCTTGGTAGAACGCAGAGGAAATCCCAATCTAACGAGAACGCGCTATTACGGCAACTGAAGCCCATGAGAACGCCTCGAAGTGGAAAATCGCGTCCTCACGGACTACAATCTCGAAACAGTTTCCTGAACAGGAAAAACCATCATGAATCGATCTCGAATGGTTTTCGTTGCGCTCGTTGTTCTCTTCGTCACGTGCAGCATATCGCCCGAATCGGAAGGTCGCGCGGTTCCCGGCCATCAGACCGTCAGAATTGGGGATGTCCCCACGGTTCCGAACGGAATCGTAATGGCGCCAGAACTGCTCCGCTATGTCGCTCCCGAATATACGGAGGAGGCGCGAAGGCGCGGCATCCAAGGAGTGGTAACCGCTGAAGTGGAGTTTGATACCAGCGGCGCGTTCTCGGTGCTTCGAGTTATTCAGGGATTGGACTATGGGCTCACGGAGAATGCCATGGCTGCGCTGCGGGAATGGACTTTCGCTCCGGCCGAGAAGAATGGCTCACCTGTTTCGGTGATTGCTCGTGTCGAAATTCAGTTTCGTTTGACGGATCAAGAGCTTTACACCCAGGCGAAGGATGAACTGGAGCAGGGTAATTACACCGACGCCCGGCTCCTTCTTCAACGCCTCATCAATACCTATCCGGCGAGCGACTATTTGCCTGAAGCAAAGTTCGCAATCGCGGACTCATTTTACGGCGAAGGTACGCCTGCGGCACTTCGCCAGGCCCGGAGCGAATTCAACGATTACCTGGTTTTCTTTCCTGACGTGCCACCGTCCGAAGCAGCGCGCCAGAGATTGCTTGAAATTCAAATGAGGCTCGCCGAGGCCCCAGCACGTTGACCCGTTGCGTCATCCACGGCCGTTGTAGCCGGTATCCCGGACAAGTGATTTAGTCGAACCACTTGAATGGCACTTCTACGGCAACGCGTTTTACTCCACAGTTGTTGCTTTATCATTCGTGTGAACGATGGAAGAATCTTGATATGAGGAGGAAGACCTCGCTCGCGGTGGCAGCCGCGTTGTTAATGACGACGATGCGCACCTCGGCGCATCATGCATTCGCAGCCGAATACGACGAAAACAGACGCATCACAGTCTCCGGTACAGTGACCATGTTCAAATGGACCAATCCGCACGCGTGGCTGTACGTCGACGGAGAGAGTGAAAGCGGCAAGGTGACCCAATGGAGCTTCGAAATGGGCAGCCCCGGCGGCCTTGTTAGTCGCGGCTGGAAACAGACTGACCTGAAAAAAGGCGATCAAGTCACGGTGCAAGGCTTTGGTGCGAAGAACGGCAAAAACGTGGCCAATGCCACAACCGTCACACTGGCGGACGGCCGTAAGCTATTCGGGGGCTTCGCAGCCACGCCCGGCGCCCCGCGCAAGTAGCCACTTCAGGAAAACCGCCTGTTGCAACGCCCCAGCCGGGGACCCGTAGACGTGAATTCCATCACAGCTTTGAGGCACATCTGTTGTTTCGCGATTTTACCGCAAGTGAAGACGATGCTAACTTCGCAGAGCCGACTTGGCGGGAGCGATCTGCCTGTAAAGGTTCTAGTGGGCAACCCTTCGAGATAAAGAATGGGTACAAAATTTCTGATTGCGAGTGCCGCTACGCTCTTGTCCTTGGGTTTACGACTGTCGTAGTCTCACCGCCCAGCAAGGTGCGTTTTCAGCACTGAAGAGAGCAGATCGGGGTTGATCGGCTTGGTGAGATGGTCCGTGAAACCCGCAGCCTGAGCCCGTGCGCGATCTTCGGGTTGTCCATAGCCCGTTAGCGCGATGATAATCGACGTCATCGTGTCCTCGCGTGCTCTCAGCTCCTGTGCCACGCTATACCCATCCATGCCCGGCATGCCGATGTCGAGCAACACGATTCGCGGGTCAAAACTTGCGGCTTCGGCTAAAGCGCTGACTCCGTCGAAGGCTGTGGCTACTGTAAAGCCTTCAAGCCTGAGTAGCATTGCCATTGTTTCTGCCGCATCGTGATTATCATCCACCACCAATATTCGTATTCGATTGGAATCTGCCCGGCCTTGAATCGAATTACCGGCTGCGGCCCCGATTTCCTTGTGGGCCGGTGCTTCCCAGCGCGGCAGATGGACCACGAACTCGGCACCCCGCCCTGTTCCTTGGCTATGCGCTTCGACGCTGCCTCCGTGCATCTCCACTAAGCGTTTCACTACGGTCAGCCCGATACCCAAGCCGCCTTGAGTTCGTGCAAGACTGTGGTCCGCCTGGGCAAAAAGATCAAAAATATTAGGCATCACTTCAGGAGCTATACCGACGCCGTTGTCCTGAACTCGAACAGTGACCCATTTTCCCGATGCTTCCACCCGCATACGAATTTGCGCCCCCACCTCCGAATATTTGGAGGCATTGTTGAGGAGATTCGAAATTACCTGTTCTAACCGTATCGGATCTCCTTTGATCCAAAGAGTGTCTCTTGGAATCTCAAGTGAAAGGTCCTGTTGGCGGCCCTTAATGAATGGAAGGCTTCCTTCCACTGCTTGATTAGTGACAGTCTTAATCTCGAGAGGCGTTTCTCGAAGGCTGATCTTGCCGTAGACGATGCGCGATGCATCAAGAAGATCGTCCACCAATTGGGTCAGGCGGGTAACCTGCCGGTCGATCACTTCCCGCGCCCATTTCACTTGGAAATCCGGTAGTTCGACTTTTTGCATGATATGAAGAGCGCTTCGAATGGGGGCGAGCGGATTACGGAGTTCATGGCCGAGCATGGCGAGAAACTCGTCCTTGCGTTTATCAGCATTGCGCAACGCTTCTTCTGATCCCGACAGTTGTGCCGTGCGTTCGCTTACTCGGATTTCCAACTCCGCGTAAGATTTTTGCAATGCGTCCTGTGCCGCGTGTTTCTCCGCGATCTGGGCGGCCAGTTCCCGATTAACCAGCTCTTGCCGGTCTTTGGACTGAGTCAACTCATGCAGAAGATCCAGGTTTGCGAACCGCAACCGGAGGGACTCTCTTCCTGTTCTGTAGAGACGATGACCGATCGTAATTAACATCGAGACATAGACCAGAAGCATAACAGCCATCGCCACGTGCAATTTGTCACCGGATCTCAACAACTGCACTCCATAGGGAGCGAGGGCTGGTATAACGAACAGCAGATAGGCGCCCCGGAGTGCCGAGAGCGTGGCGATACCTCCTGACGCCATTCCCACAAGCACGAAAGCGAGAAACACTTGATGGGTATAACTTGCGGCAGTGAAAAAGAAGTAGCCGGCTGCACCCCAAAGTACGCCGTTGGCGACCACTCCATAGAGATAGTGCCGGCCCCACTGCGACGATTCGTTGCCGGCAGGATTGCGATGCCAGTAAGTTCGCCGATGCGCCTCGCGGCCCAAGGCAACCAAGAGAATGGTGATCAACCAGCCTGCAAGTAAAGATTGGGCGACGTCGCTCCACAGTATTGCAGTCAAGATCGCGGCGTTGACCACCGTTGCGAAGAGAGCGAACGGGAGTTGTTCGAATAGTAGTCTGATTTGTGCGGCCCGGATTTCTTGCCTATAATTCAATTCCACGCTGTGTCCGTCAGAAGTCGTTCTTTCTTATGGAATTTCAGGCATCTTGCCGAGGCGTCAGATGGTTTGATGGAACCGTGACGTCCCTTGAGGTCCGCTATAAGATATACCCGTCGTTGGCGGAAAAAGTCGGTAATTAATCGAATCCTGACGTTCATCCTTTGGCTTCAGAAGGTCGCGATGTTTACAGATGCTGCCGTGCAGTTGACGAAAGGTCGGTATCTCGGAGAGTGACGAAATTTGTCGTGTTCTTGGTTAAGAACGAAAGCGCTCCGGTGTTAGTGCCGGTGAAGCGATAACGATCGTGGCGCACGAGAGACGAGGTTTACAATGGAAGATCTATTCCTCGGTGATCGCATTAGCCTGACGTTCGACGACTTCCCTCGCGATCAGATAACTGGCACTGTGGCCCGCACGCTGTCTAATACGGAGGAGGGACTTGGGCCGGAGATCGAAGACTATATTTCTTACTGGATAGAGATCAGTCGTGAAGGAGACACGCGCGGAGCGATAAACAATGTGGTGTTATTGACGACCTTCCGCTATTGGTTTGATGGACGGTACGTCACGATCCGCAAGATCCCGCAAAACCGAATTTGCGAGCCAGGCGGTATCTGAGCTGGATCGAAGAAGACGAAATACATCGACGTCCCTGTTGACCCGATCCACCTCCGGGAGCGTTACCGCCTTCCAACAACTCAGATTAGCAGCAACTCGTGAAACGCAGCTGTAAGGGCCGTTTTCGCTGTTTCTGTTGATGCTGTTTATTGGAGACGAACTTCTCATTGCCCGTATAATCCAACTGTGTTGAATCGTTCTTTGCTCTTGCTACTCATTCTGTTCAGCGCGGCCGGGGTTGTCCAAGCGGATTCGAATGTCGTCGTCTTTCCCTTCGATAACCTCTCGAACGATCGCACGTTGGACTGGATAGGCGAAGGTATCTCAGAACTCATTATTCAACGCCTGCGGCCGGAGCCTGGCGTGTACGTTTTTGCCCGGGAGGAACGGCTTGCTGCGTACGAAATGTTTGGCATTCCAGACACATCCGTGATCAGCCACGCGACAGCATTGAAAGTGGGCTGGGGCAGCGGTGCCGACCAGATCGTCATTGGCAACTTCTCGGCGAACGCTGGGAAATTCCGGATGATTGCTCGTCTGGTTGATCTGCAAGCGGAGACTGCGGTAGCAATCAATCTTGAAGGTCAATTGGAGGACGTGATTCCGCTTACGATGAACGCGTCCTGGCAATTGCTGAAGAAGCTCGTTCCAGGGACTTCATCGCCCGAGTCCGATTACACGGCGCGTCCCCCTATCCCTCGCAGCGCATTTGAAAGCTACATTCGAGGCATTCTGAATCAAGATCTCCAGAAAAGAATCGATCTTCTGCAGACGGCTGTCCGTTTGCATCCTCACTACGGTCCGGCGCAACTCCAACTGGGCCGTGCCTACCAGCTGCAGGGTGATTTCGAAATCTCCAATGAATGGCTGCAGAAGATTTCAGACCCCCCCGATCTACGTCAAGCCCAGTTTATGATGGCTCTCAATTATTTCTATCTCGATCAGCATACACGTGCCATTACGACGTTGCAGGGGTTGCCGCAGACTTACGATGTACTCTTGAACCTGGGCGCCGCCTTTTCGCGGAACGGAGATCCAGCGTCGGCTATAGCGGTATGGAAACGTGCTATCGGTATCGATCCACTGGGAAGTGACGCATTTTTCAATATCGGTTATGTCAGCTTTGTTAAAGGCGACCTCGACACCGCTTCGAAGAATCTCAACGAGTCCTTGAGACTTCGGGGCCGGGACAGTGAGGCACTTTTGCTGCTCGGCCGAACCTATGAACAACAGTTACGGTTCGAGGAGTCACAAAAACTCATTTCACAGGCGATCCGGTTGTCACAACGTGTTCAGCGATGGCTAAGTCAACCGCCCACCCGAATAGAGCGGTTCGTCACGACAACGACGTTTCGCAGTCACGATGAAATCTGGAACGACAAACGGCTCGTAAGACGCGGCCGGCGCCAGGATCTGAACGGATGGGTCGAAGTGATTCAAGGCGATATCGATTCTTACCTCTTTGGAGATGCTCTGCGAGAACTTCACGACATCATGCGAATATATCCGGACTCCAGCGAGGCGCGCTCACTCCTGAACGAGGTAGACCGGCAGCAAAGTCTTCGATGAGATTGTTACGCAATCTGACGCTTCTTCTCGCCTGTGCCGCATCGTTCGGACGGGCACAGACAGTGCCTGCGACTTCCGTAATCGTTCAGATTGATCTGGACGACATCGTCCATCCCGTTAGCGCAGCTTACGTTAAGGAAGGAATCAAACACGCCGGCGAGATTGGCGCTCGTGTCGTAATTCTTAGACTGAACACGCCAGGCGGTCTGGTCGACTCCATGCGCGAGATCGTGGAAGCCGTTCTGTCTTCTCCAGTACCAGTCATCGCTTGGGTCGGCCCCAATGGGGCGCGTGCGGCGTCCGCTGGATTCTTCATCCTCCTCGCCGCCGACGTCGCAGCAATGGCGCCCGGCACAAATGCCGGAGCGGCCCATCCGGTAACCTCAACGGGCAGTAAGATCGAAGACGTAATGGAGAAGAAGATTGTCAGCGATGCGTCCGCATATATCCGAAGTTATACCTCCAAACGCGGACGCAACGTCCAACTTGCTGAGTTGGCCGTGACGGAAAGCCGCTCTTTCACCGCAGAGGAAGCGCTGAAGGAGAAGCTAATCGATGCGGTCATCTCGGATGTTCCTGGTATCATCGATAGCCTCGACCAGAAGGAAATACACCGCTTCGACGATCGTCCAGTAACACTTCAGTTGCGCGGTTCGAGTGTTCAAGCCTTTGTAATGAGCGCACGGCAAAAGATCCTGTCTCGTGTGCTGGATCCCAACCTGGCACTGGTTCTAGCGTTGGCGGGAATCTTGGGACTCTATATCGAGGTTACTCACCCGGGCCTCATTATTCCGGGCGTGTTCGGAGCTATCAGTCTCATTCTCGCGTTGTTCGCATTCAACATGCTTCCAGTAAATTGGGC
>Ga0075434_100004994_pt1 | contig 12040 bp, 12 predicted proteins | sample RhiMethybrSRZTD3_FD_75298 | JGI IMG/M metagenome (GOLD analysis project Ga0075434, IMG submission 75298) | Populus rhizosphere microbial communities from Tennessee, USA - Rhizosphere MetaG P. TD hybrid SRZTD3 | ecosystem: Host-associated > Plants > Roots > Rhizosphere > Soil | place: USA... | reverse complement strand
CGAGCTTCGGTGGAAGAAGTGCTCGATGCCTCCTTCGTCGCGGATGAATCCGAATCCCTTGTCGATCAGAAGGCGAGCGATGGTCCCGGTCGGCATACCCGTTTCCTCCGATGAACGACGCGTCCCGCCGAGGTGATCTCGCCGGGTTGTCCAAGCTGTGAGCGGGGAAACGAAGGGCCGGGGGGCGGCCCGAACTTGCAGGGAGGCGCCGGCGACCAGTCGAAAATCCCGCGCTTGCCGCGCCGGCGGTCCGTCAGCCGCCGCACGCTGAGCTTGAAAGCGCGGCCAGTGTAGGGACTTCCGGGCCGGAAGTCAAGAAAACCACGAGGGTTAGGGGTGACCCCCGAATCACGGTTTCCCGCGCGATTCCGGCGGTTTTTCGGGCGTGGACCCGGTGGGCGGCGCGGTGTAGGTCGTCCAGAAATGACGTCCGCAGCGGGGGCAGACCCAGAACTGGTCGGCCTTCCAGGGCTCTCCCGGGGCGGGATCGCGCATGTCCATGTCGGTCCCGCACCGCTGGCACCGTAACGTCACCATTCGCAGAGAATTGTACCGTGATCGCAGGAATCATCCTGGCCGCCGGAAGGTCGTCGCGGATGGGGACGTCGAAGGCGCTCCTCGACGCATCGGCGGGCGAGACTTTCGTCGCGCGCCTGCTTGCCGCCCTGCGCGAGGGAGGGGTCCGCGACCCGATCGTCGTCGGCAGAACCGGTGACGATCCGCTGCGGCGCGAGGTGGAGAGCCACGGCGGCGCGTATGTCGTCAATACGGAAGCGGACACCGGCGGGCAGATTTCGTCCCTGCTTGCCGGACTTGCGGCCGTCGACCGCGCGGAAGTGCGCGGCGTCCTGATGATCCCGGTCGACACGCCGCTCGTGCGCCGGTCGACGATCGCGACGCTCCTGGCCGTGTTCGATGCCACGCTTGCGCCCGTGGTTCGTCCGCGGTATCAGGCCAGGCACGGCCATCCGGTCATCTTCTCGCGCGCGGTGTTCGACGAGCTGCGCCGCGCCGATCCCGACTCCGGCGCGAAGGCGGTACTTCGCGCACACGCGACGGGGATCGTGAACGTGGACGTTGACGATCCCGGGGTGCTCGCGGATCTCGACACGCCGGAGGCTTACCGCGCGGCGTTCGGCCGTGACCCGCAGTGATGAACTAAGAGACCACGGAGGTCACTGTCGAACCGCTCCGTGGTCTTCGTGGCCTCTGAGTTTCTTTCGCTCAGATCTGAATTTTCGCGAATGATTGCGCGCCGAGCGCCAGGAAGATCGCCCCGATCACGCCAAGCACCGCCGCGTCGGTGGCCGCCGAGAAATGCGCGGCGCCGATGAACGCGCCGCGGAGCCCGTCGATCCCGTACGTCAGCGGGTCGAGGCGTGTGGCGAGAACGAGCCCCATCGGCAGATTGTTGAGGGGGTACAGCGCGCCCGAGAGGAAATAGATCGGCATCACGAGAAAGTTCATGATCAGCTGGAACCCCTGCATGTTCTGAAGACGCGATCCGATCACCGTGCCGAGCGCGGCGAAGACGAGGCTGATGAGGATCATGAACAACACTCCCAGCGGGAGGGTTGCGGCGTTGGTCGATCGGAAGCCGACCAGGAGACAGATCACGATCACCAGCAGCCCCTGGAAGATCGCGATGGTCGCGCCGCCGAGCGTACGGCCGATCATGATGTGCAGCCTCGGTACGGGCGCCACCAGCGTCTCCTTCAGAAACCCGAACTGTCGATCCCACAGCAGGCCGATCCCGGAGAAGATCGAGGTAAAGAGCACCGACATGCCGATCACGCCCGGCGCCACGAATTGCAGGTAACTGCCCTGGCCCGCGCGCTGAAACACCGGCCCGAGGCCGAAGCCGAGCGCCAGGAGGTAGAGCAGCGGTTGTCCGAGCGATGCGATGATCTGCGCGCGCGACCGGCTGTACCGCTTGATCTCGCGAAGCCAGAGAATGTAAATCGCGCTCACGTCTATCGCCTCCACATTTTCGCGACCTGGCGCATTTGATCCGCGGCATCCGCGCGCTCGTCGCGGATCGTGGTGCCCGTCAGCGCGAGGAACGCGTGCTCGAGCGAGTCCGTCTTCGTTTGCGTTTTGAGATCCTGCGACGAGCCCTGCGCGACGACGTGTCCGTGGTCGATAATCGCGATCCGCTGCGCCACCCGGTCGGCCTCATCCATGTAGTGTGTGGTGAGGAACACCGTCACGCCTTCGGTCTCGTTGAGGTGCTTCACATGCGTCCAGAGCTGATTGCGGCTCTGGGGGTCGAGGCCGAGCGTCGGTTCGTCGAGGAAAAGGATCTTCGGCGTATGGAGCAGGCCGCGCGCGATCTCGAGGCGCCGCTTCATGCCTCCCGAGAACGTCTTGACCACGGAGTCGCGGCGCTCCCAGAGCTCGAACAGCGTCATCAGCCGCTGGATGCGCTCGACGCGCGTCTTCCGCGGCACGCTGTACAACACGCCGTGCAGATCCATGTTCTCGTAGGCCGTCAGCTCGCCGTCGAGGCTCGGGTCCTGGAATACAATCCCGAAACGCCGGCGGACTTCGTGCGGCTGGCGCCGCGGGTCGAGACCGTCGATCGCCATCGTCCCGCTCGTCGGAGCGAGGAGCGTCGTCAGCATCTGGATCGTTGTCGTCTTGCCGGCGCCGTTCGGGCCGAGGAACGCGAAGATTTCCCCTGCCGCGACGTCGAACGAGACGCCGTCGACGGCCTTCACCTCGCCGAACGTCTTCACGAGGTTGTCCACGTGAATCATGCTCATGGCGCTGAATAGTACGCTGTCCGGCCAGTTCAGGGAAAAGAGGTACAATGTATCAGCCTCATGCCGATGACGGGGTGACGCGCCGCGCGTTCCTCCAGACCGGTCTGGCCGCCGCCGCGGCCGCCGCCGCACCGCAACTCTCGCAGCCCTCGGTTCCGTGGTATCGCCGCGCGTATCGCTGGGGGCAGACCAACATCACCGAAAAGGATCCGATCCGCTACGACATTGCGTGGTGGCGTGAGCAGTGGAAGCGCACGGAGGTGCAGGCCGTCATCATCAATGCGGGCGGCATCATTGCTTACTATCCGAGCCGGTTTCCGCTGCACCATCAAGCGGAGTTCCTCCGCGGTCGCGACCTGTTCGGCGAGCTGACGAAGGCGGCGCACGACGACGGGCTGTTCGTCATGGCGCGAATGGATTCGAATCGCACGGCGGAGGACTTCTTCAACGCGCACCCGGACTGGTTCACGCGCGACGCGGACGGGCGTCCGTACCGCGCGGCCGACAAGTACGTCACGTGCATCAACAGCCCCTACTACGACGAGTATCTGCCCGGCGTGCTGCGCGAGATCGTCGAGCGATCGCACCCAGACGGCTTCACCGACAACAGCTGGGCGGGAATGGGGCGCGAGTCGATCTGCCATTGCGACAACTGCGCGAGGAAGTTCCGCGAGCGATCAGGCAAAACGCTGCCGCGCCGCGCCGACTGGGACGATCCCGCGTATCGCGAGTGGATTGGATGGAGCTACGCGCGCCGCATCGAGGTCTGGGAGCTGAATAATCGGGTGACGCGCGAGGCGGGCGGCCCGGAGTGCATCTGGTCGGGCATGAACAGCGGCTCGGTGACGGCGCAGGCGCGCAGCTTCCGCGATCTGAAGGAAATCTGCCGCCGCGCCGCGATCGTCATGCTCGATCACCAGCGGCGAGACGACGACACCGGGTTCCAGCAGAACGGCGACACGGGCAAGCGCGTCCACGAGATGCTCGGATGGGACAAGCTCGCGCCGGAATCGATGGCGATGTATCAGTCGGGACCTGGCTACTACCGCGTCGCCAGCAAGCCGGCGGCGGAAGCCCGGATGTGGATGATTGCGGGAATCGCCGGCGGCATCCAGCCGTGGTGGCATTACGTCGGCGCGTATCACGAGGACCGGCGCATGTACCAGACGCCGGGCCCTGTGATGGCGTGGTGCAAGGCAAACGAACCGTACCTCGTCGATCGCACGCCGGTTGCGACGATCGGGTTGGTATGGTCGCAGCGGAATACCGACTTCTTCGGACGCGATGATCCCGGCGAGCGCGTCGACGCGCCCTACACCGGATGGATGCACGCGCTCGTGCGCGCCAGGATTCCCTACCTGCCCGTGCAGATCGACGACATCGGCCGGTACGCCGGGCGCCTCACGACGCTCATCCTGCCGAACATCGGCGCGATCTCGGACGCGCAAGCCGCGGGGATACGCGCGTTCGTAAGCGCCGGCGGCTCGCTCGTGGCGACCGGTCAGACCGCGGCATATGACGAGTGGGGGGATCCGAGATCTGACCTGGCGCTCGGCGATCTGTTTCGATGCCGCCGCGGTGCTGCGGCGCCCCCGCTGCGCGAGGGGGCGCGCCAGGGATCGCAGAGCGATCACACTTACCTGCGGCTGTCACCGGAGCTCCGAGCGCGCGTCGACGGGCCGAAGGCGGGAGATGAACCGCCTGCGGTCGGCCAGCGCCATTCGGTGCTCCTCGGGTTCGACGAGACTGACATTCTTCCCTATGGCGGCACATTGTCCGCGTTGACGGTGGAGAGCGGCACGATCGTGCCGCTGACGTTCGTCCCGCCGTTCCCGACGTATCCGCCCGAGACGTCGTGGATGCGCGAGCCGAAAACCGACATCCCGGGCCTCGTGCTCACGGAGCATGGACGAGCCCGCGTCGCATTCATGCCCGCAGACATCGATCGGCGCTACGCGCGCGAGCACCTGCCCGATCATGCCAGGCTGCTGTCGAACGTGGTGATGTGGACGGCGCGAGATCTGCCGCTCACGGTCGAGGGCCCCGGGCTGATCGATTGCCACCTGTACGAGCAGCCCGGCCGCCTCATTCTCCACCTCGTCAACCTGACCAGCGAAGGAACCTGGCGCGCGCCGATCGACGAGCTCATCCGCGTTGGCCCATTCAAGGTGGCCGTTCGCCTTCCCGCGAGCATGTCACGGGCGCGCGCGCGGCTGCTGGTCGCGAACACCAGTCCGGCGGTTGCGGTGCAGAACGGCCGCGCGACGTTCGCGGTTGACGGTATCCTCGATCACGAGGTTGTTGTGATCTCATGAACAGAATTGTCGTCATCACGGGAGCATCGTCCGGCATCGGCGCAACATTGGCGCGGCAGCTGGGCGAGGCCGGTGACCGCATCGTGCTCGCGGCGCGCCGGGAACCGGAGCTCCGCGCCGTCGCCTCAGGCTTGAAGGACTCGCTGGTCGTCCCTGCCGATGTGACGGTGCGCGCCGACGTCGATCGGATCCGCGACGAGGCGATCGCGAAGTTCGGTCACGTGGACGTCTGGGTCAACAACGCGGGACGCGGGATCAGCAAACCGGTGCTGGAGCTCACCGACGCGGACATCGATCAGATGATCCTGATCAACGTCAAGTCCGCGCTCTACGGCATGCAGGCAATCGTGCCGCATTTCATCGAGCGGGGCCGTGGACACGTGTTGAACGTCTCCTCGTTTCTCGGCAAGGCGCCCGTCGCGTCGATTCGCTCCGCCTACAGCGCCGCCAAGGCGATGTTGAATTCGCTGACCGCGAACGTCCGCATGGACCTTGCCGGGTATCCCGGTATCCACGTGACGCTCGTGCTGCCCGGCCTGGTCGCGACGGATTTTGCGAAGCACGCGATGGGCGGCACGCCGACCAGCCGGCCGCCGGCGAGCGTGATGCAGCCGCAGAGCGTGGAAGACGCCGCGGCCGCGATTGCCGCCGCAATCGACCGCCCCGCGGGCGAGGCGTATACGAATCCCGTACTGCAGCGAATGGCCGTGCTGTACGTGGAGGATGTGGACGCGTTCGAGCAGCGTGGCAGGGCCGGGTCTTCGGTGTCGCCAGGGTCTTCTTCGGTGGGGCCGGGGTCTTAAGACCCCGGCCTAACAAGGGCTCTTCCGCGGGGCTTCGGCCGATCGACGTGCCAGACGTGGCCGCAGCGCACGCAGCGGTAATAGGCGCCGCTCGCGGTCTGGAGGGTCACTTCGACCTCCTTCGACCGGCAGGCGGGGCACGTAGGCGTACCGACTCCTGACGGAGGCTTGCTCTCGGCGTTCCCCACTAGAATAGGTTTTGAAACTGGAGTCGAAACTCTACTCCAGAGGGAGTGTGGCGCGCAAACGGCGCGCGTCCAGGAGGATTGAACGAGGATCGTATGGCGAACGAAACTGCGAATGTAGTCAGCGCATCAACCACTGGCGCAAAGCTGCCCGACGGCGTGGTGGATCTCAATCAGATTGACGGGACGGATCCCGTGCTGGGATGCCGGGTCTTCACGCATTACAACGGTCCGACCGATCAGTTGAGCGGTCTGTGCGCGGGCATGTGCGTGCTCGAGCCTGGCTCGACTCCGCACCCGCCGCATCGTCATCCGGAAGAGGAGTTCATGATCGTCGCTTCCGGGACGGGCGAGATCGAATGCGCTGGCAAGACGACGAAAGTCGGACCGGGCGCAATGATGTACTGCGCGGGCGACGTCCTGCACGGGATCACGAACACGGGAAAAGTGCCGCTGACCTTTTACTGGTCGAAGTGGCTCGCGCGAACCGACTAGAGATCTCCGGGTCTGCGGCCCGCGTCGATGACTTCGAACAGGTAGCCGTTCACCGGCTCGCGGAAGAAGAAGCGCTCGAACGCCGTGGGCCGGAATGGCGTCACGATCTCCGCGCCCTCGTCGAGCAGCCGTTTCTGGAGCGCGGGGAAGTCGTCGCGCGGATGGAAGACTGCGAAATGACGGCCGAATTCCAGCTCGAACGGCGACGGTGTGAACCCTTCCGTGTAGATGACGTGGATTTCCTGGCCGCGCCCAATGTCGAGCCAGGCCACTTTCACTGGTGAGTTTCCGGGCACTGGGTTGCGCGCGTAGCCGAGCGTGCGCTCGAGGAACGCCGCGGTGCGTTCGACGTCGCGAGTCGCCAGGGTGAAGTGCGCGAGGGTCATTGATCAGCCTTTCGGGTTCCAGCCGCTGCGATAACGGCGCGACAGGTATTGATCCGCTTCGGGCTTGTTCGAGAACCTGAGCGCCCGCGCATCGAACTCCAGCGTTTCGCCCGTGAAGTGCGCCGCGACGTTTCCGATGATCACCGATTCGGTGAGCGGGCCGGCATAGTCGAAATTCGCGGAGCACTTCTGCTTGCCGCCCGCAAGCACGACGTCGATGAACTCGCGGTAGTGATCACGATCCGTAATGTCGATGACGGGCAGCGCCGCCATCTTCGAATCCGGCAGCACGAACGCGTCGGGCCGGACGTGGGGCAGCACGATCATCCCGTCCGTACCGACGACGATGCTCCCCTGGTCGGGGAAGCGGCTTCCAACCGGCTCGCGAATCGGATCGGGGGGCAGCTCACCGCCGTCGTACCACCACACATCGACGGTCTTGCCGGCCGTGTACTCGGTACCGGGATACGTGAGCTTCACGCGCGCCTTTGTCGCCCAGCTCTCCGCCGTCGGCGGCGGTCCGTAGGCTGTGACGGCGAGCGGTGACGTCAAGTTCAGCGCGCGAAACGGCGGGCTGTAGATGTGGCAGCCCATGTCGCCAAGCGTGCCGGTCCCGAAGCCGATGCGCCGGCGCCACTCCGAAGGATGGTAGACGCCGCGCTTGAACGGCCGCGGCTCGCTCACGCCGAGCCATGCATCCCAATTGAGCGGCGCCGGAACGGGATCGGTCCCCTCGGGCAGCGGCTTGTCGTCTCCCCAGCTCTTGTTCGAGAAGGTGTGCACTTCCCGAATCTTGCCGACGATGCCGCTGCGGACGAGCGCCTCGCCGTACCGCTGCCCGCGGCTCGACGAAACCTGGATACCCATCTGCGTCGTCAGCCCCTTGCGCCGGGCGTATTCCGTGAGGAGGCGGGTTTCGCGGATCGTGTTGCAGAGCGGCTTCTGCACGTACACCGACTTGCCGCGGCGCATCGCTTCGAGCGCGACGAGGCAATGCATGTGATCCGGCGTCGAGACGTTCACGGAATCGATGTTCTTCTGTTCCTTCTTGAGCAGCTCGCGCCAATCCTGGTAGACCCGGACCTTCGGGAAACGCTGCTGCAGGCGGTCGAAGCGTGCGAGATCGACGTCCGCAACCGCGATGAGATCGAACGCGGGATGCGCCGAGAACGCGAGCAGATCGCTGCCCGCCTGCCCGGCGGCTCCGATGCCGGCATGCCGGAGCATCGGCGGCGCGGTTCGGGAGGGAGTCTGCAGATACGGTCCGACGGCGGCGGCGCCGGCAACGCTGCGGAGGAACTGGCGTCGGGAAACGGAGTGCGGCATGGCCGCAGCGTACCGCCAGTCGGGCACGCGGTGCAACGCCACCGGGCCTCTTATTCGGGTGTCGAATCCGTGCGGGTCGTCACAAACCGTGTGTATCGGCGAACCGCGTCGTCGATCGCCGCGCGCTCGGAACGAGTCAGCCGGCGCGACGGGGTGAGTTCCACGTGTGCGGAACCTGACTTTCGGACGATCCGCCAGGCGCCTGCCACCTGACCGGCGATGACGAGCGTATGCTCGAACGTCGTAAAGCGCGGCCCGGGCGCGGCGGACCGCCGTCCGTGAGGAACCGCATCCCGATCGCGATACGCGACGATGTATTCGTCGTAGATTGGGAGGAGATATGCGAGATGGCTTCGCGCGGCGGCGCGCGGCTCGCGGTCGCACGTCCAGTATTTCCGCCCGTCCAGATCTTCCGCGCGGGCCCCGGCGATGTCGGTGGCCCGCCTCGCGTCGCCTGCGCTGAGCCCGGACCACCAGGCGAAGTCGCGAATCGTGGCAGGTCCGTGGCTGCGGAAGAAACGCCGCGCCAGCGTGTCCAGCGCCTCATCGCGCGACACGCGGGCCGCCTCCGCCGCTCGTTCAGCGAAGAGCGCATAGGTGAACTGCTTCCCGTGGCGCGGCCCGCTGCAAATCACGCATTCGAGCTCGGCGTGCATCGCGACGTGCGCGAGATGCACGCTCTTCATCGGTAATCCGGCGCGCCCCAGTGCGTCCCCGATCTCGGCGCGCGTCAGGAAGCGGCCATCGCCAACGGCGCGTTCGATGACGCGAAGCGTTCGCGTCAGCGTCTTCCCGTCCAGCCCGAGCTGCGCGTTATACGGCGCCATCCGACGGTGCACGTTCGGCGCGGTCAGCTCCAGGAGCCAGCGGATGTCGCGCCTGGCCACGAAATGCCATGTGGGGCGCATCACGTGGGTCCGGAGGATCCGGCCGTCCTGAAGCGCGCGCTCGACGTCGGCGACCGACGCGGATTCCCTCATCCGAAGTCCGAGCGCCCATTTCGCCGGCTCGTATTCCTGCGCCTGGACCGCCCCGAACCATCCGACGACGTCCTCCGGCCTACGCAGCGGCGCCCCCGTCAGAATCTGACGACGAAGGCGCCGTTCGGCAATCGCAGGCATCATCCGCCGACCCCGGCAGAGTGCGCTTTCAACATTTCAGCGATTTGTCGAAGGCCTTTCTTATTCGCCCATGCGAGCGGCGTTGCCCACGGCGCCCCCGCGGCGGCTGGATCGGCGCCACGCTCGAGCAGCAACTCCACCATCGCCGCCTGACCCCGCCGGGCGGCCACGCCGAGCGGAGTCGATCGATACTCGTCGTCGATGGCGTCGATGTCCGCGCCGTGATCCAGGAGCAGCCGCAGCTTGCCGGCCTCGCCTTCGGCGGCCATGTGGTGGAGCAGAGTGAAGCGATGCCAGTTCATGTGATTGGGATCCATTCCATGTTCCAGCAGGAACGCCGCCGTCGCCTCATGCTTGAAGTAATAGTACGGGGCCCATTTGCTCACCGTCGGGACGCGCGCGCCGAGCCGCATGAGCATCGCGATGACGTCATGGCGGCCGTCGTGCGCGGGTCCTGCGAGGATCCCATCTCCCCAGCCGGCCTCGTCGTCGTGCAGCCACTGCGGATTTGCGCGAAGCAATCGCTCGGCGTCCTCCAGCTTTCCCGCTTCCACGAGGCGCGCGACCCGATCGCGGCCTGATGAAGGCTGGCGGCCGCCGTGCGCGCGAAGCATCTCGGTCAGCTCGGCATCCTTGGCAGCCTGGGTCATCGGCGTGCCGCTCGATTCTACCGGCGCGTTCGGATCGGCGCCATGCTCGAGCAGCAGACGCGCGATTTCGCGCTGCCGATCGTTCACCGCGATCCACAGCGACAGGCCGCGCGGCGCTCCCTCTTCCGGAAGGCTCGGATCCGCCCCGTGATCGAGCAGGAGCCGGGTCATCGCCACATCGCCGCGGCGTACCGCCGCGGAAAGCACCCGGTGATGACAGGTGTCCTCGAAGTTTGCAAGACCGCGATCGCGGGCCAGCGCGTTGCGGAGGAATTCCTCGTCCCCGCGAAGTGCCGCAACGAAGACGGTGTACTCCGCCCCGCGGGATACCAGCAGGTCCACGATCTCGGTGCGAATCCCCAGTGGCACCTGGAAGAACCAGTTGGGCATCAGCGCGGAGTGCAGCGGGCGGTAGCCGTCGCCGCGCATGGCATTCACGTTCGCGCCCGCGTCAACGAGCGCTCGAACGATGCGCAGGTGCCCGTTCCGGGCCGCGTGGTGGAGCGGAGTGTCGCCGGTCTCGTTGGCCGCGCGCACGAGCGCCGGATGACGCGCGAGCTCGGTTTCGACCGCGGCGAGATCCCCCTTGTCAGCTGCAGCAATGATGGCCTGCATGCCGGGCGCGAGGGCGAACCGGCGCGAGAGCCGCGTGCGGAGCAGTTCGGCGACCTCGCTGTGTCCCCGATCCTCCGCAAACGTGAGCAGCGATTCCTGGAACGGATAGCTGCGGTACGCGAGGTCGGCTCCGCGATCGAGAAAGAGCTCCGCGATCTGCCGGTAGCCTTCGCGCACGGCGAAATGAATCGGCGGCGTGTAGTTGTACTCGACCGTTGCCAGCGCGGGAACGCGCGCAATCAGCCGCTTCACCGTCGCGGCGTCACCCTCGCGTGCCGCGACGAACATGCCGAATACGTCGTCGGTCGTCGCGTCGGTTCCGTCGGGCAGCTTGTACCGTTTTCCAGGTGAGAGCTCGACGGGCCGGATCAACGGTCGCAGCACGAATCCGCCGCCCGCGAGGGCTTCGACGTGAGTCACGAGCCTCGGCCAGCTTGCGAATCCATAATCCCTGGCGATCGCGAGCTGCGCACGCGCGAGCGTAATCGGCGGGCGTTCTGCGGCGGGCATCGTCGAGGAGAGCCGCGCAAGGGCGCTCGCATCTCCCGAACGCGCGGCGCGCAGCAGGTCCTTGGCCTGTTTCCGGAGCTGTTCGAGCGAGGGGCGGTCGGGCAGCGGACCTAAGGGCGAGGACATGAGATCTCCTTTCGCAAGCGCCCTGTCCGCACGTGGGGCTGAAAGAAGATCGCGAATCGGCTTACGGGGTCTACTCAGGTGGGCTCGGCCCTGCCCGCGGACTGGATGCGCCCTGACGCGCGAGCCGGATCGTACCGCGCGCGCGGATCGCGGTCAAATAGGCTCGACGGTTTTGCATCTTGCGGCTGGCTAGCCCGATCACGGGCCCTGTTCAGGCCTGGTATTAATGTGGTATTACGGCGGCGCACGGAACTGCGCCGGCGGCTCTTCGCCGCCGCGAGAGGATCGATATGGACGCGCCATGTGCAGACATCAGTCAGATTGACGCGGTGAAGCCGCCGCGCGTCCGCGTGTGCGAGACGTGCGTGAAGACCGGCGCCTCGTGGGTGCATCTGCGCACGTGTCAGACGTGCGGAATCACGCTCTGCTGCGACTCCTCCCCGAACCGCCACGCCAGCGCGCATGCCCGCGCCGCCAGTCATCCCGTCGTCGCGTCTGCGGAGCGCGGCGAGCGGTGGCTTTACTGCTACGTCGACGACGTGTTCGCAGAGTACTGACGGTCGATTAGGCTACACGCCGACAAAGGCGTTATATGAAAGCCCAGGCATCCGCGGATCGATACTTCTCGATCGAACCTTCGCGGCTGGTCGCGTTGACGCGAGATTGGCCCTTCCACGCTGGCATTGGTGCTGAGCCTCGTCGATTCAGAAACCCGAAGCACATCAAAGAGGCCGGCGAACTGC
>Ga0075434_100004991_pt1 | contig 12040 bp, 7 predicted proteins | sample RhiMethybrSRZTD3_FD_75298 | JGI IMG/M metagenome (GOLD analysis project Ga0075434, IMG submission 75298) | Populus rhizosphere microbial communities from Tennessee, USA - Rhizosphere MetaG P. TD hybrid SRZTD3 | ecosystem: Host-associated > Plants > Roots > Rhizosphere > Soil | place: USA... | reverse complement strand
AGTTTGCCTTCTCCGTCGCGATATTCCCAGTGGAGTTTGTAATCTTTGAGGGGATAAGACGGGAGCTGAGTGAGAGGATTGCGTTCTGTGGTGACTTCAAAGCCGCCCGTTTGATACCAGCCTAGATATTTCCATCTGGTTTGCAACGTTGCAGGAGCAGTGCGCTTTTCCCAAGCGTAAAAGGACGGCCTGCGCTGGCGATATTCATCCACCACGCCGTGGTCCACGTAGCCTTCCATATGGCCGGGCCAGAGATTGCGGTGCGATTTGTAATCCTGATAGCACCAGAAAATGGCGCCAGCAATCCAATCGTATTTGGCGAAGAGATCGAGCTGGTGATGAAGGATGTCGACGCGGAGCTTGTCGGCTTCGACGGTGTTGGCGCGAAAAATTCCCGGCGTGCCGAACTCCGAGATAATGAACATCTTGTCGGGGAACGAGCTGCCAGCGTGTTCCAGCATCTTTACGAGGCCGTCTTCGGGGCCGTTCCACGCGCCGTAATACTGATTCATCATGATGAAGTCGGCGTCGTTGGCGGCCTCCTTTTTGGGATCGGCGCCATAGGAAATATCGTTATCGGCGAAGGTGACAAAGCGGCTCGGATCAAGCTGATTGACCAGCGCCTTGATTTGCTTGAAGTAGGCGCGGCCTTCGTCAGTGCTCATGTCACTTTCGTTGGAAACGCTCCAGGCAAAAATGGAGGGATGATTGGCGTTCTGCTCAATCAATTCCGTAAGCATTTGGCGGGCGAGGGCGATGAATTTGGGATTGCCGAGCTGATCGGCGCGGGCCTGCCAAATGGGAATTTCCGGAACGAAAAGGATGCCGTGGGTGTCGGCGTATTCAAGAACTTGTTCGTGCTGCGGATAGTGAACGGGGCGAGTGAGCGTGGTGTGCAGAATTTTTAAGTCGTCGTAATCGTGCTTGATAGTGCCGGCGGTTTCGGCCAGGCCCTCCCAGGGAGATTCTTCGTGGCGGGTCATGCCGGCCAGGCGGACTTGTAGGCCGTTGAGGTAAAGATGGCGGTCGCGGATTTCGACTTTGCGGTTGCCGAAGGAGTCGGATTTTTGGTCGAGGAGATGGTTGGCGGAATCGGAGACGCTCGCGCGGATCGAGTAGAGATTGGCGTGGTCGAGATCCCAGAGCTGGGGCTTGTCGAGAGGGAACGCGAGTTCGACGGCCTGTTTTGCGCCCGGAGCGAGACTGACCGATTGCGTTTTGTTGCCCAGATCGGAGCCGTCGGGCGCTGAGAGATTTGCGGTGACGGTAAGTTTCTGGGGCTTAGTGCCTGGGTTCTCCAGGTAGACGTGGTCTTGGATCTGCGTGGAATTTTTCGCGAGGTCGACATCGGAGCGAATCTGCTGGCGGCGAATCAGCACGCCGTTGTTTTCGGCGAGCCAAACGTCGCGCACGATGCCGCCGTAATGCCACCAGTCATACCAGATATTGCCGCCGGGTTTCAGCTTGAACGCGAGCCCGGGGATGCTGGTTTCAGTCGGGCGATTGTCGAGTTCGACGGCGATCGTGTTCTGGCCAGGCTTCAGCAGCTTGGTGATGTCGAAGAAATATTCAGTGTGGCCGCCTTCGTGTTTGCCGGCTTCTGCGCCGTTGACCCACACACGCGAGAGATAGAAGGTTGCGGCAAAATGGACTTCGACGTGTTTCTGCGGAGCAAGCGCCGGCAAATCGAAGGTGCGGAAATACCAGGCAATGCCTTCATAGTCGTCATACTTGCCGATGTTCCAGGTGTGCGGGACGCGGACAGGTTCGGTGCCGGTGGGGGTGATCTTGAACCAGGATTGCGACTCGCCTTCGGATTTGGGGTCAGTGCGGAACAACCACGCGCCGTTGAGATCAACCTTTTCAGTAGCGGAGGCAATAGCGGGAACAGCGATAAGGGCGGCGAGCAGGAACGAGCGGAAAAAAGATGAGGGCTGGCGCATGGTGTCTCCGGGAGAAAGGAATGAGCCGAAAATGTAAACGGTATCATAGCGGGGCGGAAGTGCCGCTGCAAGGTTCGTGGACTGCGCGGAAGCCCTAAGCCCGGCGAAATTTTAGCGCAGTGCGGCGGATTTCCAGCGCGGGTTGCGGCGTGGAATCGCAGGGCAAGTTGATGATAAAACGAAGCGGGCCGGGCGATCCTGAAAGGCCGGTCCGGATTGCTGATTGCCGCCCTTGAATTCGCTCCATTCAGTGGGAATGTAAAAGACGCAGGTGTAGCCCATAGACGGTTTGCGGGCTGGCCTTTGTCGACCGAACATAAATTGCGGCGAAGTAAGACGAAAATCGCGACAACGAGAAATCTCAGTACGGTGAGTTTCACCGACGGTCTCCTGTGGCGGCGGCTAAGCGGTAATAACATGCCGGAAAGAGCGCAGACTTTGCCGACGAGCTGGCGCCGCGCCGAGTTCTACATGGGATTGGGTATGGGTGAAACCAAATTGCGCGGATAGGGTTTAATAAGCGAGCGAAGCGGATTTAGCTAGGGAACACTTCGCCGGAGACAGGTCGCGCCCGCAGCAACGTAACGAGAACCAATCCAGAAAGACCAGTGCGGGCAGGAGGAAGCATGAAGCTTTTTCGACATGGAATAAGTGTGCGGGGCCTGGCAATAGCAGCGTTGGCGCTGGCTCTAGTGACGCTGGTAAACGGAGGCACAACAACAGCCCAGGTTTCGGTTGGGATTTCGGTCAATTTTGCGCCACCGGAATTGCCTGTCTATGAGCAGCCTTTGTGCCCCGGAGAAGGGTACATCTGGACGCCGGGATATTGGGCGTGGGATCCGGACTATGGCGATTACTACTGGGTGCCGGGAACGTGGGTGCTGGCGCCGCAACCGGGATACTTGTGGACGCCGCCGTATTGGGGCTGGAGCGGCGTGGCGTTTGTTTTTCATGAAGGCTATTGGGGACCGCGTGTTGGCTTCTACGGCGGAATCAACTATGGGTACGGCTATGCCGGCCGTGGATACTACGGTGGGCGGTGGGAACGCGATCGCTTTTACTACAACCGAAACGTAAACAACATCAATGTGACGCAGATCCACAACGTCTATAACAAGACGGTGGTAAACAACGTCAACGTGACGCGGGTGAGCTACAACGGCGGAAACGGCGGAATTCGCGAACGCGCAAACCGGCAGGAAGAACAAGCGGCACGGGAACAGCACCTGGGTGCCGTGGCAGTGCAGCAGCAGCACATTCAAGAGGCGCGGACAGACCGCGCGCTGAGAGCGTCGGACAATCATGGCAAGCCGCCAATTGCGGCGACCGACCGGCCGGGGCAATTCCGCGGCGGCAACGTGGTGCCCGCTAAAGAAGGGAAGTATAATCCGCCGCCGAGTCGCGGTGGAAACAATGGCGGACGCTATGACAACAATCGCGTCGAAAACAATCGGCCCGACAATCGGCCTGACAATAGGGTAGAAAGCCGGCCAGACCGCAACGATCGGCCGCCTAACGCGAGAGGTCCGGAAAGCAACAGCAACCGGCCGACTTATGTGCATCCCAATGAAGCGCCAAAGGCAAACAGGCCGGATCGTCCGCCGAGCAGCGGCAACGCCAAGGCGGACCAGAAATATCGGCAGCGCACGGACAATATGTACAAGAAACAGGAACAGGAACGGCAAAACCTGCAGAAGCAGCAGGACCAACAACATGCGCGAGCTGAGCAGCAAAGGGCGAACGATGCGCGCCGGCAGCAGATGGAAAAGCAGCACCAGCAACAGACGCAGAAGATGGAGCAGCGTCAGCAACAACAACAGCAGAAGATGGAGCGGCAAGCGCCCCAGCCGAAGCAGCAACCTCAGCCGAAACAACAGCCGCCCAAGCAACAGGGCAATCCTCACGACAAGAAGCCGTAGCCGCGACGGGATTGGACCATAGGACCTAAAAGGCCGGCTTGCTTCGCAGGATGCATGGCGAAGCGAGCCGGTTGACACGCTGGGGCCGGAACCATACAGTCAGGCCATGGCGAATAGCGTTTCGAAGATTCAGATTGGGCAATTGTGGAAGAAACAGGGAACCGACGAGACTTTCCTGGTTACGCGAGTGTACTCGGAGGCGTTGAGCACAATGGCGACACTGCGGAAGTCAGGCGCTGAGAGTGAAGCGCTGGTGCGCGTGAAAATTGAGCGGGCGGCAGGTGGGCAGACGCTGCCGGGGTTTTCGCCGGCCCAGGAAGATGAGCGGATTTAGTCGCCTGTCGAAAGTTGGAAGAAAAAAACAGGTTCCTCGCTGGCGCTCGGAGGCAACGCGTTACGCAGGGAATTAGATCGAGCGGACGGGCAGATTGACTACGTCTTCGATCTGCATGAGTTCTTTCTGAAGGAACGGTTCGGCGTATTTCACACCGATCAAATCGCCATTGCGTCGGGCGAGTAAATCCATTCTAGAATCGAGTTCGTCGATAGCCAGATAAACGCGCTGTTTGCGTTCGCTTGCGGCGGGACGGAATTGCGACGCGTAGGCCAGGATTGCGCGGCGGCGCGTGGCATATTGCCTGGTGATATCCACCACAAAAGTGGCGGGCATGCCTTCGAACGACGTGCAGTAAAGAATTTTGAAGGGGCGAAAGGGCTCGCCGGGAATGGGCAGTGCCTTGAGGCCAGCGAGAAAGCAGCCTTCATAGCCGAGTGTGGATGCGTGGTAGTGGTCGGGGTGGCGCGCTTCCCAGTACGGAAGAATGACCGTGTGGGGCCGGAGTTCGCGGATTTTTTGCGCGAGCGCGAGCTTGTACTGGCGCGAGGGTTGCACGTCGGAGTCGGGAACACCGAGTGTGTTGCGATAAGAGACTCTGAGGATCTTTGCGGCGCGCGCGGCTTCTTTCGCGCGTGTTTCGGGAGTGCCGCGCGTGCCCATTTCGCCGGCGGACAGGTCGAGGATGCCGGTTTTGTAGCCTTGCTGAGCGGATTTGAGCAGAGTGCCGCCGCAGGTGAGTTCGACGTCGTCGGGATGGGCGGCGATGGCGAGAAGGTCTAAGTTCATGTGAGCTCTCCGATGGTTGCGGGGAAATTGTAAAGGTGACTGGCGACTTGTGCCTAGTGCGTCCTAAAGCGGCGCGGCGGTAGATGTGTTAATTTTGGCGCATGGAACAGAAGCTGGAAGGAAAAGTGGCGCTGGTGACAGGGGCAGGGAAACGGCTGGGACGCGCGGTCGCGCTGCGGCTGGCGGAAGAGGGAATGGACGTGGCGGTGCATTACGGCACGTCGGCGAAAGACGCGGCGGAGGTGGTGGGAAAGATCGAGGAGATGGGGAGAAAGGCGGTGGCGATCCGGGCAGATTTACGGAGCGTGGACGAGATTCGCCAAATGCTGGTGGAAGTGGGAAATGAGTTGGGGCGGCTGGATGTGCTGGTGAATAGCGCAGCGAATTTCTTGCCGGGCAGCGTAATTTCGACGACCGAAGAAGTGTGGGACGCTTCGCTGGACACCAACGTGAAAGCGCCGTTTTTTGTGGCGCAGGCAGCGGCGCCGATGCTGCGGCGTTCGAAAGGCGCGATTGTGAATTTTGCGGACACCGGCGGATTGTTGGGCTGGCCGGGATTTATCGGGCACTCGGTGGCGAAGGCCGGCGTAATCAATCTGACGAAAAGTTTGGCTAGGGCGCTGGCACCGGAGGTGCGGGTGAACGCGATTGCGCCGGGCACCATTACCATGCCGGGCGATCCGCCGGAGTGGGAAGCGGAATTTGTGAAGCTGGCGCCGTTGAAGAAAACGGGGCGTCCGGCCGATATAGCAGATGCGGTGTTGTACTTGGCGACGGCCGAATTTTTGACCGGTCACACGCTGGTACTGGATGGCGGTCGAACGTTGTGAACAAGAGTTGCGTGGCAATCATGAGATAGAAACGCGATTTGCAGAGATGCACTGCGCCGAGCGGCGGTGTATTCTAATTAGCTTATAGGGAGATAAGGACGGCGACCGTGGCACTGCATGAAGCAGGGTATCCAAAAAGGGACAACGCGCAAATGACCAACGAGACGTACACGCAACCTCATCATGTGGAGGACGTGGAGATTCAAGAGTGGCTGGAGTCGCTCGACTCGGTGCTGGAATCGAGCGGGCCAGAAGTGGCGGCGGAAATTCTGGAGCGGTTGCGGACGCACGCGAAGGTCAGCGGGATTAACTTGCCGTTCACGGCCAACACACCGTATGCGAATACCATCCCGGCGCGGCTGGAACCGTTGTTCCCCGGCGATCAGGAGCTGGAGCGGCGCATCAAGTCGCTGATTCGCTGGAACGCGTTGGCGATGGTAGTGCGCGCGAACCGCGAAGAGCACAACATCGGCGGACACATTTCGACGTACGCCTCTGCGGCGACGCTGTACGAAGTAGGCTTCAACCATTTTTTCCGTGCGCGTACACCGGAGTTTGAGGGCGACACAATTTACTTCCAGGGCCATGCGGCGCCGGGGATTTACGCACGCGCGTTCATGGAAGGGCGCATCAGCACGCAGAAGCTGGAGAATTTCCGTCGCGAATTGAAGCCAGGCGGCGGTTTGTCTTCCTATCCGCACCCGTGGCTTATGCCGGACTTCTGGGAATTTCCGACGGTTTCGATGGGCCTGAGCCCACTGATGGCGATTTACCAGGCGCGGTTCAATCGTTATCTGGAGAATCGCGGGCTGAAACCGGCGACTGACGCGAAAGTGTGGGCATTCCTGGGTGACGGCGAAACGGATGAGCCGGAATCGCTGGGCGCAATCACACTGGCCTCCCGCGAAAATCTGGACAACCTGATTTTTGTAATCAATTGCAATCTGCAGCGACTGGATGGGCCGGTCCGCGGCAACGGGCAGATAATTCAGGAACTGGAGTCGGCGTTCCGCGGCGCTCGCTGGAACGTCATTAAAGTTTTGTGGGGCAGCGAGTGGGATCCGATACTGGAGCGCGACACCGAAGGTCTGCTGGTCAAGCGTATGGGCGAACTGGTGGATGGCGAATATCAGAAGCTGGTCGTCTCATCAGGCGCGTACGTGCGCCAGCACTTCTTCGGGAATGACGAGCGTTTGCTAAAACTGGTAGAACCGCTGCCGGACGAAGCGTTGCGGCGTTTGCGGCTTGGCGGACATGACCCGCGTAAGGTGTATGCCGCGTACAAAGCCGCCGTGGAGCACAAAGGCGGCCCGACGGTTATTCTGGCGCGCACCATCAAGGGCTACGGTCTGGGCGAAGCGGGCGAGGGCAAGAACGTCACGCACCAGCAGAAAAAGCTGAACGAAGAAGAGCTGCGCGAATTCCGATCGCGCTTCGGCATTCCTCTGAATGACGAAGATTGTTCGACTGTGCCGTTCTACCGTCCCTCGGAAGACAGCATCGAGATTCAGTACCTGCGAGCGCGGCGCGAATCTTTGGGCGGCTATACTCCGGCGCGCAGCGCACGGTCGACACCGATCGTCGCCGACCACGATGAATTGTTCAAGGAATTTACGGAAGGCAGCGAGGATCGCGAAGTTTCCACGACGATGGCGTTCGTCGCCATGCTGCGCAAAATGCTCAAGGATCACGAAATCGGCAAACTGATCGTGCCGATCGTTCCGGACGAAGCGCGCACGTTCGGTATGGAGTCGCTATTTCGGACAGTGGGCATTTACGCCAGTGGCGGGCAGAAGTACGAACCCGTGGACATGAACACGCTGTTGCTCTACCGCGAAGCCAAGGACGGACAGATACTGGAAGAGGGAATTACCGAAGCCGGTTCAATGGCGTCATTTATCGCGGCGGGCAGCGCTTACGCCTCGCATGGCATTAACACTATTCCGTTTTTTATTTACTACTCGATGTTCGGCTTTCAGCGTATCGGCGATTTTGTGTGGGCTGCAGCGGATATGCGCACGCGCGGCTTCTTGCTGGGCGGGACGGCGGGACGTACTACCCTTTCCGGCGAGGGATTGCAGCACCAGGACGGCAATAGCCACATTCTCGCGCTGCCGGTGCCGAACCTGAAGGCCTACGATCCAGCTTACGCCTACGAAATTGCAGTCATCATCCAGGACGGCATTCGCCGTATGTACAAGGAGGGCGAGAACTGGTTCTATTACATCACCGTAATGAACGAGCCGTACGCCATGCCGCCGATGCCGGCGGGAGTGCGCGAAGGCATCCTGAAGGGCATGTACAAGTTCCGAGCCTCGACGAACAAGAAGTCCAAGCTTAAGGCTCAGCTTTTCGGCAGCGGGGCAATCCTTAACGAAGCACTGCGGGCGCAGCAGGTTCTGGACCAGAAGTATGGCGTCGCAGCGGACGTCTGGAGCGTAACCAGCTACAAGGAACTTTACGTCGACGCGATTGAAGCCGAGCGATGGAACCGTTTAAACCCCGGCGCGAAGCCAAAGGTTCCGTATGTTTCCCAGTGTCTGGCGGATGCGCCAGGCGTCCTGGTGGCGGCTTCCGATTACTTGAAGACGTTGCCCAATATGATTGCGAAGTGGATGCCGCGCAGGTTGGCGGCGCTGGGCACCGACGGATTCGGTCGCAGCGAAGGCCGCACGGCGCTGCGCGACTTCTTCGAAGTGGACGCGAAGTTCATTGTTTTGGCGACTCTGCACGAGCTGAGCGCTGACGGCAAAATCGACGCCAAGACGGTCGAGAAAGCCGCCGAAGAGCTGGGCATCCCTAAAGACAAGCCAAACCCCGTCGTATCATAATTTAGTTGTTGTCCTGCGAAAGAAAGGGCAGCGGGCGCCCGGAGAGCAGCGCGTCCAGGCGCTCCTTGGCGTCTTTCATTTCCGGGCGTAACGCCAGAGCCTTGCGGTACGCTTCGGTCGCTCCCGCCAAGTCTCCCACCTTTTCGCGGCATCGTCCCATCCAGAAATATGCACCGGGGTCCGGCGAAAGGGACCCAGCCGCAATGAAGTCAGATTCGGCCGCGCGATAATCGTTCAAGCGGAAGTTGGCCATCCCGCGGGCCAAGTAGCTGGACTGTTTGGTAGGCACAAGGCGAAGTGCCTCGGAAAACATCGCTCGTGCCTGGCTTAACTCGTTCTCGTCGAGCATTACAATGCCAAGGTTGTGATAGGCCTGCGCCACGTCGGGTGCCTCCTGACCATAGCGAATCGCCATCTGAAAAGCCTCGCGGGCTTCTTCGCGCCGGCCCTGTCCGGCCAGAACCGTTCCCAGGTTATATTGCGCAACTCCAAAGTGTGGCTTCTCTTGCGTAGCGCGAAGGAAGTGATCGTAGGCCAGATCAGGCCGACCAATCTGCATGAAGGCTTCGCCCAAATTGGTTTCGGCGATAAAGTTGTTCGGTGTGACGGCGAGAGCATGCTGAAACAGCGTGAGACTGTCTTTCCAATAGGTAGTTTGCCGCGAAGTCAGGACGGAAAAGAAAATCAGAATGAGAACTGCGCATACCCCGGCAAACTCTGTCTTCATTCGCCGCTCGGCCAGGTGATCAGCGATCCGCCAAACCACCAGGACCACGATACCAGGCAGCGTCGCGTAGGCGTACCGATCCGCCATCGCTTGGCGGCCGACCTGGATTGCCCCGATTACCGGTACCAGGCAGCCCAGATACCAAAACCAACCCACCGATAGATACCGCCGCTCCAGGTGGCGCAGGCAGAAAAGGGAAAAAAATAGAATGACCACGAGTGCCAGCGCCGGTCTCCACCAACCAATCGTGTTTTCAGGGTGTGGATAAAAGATCGCCAGATGAACCGGCCAGATCCCTTTCGCGATGTACATCACGTATGCCCACAACGCGTTTGCAATGCGGATAGGCATGGATAGGAATGCGTTCGCCGCGATGGTATTGGTTTTGGCTTGGGAAAAAACCGTGATGTAAGCGCTACCGGCAGAAAGGAGAAGCAGGGGAAGCTTTTCGAGAGCGAGGCGTGAAAGTTGCTTCCAGAAAAGCGGTCGGCTGTCGGCACTACCCGGAGCTGGGAGTCTTTGAAGCGGCCAGTAGTCGAGCAGCAAGAGTGCAAAAGGCAGCGTGATGATCATGGGCTTGGACGCGAGCCCCAACGCGAACAGCAAAGCTATCAGGAGGTACCGCGCAACGCCGGGCTTGCGTACATACCACCCGTACGCAAACAGCGCGAGAAAGAGGAACGCTGTGCACAATAAGCTTTTCCGTTCGGAAATCCAGGCGACGCACTCGACGTTTAATGGGTGAACGGCAAAGATTGCGGCCACCAGACTGCTACGCCACAGGTAACCGGTGGCTTTCAGCAGAAGCAAGAACAGCAGCACAACGTTAACGATGTGGAGAAACAAACTGGATGCGTGATGGCCAGCAGGATTGAGCCGAAACAGCCGCACATCCACCATGTGCGACATCCAGGTCAGCGGGTGCCAGTTGGCCATGATCGTTGCGCGCCACGCCCACGCGATGCTGGACGCATTGAGACCGGTCTGGACGAAATGGTTCTGAACGACGTAGCCGGGGTCATCGTAATTGACGAAACCATTGGAGAATGTGGGCCAGTAAGCGACCAGTGTGAGCGCGATCAGTCCGAGCGCGAGCAACCAAGGGCGCGAGCGAAATCGCGCCGCGATGTCCGAAGAGTTGGTCGCGTCAGTCGAAGGCGCTGGAGGGATTTCAGGAGCGGTCACTCCTTCACCATCGCGTAATAGTCGGGCAGCAGCTTGTGGCCTTCGCTGCTAAAGATGCGGAAATTCGCGAATCCCCATTTCTGCAGGCGGAATTGCAGCGATGTAGCCAGAACTCCCAGGCCGTACTTGCAGCTGCGCCAGAAATTGATGCTGGAGGCCTCCGGAAAATAACGCGTCGGGCAGGAAACTTCTCCCATGCGATAACCAAAGAAAATAATCTGCGCCAGCATCTGGTTGTCGAATACGAAGTCGTCGCTATTGGCTTCGAGCGGCAGCGCATCCAGAACATTCCGGGAAAACGCCCGATATCCCGTATGGTATTCGGAGATCTTGTATTTCAACAGGAAGTTCTCGAATAGCGTGAGAAACCTATTCGAAATGTATTTGTACAGGGGCATTCCGCCTTTGAGCGCGCCGACGCCCAGGATGCGCGAGCCGAGCGCGACGTCGTATTCGCCGTAAGCGATCATCGCAGTCATGGAAACGATCAGGTTCGGCGAGTACTGATAATCAGGGTGGAGCATGACCACGATGTCCGCGCCGCGGCGAAGCGCTTCCCGATAGCAGGTCTTCTGGTTCCGCCCATAGCCCAGATTCTGTTTATGGACGAAAGTGGTCAGGCCGAGCTGCGCAGCCACCTGCGTGGTCTCGTCGCTGCTGCCATCATCCACCAGGATGATTTCGTCCACAAATTCGCGTGGAACTTCCTTGTAGGTTTGCTCTAGAGTCTTGGCGGCGTTGTAGGCCGGCATAACTACCAGGATTCTTTTGCCGTTTAGCATAAGGGGACGAGTCTCGCGTCGGCGCGATTGTGCGCTCGTGCCGGCACCGCGGTCAGAACCCGCCTGACAACTCTAAACTTCGCAACTTCAAAAGTAATATGGCAGCCGGGGCGCCGCAAGTCCGCGGAATTTCAGCGTATCCAGTCCATTAATGCTAGTCCGCGGGCGTGGAATCCATGGAAGCGGCGAGGAGTTCGCCGGGCTTGATCCGGCCGGTGGCCAGCTCCGCGACCAGGCGCGCATTGGCGGGCAGGAAGTCGTAGTTCGCTAACTCGCGAGGCAACACCCAGGCGATCTGCTGGAAAGCCTTCGCCTGGAGGCCTCCGGGCTCGAGCGTAGACGCGAAGAAACTCACGGCCACAAGCCCACGCTGAGGATATTCAAATTCGCTGCAGCCGATTAATACGGCGCGCTGCAGGGTTCCGCCGAGTTCCTCGCGCAGTTCCCGCGCAAGCGCCTGCTCTGCCGATTCACCAGGCTCCACCTTGCCGCCGGGAAATTCCCATTTGAGCGGAGAAGTATCATGAGCTCGGCGTTGCCCAATCAGCAAACGACGGTCCGCCCTTTCGATTACTGCGGCGACGACACGAATCATGTTGGCTCCGATTGCGGCCCCGATGAGCATACACCCGCTTGCGCGCGTGGCCATGTGAGCGGTTTCGTGGCTCGCTTGCGCGGTTGGCCCGCTCCTCACATACTG
>Ga0075434_100004989_pt1 | contig 12042 bp, 10 predicted proteins | sample RhiMethybrSRZTD3_FD_75298 | JGI IMG/M metagenome (GOLD analysis project Ga0075434, IMG submission 75298) | Populus rhizosphere microbial communities from Tennessee, USA - Rhizosphere MetaG P. TD hybrid SRZTD3 | ecosystem: Host-associated > Plants > Roots > Rhizosphere > Soil | place: USA... | reverse complement strand
TTTTTCATTGCTCAGGCCCCGGAGTGGCGACGAAATCATCCCGCAACCAACTGCGCCAGGTCTTCCAAGGTCTTCACTTCGAGGTCTGGTTTTCCGTCCGCACGTTTAACTGCTCCAACCCCGGTTCGGGCGGATGAGCGGTTCACCCATACGGTTGCAAGGCCGAGGGATTGGGCTGGCAGCACATCGTGGTAAATGCTTTGACCGACGTGAAGAATGCGGTTTCGGGAAGTTCCGACTCGTTCGAGCGCCACACTGAAGATCTTCATGCCCGGCTTGTAGCAATGCGCCTGTTGAGCCGTTATGACAGGATCGAAGTTCACTTGCAGGCGCCGCCGGGTCGCCTCAAATAAGTCGTCATCGATGTTGGAGATGATCGCCAGTCGGTAGTGAGCTTTCAGCTGGTTGAGTGCGGCAACGGTATCCGGCCAGGGCAGCCAGTGTTGTATGGAATTTGCCAGCGATGACAGTTCGTCGACCGTGGGAGTGAATGCCAACTTCTTGCCAAAGCCACTGACCACCTCCTGCAAAACCTCGCGATAGGAACGGTAGTCCCCGGCCTCAGCCCGCGCTTCAAATTCGCCGTACATTTCGAGAAGGCGTGCATCCGAAATAGATTTGCCGTGGTTGGCCAGAAGCGGTTTCAACGCGGAGAAGAGCCCAGCTTCCCAGTTTATAAGGGTGCCGTAGCAATCAAATGTAAGCACATCAAATTCGCGGAAGTTGAGCATAGTCGATCAGCATGTCCCGTCAGCATGAAAGAAGCCCCAGGTTCGGCCCCGGGGCTCCTCCACTTCTCTTTGGACGAAGCTAGATCACTGCGGGATTTCGATCGGTCCTTCCAGCTTGAAGCTGACGGCAGATTCGGCTGGCAGAGTGACGTCGCGATTCCCGGTGAAGGCCGATCCAGCTGTTCCGGCTCCTCCACCGACCAGGGCGCCGATAGCCGCTCCCTTCCCGCCCCCCGCCAGCGCGCCGATCAGCGCACCCGCACCGGCTCCCCCGCCGACCATCGCCGCCGTGCGCTTGCCCTTTCCTTTCTCAGAGCGCTCTACCGACGAGGTTTGGATGGCATGGCTCCTCCCGTTTACGCTAATTGAGTCGAGTCTGATTTGCAGCAGCGACGCGCCCTTGAACCTGCCCGCCGCATGGGCTGCTACGACCGTGCCGGAAGCGGTTGCCCCAGACGGGATTACCGTCTTGCCTCCGACTTCAACCGATGTGGCGACAGTTGCTGAGAACGACTGTCCTGCTTCACTGCTTTTGGAACTCAACGTCTCCCCCAAACGGACGGTAAGCACTGTGCCCGCCGGAACGACGATTGGTCGCGCTTCGGGCGCAACGGTTCTGGAGCTACCGGGCAAATTGTTGGAGGCTGCAGGCGAGGCATTGGGATTGTCTGCATCGCTGGTAGTTGTGTCGCTGGCCGGTGGCTTACTCGAGCATGCTACCAGGCCGACCATCAGGGACAGGGTGAGAATTGTTGAGCGCGTGCGCATGAGAATCTCCAATCCGAAAGAATGTATCGAATTGTTTTCTCGTACGCAAACACGAGAGGCCAATGCCCGTCTCAGACAAGTTACCGGGGGTCAGCTCTTGTCCTGCGGCTCGGCCATGGCGGCGACAGTTTCGTTGCCATTTGCAGGTGCACTCAGTCCAGGCAGAGACAGATTCTCGCTTTGGGTCGCCGGCTCCGGATTGGCAACGGGAACCGGGGCCGGTTCCGGAAGTGGCCCGGGCTCGGCTGTTGACACTGCCTTGGGCGCTAGAAATTTCGAGGTGTTCAACAGTGGGCGTCCCATTGACGCGTTGTAGCCGGTCCAGGCCGCCTCAAGGTCCGACTCTCGCTCAAAGTGTGCCCGCATGCTCTCCATCTTCGAATCCAGATCATCCATGTAGTGAAGAAGCAGCGCTTCGGGGAACATCGGCAGCTTGGGAGATCCGAACTCATACTGCCCATGATGGCTGATGATGAGGTGCTCCAGCAGGGTCCTCAGCGGCGCAGGGAAACCAGGGATCATGGCTGCCTTGGCCTGCAGCATTTCAAGCTCGATGACCATGTGCCCGAGCAATTGCCCACGGGTTGTGTAGGTGAACGAGCGGTTGTAGTTCAGCTCGTAGATTTTGCCGATATCGTGAAGAAAGGCTCCAGCCAGCACCAGATCACGATTTACTTGTGGATAGTTCTTACAGATCAGATCGCACGAATGAAAAAGTGACACCACATGGTCCAAGAGGCCACCGATGTAAGCATGGTGAAGTGTTTTCGCGGCCGGAGCATTCTGGTATCCCTGTGCGATCTCGGGGTCGGCCATGAAGGCTTCCAGCAGTCCCCTCAAATGAGGATCTTGCAGCGTGGCCACGAGATCACCCAGGCTTTTCCAAAGCTCATCGATATTCTTCGTCGTTTTTGGCAGGTAGTCAGCGAAATCGACCTCAGCATCGGCCAAGCGGCGCAACTTATGAATGGTGAGCTGAAAGCGATTCTTGTACTTGTTGAGCAGGCCTTTAACCTTCAGGAAGTCGTCCTGCTCAAAGGCGTCGAGAGCGCCTTCGACGTTATCCCACATTTTGGCTTCAAGCTGACCGCTGCGATCGCCCAGAATGAGGGCGAGATAGGGTTCGCCAGTCTTCTTGGGTTTCACTTGTTTCGACACGACGACGAAGCTGGAAATGATGACCTTGTTTTCTTGCTGGACGCAATCGCAGATGAAGAAATCCTTCATGCAACCTCGGCTTGCTCGAAATCAGGGGTGAGTATCAACCGCAAGGCTCTTAGCTGATCGCCTATCGAGGCGACAGGCCGTCTTCCGAGCAACCGTTGCCATTGTCTCAGAACAGCAAATGCTTCTTCTTTTTCTTCAGGTTCTTCGCTGCCGCCTCTTTGTTCGCGGTCTCGACTGGCTTAGTCTGATTGGGGCTGGCTCCCGTATCCACGTAGCCCGGGCGAATGTCAATAAAAGCTTCTTCTCGGAGCCTTTTGAGGTAAGCACGCAGGGCGGGCTGCAGCTTTTGATAGTAAAGAGCATCCTGGATGCGGGGTTCGATCTGCTTCAGTGTGGGTACGCCGGCCATCTGGTGCTCAACGACTTTTAGGATGACGAAGCCCTGCTTGGTGCGGACCACGTCGGTGACTTCGCCAGCCTTCATAGCGAAAGTCTTGTCCTCGAGTTCCTTTGATAACGTGCCGCGTTTGAAGTATCCGAGATCGCCGCCCTGGGCCGCGCTGGGTCCATCGGATGACTTTTTCGCAACCTCGTCGAAGGCGGCGCCTTTCTTTATCTGTTCAAGCAGGCCCTCCGCCTTGGTTTTGGCGTTTGCGATGGGATCAACTTCAATCGGTGGGGCAAGTGGCGTAGGCGTCGTCTCGGTGCCCGGAGCGGGGAGCGGGGCCGTAGGGTCCTGGCTGGGAGCCGCCTTGGGAATCGCCACCAGGATTTCGCTCAGGCGAATCTGTTCGGGTTGCTCCATTTCGCTTTTATGCTCGTCGTAAAATTTCTGTTCTTCTTCCTTGGTAATATTGAGGTGAGAACCTACTTCGCGGCCAATCACTTGCTGCGTGATGATCTGGTTCCGCAGGTTCTGCTTGAAGTCCTCGTAGGAGACGCCCTGCGATGCCGCTGCCTTCTCCAGATCTTCCATAGAGTCCAGATTCATCTGCTTGCGCATCTCGTCGAGCTTCTTGATGAGTTCCGTGTCAGCGGTGATGCCAAGGTCTTTGCCCTTTTCCAGCAACAGTTGCTGATCGATCAGATCGCGAAGAACATCGCGTTCTTTCTCGGCATACACTGCGTCGGAATTGGTGGGGGCCTGTTGCTTGGCTTCTTCCTTGAGCTGGTCCCGGGTACGCAGATACTCCGAGCGGGTGACAATCGAATTGTTGACGCGAGCGATGATCTCTTCAACGACCGTGTCGGCAGCAAGAAACGCGGGAAGGAACGCAAGCCCTGCAAACAGAACGGTGAAATGAAGTTTTTTCATGAATACTTACCCTAGGGGAGCGAGGGAGCCCGGCTGCCCCATCCGCCATTTGGAACTTTGCTCGATATTAGATTGTATTCCCGCCGGGTGGCTCCAGGCCAGCGAACATACGGTAATATGAGGGCCTGTTCACAATTCAAGGCGTAAAAAGCAGTCCGGAGGTAGCCCTGTGAAGGCCTTCGGCTTTCTCAAGATAGCAATTATTTTTATGGTATCGGGAAGTTCCACCGCGACGATTCAGAAAACAGCACGTCCTGCATTACCCACCCCTGCCCAGCTGCAGAAGATGAGCAGCCGCTTCTCTCCGACTCCCATGAGAGTGGAGACGGCGAATCTCACAGTCGCCGACCGCCAGGCCTTGGCAAAACTGGTGGAGGCCGCGCGCTTTTTCGATGAGATTTTCCTGAAGCAACTTTGGAGCGGAAATCTCGAACTGTACTTGACCTTGCAGAAAGACAGGTCAGAACTCGGAAAAGCGCGGCTGCGCTACTTTTGGATCAACAAGGGCCCATGGTCTGACATAGACGACTACAAGGCGTTTCTTCCCGGCGTGCCCCCGCGCAAGCCTGTCGGCTCCAATTTCTATCCGGAGGACATGACAAGGCAGGAGTTCGAGCGGTGGGTGGCAACGTTGTCCCCAGCCGAGCAGGAAAGCGCCAAAGGTTTTTTCACCGTCATACGCTGGGCTGACAAGAAGGCAGGTACACTCGCCATCACTCCCTACAGCGAGGAGTACAGAGACCAGTTGTCAAAGGTGGCGGCTCTGCTTCGCGAGGCGGCGGACCTTACCGAAAACGCATCTCTCAAGAGGTTTCTTATCACCCGGGCCGACGCTTTCCTTTCCAACGATTATTACGAAAGTGATCTCGCATGGATGGATCTGGATGCCCCGTTGGACATCACCATCGGCCCTTACGAAACCTACAACGACGAGCTTTTCGGCTACAAAGCCGCATTCGAAGCCTACATTGGCCTGCGGGACGATGCCGAAACGGCGAAGCTCTCCGCCTTCACGCAGCATCTGCAGGAAATCGAAGACAATTTGCCGATCGACTCTGGGAACAGAAATCCGAAATTGGGCGCAGCTGCTCCCATCCGCGTGGTCGACCAGATCATTAGCGCGGGCGATGGCGCTCACGGGGTTCAAACGGCTGCCTACAATCTTCCCAATGACGAACGCGTCGTGAATCAGAAGGGCAGCAAGCGGGTCATGCTGAAGAACGTGCAAGAAGCCAAATTCCGCAACGTCCTCGTGCCTATTGCCATGCGGACTCTGTCGCGTAATGCGATGGTCGACGTCAATTTCAGCTCATTTTTCACTCACATTTTGGCCCATGAGTTGATGCATGGGCTCGGGCCGCATCAGATTACCGTCGACGGCCGGGAGACTACTCCCCGTGCGGAGTTGAAGGAGCTCTTCAGTGCGATCGAAGAGGCCAAAGCCGATGTCACCGGCTTGTTTGCGTTGCAATACATGATGGACCATGCGAGCGCGATGAAGCTGGGAACAGTGCTTCCTTCCGATGATGCGGCGCAGCGGCAGATGTATACAACCTTTCTCGCATCGGCATTTCGCAGCCTGCGCTTCGGTTTGAATGATGCACACGGAAAGGGCATGGCAATTCAGTTCAACTATCTAGTGGACCGAGGCGCGTTCGTTGAACACGGCGATGGGACTTTTAGTATCGACATGACGAAAATCAAGGCTGCTGTTCAGGATCTGGTTCACGACTTGCTGACTCTGGAGGCCGAGGGTAACTACTCCGGTGCCAAAGAAATGCTCGACAAGATGGGAGTCATTCGGCCGGTTCTGAAGCGGGCGTTCGACCGTCTGCAAGGGATCCCGACTGACATCGAACCAATCTTTGTAACAGCCGAAGAACTTGTTCCCACAGTGAGCAGCAAGCCTTCCGCAACGCCGAAACCCAGCCGGAAAAAATCCGTGCGGAAGAAGTAAAGACTGTTTCCCGATCGTTTTAGCTCGCAGTTTTGCGAATCAACGCGAGGCAGGTGGTGTCGTCCTGCAGGGGGATGGCGCAGGCGAATTGCAGCATGGCATCCAAAATCCCGACGCAGATTTCATGAGCGTTCACGCCCTCGGCCGTCTGCAGGGCACGCCGCACCCGCTGCAATCCAAATTCCTCACGACTACACTCCGCCTCGACCACGCCTCGCGAGACCAGAAGCAGAATGTCGCCAGGTACCAATGCAATGATCCTCGCGTCGGACGTGGTATGTGAAAACAATCCCAGAGGCAATCCAGTCGCACCAAGTTCAGATATATCCGAGGTATGGCGAACCAGGGCGGGGGTGTGGCCGGCATTGAAATAGCAGACTGTGCCCAACTCTTCGTTGTAACAGCCGGCAAAGGCAGGGCTGGAGTGGACACCTCCGGCAGCGTCGATTATCGCGCGGTTCAGTTGCAGGCAGAGTTCGGTCAGAGCATCGGTCTCATTTACTTCTTCTGGGGACAAGAGTTCGCGGCCGACATCGCGGAATATGCGCTGAGCGATGGCAAGGAGATTCTGATTCTGCTCGCGCCGTCCGGCGACATCCAGCAGTCCGAACAAAACGCGCGATTCGCTGACTCGAATGGAGTCGTAAAAATCACCCGCGCTGCGCTGGCCAGCAAAGACGGCCGCGATTTCCGCGTCGCGCAATACGGGAAACGCCGACGCCACCGGTTCTATGGCAGATGCCGGCTTTGCTTTGCGGCGTTTGAGTAGAGACCTCATGGCGGCCCCCGAATCGGGGTGACGGTAGCACACAGGATGGATGTTTGTCAGCGAAGAAACAATGGCCGGAACGGGCTATTCCCCGTACTTGCTGGCGAGAAACTTTCCGACTTCGGATTCGAGTTGCCCGTAGTCGGAATGGATCGTCGCTCTCAAAGCGCTTTCCGTGGAGCTTCCTTGGCCCAGCCTCTCCAGGATGCGTTCCACATCGCTCATTCCATAGGTCTCGCTAATGTACTGCACGGCAGCCAGGGACTCGTCATACGCAATCGCCGCCTCGACGGGAGAAAAGCGCATAAAACTGCCCTCAAGCGCGTTATACGGGATCTGCTGCTGGGCTCGAAAGAGCTTGGACAACTGGCGCCCATACACAACCGCCTTTGGTTCAACGGCCTGCGCGACGCCTTCGTTCAGCCATGTGGGGCAACGGCCCCCCGTCACCTGGCTAACAAATGAGTGCGCCAATTCATGCTTGAGAACACGTGCCAGGTCGGATGTCATCGACGTGACTCCGCTGATTGGAATGCGCAGCTTGCCGTCATTCACTGCACCCGACCAGGAAGGCGCATGAGTCACGTCAAAAAACGCTTGTTCGGTGTACAAGATGACCGGAATGCTCGCACGGGGGGCCACCCCGAGTGCACGAACGAGGTCGTCGTACTGAGACTCGAGCGTGGCAATGAGTTCGCGGCGAAGCTGTTCGGAAGTCTGTTTGCCTTCGTAGCGCAAAATGAAGTGACTGCTCTCACGCTGCGAGAAGTCAGCTTCCGTGGTGGTTTCGCGTTGGGCTTTGGCCAAGTACTGCTCGACGACGGAATCGGGGCGGATTTCGAGCGAACGCTTCCAGGAACGGACTGCTTCCTTCGTACGATCAGCCGAAAACTGAACAAAACCGAGTACCGTGTAGGCATCTGCCGAATTCGGATTTACGCGGACCGATCTCTCTGCGTACGGCAAAGCCGCCGCTGCGTTGCCAGATCGCGCCAGCGCCATGGCGTAATAGTTCAAGATGGTTGAGTTATCCGGCCGGAAATTGAGTGCGGTTTCGAAATATCGCTTGGCTTGAGGTAAATTGCCATGTTCGAATTCGTGCTTGCCGGCCAGGAAGTAGGCGGTTGCAGAGAGTTCCGGCTTAGCTTCTTTTTCAAGGGCCGTCAGGACATCAGAGTCGACTTTGCCTTCATGAATGACTTTTGCCAGAAGATCGTCGTGTCCGGCCAAACTGTCTTCCGGAACAAACGTGGGCAAATCCTTGGCAGTTCCTTGGCTGTTGGCAGCAGACGCGTACGCCGGAGGGAGTCCACCTGCCTCGATGCTTTCCACCGCGGACTTGGCAATGGCGTAGGAATCATCTCCGACGTCGTACTCGACCCGGTTGCCAGTCTCCCGCACGTGGTCGGCCCAAATCTTGCGACCATTCTTGAGGTGAATCACATCCGCGGAGGAGCACACCGCTGCGGAGGCTACAAACAGCAGAGCACTTGGCAGGAAGAGGATGACACGTGTACGCACTAAGGCGCATTCTAGCAACCGGTACAGAGACTCAATAGGTGACCCAGGTAACCATCAAGCAAGGGATCGCGTGCATAGTTGCGGTCATGTTGCTGATTCCTATCTTCCATGCCAGCCAGTTGGGCGCGTTCGTGAAGGCAGAGTCTCCACTCCTCACGGATGGGCAAGCGCCTTCCGATCCGACTGCGAAGCCTGCAGAAGCGCTCTATTTGCAGCTAAGCAGTGTGGGCCTCGACCCCGAACGTACTTTCCACATCCGCGGAGGTTCGCTTGATCGCTCGGCTCTCCATATCACGTTTGAGGATGGCGAAATCTCCTTCACCACCGCGATAAACGGTCATATTACCGGAGCATTTTTCGAGGGCGATGCGGAGGTGTTGCTGAGGCCACCCAACCGGGTGGAGCGCAGTTCCATGGCCCTTTTTACGGGCATGGCGATTCTCGAAGAACGTTTCACTACAGGCTATCTGCGATTCAATGATGACACGTTCGAGGAACTGCGGCCTTACTTGCGTGAGTCACAGATTGCGAAGGAATTTGCTGCTCGCTGGAACGAAACCGCCCATAACCTTGCCGAGACCGATGCGCTTCGCCTGCTAAGCACCTTCAGCCGATCCCTTCCCATCGCATCGGGAGGGGTCGCATCTCCGCCGACTGCCGACTCTACTCCGGATCGCATTCTTCACATTCGCCTCCAAGGTCAACAAGTCGGGACGTTTGACATTGTCTTCGATTCTTTGGCGGGCGAACAGATTTGGGCAGGTCAAGCGAAGACGGTAGAGGGTGTTACCTACTACGACTTGTGGACCTCTTTTCCGCTTAGTGGGCCCGGACGGGAGCGCCTGCTTGGCTCGCAGCCCACCGATGCGGAAGTAGTCGTTTCGCGCTACAAGATCAGGACGGAAGTGAAACCGCCCACAACTGTTAACGCAAACGCTCGTGTGGAGATAGAAGTGCGGAAAGGGGGTGCGCGCTGCCTATTCTTCGAACTGTCTCGCTTTCTGCAGGTGAAGCAAGTTGAGGCAGATGGCCAGCCGATCGAATTCATCAACAATCCCGCAATCGATGGCACTCAACTCGCGAAACGGGGGAACGACCTGGTAGGCGTCGTGTTTCCCGAGCCTCTGCATACTGGCCAGACGCTGGAACTTCATTTTGTCTACGGTGGCGACGTGTTATCAGAAGCTGGCGGCGGCCTTCTCTACGTCGGCGCTCGTGGCACTTGGTATCCGAATCGGGGGAACGTCCGTGCCAACTTCGATCTTGAGTTTCACTATCCTCCGGAGTGGACCCTGGTAGCCACGGGTAAGCGGGTCGAATCCGAAGCACCTGTGTCCGGAGATCAGGTGACCCGTTGGGTTACGGAACAACCCGCCACTCTCGCGGGATTCAATCTGGGCAGATACGAGCGTGCGGTGGCCCGAAGCGGTGTGGTCACGGTGGAAACCTACGCGGCGAGGAGCGTGGAAAAGACGTTCCCCCGCCCACCCGAGCAGATCATAGCCGTTCCCGATATCCGCATACCTCCCAAAGAGCATACGATCGTGCAAAGTCCACTCCTGCCATCGCCGGCCCGCAATGCGCAGGCCGTTGCCGACAAAGCAGCTCGTGCCGTCGAGTTTTTCTCCCAGCACTTTGGCCCTTTTCCTTACAGCTCTCTGGAACTAACACAAATGCCCGGGCCGATGAGCCAAGGCTGGCCGGGGCTTGTTTTTCTATCAAGCTTTGCCTTTCTTACGCCAGCCGAGGAAGCGGACCTACATTTGGATCCCTTGCAGACGGCGTTTCGGCGCCTTGTCCTGCCGCACGAAACCGCTCATCAATGGTGGGGCGATCTGGTTGGATGGCGTACTTATCGCGACCAGTGGATTGTCGAGGCCTTGTCGAACTATTCGGCGCTTATGTTTTTGGAGACGGAGAACCCCGAGGAGTTTCACAGAGTCTTGGAGGGATATCGGGCTGATCTTTTGCAGAAGAACAAAGAGGGAGAACTTCTGCCAGACGCAGGTCCTGTGACGCTCGGGCTTCGACTCAACTCCTCGCACTTTCCGAGCGGCTACGAAGCGATCAGCTATGGCCGTGGCACTTGGCTGTTTCACATGCTGCGCCACATGTTGCTGGATGCTGAGGTCAAGCGAACGCCGAAGGGTAAAAGCAACCTTTCCCTTTCCGAGGAGCCGTTTGTGCAAGGTCTCCGCAAAGTGCGCGAACGCTATGCGGGCAAAGACATCACGACTGCGGACCTCCTGACAGTATTCGAGGAACAGTTGCCCCCATCTCTTCGTTATGAAGGCCGCAAGTCACTCGACTGGTTCCTCGCAGGCTGGATACAGGGGACAGCATTGCCTCGGTTCAGCCTGCAAGGGCTGAAATATGTTCCGAAAAATGGTTCCACCCTTGTGAGTGGAACTATTGTGCAACAAGACGCACCCGCTGATCTGGTGACAGCTGTGCCAGTCTATGCGGTCTTCGGTAGTAAGCAGATTCTTCTCGGTCAGGTTTTTGTCGACAGCAAGGAAACCTCGTTCCATTTATCCGCCCCAGTTGGCACAAAGCGAATCGTGATCGATCCGTACAGAACTCTGCTGACTCGTCCGAAGTAGTTGTGGTCCGACTCCGGTTCGATTTTGGGATCAAGACTGCTGGGAAGTTCCCGAAACGACAAATCGCGCTGGAAGAGACTGCAGGCTGCAGGTGAATGGGCTCTCGAGCATCCCTCTAAACTCCTTAGACCCTGCGATGTGGCGTGATATGTGCAGATTTCGAAAAGTGGCCTTGAACTTGCACGCCGGAAGTAAGAACGATGGAGGCGGGTATGGAATCCGAACTAGCAGGATCTTACAACCCAGTCGAAGCAGGCGCGACTTGTTGTCCGTCTGCAATTCTCCGGGAGACGATCTGGCTGGTCGAGGATGAAGCCTTTGTCCGAGATGTCATTGAGGAAGTGCTGCAATCAGCCGGATACAAAGTGCTCAAGACTCAGAGCGCAGCGGAAGCGCTGCAAACGTACGACTCCCACGGCGGCGAGCTACATCTCTTGGTGACCGATGTCGTGATGCCGGGTGAGAGCGGCCGTGACCTGGCACGAAAACTCCGGAATCTGTGTCCCAGCATGCGGACGATTTTCATGTCCGGCTACGGAGAGAGTGTTGCATTGTTGGGAGCCGAGCGAGATGCAAGTGTTTTCTATCTCTCCAAGCCGTTCTCCCTGCCAGGCCTGCTACGGAAGGTTGAGGAAGTGCTGGGGCAGCATCACTAGACGGAGCGCGGGGCGTGCCGCCTGCTACTCGGGGCCTGCTTCAGTTGTGGGCGGGAGGCCCAGAGGACGGCCGCCGACACGGCGGCGCCACGGTGCTACCGTTTGAAAATCCATATCAGGAAGCGTTCCGCTCGAACGATCGCTCCCCTGTGATTCTTGAGTTCCAAATCACTGGGTCAGGGCAGGACCGCGATCACGCCGTCCCATAGAGTTGGCGAACCAGGCGACGGACCTCGTCCAGCTAGTTGATATAAACCATCCACTCGATTGGTCGACCTGTCGAACGAGAGATTCCACACATATTCGATAATCATCGCGCGTGTCACTCGGCGACCCGCGTTGCGCATGAGGTACTCGAGTAGGGCGAACTCCTTGGAAGTGAGCTCAATAGCGCGGCTTCCCCGCATAACCCGCCGTTCAACCCGGTCCAGCTTGAGGTCCTCGACCTTGAGCACGGATTCAGAGGGCAAGCGACTTCTTCGCAACAAGGCCCGGATTCTGGCCGACAATTCCGAGAATGAAAAAGGCTTAACGAGGTAGTCGTCGGCGCCACTG
>Ga0075434_100004988_pt1 | contig 12042 bp, 9 predicted proteins | sample RhiMethybrSRZTD3_FD_75298 | JGI IMG/M metagenome (GOLD analysis project Ga0075434, IMG submission 75298) | Populus rhizosphere microbial communities from Tennessee, USA - Rhizosphere MetaG P. TD hybrid SRZTD3 | ecosystem: Host-associated > Plants > Roots > Rhizosphere > Soil | place: USA... | reverse complement strand
AGGGATCAATCAAAATAACCTTTTTCTGGGCTGTTGTCACCTTAAATGTGGCATGTCCCAACCACGTGATCTGTGCTCCCTTAAGTAGTGCCATACTAGTTCCTACTCCAGTAATCTTGTCTCATTAGTTACCTAATCTACACACAAGCGATAACTCTTTCGTTCGTACTAATAACACTAGATATACTGCCAGACTGTGACTTTGGGGGAAGAACAACTGGTTCCCAGAAGGCACGATAGATAGAGTACTACCATACCTGCCCTCGGCATCAGGAACTATCTACCACTCTCAAAGTGAACAATCCTTTTCAAGTTTATTGCACCTATATTTAATGCCTGGGAGAGTTTTCTACTACTACACTGATGACAGGATATAAAGAACATGCAACTATTATACTAACAGTATCTGTATGATGCTAGTTGTAGTTACGGTAAGGTCATAGGTAGGTAAAGAATCTAGTTTTGTTGCGCCTAACGATAGGTATCTCATTTTAGAGAAACGTTTTTAATGTTATTTGTTTCCTATCGTTAATATAAGAGAGCTCAGCCAGGCTTTAATCATGGGGTACGTGAGGCAAAGTGCACGTCGGTTGGATGCAGAGAGTATATAATTCAACAAGGAAAGGGCTTAGGGTTTTTTAGGCGGGATTTTATAAACAGATACGTCAATGGATACTGTAGTATTGCATTGCCACCTACATCAAAGGCAGCCTATGCTGGACTGCATGTAGATGGGGCAAGCTTCTCATGTAAAGAGGATCCAAGCTCTGCGAAGTGGATATCAACTGCTCGACATAGCATTTCAGGCGGTATTATCATACTCCCATACGACGTTCCAGCCGGTGGCATGAAGGTAGTATTCAATATCGTTGATAATACTTCAGGCACAACCACCAAGCAGATTGCACAGGTTCGTTATGCCGGAGATATGCAATATGTGATACACTCTCGTGAAGTAAATAGCGGATATTTCCATGGAGATAAAGTTACCATGAGTGTAACCATGTACGTTCACAGTGGTAAGGATCATTTTGGACTTGGCGTCCCACAACCTATTTTCGACAAGAAAACAAGGATCTGACCATATAATTTGATTCATTGATCATTGATATGCCGCCACTTGTTTGGGCTATGAATTTGCCTAGCTCTTCACGATTAACTGATCGTTTAGGTATCATTAGACACTGCGCGCATCTTAATGACCGTAGGTAGTTTTTCATCTATTGCCTCATCGAATCTTTATTAGGATACTCCTGGCACTCTCTTCTGATTTTAGTTACTCCATTGAGGTCTTTTGTGTATATCCGAAACAGAGCATTTTGTCCATCTTCCCATGCAACTTCGAATTCTTTACCTACATATTCATTAGGAGAATCATGACCGAAGTGCCACATAGTGACAGTCCAGGACTCATGATCTGGAATGGATAATGACAGTGACATCGATGGGTGCGCGCATTCTATATATCGTAACAATCGCTCCTCTACACGAGTTAAAGCATTAGAAATACGAACTAGTCCATTTAGATCTACGGCTACTGGATTTAGAGAACATCCAACAATGACACTAACGGTATCAGTATGATGTATAGTGGTCTTAATGGTAAGATTGTGAGTTTCTAACGCTTCAAGAGAGATATTCTTGTTCTTTGCATTAGGTTCTAATTCTGGATGATTAGTTGAGATGACAGTCCAGATGCTGTCGACCCTAAACCTAAAACGTATGTCATGTAAGGCTTGTTTATTTGCTGGTAAGTTGTCGATAAATGACACTGATGACATTGATGACAGGGAGGTGATGGATAAAGGGGCTTTGACTCGCCTCATGATGGAAACCTACTTAGGTTTCATCCTGTCAAGGCGTCACTCTATACTTAGTAAGCAACATATTCGATAATATTTATAATCTCGCGCGCTGCATATCGTTATTACAAGCACTAAACGAAGAAACCATTTTCATCGAGAAACAATATGAAGAGTTGATCGAAAAATACCAATTTCCTTGTAAGGATTTGCTAGAATTAATTTATCCAAAGTTTTTGAGACAGATATCCTTAAACACATAATAAACATGACAAGATAATAGATTCAACAACCTGGCCTCATTCCAAAACACACCAAGGATTCTTTTGACAGTCGGAAGATACTTGACTTTATCATAAGCCACACTTATGAACAAAACACTGACAAGCTATACTCTATCTATTTTTGGAATGGGTTCTTAATGATAATTGAGTTTTTATAATCGAGTGAACTGGGCATAAAAAGCAATCAGGTCGTAAAGATATCAGAATAATCCTAGTATAAAAAAATACTTAGCAATACTATTAGTAGTGAAATTGTATTTGGGTTTACAGTAATAAAAGAGACAATATCTATTTCTCGAACTTTTCATCGTTTTCTAGATTGAATCTGGAGCTTGTCTTTATCAAAGATATCAATTCAATCTGCCAACAAATCTTCCATTTATATTCATTATAGATAGCAACTATCAGTACGACTTGACAGATTACCCAAAATTCTTATTTTCTATTTTAACTAAAAATAATCAATCATTTTTGTGCCAAAAGAAAAGTAGAATCAAATTATTTCAGGAGAATTTTTCATATTTGATAAAGTAAGCCTTATTTCCAATAATTGTTCCTGTTTCTAGTCCATTGAAGTTTTTACTTGCATCTGTGTATGAATATACTATCTTATAAGCATGATCTCCTGCAAGCATATTACCGAGTGCGGATTGACTAACTTTAAAATTTTCTCTATCAGTTTTAGCATTAGATATTACATCTGAAATGTATCATCAGCTGCAGTAGTAGAAACAATTCCTGCACCAAATGGAGGTATGATAGGGTTATAATTCATCTCTGTGTAAGTGAGTTTATCACCCTACGGTATTGAAGACAAGCGCTCTGGATATATGCTACAAGAGATGGTGATATAATTATCACCATGGTAGAGAACGCAGTTATGATCTTTTGATAATCGGTTGGACTTACTCTTAAGGCTAAATTTTTTCTAGCAACTGCTCTGAAAGCATATAATAGATCCCAAAAGTGCAATATTATTATTGCAACCTACTGCTACTACTTAACGAATTCGAAATCGAAATAGTGCATTAGTAGTTCATTCCATTAAGAAATCATTTGCAGGCTTTAAGTCTGTATATTTTCAGATTATCGTTTAACCTGGCCGATACTTTGCTTGGTATGCGGGGAAGCTAGACAGGCATATGTATCATTCTCAACGTCGGCGTAGAGACAGTAGATCTCTTGCGTAATTAGCAGTTACGATTTATCATTGCTGCCTGTTTTCATTGTATTCTTATTAGAGAGTGTACCGTCCAAACTGGGCAGCTTGTCAAGATAGAGTCTACCCATTTGATTACTAACCCCACTTATAATAGCATAAAACTCCTTCGGTATCATGTGCTTTAACGATCAAGCAGCCTGTTTCAGTTGTAGTCATGGAAAAACTTGTAGATAACAAGGTCATTTTCTTTGAATGTCGGAGGGTCATGCTACCAGATAAAGTCTTCTTTGACAGACTTGTGGAACGCTTCGATACATGCGTTCTGGTCAGGCCTATTCTTGCGGTAATTTCATACATTATTCAGTATACCTTTAATCTGTTGACAAACCTATTAAAATTGTACTGTGAACCACCATCACTCCTTGCTGTAAGACCAGAAGAAGAGGAATGATTCCATCTGGAAACCTCTCCACTACTGCAATTTCCAGTATTCTTATAGCTTCATCTATACTACACTGGATACTGAATATGTATGCCAGCAATTCTCTGGTACAACAGTCCAAAATGCTAAACAGATAACGCCACCTATCCTGACCGCACCGGATGTAGGTTATATCTTGCTGCCGAAGCTGGTCAGGTCTTTCCGGTAGCGTAAGGATCCTCTTTATGATAACACGTTTTCTGACGCTTCCCTTCCTGACTAGATTGGCAAGCTTCAGGCGACGGTAAACATTCTTTCTGTTTGCTGTTATCCCACTTCTATGGAGCATGGCTGTTATCCTCCTAACTCCATATGACTGATGTTCCAGTGCCACTTTTTCTATGGCTTCAAGTGCTGCTGGATCAGTGCTGCGACGATTTCGATTGATAAGTAGTTGTTTGGGTCTGTAGTAATAAGACCTTCTGGAATATCCAGACAGACCAGATGGGACACTTTGTGCACGTTACTCTTTACCTTTACCAACAATTCCTGAAAGGCAGCTTTTCTCATACTCTTGTTCGATCCTTTTTCAAAAAGCTCGTTTGCCAGTGGTAGGTTAGCTACCATTTCCTTGAGTCACTTGTTTTCTTGTTCCAGCTGCTTTGTCCGATGTCCGGTGCGTCTGTACCAGACAAGTCTACTGTACCTGTTTGAACGAAACTTGCTTTCCAACTATAGGACAAGGTTGGCCAGATGTTGTATTTCCTGCATACCTCGGCCGTCGGCGTACTTGCGGTCAATATTTCCCGCATTATATTAGTCTTCTCTTCTCCAGTCCATCTTCTACCTGGCATATTGTGTTCCCTCCAAAGTGTATCTTAAAACAGGTTTAAAGCCCTCCCAGCTGGTACTGGGTATAGTACATAGCTCTAAGCATCTAATTACACAATAGATCTAGTCTTTCCTAATGACACTAATTGTTATACTGTTATATTATAATCGTGCATAACAAAATATACTACCATTAATTCATACTATTTTATATAATAATCATGCATAACAGACTACTCTATATTTAATTAATATATTTTTAAATAATGATGGGCATAACAAAAAACATGACCTTTGAAATAGTAACAGGGACGAGGCCCGAGATGATAAAAACGTATCCGATTATCCGATTATCCGATTACTCAATAGGAATCAAAGTGAAGAAGTTACATGCAATCTGGCTGTTTGGAATAGTAGCAAGCATTGGTTTGACAACCATGGTGTCTGACAACTCGGTTATTGCACAGGACAAAAAGGCAAGGTCTTTTATGATTTTGCCAGTAAAATAGAGAACAGAAAAGCTTTGGAATTTCGACTAATGTAAGTTAAGGGATGATGGATGGATATAAATATACCAGAGGGGACCGATGGCATGCCGCAATCTGTCCCACGCCGAGCGAATACCGGCCACGTCATACGAGAGTCGGTCCTCGAGTTGAGCTCGCTTGCACAACAGCAGCCTGATCTGAATGGAGTCCGCCGCCTCAGCCGCACTCAGAGTATGGTACGCGAGGAGCATGCGAGCAATGTATTACGCTGGGTTCCTGGCGAGCGGCTCAATCATCTTCTCGAGGAAGCCTGCATACGCTTCGCGATGAATGATGCAGTCGTCGGAAGTGGCATCGTTCTGAACTATCGCGATCTCAACTGTCGTGCCAATCAGCTCGCGCGTCATCTGCTAGCACGCGGAATCAAGTCCGGCGACCGCGTCGCAATGATGTTCGACAGATCTCCAGAAACATATGTGGCGATGCTTGCGGTGATGAAAGTCAATGCGGCATATGTGCCCCTTGACGTTGCGTTTCCGATTGAACGCGTACGCTTCATTCTAGGGGACGCCAACATTTCTGCTATCGTGTCAATGTCAAATTTCGCTGAGCGCCTATCAGGCCTCCAGCAGGAGGTCGACAAGATATTTCTTGATTTAGAGCGGCCGGCAATCGATGCACTGGCTGCCGATCCATTGAGCGAGGTTGCGCCACCTACTGAGCAGATCTGCTACATCATCTATACATCGGGCACCACCGGTAATCCCAAGGGTGTTGCTATCGGGCACGCAAGCATTTGTAATTTTGTCCGCATCGCCAGCGAGCTTTATGGCTATGCGCCAGGCGATCGGGTCTATCAGGGCATGACTATTGCATTTGATTTCTCAGTCGAGGAGATCTGGGTGCCGCTGATGGCCGGTGCAACGCTCGTGCCAGGCCCAGCCGGCATGACCCTGATGGGCGACGAGCTTGCAGACTTTCTGCGCCAACGCCGTGTGACTGTTATGGCTTGTAGTCCGACATTGCTAGCCACAATCGAGCAGGACGTGCCGGACCTGCGGATTCTGCTGGTCGGCGGCGAGGCTTGCCCACAAAATCTCGTGGCCCGATGGTATAGCCCAAGCCGCCGCATTCTTAACACTTACGGCCCCACAGAGACAACCGTCACGGCTACAATGACTGAGCTGCGGCCAGACAAGCCTGTCACAATCGGCCTACCGCTCCCTACCTATTCGATTGTCATTCTCGATCCTCATAAGGAGGACAAGACCGTTCCGACCGGCGAACTTGGTGAAATAGGTATCGCAGGTATTGGACTAGCGCTTGGCTACATCAATCGCGATGACTTGACTAAGCAAAAGTTCATTCGTGATTTCCTGCATATCAAGGACAATCCCTCCGGCCGAATCTATCGCACAGGCGATCTTGGTCGAATAGATGAGAACGGTGAGATCGATTATCGCGGCAGGATTGACACTCAGGTCAAGATTCGCGGCTATCGTATCGAGCTCAAGGAAATCGAAGCGGTGCTGCTCGACCTACCGCAGGTTGCGCAGGCCGCCGTGACGACATTCGAGGCCGAGGAGGGCGTCGTCGAAATCGTCGCCTATTACGCTTTCAAGCAGGGTATAGAGCTACCACGTAGCGAGATCTTGCAGGCGCTGCGCAGCAAGCTTCCCGTTTACATGGTGCCTGCCTTCCTCGAGCAGGTCGACGCCATACCAATGACACTAAGCAACAAGGCCGACTACAAGAGGCTGCCTAGGCCGCAGCAGTTGCAGCGTTTTTCTATCACCACGCAGAAGTATGTCCCACCGAAAACCGACCGCGAGCGCATGCTGCACACAGCGCTCACCGGGGTCATTCGCGCCCAGCATGTTTCGACGGAGGCCCACTTCTTCGATGATCTCGGTGCTAACTCGCTATTGATGGCGCGCGTCTGTGCGGCAATTCGCAAGAATCCTGGCATGTCTAACGTGTCGATGCGCGATATCTACATGCATCCGACCATCGCCAAGCTTGCACATCATCTCGATTCGTCGTCGATCGACAGTTCAGTCGTCGCAACGAAGTCGGAACCCTTCCATACTCCGTCAACCCTGTCATACGTTACGTGTGGCGTCCTGCAGATTGGGTTCTCTGCGGCCTATCTGCTGTTCATACTCTCTATGCTCGAGGCCGGCTTTCAATGGGCAACCGCCTCAGACGGCACCGTGGAGCTCTACGTACGCAGCGTCGTCATCGGCGCAGGATTGTTTGTCGTGCTGACCGCGGTTCCCATCGCGGCGAAATGGCTGCTGATCGGCCGCTTCAAGGCGCAATCGATTCGTATTTGGAGCTTTGCATATTTCCGCTTCTGGGTCGTCAAGACTCTGATGCGCACATCGCCCTTGGCTGCCTTCAAGGGCACACCGATCTACAATGCCTATCTTCGCCTGATGGGCGCCAGGATCGGCCGCAACGTGATCCTGAGCTGCCGGTACGCGCCGGTCTGTACCGACCTTGTGACAATAGGTGACAACACCATAGTCCGCAAGAACACGATCCTGCTCGGCTATCGCGCGCAGTCAAACTTCATCCATATGGGCCCGGTGGCGATCGGCAGTAACAGTTATGTCGGCGAAGCGAGCGTGCTTGACATCGACACTGCGATGGGCAACAACACGCAGCTTGGTCATGCCTCGTCGCTGCAGAGCGGCCAGCGTGTGTCGGATGGTAAGCACTACCATGGCTCGCCTGCAGTCGAGACGTCCGCTGACTTTTGTCCGATCGAGGGCAAGAACGGCGTTGCGCTCCGGGGCGCCCTATATGCGTCGCTTATCCTCGCGACACTGCTCATGATCGCCGTGCCCGTTGCGTTGATCTTCTTCTACTTCGTCTGGGATCTGTATTCGCCGGGGACCTACAACCACAACGCCTTCAAAGACCTTCCAGACATTCCAGGCTTCTTGCCTTTGTCGACTCCAACTCTGATCGCCTTTTCGGCGGTGTGGCTTTTCGGCACGCTCGGCGTCTGGCTGGCGGCCGTGTATCTGATCCCGCGTCTCTGCATGATGGCGCTGCGGCCTGGCGTGACCTACACGAATTTCGGCTTCCACTACCTGCTGCAGAGCATCATCGCGGGCGTCAGCAACTCGGCTTTCTTCTGCACGTTGTTCGGCGACGCGTCATTCATCACGACGTACATGCGCTACGTCGGTTGGAACGAGAACAAGGTCATCCAGACCGGCTCAAACATGGGGTGCGACCAGACCCACGACAACCCATTTCTCTGCAATATTGGTAGCCGCACGATGGTTTCGGACTGGCTGAAGATGATCAATATGCAGATGTCAGCAACGTCATTCCGGCTTGCCGAGTCGAAGATAGGCGACAACAACTTTCTGGGCAACTACCTCTTCTACCCGCCGGATGGTCGCACCGGAACCAACGTTCTGCTCGGCACCAAGACCATGGTCCCGACTGACGGCCCGGTGCGTGAGAACGTCGGGCTGCTCGGCTCACCGGCCTTCGAGATTCCGCGCATGGTAAACCGTGATCGTGACATTAAGGCGTCGTTCGACGAGCGGACGCGTCGCATGCGGGTGCGCCGGAAGAACGTGTACAATCTCGGCACGGCCTTGCTCTTTCTAGCTAGAAGCTGGATGATGCTGCTTGCCGTATTCGTGTTCGGCCAAGCCGCATTCTCGAGCTACGATCATTTCGGCATCTTCTCGTTATTCGCAGGTATCTCAGGGCTCGCCGCCTCCTACATAGCCTTCTTCATCCTGCTCGAGCACGCGAGCCGGAACTTCAAGCGACTCCAGCCACAGCTTGTCTCGATTTACGATCCGTATTTCTGGTCACATGAAAGGTACTGGAAGCTGTCGGGTTCCAACTGGGGGATGATGGCCATGCTCGCCGGCACCCCATTCCGCGGCATGTTGCTTCGCGCTATGGGTGTGAAGGTCGGTGCCAAGCTATTCGATTCAAGCCAGTGGATCACGGAACGCCCGCTGACCGAGATCGGCGATCACGTCAATCTGAACGAGGGCGTTGTGTTGGAGGCACACTCGCTCGAGGAAGGCGTGTTCAAGTCCGACCACATCCGGCTCGGCAACAGATGCTCGGTCGGACCGGGGGCCTTGGTTCACTACGGCGTCAGCACAGGAGACGACGTCGTGCTCGACGCCGATTCGTTCCTGATGAAGGGAGAGATCCTAGACTCTGGTACGGGGTGGTGTGGAAATCCAGCCATGTTGGTACGCCGCCATATGGTTCAGGCCGAGGTTTGCGTCCAGAATGCTATCGACGCTACCGTACAAAACGAGCTCGTCCCGCGGCGAGGATGTGGTGCCCTTCGTTTCCTGCATTTTCATTGCGCTGAAACAAGGCGAAGGAAGCCTCGATCTATCGATTCATGATCCCGTGTTCCTGCGCGCGCGATCGATGCCCTCGCCGTGCCTGCTCTTTTGATCGGCCATCGTGTGATCACGTAAGGCGATGAGCTTTCGCTGCTCCACGAGGAGATGGCGTCGTTATCCTTTTCTGCGATCGAGAGGCGCCTCACCAGTGGCGCCGCACGGCGCGTGGCGCGTGAGCTGATGAACTCGATGGGCTTTGCCGGCCTTCCGATCCTTAGGAGCAGATTTGGCGGCCCGATCAGGCCCGCCGGAAACGTAGGCTCGATTGCGCACGATGATCGAATTGCTGTAACTGCTGTCGGGGTAAGTTACACAGAATAGAGATCTACTCGGATTCCTCCTAACACTACTACTGCTTTTGCAACGTAGAGGCTGCAAGTGTGATAGACGAGTACCTCAGAGAACGTACCGATAGTGGCGAGGTATAGCAAGTATATCGTCCACGAGATCGTTAAAAAGTCATACGTCAGAAATATTCTCCAGTTAACGGGAGAAGTGCACGTCTCTCATGGCTTCCGCAAGTTCTTTAACGCATTGTGAGAATTCGTCTATGAAATCGGTTCATGTCTCTATGTTAACGGGTCATGGTACAGGTATCAAAAAACACTACTATTTACCCAAAGAATCTGACCTTCTGGAAGATTACTTAACGGATGCAGCAGACGCCTTGACCATTGACCCAACCAGGAGAACGCAGCAAGATAACTAGGATTTGAAGCCCAAACAGGCAGAAGAGATTGTTCAGCTATGACAAAAGGTAAAGGAGATGTAGGGCCAGCGATCTGAAGGCGCGCATCAAGAAATATACGTTGATGACGGGGAGGATGGAGAGAGGCAGTAACAAGAGATAGCCCATGCGGAAAGGCCCCGGGCGCGAAAAATGCTACGAAATCATCAACTAAACCTGTTCCTAATTATCCAGCACAGTTTAGAACCGATTGCCACGGAATTTCATACAACTGTGCATATGTTAGACAAATCACTGGAAAAGGATCCGCTTATGCTCTCTCGATGAGTGTACCTCTTAACGGTTATACAAATTCGCCCCGAATGCGAAAATCATTCTATACAACTCATAGTGGTTATTCTAAAGCATATCGCGCAAAAATCAGCGGCCCCGAAAAGTCATCATTCTAGGTAACTATAGAACATAATCAAGCAATAGATAATCCAATGACTGACACCGAAAGGGAAGATAGTCACTGGAACTGGTTATTATCCGAACATAATTTCACCGACGAATGTAGGAGGGACTTAAAGTAATCTATGATAAATTATATCAATTTAGCAATTGGTGGCGATTCTCAAGTATTTTATTCGCTCATAAGAAATAAAGGCTATCTTGGTAATATCATGGGCAACTTTATTCCTGCGTCTGTAGGTGGCGGCGGGGGCGGTGGTGCTGCCGAAGAAGCGCCTTCTGGTGGCGATGGTGGTGGAAAAGGAAAAGGAGGCGGCGGCGGATTTCCTGTCTGGTCGGCAGCCGTAGGTGGAGGGACATTCGTAGGTGGAGGGACATGTTTGGCGATCTGAGCATCCATTATAGCCCCAAACTTACCAGAACGGTTATGTCCTGCTCCCGGTATTACATCAAGGGATGTTTGGAATCCGTGACTGGTATAATAATTATATCCTGATTGCACATCGTATTCTCCGTCGTTAGTATACGCGCCATCCTGGTCTCCAACATTCCAGTTCATGTGCACGTTTGATTTGAAGGCTGGTGTATAAGCTACTTCTGTCATTTTTGGCGAGCCTCCATACGATATCCCGACGATTACACCACCGTCCATCGTTCGCTGAGCAGCACCTGAAGGAACCCACCATTCGGTAGCAAGCTGTGCACCAGATGAATATCCGCCAAAGGCAATACGCTTTTTATCAATCGGATATTGTGATTGGACTTGTGTCACCAGACCTTCAGCCCATTTCGCGTATCCTCGCGGATTACCGAGATACCAGCAAGAACCAGACCCGTCGCTGCAATTCTTATTTGGTGAAAAAGGTGTGAGTAGTACCATATTGTTTTTCTTCGCTACGGTGATCATCCCGTTATTGCCTGCCAATAGGTAGGAGCTTTTAGGATTCTTCAAGCCATACTCACCTGAACCGTCTGTATAAATGAGCAGGCCAACCGACTTCGACCAATTAAGCCCGCCTGCATAGAGATGATATGTTGAGGTATACCCATTCGAGGTAAACGACAAACCTGTCCTGTCAGTTTGCTCGCCTGTTACCTCCGTACCTCCGCTCCCGCCACCAGAAGTTGCAGGTATAACATTAATGTTGATTGTAATAACACTGCTCTTTGCTCCCTGTTTATCTGTTGCCTGAACACTAAAACTATCCGAGCCAGAAAATCCGGTATTTGGAGTATATATGAAACTGGCCTGATCAGAGCCGAGTGTAATTACCCCGTGGGACGGAGAGTTTGTGTTAGTGATAGTCGCTGCATCTCCTTGATCTGGATCTGAAACTGAAATGGGTATAGTTACAGGTGTATTTTGGGTAGTATTAATTCTAGCAATATCGCGAATAACTGGAGGGTGGTTCTCTGGTTGATTAGTTGGTGGTGGATTAGTAGTTGGTGGTGGATTAGTAGTTGGTGGTGGATTAGTAGTTGGTGGTGGATTAGTAGTTGGTGGTGGATT
>Ga0075434_100004985_pt1 | contig 12044 bp, 14 predicted proteins | sample RhiMethybrSRZTD3_FD_75298 | JGI IMG/M metagenome (GOLD analysis project Ga0075434, IMG submission 75298) | Populus rhizosphere microbial communities from Tennessee, USA - Rhizosphere MetaG P. TD hybrid SRZTD3 | ecosystem: Host-associated > Plants > Roots > Rhizosphere > Soil | place: USA... | reverse complement strand
GGGGCTCGGCTTCGGCCGGATCCAGTTCACGCCGGATCTCGTTCCCTCCGACATCACGGGGTCGACGATCTACGACCAGCACCGCGGTGAGTTCTCGTTCCGCCCGGGTCCGGTGTTCACGAACGTCCTGCTCGGCGACGAGATCAACCGCGCACCGGCGAAGACGCAGGCCGCGCTCCTGGAGGCGATGGAGGAGCGGCAGGTCACGATCGAGGGAACGACCCATCCGCTTCCGCGACCGTTCCTCGTGCTCGCGACGCAGAACCCGATCGAGTTCGAGGGGACGTACCCGCTCCCGGAGGCGCAGCTCGACCGGTTCCTCATGCGGATCGGGGTCGGCTATCCGACGAACGACGACGAGTGGCGGATCATCGAGCGTCGGATCGAGCGCAAGACCGACGAGGTGGAGCTGACGCCGGTCGTCGGCCCGGCGGACCTGGAGCAGATGCGGGCGTCGGTCGAGAACGTGTTCGTCTCCGAAGCCGTCGGGCGCTACATCGTGTCGATCGTGGACGCCACGCGGTCGGCGCCGCGCGTCCAGGTGGGCGCGAGCCCGCGCGGCAGCCTGGCGCTCGTGAAGCTCGGCCGGGCGAAGGCGGTCATGGCGGGTCGCGACTTCGTGACCCCCGAGGACGTGAAGGCGGTCGCCGTCCCGGCGCTCGGGCATCGTCTCGCGCTGCGGCCGGAGTCGTGGGTCGCGGGCGTGACCGGCGACGGCATCGTCCGCGACCTGTTGAACACGGTGCCGGCGCCGGCGGCCGAGACCCCAGCGACCGCACCACGCGAGCAGTCGCCATCTCCGCCCGAGGGCGACGGCTCCCCGTGACACGCCACCCGTCGCCGAAGCTCGCCGGTTACGCGTCCGTCGCGGGCGTGTTCCTCGTCGGCGCGCTCGCGTCCGGCAGGCCCGAGCTCGTCGTGATCGCGGCGCCCTTCCTGGTGATCCTGGTCGCAGGTCTGCTGACGACGGAAGCGCCCGAGTGGACGACGCTCGCGCTCGACGTGGAGCGTGATCGCCTCATCGAAGGCGAGGCGATCACGCTTACGGTCACGATCGACGCCGAGCGCGACGTCGAGCGGGTCGAGGTCGTCCTGCCGCTCCCGGGCGACGTCGCCGTCGACGACGGCGACGCCGCCCTCGCCTTCCACCTTCCCGCGAAGCGGAGGTGCACCGTGTCGGTGCGCCTCCGCTTCCCCCGCTGGGGCGTGTACCCGATAGGTGACGTGCACGTGCGCGCGCACGACCGGCTCGACCTGTTCCGCGACGATGATCGCCTGGACGCTCGGCGCCCCGTCAAGGTCTTCCCCCGCGAGGAAGCGCTCCGCGCGATCGTTCGTCCCGCCCGCACGCAGCTCCATACCGGGAACCAGGTCGCGCGCCGCGTCGGCGGCGGGATCGAGTTCGCGGAGCTCCGCCCGTTCGTTCCGGGCGACGTCGTGCGGTCGATCGACTGGAAGGCGACCGCCCGGCGCGGCTCCCCCTGGGTCCGCGAGCGGCATCCCGAGCGCAACACCGACGTGGTCCTGTTCCTCGACACCTTCAGCGACGTGTGGACGGGCACCGCCACGACGGTCGAACGCGCCGTCCGCGCGACCGCGTCGGTCGCCGGCGTGTACCTGGAGCGCCGGGACCGGGTCGGGCTCGTGAGCTTCGGCGGCGTGCTCCGCTGGCTGATGCCGGGGATGGGGATCCGCCAGGACTACCGCATCCTCGAGGCGTTGCTCGACACGGAGGTCGCGCTGAGCTACGCGTGGAAGGGGATCGAGGTGATCCCGGTCCGGACGCTTCCGCCCAAGGCGCTCGTCCTCGCCGTGACGCCGCTCCTGGACGAGCGGAGCGTCGGAGCGCTCTTCGACCTCCGCGGCCGCGGGTTCGACGTCGGCGTGATCGACGTCTCCCCCGTCGTGGCCGGCCCGGAGCCTGACGATCCGATCGACCGGCTCGCCTCTCGGATCTGGGCGATGGAGCGGGACCGGCTCCACCGGGACCTGCGTCGGATCGGCGTCTCCGTCGCCGAGTGGCGTGACGGTGAGGACCTGCAACGCGCGGTGTGGGAGGTGGAGGCATCCAGGCGTTCGGCCCGCCTCGTGTACGCGTAGCCACCGCCGCGGCCGCCCTCGCGCTCGCCGTCGGGATGGCGATCGCGTCGGCGGCCACCGGCGACGGGCCGCGTCTCGGCTGGCTCTGGGCGCTCGGACTGATCGGGGTGGCCGGGACCGCGGTCGGTCTCGCCGGCTGGGCCGGCGCGACGTGGTGGGGCGTGATCGCCCTCGGAGCCGAGTACACGGTCCTGCGGGTCGGACGGGGACCCGTCGACGTCGGCGCCGCGTACGTGGCCGCGGGTTCGATCCTCGTCGCGGAGCTCGTGATGTGGTCGCTCGACGCGCGTTCCCCGGTGGTCGAGCGACCCGACGCGACGATCCGCCGTCTCACGCACCTCGCGGTCGTCGCGCTGGGGACGCTGGTCCTCGGCTCGCTGATCGTGTCGGCCGGGCGGATCGCACACGGTCCGGCGCTGACCCGCACCCTCGCCGGCGCGCTCTGCGCGGTCGCGATCCTCGCCGTCGTCGCATGGAGCTCCTCTGCGAGGACGTCCGGACGACCGTCGCCGGACGAAACGTCCTGAGCGCCGGTTGACCGGGCCGTCGCCGGCGACCTACGGTCGAGGGGATCCGATCACCGACCGGAAGGGGTGCGCCGATGCAGGACATGCAGCTGCTGGACGCGGAACGCCGTCTCGAGCGGATCGAGCGGCTCCTGCGAGCGGCCGCCGACGAGGCGCGGAGCGCGCGACTCGACCTCGGCCTGGACCACGGCGCCGGCGACCGGTGGGCGAAGATGATGTTCGGCGTCCTGGACGAGCTCGACCGCGCGGGCGGGGAGGTCACGCGTCGGCGCTTCCTCGAGATCGGCGAGCAGCATTCGTACAGCCGCCGCGGGATGGCCGGTTTCTATCAGCAGCTCGTGCAGCCCGTCCCCGGCTTCAAGACGCGGCTCACGTCCGCGGGGCAGCGCAGGCTCGCGTTCCTGCGTGACCGCTTCGGGCCGGCCGCCTGAGGGATCAGGTCACGCCGACGAAGGCGAGGATCCTGCGCCACGCGTCCTCACAGGCCTCCCGGTACTCGTCGTATCGCCGGTCGAAGAACGAGTGGGTCGCGCCGTCGTAGACGACGATCTCGTTCGGCACGTTCGCCCCGTCGAGCGCCTCACGGAACGCCTCGACCGCCGAGACGGGGATCGCTTGGTCGGCACCGCCGAACAGACCGAGCACCTTGCATCCGAACCCTTCGACCGCGTCGATCGGAGCGTCCTCGTCGTCATCGCCGAACCGCTGCGGGAACCCGTAGAAGCCGATCACCCCGTCGAGGCCCTCCTGCCGAGCCGCTTGGTTGAACGACTTGCGCCCGCCGAAGCAGAACCCGACGGTGTAGAAACGCGTCGCCGGCGTCTCCGAGGAGAGCCGCTGCATCCCCGCGAAGACGTCGCGCGCGACGGCATCGGGGGTGGTCTCCTTCACGTGCGGCTCGTGATCGAAGTCGTCCGGCCGGACGTCCGTTCCGGCCGTCCGCCCGAAGTAGTCGATGGCCACGGCGTGCACACCCGCCTCGGCGAACCGGGCGGCGAGATCCTTGAAGAAGGGATGGAGCCCTCGGACGTCCGGCATGATCACGATCCCGGGCGCGTCGTCACGCGTCGTCAGCGCCTCGAATGCGAGGAATTCCGTGCCGTCCGACGACGTGAGCACGAGGTCGGCGGTCCGGGCGACGTCGGACGCCCCGACGATCGGCGGCAGCGGGGGTCGCGCGTCGGACTCGTAGCACATACGTCCTCCTCGGTCGGCTCCCGCCATCGTCCGTGTGGCTGCCGCGAAGGACAACCCGTCACGTGAGAACGCCCGCCCCGGCGGTCGGGGCGGGCGCGTCGTGCGGGTGAGATCGGGTCAGGGCAGCGGGTGCCCCGCGGCCGGTCCACCGGGAACCACGATCGTGGTGGTCTCGGGTCCGGTGTGGCTGGTCATCCGGACCGGCTTCCCCGCCCCGCCGGTGGTGGTCTGGCCGGCACCGCCCGCGGTCGCCACCATGATCGCGATCGTCAGTGCGATAGCGGCGACGAGCGCCAGCACCGCGTACCCCCAGGATCCGAAGCCCTTCCGCTCCTGGTAGCGGATCGTCTGGGTGCTCATCTCGTCCTCCTTCCGAGGATCTCTGTCTCGATGAGACGACCGTAGCGAGGAGGACGTTTCGCTTCCGTGCCGGGCGGCACCAGCGCGAGCTGTTCTTTCGCAGGTCCCGTGTGTGACGCGGGGCACGCGTGGATCAGTCGGAGGCGGCTCTGCCACGCCGAAGCGCGGCGGCAGCGCGCGCCCGCAGTTCGACGGGGTCGAAGGGCTTGATCACGTGATCGTCAGCCCCGGACGCGATCCCCTGGATGATGTCCTGTGCTCGCGACCTCGCGGTACAGATCACGATCGGCGTGGCGCGCGTGTCGGCCCGGCGACGCAGCTCCTGCACGAGCGTCAGACCGTCCATCCGCGGCATCATCACGCCGGTCATGATCACGTCGAAGTTCGAGTCGTCCACGCGCGAGAGCGCTTCGATCCGTCTTCGGCCTTCGTCACGTCCCAGCCATCGGTACGCATGTTCACCTCGATGAACCGGGCGATATCCACGTCATCGTCGACGATCAGGATCGAGGCCGACCTGTCCAGATGGACCCGGTCGATGGCTTCGGGCGGAGACGGCAACAAGGCAGCCGCCACGCGCCGTCGCTGGGCGGCGGTCAAGGCGAGGAGGCCGCGGACGAGGTCGTCCACGGCCGGGTCGGGGATGGATCCGGTCACCGCTCGGGTGTCCGGGTTCGTGCTTCGACGGGACATCGCCCATCGGGATGGGTCGGTGACCGGTGCGGCGGATCCTTCCATGGCCGCAAGGGTCAGGGACCCTGCCGTTCGACCTCACTCGTTCTCCTCGGGGACGCCCGGCGTTCGCCAGTCCTCGAAGTCGGCCTCGGGAGACGAAGACGACCATCGGCGTCAGCCGATGTCGATCAGGACCTTGCCGACCGCGTTGTCCTCGACGGCCGCGTGGGCATCCGCCGTGCGCTCGAGCGGGAACCGATGGAGCGGGAGCCCCACTTCCTCGCCGGCGCGGAGCACCCCAGCTCGCAGGGCGGTCGTGATGTCGTCGATCGCCCGGTTCTTCGCGGCGGCCGGCATCGTGTAGACGAGCACGAACTGGTACCGGGTGTTGGCGGCGAACCCGGCGTCGGCATCGACCAAGAAGTCGTCGGTCTCGACCTGGTACATCGCTATCGTCCCGTTCCGACCGATCACCGCGGCGTTCAGCTCGGCGTTCGCCACGGGGGCGACCTCGACGATCAGGTGCACGCCGTCGGGCGCCACGTCTCGGATGGCCGCGGCGGCGCCCGGCTCGCGATAGTTCACGACGTGGTGCGCGCCCGCGGCCGTCGCGAGGACCGCTTTCTCGGGCGAGCTCACGGTCGTGATGACCGTGGCACCGGACCAGGCGGCCAGCTCGATCGCCGCATGGCCGACGGCGCCGGCGCCCCCCGCGACGAGCACGTCGACGGTGCCGAGGGCGCCCGGGCCGAGCGAGAGCGGCCCCTCGGCACCGACCGTGAGACATCGGTGCGCCGTCATCGCGGGGATCGGGATGCTCGCGGCGAGTTCGAAGGAGATGCCATCGGGCAGCGCGACGGCCTGGTTCGAAGGGATCGCGATCATCTCCTGTGCCGTGCCGTTCGGGCGGTTCCTGGCCGCCTCCCAGATCCAGACACGTTCACCGACCCGGCCGGGGTCGACCCCCTCGCCGACCCCGACGACCGTGCCCGCGCCGTCCTGGTTCGGCACGATCTCCGGGAAGTTCAGGCGGCCCCCACGACCGCCGCCGCGGCGTGCCTTCCAATCCGTCGGGTTCACACCCGAGATCGCGACGCGGACGAGCACCTCGCCGGGAAGGGGCTCGGGCTCGGGCCGATCGACGAGCTCCAGCACGTCGGGGTCACCGGTCTCGCGATAGACGATCGCTCGCATGCGCACATCATCCTCGACGGGACCTGGCCCGCCACGTCGGGGACACGACACGCGCGGCTACCCTGTCCCGTCATGACCCCCGCCGAGCACTTCGACCTCCTCGTCGTCGGGGGCGGCGCGGCGGGCGAGAAGGGCGCCGCCCGGGCCGCCTACTTCGGCAAGCGCGTCGCCGTGATCGAACGCCGCGACGAGCCCGGTGGGGCGACCGTCCACACGGGAACGCTCCCGTCGAAGACCCTGCGGGAAGCGGCGCTGTTCCTCTCGGGCCACCGGCAGCGCGATCTGTACGGCGTCTCCGTCGAGGTCGCGCCCCAGCTCGAGGTCGCGCGGCTGATCGAACGCAAGAACGCCGTCCGCGAGCAAGAGACCGGACGGATGCTCGAGAACCTCGCTCGCCACGCGATCGCGCTCGTCCACGGATCCGCGCGCCTGCTGGATGCGAGCACGCTCGAGGTGTCCGACGGCGACGCCGAGCCTCGGCGACTGACCGCGGAGGCGATCCTCATCACGACGGGTTCGCGCCCGTTCCTTCCTCCTGGCATCCCGTTCGACGATCCCGACGTCCACGACTCCGATTCGATCCTCGAGATCGACCATATCCCGGCATCGCTCGCCGTCCTGGGCGGCGGCGTCATGGGATGCGAATACGCCTCGATGTTCGCCGTGCTCGGGGCCGAGGTGCACCTGATCGATCCGCGCGACCGACTCCTGTCCTTCCTCGACCGCGAGATCGTCGACCGCATGACAGCAGGGATGCGCGACCTGGGCGTGACGTTCCACCACGGCGAGCGCGCCGATCGCGTCTCCCGACGCGACGGCGCGCTCGCCAGCAGCCTGCCGTCGGGCGGATCCATCGTCACCGAGAAGGTGCTCGTGACCGCCGGACGGGTGGGGAACACCGACGGCCTGGGCCTCGAAGACGTCGGGGTCAAGGTCGACGACCGGGGCCGGATCGAGGTCGACGAGACGTTCCGGACGTCGGTCCCGGGCATCTTCGCGGCCGGCGACGTGATCGGCTCGCCGGCGCTCGCCGCGTCGTCGATGGAGCAGGCGCGCGCCGCCGCGTCCCAAGCCTTCGGCCTGTCGCGCGACCGCTACGACGCCACGTCGCTGCCGCTCGCCGTCTACGCGATCCCGGAGGTCAGCAGCGTCGGTCTGTCGGAGGACGAGGCACGCGAACGCGGCATCGACCCGGTCGTCGGACGCGCACGCTTCCACGACAACGCTCGAGGGGCGATCATCGGCGACCGCGACGGCATGACGAAGCTCGTGTTCGATCGGGCGACCCGGCGGCTCATCGGCGTCCAGTGCGTCGGCGAGCGCGCGTGTGAGCTCGTCCACGTGGGGCACACGGGGATCCTGCTGGGCGGGACGATCGACACCTTCGTCGACATGGTCTTCAACTACCCCTCGCTCAGCGAGACGTACAAGTACGCCGCGTACGAAGCGCTCGGTCAGGTCGGCGACGCGCCCGAGCAGTAACCGATCGCGGGACGGACGATCCTCAAGGCCCGCCCGCCGGCGCCGCGCCGGCATCGCGTGCGTCGGGTGCAGCCCCCCGGTTCGGTTCGATGAACCGCGGCGCGACCGGATCGGTCCCCTTGGGCACGACGTGCGCCGCAGACGCCGGCGGCGGTGAGACCACGCCGGCGACCGCATCCTCCGGAGCACCGACCCCGGAGAGCACACGGATCAGCAGCCAGACCGCGGCCACCGCGCCCGCCCAGGAACGGGGCCGCGAGCGTGGGGCGGTCGGAGCGACATCCCTAGCCCGCCGTCGGAACGTGGTCACCTCCGGCATCGGGAGGAGGTCGACGCCGTACGTCGACAACACCTGGGCCTGGACGGCAGACGCCGGATCGTGTCCCTCTCCGTGCGAGCGCCAATGGCGATCGCAGAGCGGGATCAGCGAGGTGCCGCCCGCGACGGTCACCGGATCGACGATCGATCCGAGCTGGAGGCACGGCGAGCACACGAGCCGGAGCCGCGAGGGATACGCGTATCGTGACCGCGCTCCGTGCGCGTGCTCGACGATCGTCCCCCACGTGGAGATCGTCCCGATCACGCCGATGCCGCGAGCGAAGACCCCGGCCCCGGCGAGATCTTCGATGGAGCTGGACGAGTAGTACCCGCACGTGCACGCCGTTTGGGGCGCCTCATGACCTGCGCGGGGACAGACGGCCGGGCGCGCCTCCATCGGCGGCCACACGACCGCATGGGCCACCGCCGCGAGACGGACGTCGCCACCGTGCAGCCGGATCAGCTGCCACACGCGCCAGCCCGAAGCGGGTTCGATCGAGAGCTGGCGCTCGCCCGGATGCACGAGCTTGGGACCGATGGCTCCTCCTCACGGAACGGGTGTCCGGGAGCCGAGGCAGGATATGCCTCCGCGACGACCACGATATGGGCCGCCACCGACACGGCGGGACCGGCTGCCCTGCTCGGATACGCTGGGCCGCTCATGGAGATCCGGCCGATCCACGAAGACGAGTTCGACGCTTTCGAGCTGGCGCTCTCGAACGCCTTCGGCGACGTGGTCGTCGAGGAGCACTACAAGGCGCTCGATCGGCTCGTGTGGGAGCCCGATCGGACGTTCGCCGCGTTCGACGAGGGGCGGATCGTGGGCTGCGCGGCCGCGGACAGCTTCACGTCCGTGGTCCCCGGAGGAGGAACCGTCGGGACCGCCGGCGTCACCGCGGTCGGGGTCCTGCCGACGCACCGCCGGCGCGGCATCCTGACGGAGCTGATCCGCCGGCTGCACGATCAGGCCGTGGATCGAGGTGAGCCGATCGCCACGCTCCTGGCCTCCGAGGGCCAGATCTACGGCCGCTTCGGCTACGGCCTCGCCGTCCTCGATCTATCCCTCGACGTCGCGCTCGACCGCGTTCGATGGGCGCCCGGCTCGGAGCCGACCGGCCGCGTGCGCCTCCTCACGCACGACGAGGCCAGGCCGCACCTGCGAGCGGTCTACGAGCGGTTCGCCGCGTCCAGGCCCGGCGCGGTGCTCCCGACCGACCGGCAGTACGCGTGGCTGTTCTCAGGCATCACGAAGCCGGACGAGAAGGAATTCGTCGTCGTGCACGAGGACGACGACGGAGTACCCGACGCCTACGCGACGTACCGGATCAAGCATCGGTGGCCGAGCGGCCTACCGAGCAACAAGCTCACCGTGAAGCAGCTCGTCGCCTGCACGCCCGGAGGTTCGACGGCGATCTGGCGGTACCTCTTCGACGTGGACCTCGTCTCGCGCGTGCGAGCGTGGGGGCGGCCGTTGGACGATCCGCTCGTGTGGCAGATGGCCGAGCCGCGCGCGCTGCGCGCGACCGTCGGGGATTACCTATACGTCTGTCCGCTGGACGTCTCGGCCGCACTGAGCGCGCGTGGCTTCGCGGCGGACGGCCGTCTGGTGCTCGACGTGCGCGACGCGTTCCGGGAGACGAACACCGGCACATACGAGCTGATCGTCGAGGACGGCAAGGGGTCATGCTCCCGCTCCGACGAGGAGCCGGACATCTCCTGCACGATCCAGACCATCGGGAGCACGTACCTCGGGGGCGTCTCGTGGGGGACGCTCGCGAGCGCCGGTAGGCTCGAGGCACGCACGGAGGAGGCCGTCGAGCGCGCGGACGCGATGTTCCGCACCGACGTCGCCCCCTGGCCGATCATCGATTTCTAGGGTCGCCTCGCGTCATCCCTCGGAGAGCTCGGCGAACTCGTCGTCGGTGAGCTCGATGTCGAGCGCCGCCAGGTTCTCCTTCAGGTGCTCGAGCGAGAGGGTTCCCGGGATCGGCAGCGTCGCCGGAGAGCGCTTCAGCAGCCACGCCAGGCGGATCTGCGCCGGCGTGGCGCCGTGGCGTTCCGACACGGCGTCCAACGCCGGCGCAGCACCACCCTTCAACGGGAAGTACGGCACGAACACGATCCCCTCGTTCGCGCAGTGGTCGATCACGTCGTCCCACCCGCGTTCGGCGAGGTTGTAGTGGTTCTGGACCGCGGTGATCGGCACGATCTCGCGGGCCTTCTCGATCTGATCGACGCCGACCTGCGAGAGGCCGACGTGACGGATCTTCCCGGCCTCGTGGTACGCGGCGATCATCCCGACGCTGTCCTCGAGCGGCGTGTCCGGATGCACGCGGTGCAGGTAGTAGAGGTCGATCGCGTCGGTCTTCAGGCGGCGCAGGCTCTCCTCGATCTGGGTCCACAGGATCTCCGGACGGCCCTCGCCCGGCTCGTACCCGCCTTTCGTCGCCACGACGTAGGCGCCCGAGTACGGCGCGAGCGCGGCGGCGATCGTCTGCTCGCTGTCGCCGCCCGTGTAGAGGTACGCGGTATCGATCATCCCCACGCCGAGCTCGACCGCCTGCCGGATGAAAGCGATGTTGTCGGGTGTGTTCCGGAGACGGTTCGACCCCAGACCGATCCGAGCGACATCCGTGGTGCCGACGCGCAGCGACCTCACGTCGGTCATGGGATCAGCCCGAAGATCGAGCTCGGCGCGCCCGAGCCGTGCTCGTTCCGGGGACCGCCGATCACCACCCATCCACCCGTGGTCGGCATCGAGCCGAGGTGCGTCAGGTTCTCGAGGGTGAACCGGTGCTTCCGGAGCGTGAGCCAGGTCTCGACGAAGTTCGGATCGTCACCTGGATCGGGGCCGAAGGTGTCGCTTCCGAGGGCTCCACGGCGACCCAGGACCCCCTGGCCGATCAGCCAGCGGACGGCCCACTTCGAGAAGCCCGGCTGGCGGAACCGACCGTCCGCGCTGCCGCAGTTGTAGTAGGTCGGGATGTTCCGGCCGATCTCCGGCCCCCAGTACCGGTCGCATCCCGTCCAGAGCAGCACCGCGCTCTGCGCCGGGAACGCGCCGTGCGCGCTCTCCCAGGCCTTCAGGTCGGCCACCGTGACGTGATAGTCGACGTCGCCCTTGACCTTGTTCCGGATGTCCACGACCACCGCGGGCAAGATGAAGTCCGCCGGGTCGAGCTCGTCGGCGCAGCGTGCCCGCACGTGGAAGTGACACGGCGCGCTGTAGTGCGTGCCGGTGTGCTCGCCCTCCTTCACGTACTGAAGGTAGAAGCCGTCGTCCTTCACGGTGAACGCCGTCGACAACCGGAAGGGCGGGTCGCCTGGGAAGACCGGGATATGTGACGGGTCGTTCCGGTGGCTCAGGAACACGGCGTGCGAGAACGCGGGTGTGGTGGGCGTGATCGTGCGGCCGGCGTCGCCCGCGCCCGAGCCGGACGCCGACCCCGCGAGGTAGCCGATCGCCGCCGTCCCGAGCAGCGCGCAGACGAGGACGATGAACGAGCGATGACGCATGACGGGTCCCCTCCCTCGGTCGTTCCCGGCATCGTCTCGCCTCGCCGAGGGTGCGTGCAAACCGTCAGCCGTCGGGCGATCTAGGCTCGGATCGATGGCCACCCTCGACGACGCGGCGCGCATCGCTCTCGCCCTGCCCGAGGTCGTCGAGGCGGAGCGGCGCGGAACGCGGACGTGGTCCGTCGCCGGCAAGACGTTCGCGTGGGAACGGCCGTACACCAAGGCGGACCTCGTGCGGTTCGCGGATGCCACGCCGCCTCGGCAGCCGATCCTCGCGGTGCGGGTCGATAACCTGATCGAGAAGGACGCGGTGCTCGCCGCCGGCACCAGGGGCGTGTTCACGATCCCGCATTTCGACGGCTTCGCGGCCGTCCTGATCGAGCTCCGGAGCGTGTCGAAGCGAGCCCTGAAGGATGCCCTGATCGACGGCTGGCTGGCGTGCGCGCAGGCGAAGCTGGCCGAGCGGTACGCCGCGGAGCGGCTCTAGGCGGACGGCGCCCGAAACCAACCCCGCTTCCTGTCGGAGACATCGGCCGGCACCGGTGCATCGTAGGGTTGCTGCGATGACTGCGCCGGTGTGGCACCTAGCTCAGGTGAACGTGGCGACGCTCCTCGCGCCGCTCGCGTCGCCCCAGCTCGCCGGGTTCGTCGGCCGGCTCGACGAGATCAACGCGG
>Ga0075434_100004984_pt1 | contig 12046 bp, 13 predicted proteins | sample RhiMethybrSRZTD3_FD_75298 | JGI IMG/M metagenome (GOLD analysis project Ga0075434, IMG submission 75298) | Populus rhizosphere microbial communities from Tennessee, USA - Rhizosphere MetaG P. TD hybrid SRZTD3 | ecosystem: Host-associated > Plants > Roots > Rhizosphere > Soil | place: USA... | reverse complement strand
GCTTCCTCGAGGTCCGCCATCGCGGCCTTTGCCGCGACTGCCGCCGTTACCGTGTCCTGATCGAGCAGGACTCCGAGCCGCGCTGCTTCGTCGGAGACTTTCTCGAAACCGTCACCCGCGAGCTGATTCATCACGGGGATCAGCTCCGCGCCCCCGCGTCCCATCAACTGCTGCGCGATGTAAGCCTTGTTCGATCCGTTCGCCATCTTTCCGAGGGCGTCGGTTACGAGCGCGAGCTTCTGATCCGAATTGAGGCCGGCGAAATCTTTCTGCGCGAGTCCGAGCGCCTTAAACGCTGCAGCGCCCTGTGCTCCGCCCGCCTGGAACTTGACGATGTTCTGCTGGAGTTTCGTCAAGCTCTTGTCGACCGAATCCTGCGAGACTCCGACGTCCTCCGCCGCTTTCCCGTAAACGCTCAAGGTCTGCGCGGAGAGCCCCGTCTTCTGGCTCATGCGCTCGATATTCACAGCGGAGTCGAAAGCGGCCTTGCCGAACTCGCGGATCTTCTCGACGACCGCGAGCTCGATGATCGAGCGATAGGCTTCCTTCAAGGTCAAGGCGCTCTCGCTCGTCTCCTGCTGCTTTTGCTTGAGCTCCTGGAGCGACTGGACGAGCTGCTTTATTGCAGCCGCGACGCCCGTGTCCTCGGCGGTAAATCGAACTTTGACGTCTGGAGTGTCAGCCATTTTCGATAATCGCTTTCTTAAACGGATCTCGGAGGATCTTCGGGAGATCGGGAGCTTTCGGTGGGTTCTTCTGGTGAGGTGCCAGCGTCGCCCAAACGAGAACTTCCGACTCGTAACTCCGCCGCGCCTCGGCTTTCATCTTCGCCTCGTAAGAGAGGAAGATCTCGCGGAGCGGCCAGCTCATGACCTCGTCGAACCGTGTCGGATCCTGTCCCGCCACTTCGCGAACGATCATTGCGAAGTCGCCGAGATCGCAAGCTCCGCGCTCTCGGTAGGGCGGTCCTTTTCGTTCGGGCTCGAAGATTGCGGGGAAGTCGTCCTCGACGGCCCCCCGGAGGTAAAAAAACCGAGCACGAATCCGATAATTGACGATCGCATCAGGAGCTTTTCTTCCTGGTCGGTGATCTCCGCGAAGATCGCTGCATTCCGATCCGCGTCCTCGCGCGTCCACTTCTTGCCGACCTCCGCCAAAGCGCCCCCGAGAATGAACGGAGTCCGACCGGAGAGAAGGATCCGCGTTAACAGATCCTCCGACTTCTCCCGTATCGTGCGCTTCGATTCGGATCCGATCTCCGCGAGGACTTCGATCGCTCCAGCGAGCCGGAGATGGGCCATCAAGTAGTCGTCCTGGGCAGCGGTGAGGGCGTGGTCCATGCCTCGGAACTCGCGCCCGTCGAGTTTTATTCTCTTTCCTTCCACTGGTACCCCCTTTGAGGTTTCGCGGGACGGAGCCCACAACTCCGCCCCGCGCTCTACTCGCGAGTGCGCCAACTCGCGAAACTTCTGGTTTAGTACTGCGTGAGCAGGAAGAAAGGCGCGGTCGGGTGATTCGACGTGTCGTCCAGGATGTACCCGTCGAGGGTCCAATTCCCGTAATCGTCCGCGATCATCCCGAGAGCTCCGTTTGGCGAGAGATTCACTTTCCAGATCTCCGCGCCGATCTTCGCTCCGTCCGTCGGATCCGGCGAGAACAAGAGCCGACCCTGGATCAGACCTTGAGTCGCGCCCGCGACCTGGTTAAACGTCCCGACGAGCGTCGCGTAACTGACCTTGACCTGTCCGCCGCCTGAGGTGATCGAGGAGCCGACGGGGATGTAAAACAATCCCTGCACCGGATCGCCGAGGACGTAATCGTCCCCGGCATCGAGAGTCGTCACGCCCTGCTTTACGGTGACGTTGGCGGGAGTCGGATCGAGGTTCCTGTTCGCCGTCCGGAAATAGCGCCCCTTGTAGGCGCCGTGAGTGATCGCGGAGGCGGAGATCAGAACCTCGTCGGTGATTGATATGCGTGAACAATCTCATTTACGCGATGACCGGGGGCCAGACTGCGCCTACTACGCCCGGTCATGCAATCACATCGACCTCGCCCTATGGGACCTTTGAGCCGGCTTTCAACCTTCCACATTTGGTGGAAGCTGCCGGAGCCGTGTACGTCGCACGCTGGACGACTTTCCACGTCCGCCAGCTGGCACGCTCGATCCGTGAGGCTTTTCATAAGAAAGGCTTCAGCTTCATCGAAGTGATCTCGCCCTGCCCCACGCTTTACCAACGCCGCAATCGCTTGGGCGACGGTCTCGACACCATGAAGTACTACAAAGAAAAGAGCAAAGTGAAACATGGAGCGCCGACCAGCGAAGTCGGTCTCACGATGACGGGTGAAATCATTGTGGGGAAATTCGTCGACCGCGATCGTCCCGACTACCAAAGTCTTCTGCGCGCACAGATGGTCGAATCGCTTGGGGAACAGTACGTCGAGCCTTCGGAGATGGTATGCAACTGCGACTGACTGAATTTCGCATCGCCGGATTTGGGGGACAGGGAGTGATTCTCTCGGCCATCGTCATTGGGAAAGCCGCCTCCATCTATCAAGGCGCGTACGCGACCATGACGCAGAACTTCGGTCCTGAAGCCCGCGGCGGCGCGTGCAGTGCGCAACTCCTGCTTTCCGATCAACCGATCCTCTATCCTTACGTAACCCATCCTGACATCATGATTGTGATGTCCCAGGAGGCATACACGCGCTTTGTACCAGAACTCAAAGAAGGCGGCACACTGATTGTGGAGCAAGACCTGGTGCGCGTCACAGACCTCCCGCGCCAGACGAAAGTCTGCAGCTGCCCAGCAACACGCCTGGCAGAAGAGCTTGGCAAGCGCATGGTTCTAAATTCGGCGATGGTGGGATTCTTTACCGCAGTTACTCGCTTGCTCGAGCCCGACGCTGTCCGAAAGGCAGTAGCCGACTCGGTTCCGGCAAGTTTTCGCGATCTCAACCGCAAAGCTTTCGAGAAGGGATACGAATACGGCATGCAGTCGCTTGGTCACGGACCACAATCACAGGAGTGGGAACAAACAGTGTACTCGGAAGAGTGAGAGCAGTCCCGTAATGATTTGGTATCGATGTGCCCGAAGAAGTCAAAGAACAAGCCATCCTGCTACCACCTCGCACAGCTTCCGACTGTAGCGCCGGCGTCTCGCCGGCTGTCGCGCGGGCGTCCCGCCCCCGCTTCGGCGAAGTCAAAATCCGCGATCGCGGTCGGTTGCCACGCTGGGAAAAGGACTCCGCCCCCTACTTCATTACTTTCCGGCTTGCCGATTCCCTGCCTCACTCGGTCCTCGATCGAATGGAATTCGAAAAGAAGAACATTCTAGAGACCCTTCCGTCAACTCGGTAGAGAGCTTTCCTCCGATGAACGAAAGCGAATCGCTCAACTTTCGACTCACCCGCATCGAGCATTATCTCGACGAAGGGGCTAGTGCGTGCCTGCTCAAGAACCCGCAGCTGGCTCAACTGATGCATGGCACGCTAGATTATTTCGATGAACGACGTTATGGTCTTTTCGCGTGGTGCGGCTGTTCCCAGGCGTTAGCTTGGCTGCCGTTATACATTCCTGGAAGTCATACAGTGCGAAAGAAGCAATGAGCATCACGCCCGTTCAAGGAAGTTTCTGGCAGCGCGAGTATTACGATCATCTTTTGCGAGACGAAGCGGAATTTCGTCGGGCAGTCCGGTACGTTGCGGAGAATCCAGCGAAGGCTGGGCCGGTGGATTGGCCTTGGGTTTGGGTGCGAGGGCAGGATGCCCTCGCGACAGCCGGCGGGACGCCGGCGCTACAATCGGAAGGCTGACTCTTGTCCCATAATCCAGACACTGCGCCGGTATGCTCGCTGGTTCCGAAGAAGCCGTAACCACTTCTGTTTTACTCCACCACCCTTGCCGTCATTTCCTCCGACGGCTCGCCTCCCGCGACCGCTTGCGCGATGATCAACTGACGCGCCTCGCCCCGAAACGCAGGGAGTTTCCTGGCAAAAGTGATCGCGCCCACGATGCCCGCCACTCCACCTGACGCAACCGCGATTGGAGCACCTACACGATCGGCGATGGCCCCTCCCAGCAAGGCCCCGAAGGGAGCCATGCCCATGAACATCATCGAGTAAACCGCCATCACGCGGCCGCGCAGAGCGTCGGGTACCATCGACTGGATGAGAGTATTCGAACAGGCCATCTGCAACATAATGCAGAAGCCCGCTGGGATCAGCAGAAGCGCGGACAACCAGAAATAGCGCGAAAGGGCGAACGCGATGAGGCTCACGCCAAACCCGGCGCAGGTGAGCGCCACGAGCCGACCGAGACCTCGCACTCCAGACCGAAGCGCGAGTGTCAGCGCGCCCAGGAGCGCGCCGACTCCGGTGAAGCCCATCAGAATTCCCAAACCCTTTGCACCGCCGTGCAGAATGCGGTCTGCAAAGATGGGCATCAGCACCGTGTAGGGCATGCCCACGAGACTCACCAGCCCCAACAACAGGAGCAGAGCCCGAATGGGTGCGGTCCGGCTCACCCATTGAAAGCCCTCGATGATGTCGGCTAGGGGCGAATCTGAAGTCGAGCGCCGGGTACACTCGATTTTCATCATTAGAAGTCCCGCAATCACAGCAAGGTAGCTCACTCCGTTCGCAAAGAAGCACCAGCCCTCGCCGATTCTCGCTACCAGGAGACCCGCAACGGCGGGCCCGATCACGCGGGCGCCGTTGAACATCGAGGAGTTCAAGGCGATGGCATTCATCAGGTCTTCCCTTCCCACCATGTCAACCAGGAAGGACTGACGGCCCGGAATATCGAAGGCGCTCACTACGCCCAGCAGCCCGGACAAGACAAAGATCTGCGGGACGGTGATCCAATGCTTCAAGGTGAGAAGGGCAAGAATGAGCGCCAGAACCATCGACGCAATCTGCGTTGCGATCACGATCCGGTGCCGGTTCACCCGGTCGGCGACCATGCCGCCGATCGGAGCTAACAGAAACACCGGAATCTGATTGGCAAATCCCACTTCGCCCAATTGCAGCGACGATCCGGTCAACTTGTACACCAGCCAGGATTGTGCGACCGTCTGCATCCAGGTGCCGATCAGCGAGATGAGTTGCCCGGAAAAGAAAAGCTGGAAGTTGCGGTGACGAAGCGCACGCATGCCGACTGCCCAACGCGACTGCTGGACCTGCGCCGAAGCGTCAACCGCCGCCGAATTGGAAGTGTCTGACTCCGCCACGGTTATTCGATGCTCGCGTGTACTCCTGAGTACCACTATAGCCGACCGGCGGGACTCCTCTTTGGTCTACAATAAATGTCCATGCACAAAGCTTTTGCGGTTGTACTGCTGACGGCCGCATCCATGGCGGGCTGCAAGAAATCGTCCGCTCCGGCTGCGAGCTCGAGCGTGCGGCCCGATGATCCAGTTCAGCTGAAACTCAAAGAACTGGCCGGTGCCGGCGCGACAGACTGCGGACGCCTTGATGTGCGCGCACAGAACGACCAACTCACCAATGCCAGCAATTGCGTCACAAAATCTACCCAAGAGAAACACCCCTTTTATGTTGGTTACGACATGCCCGGCATGACGACGGGCGTCGCGGGCAACGCCGAAGGAAAGCTCTTCGCCGTGCAATTACAGGGAGCAGGTACAGGCGCTCTGCTCAACAGCGGCCCCTGTCCCGCGGAATTGCGCATCGCTAAAAGTGGACGTGCTACTTGCTTCATCCCCGGTACGATGGGGCTGACGCCGACGTCGGCCGATCCCCACAGTGGGATTCCGATGAATCAGTCGGGCGGTATGCAGGGTGGAGGAGCGATCCCACAGCCCTTTGCACCCCCGCCGAAGAGCAAAGCTCGGAAACAGTAAAGCAGGTGTCGGGTGTCAGCCCTCAGCTCTCGGTTATCATCTTTCCCTTTGGGTGGGCTAAGAAAGACTTTCCCGGATCACTCTGTTTCGCAGTGATGCCAACGAACTTTGATTCTCCTAAGACCTAACACCTAAAACCCGACACCTGATCGCCCAAGACCTAATACCTAACACCTAACACCTAATTCCTGCATTTCAGGCGCAGCACTCGTCTCCTGCGCATCCACCACTGCAATTGCAGCCGCGTTTACGATCTCCTCCACTTCAGCATCCCGCGACAGCAGGTGGACGGGCTTCGACATGCCCATGAGGATAGGCCCGAGAATTTCCCCGCCGCCTAGCTTGGAAAGCAGTTTGTAAGCGATGTTGGCCGAGTTCAAGTCGGGGAAGATCAAAACGTTTGCGCCACCCCTGAGATGGGTGAACGGATAGCGTTGATCGAGTTCACTCGACACGGCCTCATCGGCCATCAACTCACCATCCACCATCAGAGTCGGATCGGCACGGCGCAGCAGTTCCACCGCCCGTCGTACCTTCTCGCATTGGGGATGCCGCGCACTGCCAAAGGTAGAAAACGACAGCAGCGCAACGCGCGGTTCCACATCGAATCGCCGCGCCGTTTGCGCGGTACATAGGGCAATCTCAACCAGGTCCTCGGCCGTGGGCTCGATGTTTACACTTGTGTCGGCAAGGAAATAGATTTCGCCTTTTCGGGTAATCATCCCGTAACAGCCGGAAACCTTGTGCAGACCTTCCCGCACGCGCACAATCTGCAGCGCCGGACGAATCGTGTCCGCAAAATGCTGGGTCACGCCCGACACCAGGGCATCCGCGTCCCCCATGTGCAGCATCATGGAAGCGAAGACGTTACGGTCGTTCATCAGGGTGCGGGCTTCATTGATGGTCACTCCGCGCCGCTGACGCAACCGGTACAATTCCTGGAGGTAGCGGTCCCGGTGTGTCGATGTGACCGGATCCACAATGCTGGCGCGCCGCAAGTCCAGATTGAACTCTGCGGTCTTCCTGTGAATCGATTCGAGGTTGCCCAGCAAGATGGGAATCGCTATTTTCTCTTCCAGCAGCGTATGACAAGCCCGCAGGATTTTCTCGTTGTCTCCTTCGGGAAAAACGACTAGCTTGGGCTCTGCCTGAGCTTTGTGCACCATCATCCGCGCGATCTCGTGCGCCTTGCCCAGTCGCCGTTCCAGTTGCTCGCGATACACCGATAAATTGACCGGCTCCTGTGCGACTCCACTTTCCATGGCCGCCTTCGCTACTGCCACTGCCTCCCATAACAACACTCGCGGATCGAATGGCTTGGGAATGAGGTATTCGGGACCGAATTTCAGCCGTTCGACGCCGTAGGCTCTGCACACCGAAGCGGGCACGTCCTCCTTCGCGAGGGCTGCCAAGGCGTGCGTGGCGGCCAGTTTCATCTCTTCATTGATGACTGTGGCCTTCACGTCCAGCGCGCCACGGAAGATGAAGGGAAATCCCAACACGTTGTTCACCTGGTTGGGATAGTCGGACCGGCCCGTGGCGAAAATCACATCGTCACGGCTCGACTTCGCTTCCTCGTATGTGATTTCTGGATCCGGATTGGCCATGGCAAAAGCGATCGGGCGCGGTCCCATCGACCGGATCATGTCAGCATTGACCGCACCCTTAACGGAGCAACCCACAAAAACGTCGGCTCCGCGCATCGCCTCCTCGAGGGTGCGTAAAGAAGTCTCCCGGGCAAAGCGTTCCTTGTACTGATTCATCCCCACCGTGCGCCCCCTGTAGACCACACCCTTGGTGTCGCACATGGTGATGTTTTCGCGCTTCACGCCCAATCGCACATAATGTTCTGCGCAGGCAATTCCAGAGGCGCCCGCACCATTAAAGACGACGCGCACCTCGCCGATCCGCTTTCCAGCCACTTCCAGCGCATTGAGGAGGGCCGCGCCGGAGATGATGGCTGTCCCATGCTGATCGTCGTGGAAGACGGGAATCTTCATCGTCTTTCGGAGCGTTTCCTCCACGTAGAAACACTCGGGCGCCTTGATGTCTTCCAGATTGATCCCGCCGAAGGTGGGCTCAAGCAATTGACACAACTTGATGATCTCCTCCGGATCGTGTGTGTTGACTTCGAGATCGAACACGTCGACATCGGCAAAGCGCTTGAACAGGACGGCCTTCCCTTCCATGACTGGTTTACCGGCCAGAGCCCCGACATCACCCAGGCCGAGTACCGCCGTCCCATTGCTCACTACTGCAACGAGGTTTCCGCGCGTGGTGTACTTGAAAGCATCATGGGGGTTCCTTTGAATCTCCAGGCAGGGCTCTGCAACTCCCGGCGTGTAAGCCAGGCTCAGATCACGTTGGGTGCGGCAAGGCTTGCTTGGCGTCACCTCGAGTTTTCCGGGGCGATCGCCAAAGTGATAATCGAGAGCCTGATTTTTTGTAATCGGCATGGGAATTCCCCGTTTCCGTGTACAGGTCCCTTGCAAGCGCCTCAGCCATATGGATATTCGGGCGCATGAGGTCCTGACAAATTATTGTTGGGGTTAGGTCAATTTCCCGACTGTGATTCGGGTCACTGGAGTCAGTGTCACAGGGCATGGTGATCTAAGAAGCCGTTCCGGAGCCGCAGGCGATGAAGTTCATTAAATTGAGACTTCCCAACGGCACCTTGACTGGAGTAAAGTTTTGCCTGTCCTGGTCACCCCTGCCGGGATTCGCTCACGTCAGCCGAGGAAGCCATGACCACGGAACCAGTTCGGGTTGAGCGTCGCGTCGGGCAGCGTTTCGAACTTCACATTCCCGTCTCCATGAAACTGGCGGGTAGCCAGCTTGAGGCTTGCGGTTTCACCCAAGATCTCAGCGCTCGTGGCAGCTTTTTCTTCACCGATTCTCCCGTCGCCCCCGGAGAAAGTGTGGAACTCACACTCCTCATGCCCTCGGAGATCACATTGGGAGAAAGCATGCGGGTTCGTTGTCCGGGAACCGTTCTCCGGGTGGTACAGCCGTCCATCGGAACCAAGTTGGGAGTCGCGGTTCACTTCGCCAACTATGAGTACCTGGTGGAGGCGACCCCAGCCGTGGATGCCTCCGATTCCTGCTACGAACGCATTTCCGCCCTGCATGGACATGGCACAAAGGAAGAACCCGTGGCGGCCTCCTCGAGCACGCGTGGACCGGTCGCGTCTTGAGCATTACCGATTAAACTCCCCCATTTTTGGCCTGGGAAGCGGGCTTTAAGCCTCTTAACTTCTTTGCAAACAGGCACTGCTTCGCATAGAATATTTCCCGGTCTGGGAAGCACGGCGTCAGTTTCCGCGCCAATCTCAACTGTTTAGCAAGAACCAAAGCTCTCTAGTAAAATTGCTACCCAAGAGATTTGGGCGCAGGTTACGGAAGTCATTTGGCACGGAGGTTCCTACCCTCATACCATGCAAACGCCGAGAGATTTAGCTGAGACTCAAGCCATGCATGGCATCGCAGTTGCCCTCTTAACTGAGGACCGGGAACAACTGGTCATACTCCAGAATCGCCTGGAAAGCACGCACGTCGCCCGTATCGTATTCAGCCACCTAGGTTTCCCCGGCACCCCCACCGACCCGATTGTTCGCCAGATGCAGGACCAGCGTGCCGAAGTGGTCCTGGTAGACGTGAACCCGGAAAATCCACAGCGCGCCATCCATGCCATCGAGTTGATTCGCGCCACCACCAGCGACATCGCTGTCTTCGCAGTCGGCGAGATGCGCAACCCTGTCACCATTGTGGGCGCTATGCGCGCCGGTGCGGGCGAGTTCGTCGACCGCATGTCCGGTACCGATGGCTTGCTCGAGGCCTTCACCCGTTACGCTTCGGCACGCAGCAAGACGCGCAGCACCGGCAAAGCGCGAGTATTTACCGTCATCAATGCAAAGGGAGGAAGCGGCGCCACCACGCTGGCCGTCAACACCGCCGTGGCTCTCCAACAGAATCACGGCCAGACGATTCTGGTGGATTTCTCTCCCATCGGCCATGCCGCACTCCATCTGAACGCGCGTCCCAGCTTCAGTGTGCTGGATGCCATGCAGAACCTGCATCGCATGGATGCATCCCTGCTCGAAGGCCTGATGACCTCGACCAAGGACGGTCTCCACTTGCTCGCCGCTCCGCAGCAACCCTATGCCGCAGCACCGGCCGCCACTGAATTAGCGCGCCTGTTTGACTTGCTGGTGAGCCACTATCGCTATGTGGTCGTCGATTGCTCAGGCCGCATGGATCACACCACGCGTTTGCTCTCCGACCTTTCCAACGCCGTGCTGATGGTTGCGCAGACAGACGTCGTTTCGTTGTGGAGCGCGGGCCGTATTCGCATCTTCCTGGAAGAGGGCAACGCTCGCAATCGGCTGCGCCTCATCATGAATCGCTATAAGAAAATTCCGGGCTTCACCGAGGAAGAGATCGAAAAGGTTACCAACTGCAAGATCCTTTGGAAGATTCCCAACAACTACCAGTTGATCGCCCCCGCGATTGATAAAGGCGCACCCGTTGCCGCTCATGACAACCAGGAAGTCAGCCGGGCCTTCCGTTCTCTGGCCGACATGCTGGCCCTCGCGCCAAGCGCCGCCGAAGAAGGTCTCGATCTCGTGTTTCAGCCGGAAAAAGACGTGAAGAAAAAAGCGCCCAGCCGCTTGTTGATTTCTCCCCTCCGCGCCGGACAATAAACCACAACTCCTCTTGCGGTCTGCTTTACAAATCTTTACCCAGTCTTTTGGATAGCCCGGACATCTTCATCTTCACTCCGCCCCATCAGAGAAGAAAAACAACGCAAGTAGCGCCCGCGTCTCGCCGGCAGTCGCAGAATTTCATGATCGGAGTGATTGGAATGCCCCCGACCTGGAGAAACACAAGTCCAGAGTTTCGCCATTTCCTCTTACGCCTCTCAGTCGCAGCAGGGCTCGCCCTGCTCGCAGCTGCAGCCTCTGGCGCCGTGCAATCAGCCGAGCAATCGAAGACGCCATCCCCCACTGACTCTCAACCAACTCTGAGCGGCACGTGGAAGCTTAATCGCGACGAAAGCGACGATGCACGCGAGAAGCTTCGCTCTGCGATTCAGGATCGTCAGCAAAACGGGAGCTCCGGAGGCATGGGACGCAACGGCGGCATGGGCGGAGGTGGCATGGGCGGCGGCATCGGGATGGGTATTCCCGGTATTGGCGGTGGAATGGGGGGAGGCATGGGCCGGCCGGGCGGAGGACAACACGGAGGTTCAGGTTCCGACGAGCAACACGCCCGCCTGCACGATCTCGTTCGGGCTCCTGATCAAGTTACGGTGGCGCAGAAAGGGCCGGAGATCGATTTCACCGACACCGAGAATCATGTCCGCACACTATTCACCGACAGCCGTAAGGTGGAGAAGCCCAAGAAAGATAGTGCGCAGACGCAAGTCAAAGCTCATTGGGAACATGAAACGCTGGTGACGGAAGAAAAGGGTCCAAACGGCGAGAAGATTTCTCACTCTTATGAAGTCACGAATGAAGGCAAGCAGCTCGCAGATACGCTGACGCTCGAGAGCAAGAAATTGAATACGCCGGTCATCATCCGTTCGGTGTACGACAAGTCCGAATAGGGATGGCGAGACGCCCTCGCGATAGCCGGCGGAACGCCGGCGCTAACGATATGCTGACGCTTCTCCCAGGCTGCCTTTCACCGGTAAATGCCGGATGTAGTGAACGATCTGCCAGATCTCTTCGTGGTTCAATATCCCCTTCGACGCAGGCATTCCCGATGGCGAAATTCCGTGGTCGATAATCCACTTCAGTTGTCCATCCGTATAGCGCTGCACAGCGTTCGAGTTCAGTGGCGGCACAGGTGGCGACATGCGATCCGCGAATGGCACGCCCGTGTTCTGACCATCAAGACCATGGCAGACCACGCAATAGTGTGAGAGATTCTGCTGCCCGGCGCGAATGTTCTCCGAATCGGCCGGCAACGGATTCGCGTCCTTCTTTCCGCCCACACTCAGCGTTCGTTTAAAACCCTCCATGAATGCCGTCTCAGCCCGCGCCGGGCTGCCGAACCTGGCAAGCCACGGCTCCCATGACTACAAGACACACGAGAAGAACTTGACCAAATCAAAGACCCATGCCGTCCGTCTTCCAATGGGAAAGTCTCAGCCGCCCTATTGCACTCTTCGCCTTCAACTCAGGCTTC
>Ga0075434_100004982_pt1 | contig 12048 bp, 12 predicted proteins | sample RhiMethybrSRZTD3_FD_75298 | JGI IMG/M metagenome (GOLD analysis project Ga0075434, IMG submission 75298) | Populus rhizosphere microbial communities from Tennessee, USA - Rhizosphere MetaG P. TD hybrid SRZTD3 | ecosystem: Host-associated > Plants > Roots > Rhizosphere > Soil | place: USA... | reverse complement strand
GTACGCCGACACGTATTTCGGGATGGGCTCGACCGGCTACGGCCTCTTGAGCGCGGCGCACGGCGCCGGGTCGATGCTCGGCACGCTCATCATCGCCACGGCCGCCCAGCGCATCCTGCGCCCGGGCATCGTCATGCTCTCCGCGGCCACGTGCATGGGCCTGGCGCTCATGACGTTCTCGCGCTCGCCCGGCATGGGGCTCGCGTTCCCGATGCTGGCCCTCACCGGCTTCTGCAGCACCTTCTACCTGACGCACGTGACGACGATCATCCAGACGAAAGTGCCCGATCACCTGCGCGGCCGCGTCCTGAGCCTCTACTCGCTGTGCTGGAATCTGCTCCCGCTCGGAGGCCTCCTGGCCGGGGCGCTCGCCGCCGCCGTCGACGCCCGCTTCGCGGTGCTGATCGGCGGCGCGCTCGTCGCCGCCAACGCGCTCGTGCTGTTCACCTCGCGGCGTCTGCGCGCGCTCGGCTGACGCGGCGGCGGGCTCGGGCGGATCTTTGCGTGCCGCCACCGTCCGCGCTAGAGTGCCAGGCCAGGATCGATCGTCATGCTGCGCACGCTCGGCCCCTTCGATGTCGTGACACCCGTTGTCGCCCAGGGAGGAACGCTATGAGTCCTGCTACGCGCACCGTCCCGACGAGGCGGATACTGGCGCTCGCCGCCGCCTCTCTGATGCTCACGCTCCCCGCACTTCCGGCGCTCGCCCAGCAGAAGGAAGAGGAGCCGCCGTTCTGGGCGATCGGACGGCCGAAGAGCGGCCCCGGCGCGCAGATGGCGCCTGTGCCGGCGTTCCCCGTCCCGACGCCCGCTGACAAGCTGCCGATCGCCAAGATGAAGGTGCCGGAGGGCTTCAAGGTCGAGGTGTACGCGGCGGAGATTCTCGACGCGCGCGGTCTTCGCGAGGGCGACAAGGGCACCGTGTTCGTGAGCTCGCTGTTCGTGGCGGGCAAGCTCTACGCGATCGTCAACACGGGCGGCAAGCGTGAGGTGAAGACGCTCGCCGAGAAGCTCTTCCTGCCCAACGGGATCGAGTTCTACAAGGGCTCGCTCTACCTCGCCACGCCCAAGGACATCACGCGCTACGACAACATCGAGGCCAATCTCGACAAGCTGCCGGCGCCGGTGATGATCTACGACCAGCTCCCGGGCGACGTCCCGCACGGCTGGAAGTTCATCAAGATCGGTCCCGACGGCAAGCTCTACGTGCCGGTCGGCGCGCCCTGCAACATCTGCGATCCGGACTCGACCAAGTACGCGCACATCCGCCGCATCGATCTCCAGGGTGGCGGCGTGGAGATCGTCGCCCGCGGCGTGCGCAACACGGTCGGCTTCGACTTCCATCCCAAGACGGGTGAGCTCTGGTTCACCGACAATCAGCGTGACTGGCTCTCGGAGGATATGCCGAACGACGAGCTGAACCGCCTCACGAAAGCCGGAGAGCACTTCGGGTATCCGTATTGCCACCAGGGCGACTTCGCGGATCCCGAGTACGGCTGGGGCAAGGCCTGCGGCGACTTCACCAAGCCGGCGGCGCTCCTCGGGCCGCACTCGGCGCCGCTCGGCATGCGCTTCTACACGGGCAAGATGTTCCCGTCGAAGTATCAGGGCGCGATCTTCATCGCGCGCCACGGGCCGTGGAACCGCACCAAGAAGTACGCGGCCGACGTGGTCGTGGCGTTCCTCGACCGGAACGGCAAGGTGACGAAGGTCGAGCCGTTCCTGACCGGCCTGGTCGAGAACAACGCGTATCTCGGCCGCCCGGTCGACGTGATGGTGATGAAGGACGGCTCGCTGCTGGTCTCCGACGACCACAACGGCGCCGTCTATCGGATCAGCTACTCGCGTTGACGCACGGTTCGCGGGCGAGAGCGGACACGCCGCTCTCGCCCCGCGTCCTCCTCGCCGCGCTCATCGTTCTCGCCGCCGCGTCGGGCGCGCTCGCCGCGTCGCTCGAGGAGCGTATCGCTGTGTGCCTCGCCTGCCATGGCGCCGGCGGAATCTCGCAAACGCCGGACACGCCGTCGCTGGCGGGCCAACCCCAGTTCTTCACGGTCGCGCAGCTGTTCCTCTTCCGCGATGGGCGGCGCGACAGCGCCGCGATGACCGCGGCGGCGAAGGACCTGACCAACGACGATCTACGCGCGCTTTCGGACTATCTCGCGAAGCTCGCGCCCCCTCCGCCGCCGTCCGAGCCAGCGGATCCCGAGCAGGTGGCGCGAGGTCGCGCGCTTGCGACGCAGCATCACTGCACGGTTTGCCACAATCCGGACTTCTCCGGGCGCGAGCAGATGCCGCGGCTGGCGAACCAGCGCGAAGACTATTTGCTCAGGACGATGCGCGCTTATCGATCCGGGGCGCGCATCGGCTATGCCGGCGCCATGGCCGTCGAGCTTCGCGAGCTCTCCGACTCCGACCTCATCGCTCTCGCTCACTACCTCTCGCACTTTTCGGCGCGTTAACCCCGGGGCGGTCGGGCGGGGCGGCGAGTGGGGTCGTTCGACCACGCGGCACGCGTTCGCATTGCTCGGTGCGGCTGGGCTCCATCCGGGCGCTGCACTTCCGTCGCGCGCTTGTCGGGAACGGGTCTCATCGACCCCCACTCGCCGCCCCGCCCGACCGCCCCTAGCTTGACGGCCGAGAAGGGTGAGGCGCAGTATCGCGGCGATGAGTGCGGGGCGTCAGAGCTCGGACGTTTTCGTCGATGTCGACACGCTGCTCGAGGAGCATGCGCGGCGGCGGCCGGACAAGGTCTTTGTGCATAGTCCGGATCAGGGGGCGTCGATTTCGTTCGGGGAGTTCGAGGCGGTGACCCGGCGGTTCGTGAATTTTCTCGCGGGTGAACGCATTGGGCGGGGCGATCGGATCTCGGTGTTGGCGGACAACGGGATCGAGGCGTTGATCTTGTTCTGGGGTGGGCTTCGGGCGGGTGTGATCGTGAATCCGATCAACGTTGAGATTCGCGAGAAGCACGTGAGCCAGATCCTGGGCGAGGCGGCGCCGCGGGGTGTTTTCTGGAGCCGCGAGCTCGCGATCGACTCCGGCCTCCTCGGCGCGGGTGGTACGCCGTCGTTCGCGTTCGGGGCGTGGAACGCCCCGGCGCCGGCTGGCGACGATCTCTTCGCTCGCTTGCGAAGTGCCTCGCCCGAGCCCGTCTCGACGCGGCCGGGCCGGAGCGACTGGTCGCTGATCAACTACACCTCGGGCACGACCGATGCGCCGAAGGGCGCGATCTGGACTCACGAGGCGTATTACGCGATGTGCGAGTCGCCAGTCGACCGGCTCGAGATCGGCGAGGCCGACACGATCCTGGACTATCGGCACTTCAGCTGGTCGTCGCCGCAAATCCTGTCGATCGGCCCCGCGATGCTGACCGGCGCCACGCTCGTTCTCGCGCGCAAATTCTCCCAGGCGCGCTTCTTCGACTGGCTCCGCGACTACCGCGTCTCGGTCGCGGTCGGAATCCCCACCGTGATCAACATGCTCCTGGCCCGGCCGGTGGCGGTGAGCCGCGCGGAGCTGCCGGCCCTCCGCTTCATGACCTCGAGCACCGCGCCACTCTCGGTCGACAAGCACCTCGAGTTCGAGAAAACTTACGGCATCCCGATCGTGCAGCTCGCCGGCGGCACCGAAACCGGCTTCATGTGCGGCAACCATCCGGGCCACCGCAAGCACGGCTCGATCGGACGGCCGACCCTCAACATGCGCGTGCGCATCCTCGATGACGCCGGCCGCGAGGTGCCGCCCGGTCACGAAGGCGAGATGGTCGTCGACGGTCGTCAGCTCGCCTCCGCATACTGGCATGGCCCCGACAAGCTCGTGCCGATTCCCCAGGACGGCTTCCGCAACGGCGATCTGGCGCGGCGTGATGACGAAGGGTACGTCTACATCACCGGTCGCAAGAAGGACATCGTCATCAAGGGTGGCGTCAACATCGCCTCGCTCGAGATCACGAACTGCCTGCTCGAGCATCCGGACGTCGCCGACGCCGGCACGCTCGGGGTGCGCGACGACATCTACGGCGAGGTTCCGGTCGGGTTCGTCGCGCCGCGCCCCGGGCGAAGCCTGTCGGAAGCTGCGCTCCTCGAGCACTGCGGCGCCAAGCTCGTCGCGTTCAAGGTGCCCGCGGCGGTCGTCATCGTCGACGCCATCCCGAAGAACGCCAACAGCAAGCTCGACCGCGAGGCGCTGGCCGCCGTATGGCAGCGGCGTGAGCGTCGTTGACGCCGCGCTACGGGCTGAGCCTCCCGAACCGCGGCGTGCTGTTCGGGGCGACGAGCGTCGACGAGCTCCTCACCCTCTCCGAGCAGGCCGACGCGTCGGGCGCGATCGACTCGATCTGGGTGGGCGACAGCCTCTTCGCCAAGCCCCGTCTGGAATCGCTCGTGCTGCTCTCGGCTATGGCCGCGCGCACGCGGCGCGCGCGGCTCGGGACCTGCTGTCTGTCGACCTTTCCGCTGCGCGATCCGCTGTTCCTCGCCGCCCAGTGGGCCGCCCTCGACCACGTCTCGAGCGGCCGCATGGTCCTCGGCGCGTGCGTCGGCGGTAGCCTGCCGCGGGAGAAGGCCGAGGCCGAGTTCGCGCCGTTCAAGGTCAGACTGGCCGACCGTGGGCCCCGCCTCGAGGAGGGCATCGCGATCCTGCGCCGGCTCTGGACCGAGGACCGAGTCAGCCACGAGGGCCGCTTCTATCAGTTTCGCGACCTCACGCTCGAGCCGAAACCGGTCCAGAAGCCCTGCCCGATCTGGATCGCGACCAACCCGAAGCCCGAGCTGACCAAGCGCCACGTCATGGACCGGGCGCTCGAGCGCGTCGGGCGGCTCGCCGACGGCTGGATGACCGACAACACGCCCGTCGCGCGATTCAGAGAACGCTGGGACTTTATCCGCACGGTCGCGGCCGAGGCCGGGCGCCCTACGGAGTCGATGGAGTCGGCGCTTCACCTGATGGTCAATATCAACGACGACCGCGAGGCCGCGTTCGACGAAGCCGTCAAATTCTTGACAACGTACTACAGCCCGGTGATGACCCGGGACTACATCGAAGGCTGGCTCGCGTACGGACCGCCCGCGGCCGTCCTGGAGAAGATCCGCGCCTACGTCGACGCCGGCTGCACCACGCCGATCCTCCGCTTCGCGTCGTGGGATCAGAAAGGTCAGCTCGCGCGGGCGCTTGCCGACGTGATGCCGGCAGCGCGCGCGCTCCGCGTTCCCGTCTGACGCCCGAGCCGTCAGCTCGGGATGCAGGCCGTGACCGTGATCTCGATCAGAAGCTCCGGCGAGTTCAGCGACGCCACCGTCACGGTCGTGCGGGCCGGCTTGTTGGTCGGGAAGTACTTCGCGTACTCCTCGTTGTAGGCCGGCACGTCGTCGCGCCTGGTGACATAGGTCGTCGCGGTGAGCACGTTGTCCATCGACGTGCCGGCCGCCGCCAGGATCGTCTTGATCCGCTCGAGCACGTTGCGCGTCTGCTCCCGGATGTCCTTGCCGACCTCACCGGACACCGGGTGACGTCCGGTCTGGCCAGCCACGAAGACGAGGTTGCCGAACTTCGTGGCCGCCGACAGGTTCGGATTCGGTGCTGCCGAGCCGACCTGGACGATCTCTTTCTTGGGCATGGTGTTCTCCCTTCGACGGAATCAGGCGCGCGTGTCCCGTCTCGCGGTGCGCACCTTCGGAAAGACTTCCTCGGCCAGCATGTGCAGCTGATCCAGCGCCAGGCTCTGCGGCATCCCCGGCCACTGCACGCTCATGATCAGATGGTTGATCCCGGTCGCGCGTTCGAGCGCCAGCATCTGCTCGGCGACCTCGTCGGGCGAGCCGATCAAGAACCGGTCGCGGATCAGCTCGTCGAACTCGACGCCGAGATCGTTGTCGCCGGCGGGCATCGCCCGCCCCTGGCCCCACTCGTCGTAGGCCTTGTACTTCGCCGACAGGAACGGCGCGCAGAGCCGGATCGCCTCGCTCCGCGTCCGGGCCACGAACACCTCGCGGCGTGCCGGGAATTCGGCCGGAAACGGTTTGCCGCACTCGTCGAGCGCGCGCTTGTAGACCTCGACCTGGCGCACGATCGTGTCGATCCGGTTGTGAGGATTGACGTACCAGCAGTCGCCCAGCCGTGCCGCCCGCCGGATCGCCGGGTCCGCGTTGGCGCCGATCCAGATCGGCGGATGGGGCTTCTGCACGGGCCGCGGCGAGGCCGACGCGCCCTTGAGGGTGAAATGGGACGCGACCATATCGACCGAATCCTCGGTCCACAAGCGCCGGACCGCCTCGAGATTCTCCTCGAACCGCCGCACTCGCTCCTTCTGCGTGGTGCCGAACGCGAGGAACTCGACGTCGCGATAGCCCAGCGCCACGCCGAAGATCACCTTGCCGCCGCTCATGACGTCGACGGTGGCGATCTGCTCGGCGACGTCGAGCGGCTTGTGGAGCGAGAGCAGGATCAGGCCGAAGTTCAGGCGCAGGCGCGGCGCCTCGGCCATGATGCGCGAGAGGAACGGCAGCTGCTGCAGGCTCTGCCACGGGGCGCTGCTGTAGTGCATGCCCTTGGTGATCGAGTCGAAGCCGAGCCGGTCGGCCAGGCGCGCCTGCTCCAGGAGCTCCTGGAACCGCGCCGATATGTCGTCGCCCTCCGGGTACTGGGCCCGGAGCATCAGACCGAATTGCATGTTAGCCGACGCGCTCCGGCTCCCAGCCCCAGGGATGCGGACCCCATTCGGGCTCGAAGACCTGGCCGCGCTTCACGGTGAGGACGGGCACGACGGTCTTGTCGATCTTCATGGTGTCGCGCAGGGTGTCGTAGACCACCCAGCGCCCGTCGCGTACTTCCAGCACCGAGATGTCGGCCTGACGGCCCACCGCGAGACTACCGAGCCGATCGGCCTCGCCGATCGCGCGCGCCGGATTCACCGTGGACATCGCGATCACCTGCTCGAGCGTGAAGCCCATCCCGAGAAAGCGCGCCATGATCTCGACCATGCTGTGTACGGTGTTGGCGCGACCGGGGATCGTCAGGTCGGTGCTGATGCAATGGGGCGTCAGCCCCTGATCGAGCACGCGCCGGCCCACGTTGAAGCCAAAGTTCATGCGGCCGTGCGCGGTGTCGAGCCACACGCCGCGGGCGGCGAGCTCTTTGGCCTCGGGCACGAGCTTGCCGTTGGCGTCGAGCACGCCGCCGGGGTTCGCGGTGAAGAGATGGGTCACGATGTCGCCCGGCTCCAGCAACGGCAAGAGCTCGCGGATCACGTTCGGATCGTAGCGCTTGGTCGTGTCGCCGATGTGGACCATGAGCGGCACGCCGCTCTCGCGCGCGGCTCGCTTGGCCAGTCGCGGCATCTCCATGCCGAAGATCTCGAGGGCCGGCGAGACCATGCGCGCCTTGATGCCCTTGATGAGGCCGCGGTGCTCCCGCGCCACGCGGAGCGTACTCTCGAGGTCGATGGAGCTCTCCGCGATGATGTCGGGATTCGTGGCGAGCCCGGTCTGACAGATGTGCAGCAGTGGAATGACCTCGGTCTCGCACCTGGGCAGGATGTGGCGCGGAAACGCACTGAACGTCGCGCAGCCCGAGCTGCCCGCGTCGACCACGGTCGTGACGCCGGCGTGAACACCGGCGATATCGGGGTGAACGCCGTTGGCCGCCACGCCGTCGAAGACGTGCGTGTGCAGGTCGATGAGCCCGGGCGTCACCGTCTTGCCGCGGATGTCGACCACGCGGCGCGCCTCGGTCACGGCGATGTTCGCCGCGACCTGTGCGATCTTGCCGTTCTCGACCGCGACGTCGAGCGCGCCGCGGAGGTCTTGCGAGGGATCGATGACGTTGCCGCCCTTCAGGAGCAAGTCGTACATGAGCAAGCCTCCTGTGCCCTGCGCGCTCTCAGAACCTGATCGAGATCCCGCCGACCGCGTTGTGCGTACCGGGATCGTACCAGAACCGCGCGCCGGCGCGCCCTCGTCTAGACCGCAACCACGGCGGTGCGCCCGAAGCGCGAAAGCAGTGCCGCGCCGCCAGCGATCGCGGCTGCGAGAAGGAGTACTGCGGTACCGATCCACGGGATCAACCCGACGAGCGCGAGCACGGCGCCGCCGAGCGCGACGGTCTTGACGGGTGTCTTGTTCTGGAGAAATGGCATCCGCTCGCCGAGCCAACCCCCGAACACCGTGAATCCGAAGAGCAGAATCGTGACGAGGGCCAGGACCGCGACGGGAATCAGCGGGATGCCGACGATGGTCACCGCCAGCAGCACGCACAGCGGGGCGAACCCCAGAATGATGGCGAGCCCGCCGAGTGTCGCGACGCCGGGCCGTTCGGCGAGATAGGCCTTGACGCGCGAGACCGCGCCGGGGAAGGCGACGGCGATGAGGAGCGCGATGACGTAGACGAGTACTGCGCGCGTCAGCCGCGACGCGAAGCCGAACATCGAGCGCACGCCGTGCCGCCCGCCCATCGCCCAGCGCACCGCCGAGCCGGCCACCGTCGGGATCGTTCCCCCAAGGCCCACGTTGTCACCCTCCAGCGTGGCGCCGGGATCGACCGACACGGTACCGCCGACCGCGACGGCATCGCCTTCGACATGGGCACCCGGCAGCAGGTTGATGGAGCCGCCGATCGAGACCACGTCCTGCCGCACGTGGCCGGCGATCGCGACGGAGCCCCCGATGGCCACGGCCTTGCTGATGGTCTCATCGGCGCCGATGTTCAGGGACTGCCCGAACACCACACGCTCGCTTCCGTAGCGTCCGCGCCGTTCGACGCACCCAGGTCCGCACGACGACGTCCCGTGGCGGCGTTCGCGACGCCGCTCTCGCGAGTCGGCCGTGACGCCGGCGTCGGACCGCACGCGCAATACTCCATCGGCGAAGGAAGCGTTGAGGCCGCCCGCTTCGAGGACCATCTGGAGCACGTCGGCAGCCGGCCTCCGCGAGACCTGGAGGGCGAGCGGTCGGCTGATCGCGCTCTCCGGGGCGGTCACTACGAGGCTCCAGCCGGCCTGCTTCGACAGCGCGCTCAATGCGTCGAGTACGGTACCTCGCGGCTGGTCGATGGAGATGACCGGCGCATTGTCAGGCAGCCGCCCTTCCAGCCTTGAGTCTGAGACGGCCGCGAGAGCAAAGCCCGGCAGGAACACCAGGATGGCGAGACCGACGACCAGCTTCGCTGCGCTCATATTCGCTCTCCCTTCGCCTGGGAGTACGCTCGAGCGCGCGACTTATTTCGCCGTCGCCACGGCCCCCGCCCGGGTGACGAGCGTCAGCGAGAGCAGCGCCCCGGCCGAGGCCAGAACGACCGACGCCCAGGCGACCGGCGGCACCAGGGCGAGAACGACACCGATGCCGGCCGTCCATCTGGCGATGTCCGCCACGGTCTCCGCGGGCCACACGACCAGGGTCGTGGGCTCGCTCACCGTCATGCCGAGCGCCACGATGACCACCAGACCGACGAGCGCGGCCACGAGACCCACGAGAGCCTCTCGACGGGCGCGCGCCGCGATCGCTTCGAGGTATCGCCGCCGCGTAGAGGCGGCGAGCTCAGCGGACGGCTCCGGCGCCGGAAGCATCCGCAGCAGGCTCTCGAGCCTGTCGTTGTCGTCCGGCCACCGGCTCATGCGTACGACGTGCTGCCCAGCGTACCCCTGAGCTGAGCACGGCCTCGATGGAGCCAGGTCATCACGGTGCCCATCGGCACCTCGAGAGCCGCCGCGATGTCCCGGTACGACATCTGCTCGATGTGGAAGAGAATGATGGCTTCTCTCGGCCCCTCGTCGAGTTCGGCGAGCGCGCGATCGAGCCGCCGGAACTCCTCGCGAATCGAGGCCTCGCCTTCTGGTCCCGGCATGGGGACATCGTCGACCGGTATCGCCTGCGCCCGCGCCGCCACCCCGCGTCGCCGGAGCAGATCCCAGCAGAGCCGCCGGGCGATGGCGACCAGCCAAGGGAGGACCGGTCTCTCAGGATCGAATCGCTCGAAGTGCACGAACGCCCGGATGAATGTCTCCTGCGCGAGGTCTTCAGCGTCGACGGAGCGAACCAGTCTCCAGCAGAATCTGAACACGGGCCGCTGAAAGCGCCGCACCAGCTCGTCAAATGCTGCCGCATCGCCACGGCGGGCACGCCGCGCAAGGTCGAGCTCCGCTCGTCGATCGTCCGCGTCCGGGGCCGTTGACACACTGTCGCCGTCTGCCAAGAGAGTACGGCCAGCGCCGGGCGATTATTTCGTGCGTCGGGAGGACGGCGAGGCTGCGGCTCACGCCACGGGCTGCTGGGCGCCGCGCGGCGGTCCCTTGACCTCTTCGAACGACTGCGCGAACGCGAGCAGCTTGGCGTCGGGCTCGTCCAGGTCGATGGGCTCGCCGAGGGGCTGACGCACCTTGTACGGCGTCGTGTAGTAGAGCTCGATCCGGTTGTCCTCGGGATCGAAGAAGTAGACGCTGCAGGCGATTCCGTGCGTGACGGTGCGGTCGATCTTCATGCCTTCCTGCTTGAGGCGATGGTAGAACGAGCGCACGTCGTCGAGGCTCTTCACCTTGAACGACACCTGCTGGACGTTGTGCGTCTTCTGCCCAGGCTCACGGGCTTGGACGAGGGCCAGCTCGTGGTGCTCGGTGTCGGGCGCCGCGCTCAGAAAGCAGATCCCGCGCTCGAGGTTCTCGTCGCTGATGGTGAGCCCGAGGACACGGGCATAGAAGTCGCGCATCTTCGGCAGGTCATGACAGAACAACCCCACGTGACCCAACCCGCTGATCTCAGGCATATGTCACCTCACCGTGCTGCGGTCCGACGAGCTCATGTCCGTTTGTAGAACCGGCTCGCATTGTCCCACAGGAGCTTTCGCTTCGTGTCCGGCTTCACGCTCGACCACTTCAGGATGTTGTCGACGGAGTTGGGAAACTGGCACTCGGAGTGCGGATAGTCCGACGCGTACATCAACACGTCGTCGCCGAGGACGCTCGTGACGTAGTTGAACATGTCCTCGCCTTCGTGGTGCTCGATGCTGCAGAAGAACCGTCCGCTGGTCATGTACTCGCTCGGGGCGTGCTTGAGGGGTGCCACGCCGCCGACGTAGATCGCTTGCTCGTCCATGCGCTTGGCCCAGAAGGGAAGCCACCCCATCCCGCATTCGAGGATGCCCATGCGCAAGCTTGGATAGCGATCCATGATCCCGGCGCCGATGAAGGCGGCCATGAACCGCATCCCGCCCCACGGATGTGAGGCCAGACGACCGAGGAAGATGTTGTCCCAGAGGTCCTGGTAACCCGGGAAATACGGCGGGTTCCACGTGAGGCTATGGTGCATTACCGCCAGGTCATGCTCCTGAGCGGCTTGCCAGATGGGCTCGAGGTCCGGGTGGTCGACCGGGATGTCCTTGGCGAGCAGCGGCCAAACCGCAACAGCCCACTTGGACGCCCCCCACCTGCGAATTTCGCTCACGGCCTCGGCGACGTTACGGGTCGAGGCCACCACCATCGTCTTGAGGCGGTCCGGAAACTTCCCGCAGAAATCAGCGGCGTGACGATGATAGGCGCGAATCAGCCCGACCTCGAGCTCGACGTCCGGCAGGCCGACCACACTGACCCACGAAGTCGGGATCAGGAGGTGCGCGTCGGTCCCCTCGTCGTCCATGTCCATGACGCGGTTCTCGGCCATGTCGTCCTGGACGCCGGCTCTCGGCTGCTTCGTTCCTCGCCAGTTCGTGCCTCGGCCGGTGAACGTCTCGTGGGCGCTGGCCTGGCCGAGGACGCGGCGGTAGGACTTCGTGCCGACGCGGTACTGATGGGTGTTCGGCGACCCGCCGATCTGGACGGTCGCGTATCGGTGTGCCGCCAGCTCGGGCAGCCGCGGGCGGAAGCTCGGATCGACGTAGCGCTCCAGGACTTCGGCTGCCGGATTGACGTGCGTATCGGCGTCCCACGCGCGCAGGCCGTTCCTCATGCGGTCCTCCCAGCATCGTCTCGGACTATCAGCTGGAGACGATGTCCATCGGGATCGCTGAAGTAGATGCATCGATCGTCGCCCGGCCGGCCGCTCACCGCCACGCCGTGCTTCTCCA
>Ga0075434_100004980_pt1 | contig 12050 bp, 11 predicted proteins | sample RhiMethybrSRZTD3_FD_75298 | JGI IMG/M metagenome (GOLD analysis project Ga0075434, IMG submission 75298) | Populus rhizosphere microbial communities from Tennessee, USA - Rhizosphere MetaG P. TD hybrid SRZTD3 | ecosystem: Host-associated > Plants > Roots > Rhizosphere > Soil | place: USA... | reverse complement strand
GCCAAGGCGGCCGACGCCGTCGCGGTACGCGCCGTTCCGAGCGTTCCCGAGCTCAAGCCGGGAAAGTACGCCGATGGCATGCCGCTGCACCAGGTCCGGTACCTCGAATGCAAGCTCATCCTCAGGCCCAACCACTTCACGTCGCGCAAGAGCCTGTTCGACTTCGCCAAGGTCCTGCGCCGCCCCGCCGCCCAGAACAAGGTCGAGTTCTCCAGCAAGCAGTTCCTGGACGCGCCGCTGCAGATCCGCGAAGTCATCTTCCTGGACACGCCGGACTCTCGCCTCTACAACAACGCCTTCATCCTGCGGCGCCGAACTCTTTACGAGGACGGGTTCCCCGCGGCGGATCCCGAGATCGTGTTCAAGTTCCGCCACCCGGACATGCAGACCGCCGCGGGCGTGGACGTCCGGCCGCAAATCCTCGGCGACTATCGAATCAAGTTCAAGGCGGAAGCGTTGCCGCTCCGGGACGGGCTCGGCGGGAGTCGGCTCCTCTTCTCGCACAATGTCCAGTTCCCGCTGAGCCACGTCCAGGAGGACGATCCGACCTCTTTGCAAACGCTCTTCCGGGTCTTTCCCGCGCTCCAGACGCTTAAGTCCCATCCGGGCGAAAAGGTCGAGCTCGTCGGAGAGACGATCGTCGAAGAGGTTCTCCAGGACATCGGGATCCTGGACTTCGGAGGGGGCATCTCGGCTAAGGCGAACGTCGCGCTGTGGCGCGTCCGGGGAGATCACCGGCCTCTCGTCGGCGAGTTCGCTTTTCAGATCAAGTTCAAGCGCCGGGAAGACCTCAAAGAGAAGGCCCTTCGCCGGGGCGACGCGTTCTTCCTGGCGCTTCAGGACGCGGCGAAGGACTGGGTCGCCCTGGGCTCCACGAAGACGGGCGTGGTGTACCGATTGAAGGGCAACCCGCCGCACCCGCACGAGTGACCGGCTCCCACGTCGAGCGGCCTAGCGTCGGTTCGTGGGATCTCACGGGCGTCCGCTTCGCGGTCAACGTCTTCATCGCGACGGCGATCCTATGGTCCCTGCTGCGTCGCCTGGTAGACACGAACCCGATCTGGGCCATCGCATCCATGATCGCGTCTTCGGAACCGCGGGTGGAGGAAGCGAGCCGATTGTTTCGGAGCCGCATCATCAATGTCCTCGTCGGCTGCGCGATCGGTCTCCTGTTTCTCGTCGTCGGCGGCTCGAGCGAGTGGAAGCTGCCCCTCGCGCTGGCGGTGACCGTTCTCTTATCGACCTACGTGATCCAGATTCCAACGATGTGGCGCCAGGCGCCAATCACGGCGGCCATCGTCATCGCTGCGGGCCTGACCCACTCCCGGCGCACCGGGCTCGAGCACGGCCTGCACAAGGTGGCGGAAGTCTTCGTGGGCTGTCTGATGGGACTTGCGGTCAGCTATCTGATGTCGAAGATATGGCCGCTGCCGGATACGGCGAAGGAACCCGGGACCTGACGCAAGAACCTCGGTCGATGCTAGGTTCTTAGCAAGCGAGAAGGGAGAACGCCATGAAGCCCTCGATCCTCTATCGCATCGCGTCGGTCTTGCTCGTGCTGTTCTGCATCGGACACACGGTTGGCTTTCGTCAGACCGAGGGAATGGTCGGAGCCGACACGGTGGTCGGGCTGATGCAGTCGGTTCGTTTTCCGGTTCAGGGCTTCCAGCGGACCTACTGGGACTTCTACGTGGGGTTTGGCCTGATCGTGACGCTCTTCCTCTTGTTCTCGGCCGTCTTGTGCTGGGGGCTTGCGACCGCAGGTCCCGACGTTCTATCGCGCTTGCGCGTCGCGACCTGGGGACTGGCAATCTGCTTCGTGGGCGTAACCATTCTGTCCTGGGGTTACTTCTTCACAGCGCCAGGCATCTTCGCGACCCTGATCACCATCTGCCTCGGGGCCGCAGCAGCTCTCGCCGGAACGGGCCGATCGGAGGGACGCGTCTGAGGCGCCGACCCGAGCCCGTCCCGGCGCATCAGTCCCAGACCGGCGCGGGACGGCCGTCCAGGATCCAGACGATGTAATCGGTGACCGGCATGGCCCCGCCGAGCTCGCGCAATCGCGTGGCGTTCTGCGCGCGGTGGTGCTCGCTGTGCATCACGACCTGTTGCATCGTCTCGAAGCGCCGCACCGGTCTCTGCGGATCCGCGAACCAGGGCACCCGGAGAGTTTCCTCGAGCTGTGCGGGAGCGACGCTCGCCAGATAGCCGGCGAGATCCCGATAATAATCTCGGACGTAGGTCCGCAGCGCTTCCATCGAGGCGAAATCAGTCAGAAGCGGCGGCTTCTTCGGCGAGCCTTTCCAGACGTCGAGGAAGGACCGCTGAACCGAATGAAGGTGATGGAGCCGCTTTCTCACGGCGTCGTCCTCCATCGCCCCCGGATGCCCGGCGAGCGACCGCCAGTGAACCGAGTCCGCCCATTCCTGATGCGCAAAGAGATCTCGCAGCTGCTCGTGCATCGCGGCGAGCATCATACGGCTTCGCCGGTCGACCGCTTCCCGCGACGTGGCTCGATCTCACGATCGCCGGCCGTTACCGAGGAACGGCGTGCAGGATCTCCTCCATATGACGGTCGGCTGCGGCGGCGGCCTCCTCCGGACTGCGGCCATTCTGACGCGCGCCCAGGTAAGGCGCGTACCAGTTCCACCAGTCGTGTTTGGGGTGCGTCTTCTCGTAGGGGTCGTGGTGCTCCGCCGTCTCGTGGAGGAGCTCCGCGAGAGTGTCGACGTCGATGGCTCGGCCGGGCGCCGATTTCCACTCGCGACCAGGGAGACGCGTCTTGAGCTCCTGAACCAGCCACCGGTTTCCGTCGGGATCCTCGAACGAGGCGAAGGAGTAGTAGGAACGCCCCTCAGGATCGCGCCCGGCGACGCGTGGATTCTTCACGGAATTGTTGAAGGGGCCGGCGGCGTAGTGGAATACCTCGCTGACGCCGACGCCGCGAGCGAGCAACTCGTTGCGGGCGGCGTCGATGTCGTCCACGGCGAGGACCAGACTGTCCGCCGAGCCGGGCTTGGCCGACGTGACTCCTTTTCCGAAGATGATCGAGGCTTCCGAGTTGTGTGGCGTCATCTGGATGCCTCGGAAGCCGTCGCCGACCACGAAGTCGCCGTCCATCCGCCAGCCGAGCTTCTCGTAGAACGCCTTCGCACGATCGACGTCGGAGACGCCGAGAATTACGACTTCGAGCTTCATGTCGACCGGTTCGGCGATTGCGGCTTTTCTGGTTTCCATAGACCCTCCTATTTCCAAAGCCAGCCTATCCCTCGATGATCTGATCAGGGTGCGTATCGGGTGAAGACGAAGTCGCGAGCCTTGATCGGCTCGTGGCAGGGATAGCAGGTCGCCATCTTTTTCGCGTCGGCCGGCTTTTCGTCCGGGCCGAATTGCGCGTATCCCCAGCCGCCCGTCGCGGCGTATTTCTTGGAGTCCTTGACCATGAACTGGAGGTACCACTCGGGAGGGTCCCCGGCGACGAAGGATTGATCGCGGCCGAAGATCTTGTTGTTTTCCTCCGACGGGACGTACTTCCAGGCGATCCTGGCGATGATCGCGCCGTCCGGGAACGGAAGCTTCTTTTCCCGGTAGGCCTTGATCGCGATGTCGTTGGCCAGAATGGCGCGGATGTCGTTGAGGTTGCCGGCTTCGTGGGCGACGGAGACCAGCTTCCAGTCGCGATATCCATCGGGAATCTGGGTTACGTAGATCTCTTGATCGGCGTGTCCGGTTCCGGGGGTCAGGTAGGCAATAGCGCCGGCCGCGAATGCAGCCCCTAATAGCAACAAAGTGGTCCGTCTCATATGCGGCTCTTCTCTCCCCCAGGCTTAGCGGAGGGATCGGAACGCGGCGCGAACATCGGCTACGAGCAGGGCCGGCTGCTCCCACGCCGCGAAGTGTCCGCCCTTCTCGTGCTTCTTGAAAAAGATGAGCTTGGGATACGCCCGCTCGGCCCAGCTCTGCGTCGGCGCGTCGATGTCGTCCGGAAATGAGCTCACGGCCGCTGGAATGGGCACGTTCTTCGGCGCGAAAAATGCCAGCTTGTTCTCCCAATACAGGCGCGCCGAGGAGACGGCGGTGTTCGTCAGCCAGTAAAGCGTGATGTTGTCGAGGATGTCGTCTCGCGTGAGGCCCTCGCTCCGCCCATCGAAGACGCGCGCGATGAGCTCGTAGCTCCAGATGTCGTGGTCGATGATCCAGGCAGCCAGACCGACGGGCGAATCCGCGATCCCGTACAAGGTCTGTGGACGGTTGCCCATCTCCAGCGCGTAGCCCAGGCCGTGCTTGTAGAAAAAGGCGAGATGATCAAATGCGTGTTTTTCCTCGGCGGAGAGGCCGGACGGCTCCGGCGCACCGGTAAACGCCGCCTTGTCGATGTCCGGGGGGACCGCCCCCGCCATGTTGGTGTGGATGCCGGCCAGTTCCGGAGGTGCCTGGACTCCCATCTGATCGGTGATGACCGCTCCCCAGTCGCCACCCTGCGCCACGAACTTCGTGTACCCGAGGCGCTTCATCAACGCGATCCAGGCGCGTGCGATGCGGACAGGATCCCAGCCGGTGGTGGTGGGCTTGCCGGAAAAGCCATAGCCCGGCATCGACGGAATCACCAGATGGAAGGCGTCCGCAGCGGCCGCGTCGTTCGCGGTGGGATTGGTCAGCGGATCGACGATCTTCAGCTGTTCGATGACCGAGCCGGGCCACCCGTGCGTGACGATGAGCGGCAACGCATTCTCATGTTTCGAACGAACGTGGATGAAATGAATGTCCAGCCCGTCGATCTCCGTGATGAACTGCGGCAAAGCGTTCAGCCGGGCTTCGACCTTGCGCCAGTCGTAGTCGGTAGCCCAATAGCGCGCGAGTGCCTGGATCGTCGCGAGCTGCACGCCTTGCGTGTCGTCGCCGACGGTTTCCTTCTCCGGCCATCGCGTGGCCGCGATCCGGCGGCGGAGCTCAATCAGATCGGCGTCGGAGGCTTCGAAGCGAAACGGGCGGATCGCGGCGGTCGTCTTGCGAAGCGAGGGTTGGGGCTTTGCGCTCTCGACTTGGTCCATGCTCGTCTCCTTTCGCTCGTGGTGTCACCGCACTCTGAAACCCCGGGATTTCACGCGAGCAGGTTCTCGATCTTCACCGGCAGCTCCCGCACGCGGACTCCCGTCGCGTGATGAACCGCCGCCGTCACGGCCGCCGCCACCCCGGCTGTACCGATCTCGCCGATTCCCCGCGCGCCCAGCGCGTTGAGATTGTTGTCGGGGTAGTCGAGGAAGTGCACTTCGATCGCCGGAACGTCGGCGTTCACCGGGACGATGTAGTCCGCCAGGCTGGCGTTGATCGGCGCGCCGTTCTGGGGATCGTAGGTCGTGTGCTCGAACAGAGCCATGCCGAGCCCGAACACGACGCCCCCTTCGATCTGGTTGCGCCCCGCGAGGGGATTGATGATCCGGCCCGCATCGATGACGGTCACGACCCGGCTGACGCGCAAACGCGCGATCTCGGGCTGCCAGGTGACCTCGACGAAGTGACAGCCGAACGAGTGCGACGAAAACTTGGGGTTCGGATTGCCGAATGTCGATTCGGCTTTGCCGCTGCCCGACACGACGTGGAGGTTCGCGCGCCGGAGCACATCCGAGAATTGCATCCCGCTCGCAGAACCGTTCGCTTTCACGAAGACCCGCCCCCCTTCGAAGGCCAGCTCGTCGGGCTTGCGTTTTTCGAACGACGATCCGGCCGTCCTCGTCGCGACCGACAGGAGGGCTGCGATGGCCTGGTCCGCCGCGTCGAAGACTGCCGGGATCACCGATGCGGTCGCCATCGACCCGCCCGAAGTCGGACCTTCGGGAAGGGACGTGTCGCCGAGCGCCACTTCAACTTTCTCGAGCGGCACACCGGTCTTCTCGGCGCCGAGCTGCGCGAGGATCGTGTACGTGCCCGTGCCGATGTCCTGCGTGCCGCAAGCGACGCGCGTCGTGCCGTCGTCCCGCAGCTGCACGGTAGCTGTGGCTGGAAATCGCGCCGCGATCCACGAACATCCCGCCATTCCCCAGCCGAGCGTCATACCGTCGCGCTTCATCGAGCCGACCTGGGGGTTGCGCTTCGACCAGCCGAACTTTTCCGCGCCGAGATCGAAGCACTCGAGCAGATGTCGTGAGGAGAACGGGATTTTCAGCGACTCGTCGATCTTCGGTTCGTTGATCCTGCGGAGCTGAACAGGATCGATTTTGAGCTGATCGGCCAGCTCGTTCATCGCCGACTCGGTCGCAAAGAGCCCGGGCACGGCGCCGGGCCCGCGCATGTCGGAGGGTGTGCCGATGTTGCGCTTGGCGCGCCCGAATCTCACGCGGAGATTCGGCACGCTGTAATGAAACGCGGTCGCCTCACCGCAGTTCTCGTGGTAGTTGTCGAGCATCGACCTTTCGTAAACGTAGTCGTGCTGCAGCGAAACGAGCTTTCCGTCCTGTGCGGCGCCCAGTCGAACACGTTGCTGCGTCCGGGCGCGATGGCCGGCGGCCTGGAACGTCATCTTGCGACTGAGTACGAGTTTCACCGGCTTGCCCAACTGCCGCGCCGCGGCCACGGCGAGCGGACAATGCGTCCATGGCCAGAGCTTGCTCCCGAAACCGGAGCCGACGAACCTGGTGACGACGTAGACGTTTTCCGCGGGCAGGCCGAACATCTGCGCGAGAACGCCCCGCATGTTGAAGATGCCCTGCGATTCCTCGTAGATCGTCAACCTCGAGCCGTCCCACATCGCGGTCGTACCCTGCAGCTCGATCGGGTTGTGCGTCTCGGATGGCGTGACGTAGGTCTGATCAACCTTGACCGCAGCGCTTGCGAATGCGGAATCGGGATCGCCGCGCTCGCTCTGCAGGCGATGCTCCGGGCCGTACGTCGTCTCGACCGTATCCGGGTCGTCGTCGACTTTCAGGTCCGTCTCGACGTTCGGTTTCTCTTTGTCGTACGTCACCCGAACCGCATCCGCGGCCGCCTTTGCGGTCTCGAACGTGTCGGCCACCGCAAGCGCGACGTACTGGCCGTAGTAGCGAACGACATCGTCCTCAAACGGCGGGCGCCGCTCGATGCATACGCCGGTGAACCCTGGCCCTGGAGCGGATCTCGAAATCTTTCCGATGTTTCCGCGGTGAAAAATCGCCCGAACGCCCGGCATCTTCTCCGCCGCGGCCGTGTCGAGGCGAACCACACGCCCGCTGGCGATCGTCGCCTCGACGGGAACGGCGTAGAGCTGGCCCGGGAAGTGGAAGTCGGAACAGTACTGCGCCTTCCCGCTCACCTTCAGCGGGCCATCCACGCGCGGCGTGGCCCGACCGATCGGTGACGTCGCCGGGGTTCCTTCTGCGGTTGGCATGGTCGGTCCTCTCAGGTCATCCGCTCGCGGCGGCGGTCTGCAGGGCATGCGCGAGACACCGCTTCGCCAGCTCGATCTTGAATCCGTTCTCGCTCTGCGGTTTGGCGCCCTTCATGGCCGCTTCCGCGGCTCTCCGAAAGCTCGTCCCGTCCGCGGCCTGTCCGACGAGCGCCGCCTCAGCCTCCGGAGATCGCCACGGTTTCGTCCCCACGCCACCCAGCGCGATGCGCGCCCGCGTCACTTTTCCGCCCGTGACCGTCAAGACGACCGCGGCCGACGCCAGCGCGAATTCGTACGACGCCCGATCTCGCAGCTTCAGGTAGACCTGCTTGCTTCCGGCGACGGGCGGAGGAAGCGTGACGTGCGTGATGAGGTCTCCCGACTCGAGCACGGTTTCGCGGTTGGGCGTGTTGCCGGGCAGAAGATGAAAGTCGCCGAAGGCGATCGCCCGCTTCCCCTTGGGTCCCTGTATGTGGACCGTCGCCTCGAGCGCCGCCATCGCCACGCACATGTCCGAGGGGTTGGTCGCGATGCACTGGTCGCTCGTGCCGAGGACGGCGAGCATGCGGTTGCTGCCGGTGATGGCGGAACAACCGGTTCCTGGCTCGCGTTTGTTGCAGGGCATCGCCGTGTCGCGAAAGTACACGCATCGCGTGCGCTGGAGCAGATTGCCGGCGGTGGTCGCCATGTTGCGGATCTGTGCCGATGCGCCCAACAGAATCGCCTGCGACAGGACGGAATAGTCTCGTTGAACGGCCGGATAGTGGGCGAGATCCGAATTCCGGACGGTGGCGCCGATTGCCAGCCCGCCGTCCGCGGTCGCCTCGATCTTGCCGAGCGGCAGGCGGTTGATGTCGATGAGTCTCGCGGGCGTCTCGACGTTCAGCTTCATCAGGTCGAGCAGAGTCGTCCCGCCCGCAATGAATCGCAGATCCGCGCCCTGCTGGGCGGTCTTCGCCGTCGCGGCCATCGCGATCGCCGCGCTGGAGTCCGAGGGCCGGACGAACTTGAAAGTGTGCATGGATCGCTCCCCGCTCCGCCTAGGCGTTCTTCCGAACCTGCTGGATCGCCGCCACGATGTTTGTGTAGGCCCCGCAGCGGCAGATATTGCCGCTCATCAGCTCCTTCACGGCCGCATCGTCCGGACCGCAAGGCTCCTTGAGCAGCGCGACGGCGGACATGATCTGACCCGATGTGCAGTAGCCGCACTGGTAGCCGTCGTGAGCCAGGAATGCCGCCTGCATGGGATGCAGGGCGCCCGGCATGCCCAGGCCCTCGATCGTCGTGATCTCTTCGCCGTCGTGCATCACTGCGAGCGTGAGGCACGAAATCACGCGCCGGCCGTTCACGTGCACCGTGCAGGCGCCGCATTGCCCGTGGTCGCAGCCTTTCTTCGTTCCTGTGAGAGCGACGGTCTCGCGGAGGCAATCGAGGAGGCTGGTCCGGGGGTCGACGCGAAGCGCGTGGTCCTTGCCGTTGATCCGCAGCGAGACCGAAATAGCACCCTCGATGTTCGGTCCCTCCGGAGCTCCCGGCGGAGGCTTCGGCGCGGCTTGCGCGCTCGCCGGCACCCGCGCCACCACGAAGGCGGCCGCCGCGGAGGTTCCGGTGCTGCGAAGAAAAGTGCGACGCGTGGGTTTCGACCCCGATGGCGGATCGTCTCGCATGCAGCCTCCGGCCGAGTCTTCGAGCCTATCAGCAACAAGGAGCGCGACGAGAACCCCCCGGGTATCGCCACAGTGCCCCAGTTGCAACGCGACGGCTTTCGAGGTTGGATCGGGACGTGAGTGCAGAACCCCCTCCTCCGGATGCACCGGAGAAGGACGTTTTCCCGATATTGACGGCGGCGCAGATCGAGCGGATCCGGCCGCTCGGGAGCGAGCAACCGTTCGCGGCCGGCGAGATTCTGTGGGAGCAGGGCGAAATGAATCGTGCGCTCTTAGTCGTGCTCTCCGGCGAGATCGATGTCCTCTCCGACAGGGACACGCTCGTGGCGACCCATCGTCCCGGCAATTTTTCCGGGGACGTCGACATGATCGCCGACCACCCGGCCGTGACGCGTGCTCGGGCACGCGTTGCGGGGCGCATTCTCGCGGTGCCCGCCGAGCGCGTTCGCGATCTGGTACAGACCGACCCGGAGTTGAGCCAGATCTTTCTGCGGGCGTTCGCCCTTCGGCGCACCCTGGTCATGACCCGGGGCGCGGGAAACGTCGTCCTCATCGGCTCACCGCATTCGGCGGGCACGCTGGCTCTCCAGGAGTTCCTGACGCGCAACAGCCAGCCGTACGCGTATCTCGACGCCGACCGCGATGCGAGCGTGCAGAAGACGCTCGAGGGCTTCGGCGTAGGCGTCGACGACGTCCCCGTCCTCATCTGCAGCGGCAAACAGGTCCTGAAGAAGCCGACGATTGAAGAAGCCGCGGCTTGCCTGGGCTTGAGCCGGCTGAGCCGGGACGTCGTGCGCGACGTCGTCGTCATCGGTGCGGGCCCCGCGGGGCTTGCCGCCGCGGTGTACGGGGCATCCGAGGGTCTGGATGTGCTCGTCCTGGAGTCGACCGCGCCGGGCGGGCAGGCAGGCTCGAGCTCGCGCATTGAGAACTATTTGGGATTCCCGACGGGCATCTCGGGCCAGGAGCTCGCGAGCGGCGCGCTTCTGCAGGCCCAGAAGTTCGGCGCGGAGCTCGTCGTGGCTCGGACGGCGCTGGCGCTCGAGTGCGACCGAACGCCCTATCGGATTCGCCTGGGCCTTGAGGTCGGCGTGGCGGCGCGGACGGTCGTGATCGCGACGGGCGTGAGGTACCGCAAGCCCGACATCCCCAACCTCTCCCGTTTCGAGGGCGTCGGCGTCTATTACGGCGCCACGCCGGTGGAGGCGCTCCTCTGCCAGGGAGAGGACGTCATCGTCGTCGGGGGCGCCAACTCCGCCGGTCAGGCCGCGATATTTCTCTCGGAGGACGGACGGCGCGTCTACATGCTGGTTCGAGGGGCCGGACTCTCCGACAGCATGTCGCGCTACTTGATCCGCCGCATCGAAGAGACGCCCAACATCGAGCTCAAGACGAACACGCAGATCGTCGCCCTCGAAGGCAAAAGCAGCCTGGAGTACGTGATGTGGAGAGGCGCGGACGGCAAACGCACCACGGTCCCTGTTCGACACGTCTTCATGATGACGGGAGCCAACCCGAACACCGGATGGCTCGAGAACTGTGTGGCGCTGGACGAGAAAGGATTCGTGAAGGCGGGACCGGATCTCTCACCGTCGGATCTTGCGGCGTCACGGTGGCCGCTCGGCCGCCCTCCCCTTCTCTTCGAGACGAACCGGCCCGGGGTCTTCGCTGTCGGAGACGTACGCGCCGGAAGCGTCAAGCGCGTCGCCGCCGCCGTGGGCGAGGGCTCCGTCTGCATCCAGCTCGTTCACAAGGTTTTGGCGGAGTAGGGATATGACTCCCCAGGCCGGAATACTCGCGCTCGGGACCGCGTCTCACGCCTACCTGGAGTTCGACGTTTCTCCGGGCCGGCAAGGCCGAGACCTGGTCGCCGTGATCTCGTCGATGCGTGAGCCGAGAACGACGATGGGCGGCGTCAATCTCGTCGCCGGGTTTCGGCCCGAGCTCTGGAAGAAGGTATCGCCCGATGAGGCCCCCGCGGACCTCGAAGGCTTCAACCACGACATCGTCGGATCGGACGGCTTCGTGATGCCCGCGACGCAGCACGACGCCGTCCTCTGGCTCTCGGGAATTGCCTATGACGTCGTTTTCGAAGCTTCACGCGGCGCCATCGCCGCCCTCGCCGGGCTTGCGTCGGTTGCCGACGAGACATCGAGCTGGCCCTATCATCGCGACCGCGACCTCACGGGCTTCATCGACGGGACCGAGAACCCGACGCTGATCGACGCCCCCGGAGTGGCTCTCATCCCGGAGGGAAGCCCCGGCGCCGGAGGCAGCCTCCTGCTGCTCCAAAAGTGGGTCCACGATGCGGCCGCGTGGGAGGCCCTTCCCGTCCCGAAGCAGGAACTCATCATCGGAAGGAGGAAGCTCGACAGCGAGGAGCTCGAAGACAAGCCGGCAGACGCCCATGCCGCCGCAACCGATCAGGACCGCTTCGGCAAGATCTTTCGGCGCAACATGCCCTTCGGGACCGTCACATCTCACGGAACCATGTTCGTCGGTTTCAGCGCGGATCAGCGGCGTCTTTCCCGAATGCTCGAAAGCATGGCCGGGCTCGCCGGCGGTCCACGCGACGCACTGACGCGGTACACCCGGCCGGTTTCCGGCGCCTACTACTTCGTCCCTTCCACGGACGCTCTGCAGCTGCGCTAGTTCGCCGACTTCGTCTCTCGGACGATCCTCGTGGTCGGGCCGTCCTTTTCCTCGCCGTCGGGACCACTGTTCTCCGTCGTGTGCGTGACCGAGTACAAACGTCCGTCGCGGAATTCGAGCTTGACGTCGCAACTCCAGTAATAGTGCGGCTCGGAAACCGTGATGAATCCGAACAGCTTGACGTGATCGCCGTACTCGCCGCGAACCGAGTATCGAAATACCTCTCCGCCGTCGACCGGCCGCCGCTCGAGCGGTTCGCCGATCAACCGGATGACCTCGGCCGGCATGGGCTCCCCCTCGAGACTGATCGCCGAACGACACGGAAAATCCCTTCCCGAGACGATGACCGGGCGCGAGTGCTTGTTGCTGCA